>Ga0335078_10015751_pt1 | contig 11226 bp, 9 predicted proteins | sample Lox_Sample_32_FD_206711 | JGI IMG/M metagenome (GOLD analysis project Ga0335078, IMG submission 206711) | Soil microbial communities from Loxahatchee National Wildlife Refuge, Florida, United States - Lox_Sample_3.2 | ecosystem: Environmental > Terrestrial > Soil > Wetlands | place: USA: Florida...
GTGATGAAGATGATCGGTATTCTGTAATGCTCAGCGTTGAGCTTCGCCTGCAATTCAAGTCCGGACATGCCCGGCATACGAATGTCAGCGATCAGGCATGCCGGCTTGTGTTGCAGTCCGGACTCCAGGAATTCTTCCGCCGACCCAAAAGACTGCGCCGAAAGCCCATCGGCTTCGATCAGATCTTGCAGTGCGCTTCGGACCGATTTGTCGTCATCAACGATTGCAATCATTTTGGACCTCTGCTCGGTACCCATGGACTGACCGTAGCGCGACATGCCCACGAAAAGCAATCATGGCTTAGTACGGCGCAAGCAGACTTTAGTCGGGTTTTAGCATACTAAGGGGTGGCGTCATCGGCCCAGTGGCTGCAAAACCCCGGACCTGAAATCACTTGCTAGCACGTAGCCTGATCTTGTCCGCCATTCTGACTAAGTCGGCCAAAGATCCGGCTCCCATCTTTTGCATCACACGGCCGCGATGCATTTTTACCGTGGTTTCGCTGGCGCCGAGCTCCGACGCAATCTGCTTGTTGAGCATCCCGGAAACCACCAAGCCCATGACTTCGCGCTCTCGTGTGGTCAATGTGTCACAGCGCTCTCGCAAGTTATCAATCTCAGTCTGCTGTTCGCGGGTCGCACGATCACACTGGAGCGCCTGCTGAATCGCGTCCAGCAAGTCCTGGTCCCGGAATGGTTTGGTCAGGAATTCCACCGCACCCGATTTCATTGCCTTCACCGTCATGGGGATGTCTCCATGCCCGGTGATAAAAATGATCGGAATCTGCACGCCCGCCTCGGCCAATTGGCGCTGAAAATCCAAGCCGCTAATGCCAGACAGTCTTACATCCAGAACCAGGCAACATGGGCCATCGGGATGTTTAAAGCTTAGGAACTCTTGCCCTGTCGCGAACGACTCGGACCGCAATCCCACTGATTCCACAAGGTCCTGAATGGACTGACGCACACCGCGGTCGTCATCAATAATGAACACCGTGGGAACACCTGCTGGCTTCATGCATGTGCCTCGGCTTCAATGCGCAAAGTGAAATTGAATGTCGCGCCCCGCCCGCCATTGGCTGCAGCCCACAGACGGCCGCCATGTGATTCGACAATAGAACGCGTGATGGCCAGACCCATGCCCGAGCCCTGGGGTTTCGTGGTATAGAAGGCATCAAAGATCAGGTCCGCGTTTTCGGCCGGTAGCCCCACGCCCGTGTCGCTGACTGAAATCAGCAGTTGACCATCCTCATTCACTTGCGATTTAATCGTCAGCCCACCGCCCGTGTCCTTCATCGCCTCGATGGCATTTAGCATCAGGTTCATGAACACCTGCTGCAGTTGCACACGATCTGCCATCACCGTAGGAATCCCTTCCGTGAGCTCCGGTCGGACTGATACCGAGTAGCGGATGGCCTCATCTTGTAGCAGAACGATCATTTCTCGAATGACCTCGTTGATGTCGACCCGCTCACGTTCAGGCGGTGTAGCCTTCTTATAGAAGGACCGCAAACGCTTGATGATGTCGTCCGCACGGGTTCCGTCCTCCTTAACTCTCGCTACTGCCAAGCGCGCCCTTTCCAGATCGGGCGGATTACGCGCAAGCCATCGCAAGCAGGCGTCGGCACTTGTGATCACCGCAGCAATGGGTTGCCTGATTTCATGAGCCAGCGACGCCGCCATTTCTCCCATCATGCTTACGCGGTTGACGTGCGCGAGATCGGCCTCGAGCTGGCGTAGCGTCTCGCGCTCTTTCTCGGCACGTTTGCGTTCCGTTACATCTGCCGCCGTGCCCATGTACTCGACGAGTTCTCCGGCGGTATCGAGGACCGGATGCCACACCACGTGGAGGTGCTTCAGAGTCCCGTCTTGCAGCAAGAGCCTGAAATCTGCCGTAAATTCCGCTTTCTCACGGAATCCCCGCAGGCAGGCTGCGGAAAGCCTGTCGAGATCGTCGGGGTGAACAAGTCGACGAGTTTCGTCATAATCGGGGATTCCGCGCTGAGGGTCCAATCCAAAAATTCGGAACACTTCCTCGGACCAGAAGAGTGTTTTCCGGCTCCCAGGGTTGTAGGCCCAACTGCCCGTGTGGGTAAGCCTCTGTGCTTCCGCTAGATAAGCTTCTTTGCGCCGCAGAGCTTCTTCGGCGCGCTTGCGCTCCGTCACGTCGACGTGGGTACCCAACACTTCAATCACCTTCCCGCTGGCACCGAAGACCGGATGGCCGACCGCCTGGATGTGTCTTACGGTTCCGTCGGGTAGCACGATTCTGAACTCCTGGGTGAAGTCTCTACCGGCCCGCGCCGCGCTCTGGGCGTGTTCGACCTCTCTGTCGCGATCCTCGGGATGCATCCGTTGATGCACTGCTTCGAGGTCGGGGGCGCCCTGCTGCAGATCAAATCCCCAAATTCGGAGATTTTCCTCAGACCAGTACACAGGACCTCCTCCAGCTTTATAAGCCCAACTGCCCGTGTGGCTCAGCCTCTGCGCTTCCGACAGATAAGACTCGCTTCGCCGTAGCGCTTGCTCCGCCTGCTTGCGCTCTTCAACATCTACGCTGGTTCCGTACCATTTGACGATGTTTCCCTTCTCGTCGCGCAGCGGCACGTTGCGAACAAACAACCAGCGATATTCCCCGTCGGGCCCCCGCACCCGTACTTCGTGCTCCATCGCCTCGCCATTGTTTACCGCCGCATGCCAATGGGCGACGAACCCGGGCCGGTCATCGGGATGAACTGCGGCCTCCCAGTTCCATCCCAATGCACCGTCTGGAGGTAAACCTGTGAGTTCTTGCCAACGCTGATTGACGAAATCGACAGCGCCGTCGGGTAAGGTACTCCAGACATTCGCCGGAATGGTGTTGATCACCAGCCGGAGCCGGTCCTCGCTGGTCTGCAGAGTTGCGTAGAGATCTCGCAGTCGCCCGGCGGCGTCGTTGAACAGTTGCCCGAGATGAGCGAGTTCATCTTCGCCGCTAATCGCCACTTGATGTTGAAACTCGCCGCGCGCCAACGCCTTGGAACCTTCCACCAGCCGGTCGAGGGGCTGCGTGATGCTGCGGGTGATGGTCAGGCCCAGTGTGCCGGCGGTCAGCAAGCTGAAGACGGCCGTCAGCGTCACAAGCAGGAAAACCCGCCGTTGCACGCGTCGAATACTGGAAAGTGTTTGGGCGCGCTGTTCGGTTACGTCGTCGTCAACTTCGCGGACCGCCCTTGAAGTGAGGAGACTTAGCGCCTTTGACTGATGTTCCAACCGTAGGCGGACAGCGTCCCAGTCACCCGCCGACGCCAGGCTGCAAAGGGCACCAAGTTGTGCCGGCAAGGCGCCCCTCACGGACTCAAGCATAGCCCGTAACACGGAATCCTGGCCGTTGGAATCGGGAGTGCTCAAGGCCTTTTCTGCCCGATCCACATCCTCCAGAAACACCTCGCTCAACGGCGCCGCTTCCGCGGAAAGCTGCGCGGAGTTCCTGCGGGATACCAGGGCGTCCAATTGCTCCCAGAATGTCAGAAGATCCGCGTGGGCCCGCAGGATGGCGACTTGCTTCTGATCCACTCGCGAGATGTGCTCAACCTGGCTTTGAAACACGCTGAACTGCCACAGCACCACTGCATCAACTAGGATCATCAGCAAGGCGATGCTGACAAAACTCGCGGTCAAACGGGCGCCGATTTTATGCTGCCGGCTGCCTTTGGGTCCCGAAGTGAGTGTCCCCGAGAGCTGCTTCGGTTTGACCAATTCTCTCCTCGTTTCAGTCGGTGTCAATGACGCGTCATGGCTCTTTGAGCAATTGGCGAAGCAGGAGCGGAATCAGTGCCTAAAAAATGTTCAGAAGGTTCTTTCCTGGGAGACCCATGAGGAGGCCCCGTCTTGAAACCTGTAATCTGAACCAGTCTAGCTTCCAGATCAGCGGCGGCCGCTGTTGCTCTCTTGTTTCCCGTCAAAACTGAATGCACAGATTCATAATATGCCCGGGAGACTTCCGGATACAGCCTCCCCGCGACCCCTGAGGGCCGACGGACGACCCACTTTTCATATGCCTCCTTCTCCTTCGCAAAGCATGGATTAGCCTTCGCCAATGCAAGATTATTAAATAAATCTGTTATCGTGGGCGTCTCACAGATCAGAGGCGCTCGACGGAGTTGAACGTCGCGACGGCAAAGATAGCGAACCAACATAACCGCCTCCCGGGGATGTCGCGCGTAGCGCGAGACCCCGTAGTTCAGAGGGCCGCCATTAATCGCGTGGCGCAACCGCCCCCGGGGAAGAACGGTAAAATCGAATCGGCCTTTAACCGCCGACTCATCGGACTGGCTGACCACGTAAGCGACGGCCCAGTTGCGCATAAACGCCGCTTCTCCCGATTCCCAGATGTTGAAAGAGTCCCATTCCTTATAGTTCGTCACTGCGGGCGGAGAAATGGACCCAACCCAGTGCGCCGCTCTCTCCCACGCGTGTATAGCATCGGGGTTGTTGACGCTGATGGTGCGGTCAGGCTCGATGATTTGTCCACCTCCCTCGGAAGCCTGCCATTCGAGCGCGTTGCAGGTAAGAGCCTCCGAGGGCGCTCCCTGCCAAACAAATCCCCAGAAATTCTTCCTTCCTTTCGCGCGCTCTCCTGCTTGAATCCTGGCCGCCATACTGTCGAGCTCGTCCCAAGTTGCCGGGGGAGATCGGTATCCATATCTGCTTAGCAGATCAGTGCGATAAAACAGCATCCCAGTACCAAGTTCATAGGGTAGCGCCACCAGTTTGTCGTTGACGATGTCATTGGCGAGCGATTGCGGGACGAATGCGGCCAGTTCCTGCGGTGGAATATACGGCTTAAGATCGATCAAATCATCAGCCAGAACGCCCTGCCATATGTCGTCAACCGCATAGACGTCGGGCGTATCCGAGCGATTCGCAAGCAGTTTTCGCCATAGCTCCAACTGTTCCACTGCGGCTTCAGGCGCAGGGAGGAATTCTACCCGAATGCCCGTCTCAGTGGTAAATTGTTGTATCTCCCTGTTACGACTGTCGCGATACGCCTTGTCCAGCCAACCTTGATCAATCATCGTCACCGGCCCTCGGTTCCCCAGCGGCTTCGTGCAACCCGTCCCGAGTAAGATAGCCACAATCAAGACCGCCGATAATGCTGGCTGCGGGTTGCTGGCGAGCTGCGACAGAGGCCGGACAGAACGAGTCAGCCTCCCGAGACGCCCGACCGCACAACGCAATCGAGCCTGCCGAACTAACATCGTCATTTCACCGTCCGTTTCCAACCCGAATCGAAGCGATCGTTGTCTTCTTGAGGTCGTGCTCCGGCAACAGTGAACATCGTTCCTGACCTGCCCCCATTCTCTGTGCCGATTATAATGTGAGTTCCGGGCGGGAGGGGCCGCATTCGTGCGACGGATTATGAGGATTACGCGTTCCCGGCAACAGCACGTGCCAGCAAGGCGCGGGCACGCGGCGTGTTGCGGACCTCGAGATTGAATTTCGCCAACCGGAGCGCCTTGTCCGGGTCGGCACCCGCAGCGAGCCAGAATTCGGCTGCGTGGTCCGCAAAAGCTTCCGGATGGGTCTCGACTAGCTCGTCATAGGGCGCCCCGGCCAGCCGTCGCCACCGCCAGGATTCGCCGTCACGACCGGTGTCCAAGAGAATCTGCGCAAGCTGCGCGGCGTAATCAGGATCAGGCGATCAGCGAGCGGTCCGCCCAGCGCATCTTTCACGCTGCTGACCAAATTCTCCGTGCGGGGCGCCCTCCGGCAGCCGCGCGGGAGAAAAACGAGTAAAGCGTCAGCATCAACAGGTCACGCGAGACGCGAGTCTCCGGAGAGAATTTCAACCCGCTGGGGCCTTGGGCCGGTGACGTGTTGGTGTATTGGTTCAAGTTGAAGACGAAGGACCTCCTGTTGGAGGGCTCTCTCCACATTCGCTTGACGTGATATAGCCCCTTCCAGGATCAAAATCCTTGAGATCAGGGTTTCTTTATCGTCGCGACGCAAGCGGGAGGCCTTTGCCAGCAGGCGCTTTCGATCTTGTGGCCCGAGATCCTGCAGAACAGCCTCCAATGCTGGTGCCGGGCGGCCGGGCACCATACGTCGCCGCTGGTGTCGATAGGCCTCGCTTCGCTGGATAGTGGACAACGAAACCCTGACGCCCGACTGGGCCAGGATGGCCTGCTGAATGCGCGCCAGCGTTGTCGGCTGATTCTGTTTCAGCAACTTCGCCAATGCGGCAGAGATGCGTGAATCCGTTTCTGCATTTCTACTTTCCCACAGTGGCCGTAGCCACTCGGGGCTTTCCCTCTTGCGACTCAGGGTCTGAGCTGCCATGGCTCCCTCCGTGGTCAACAGAAATCACTTGGTTCCGATCCGCGTTAGCGATCTCGATTAAATCCATCTCCGTCAGTATCAGATCGCAGTCGGCTTGCAGTTGCTTCATCTGCCGCTGCTCGGTGGGCAATCTCTCTTTGATTGCCCACTGTTCCTGCTGTCCGGCCCATGCCTTCTTGCGTTCGATCTGGTAACGTTTGGCCGGATCCGGCGCATTGCCGGCGCAACCGATGCAGGCGAACTTGGCCGGACAGAAGTCTGAGATCACACAGGTGCCTCCAATGACCTCGGTCAAGGCGCCGATTTTTCCTTCCGCCTCCCGCAGCATCCGCCCGATCTCGTCTGGGCTTCTCAGGGCCTCAGCCGCCACATCGATTCGATCCACAAAAATCATCTCCGCGGCATCCATCACCTGCGTCCTGGTTGGCTGTGAGTAATAGCGCGTCACTGAGGGGTCACGCTGATGCAGAAGAGCGGCCAGAACTTCAATGGGGACCTTCAGAGCTGCCATCTCCGTCGCAAATGCATGTCTCAAAAGATGTGAGGTAAGGTGAATTCCCGTCCCGTCGGCAGCAGTGATACATCCGTGAAGCAAAAATCGCGACGCATCATTCAAGTCGCCGTGCGCCAGGCCGCGTTCCTTCCATTGCAGGACGTAGCGATCGGGCCGCGCTTTTTGGGGCTCGAGGGGGACAATGGGCAACTTTTTCGCCTGGCAACAGGCACGCTGGAACGCCAGCACATCCATCAGCAGATCCTTCGTCTTGTTGTCGATAAAATAGTCCGCGCGTTGCTTACGCCCTTTGGGAACCATCCTGAGCAGCCATCGCGTCTCGGCCTTGGGACCAACTTTGACGAGCTGTTTGATACATTCGGGGTTTTGGGCGATCTGCTGTACTTCGCCGAGCCGCGCACCCGTTTTTGTCTGGACTTCGACAAGAAGGTCCCCAAAGAAGCACGACGCCAGAATGCTGGTGACCGGAAGAAACAGCATCTCGTGATTGCGCTGGAGCCAGGTCAAATCCCGGGCGTTCGGAGAAGATGCGGAGCCCGTCAGGCCTCTCGAGCACCAGTGGCCTGAGCGGGCATATCCCCAGCGGCGGCTAAAGGCGCGCTGCATCTGGACGATGGCGGGATCGGCCGCCGTGATGAACATGTGATTCTGATAAAACTCCAGGAACCAAAACGGCTCAGCGTCGCTGCCCGGTTCGAGGCTGTCGATACCCTGAAACTCCACTTCGTAGGCACAGTTTTCGGGCGCGGTCCGAATCTCGCGCCGGTCTCGGGCCCGCTTGGACGTGGAATCTCGTGCCGGCCAGAAATTCCACACCTGATCGAAAATCGACTTGCTGTCCCACAAGCACAAACGGATGCGCTGTTTCACCTGCCGGCCGGTTCCGGTCGTCGTGCATTCGTCATAACTAAAGGAATGGGGCAACGGCAGCCCCTTCAGGGTCACGTGGCGAATGGCCTCGTCAGTGGCTTGTTTGAGCCGCATGGCCTGATTCAGTCTCAGGCTGGCGATGTGCCTGATCTGATGAAAGCGTGAGTGGATGACATCGGTCTTGGCCTTCACTCTTGCTCGCTGGCCTTCGCGCACTGACTTCCAGAGGGACACGTCCTGGAGCTTGTGGCGGTCCATGATGGGACGAATGAAGAACGGTGCCATTCGGCTGGCGTCCTCGGCGGAAAGTTTGGCAGCGTATTCCCTGGAAAGTGTGGCTTACTTGGTTCCACAGCTTCAGCGTTCGAACGCGATAGTGGTCGGTGAACCCTCGCCCAATCTCGCGCCGGTACAGTCGCGCAAACAAATCGTAGGGGTCCACGGCGGCGACTTCAGGTATAGAGGTCTCCAACATCAGACGACGCATGCTGCTGGCGAAACCGGTGATACAGCCGTAGAAAGACCTCTCAGCCCCGTCGGCTTCGATCAGGGCCACGAGAGTTACGGTGTCTCGTATCGACCGGTCGCGGACCTGGGCCAGGTAGGCCAGAATCTTGCCACTGGGAACCGGCCACCGGGCGGGGTGGAGGGGATCCAGACACGTACGGGGCGCGCTGGCGACTGCCGGCGAGACGATCTTAACCAAGTAATCCAGGTTCTGCTGTTGTGAGGCCCGGGTCTGCAGAACGAAGGGAGAGGTATCCAATCGCCGGTGCCAAGCCATGACTCCCGGTTGTACCGCCCGGTAACTCACACCTAACAGGGAGGACGTCCGCGCAATTGTCGGGCTCCCGCCTTCCCGCCAAATCGCTTCACAGAGCGCCACCATTAATTTCGTTGGAACCGCCTTGCACGTTGGCCACTCCGGACCGATCTCATCGAGGAGGCGTGCCCGGGCTTGCTGTGACGTGATCATTATCCTCTCCTAGCAGAAAAGCGAGGTCACGTCCTGCTTGGGGTTGGGAGGCCGGCGCAGCCACGGACGAAACGGAATTGAGATACTTCCGCTCTCGCTGTTCCATCTGGCGGTGAATGTTGCTCAATTGAACGCAAAAACGCTCACGCCTTTGCAGGTGTTCATAGACGCGCATGGTCTGTTCTGCGGAGCGCCAGCCCATGTAGTGCACCAACTCGGACTTACGACGCTGCAATTCACCCTCGTCGTGGCACTGAGCCTCGATGTTTCTCAGGGCGTTGGTGACAAACCAGTGCCGAGCGGAGTGCGGATCGGCATCGACTCCCGCCTTCCGGAGAGCTGGCCGCCAGTAGTGGTCCCGGAACAACTGGGCCGACATAGCCGTTCCACGGCGGGTGAGGAAAATCGGGACTCTCTGGAGCTGCTGCGAATCGCTCTTCACCAACGCTTCCAGTTGACCGATGGACTCAATCTTTGGCGTGATCGTCGGCGTAACAACCCGCCACTCGTTGAAGTACATGCGATACATCTTCGCGGTCGGTGCAGAGACCATCAGAAACTTGGTTCGCCGGCCGTGGCTGCCTTTATCCGCGGAAGCGAACCGGGTCATGAATTGGCTCACCGACCAATCTGCGGCCGACAAGCTGCACACCTCCGAAATCCTAGCCCCGGATTCAAACAGAGTTCGGGCGATGCAGAGTTCCCGGAGCTTCCATCCGAAATCTTTCCCGGCAGCATAGATAAGGTTGGGGAAATCAGGGTCGTTGATCGTCTGGGGCACCCATTCGTCGCGGATCGAGCGGAAGTAGTTTTGTGAAAACCGGAGCCTGTCAAAGGGCGGGTCAACTCCGCTAACGCCCGGCATTGGAAAACGGCCTTCCGCCGAACGCACCGCTTCGCTAGGCGCGGCGAACGCTGTCCTGGATCGCCGCAGCCTCTTCCTGCACCAATGGGTTCGGGTGCCGATAAAGGCCATGTGCGATGAGCACTTCGTAGAAGCGTTTCAGTGCCGCCAGCAGGGTGCGCACGTTGACGCGGGTTCCGCTCCCACGATCTACATGGGTGATCATCAGCCCAGCCGTGTCCGGGCGGACGATCACCTTGCAATCGGCACCAAGGGTCAGGTACTCGCGGATGAGATGGCGCACCTGCGCGGGAGGAGCATGCAGGTGCCACTGGCTTCGGAGACTGACCAGATCGGTTGAGGCCCAATTGGCAAGGGCCAGGACCTCCCGCACGTAGACGCGAATACAAGCCGGCGACAAGGAATGTTGTAGCTCCTTGGCAAAGAGGCTCAACGCTACATCAGGAATACCTGTTCCTCCGATAACCATGTAGGGGCATGCGTTGTCCCCGCCAGAGATGAGTCGGTAACCTTGGTCCACAAAGCCCCCCCTTTCCGGCACGCGTCGCCGGTCGGATTCAAGCTCGGCTCCAGTCGCCCTCCGGGCTCCTTACGCCGAGCTCGAACCCGACCGAGAGAACAGCGCACCCATTCCACCTTCTGACTGCTCTTCCGCAAGTTGGGACTATATGACAAATCCACATACACCGGGCTATCATGGCAGCAACTTAGCCCCGCCTGTGCCCACATGCGTTATCAGTGTGGTTCGTTCTGGCACAGACCGAAGGCGCGGAATATCAGACGATCGCCCTCCCGGAATGGAGTGAACAGAGCGCGCTTGCGGCCTTGAACATCCAGCGTGAGTCGTTCCAGGCTTTGGACGGCAACACCCAGGGTTATGCAAAGGGTGGCCGGAAGGTCTCAGTCAGCCCTATTGCGGCGCAGCCTTCTAAGACCCTCTTCCACGAACTGGCGCACGTCTGCTTAGGGCATACCGGCCACGGCGACCTGTCCGATTCCGAAGCCACGCCGCGCGACATCCGCGAGGTCGAAGCTGAGGCCGTGGCCCTCCTTTGTTGTGAGTCTCTTGGCTTGCCAGGGGCGCAGTTCAGCCGAGGTTACATCCAGTCTTGGGGCCAGTGCCACGCAATCAGCGAGCGTTCCGCTCAGCGCATCTTCCACGCAGCCGACCAGATTCTCCGCGCGGGCCGCAGCGAAATCAACACCACTCAGGAGGCCAGCTAGCCATGACTGTCGGAGAGCGAGTTGACCAGGAGAATCCTCAAGCGTGCCTGATTTGCGGGCAAGTGGTGAGCGTCGCCCGTGACTGGCCGATTTGCCCCGCTTGTAAGTTCGATCAGACCAGCCCCGAGGCTTACGCGATACGCAAAACGCGAGGTTTGCTCACCTTACCCCCCATTTCGCTAACACACACCTGGTGGCATCCACCCTTTCGATCACCCCGAAACTCCTGAATGCCAGAGGGTTACACACTTTGGACGGCTACCTCGGTAGGTAGCGGTCTGACGCTCGTAAGTTATTGATATGGTAGGCCCGGACGGACTCGAACCGTCGCCCTCTACCGTGTCAAGGTAGCGCTCTAACCAGACTGAGCTACGGGCCTGTTGTGAAGAACTCGGTCTTGATCTTACCATGCTTTTCCACGCCGTCCGGGCACGAGCATCACATGGCGGCAGCGAAT
>Ga0335078_10015752_pt1 | contig 11226 bp, 12 predicted proteins | sample Lox_Sample_32_FD_206711 | JGI IMG/M metagenome (GOLD analysis project Ga0335078, IMG submission 206711) | Soil microbial communities from Loxahatchee National Wildlife Refuge, Florida, United States - Lox_Sample_3.2 | ecosystem: Environmental > Terrestrial > Soil > Wetlands | place: USA...
AAATTTCCGCCCGAGATAACGTCGCCTTCGGTACTGTTTGCGTCGGTAACGAAGACCAGCGGGTTGTCGACCGCGGAATTTACCTCAGTCTCGAGCACCTCCCGGCAGTGTTCCAGAGTATCGCGAACGGCGCCGTGAACCTGTGGAATGCAACGCAGCGAATAAGCATCCTGTACGCGGCCGCAGTCGCGATGAGACTCGCGAATCTGGCTGCCTTCCAGCATACGGCGAAGATTTGCCGCCGATCGCAGTTGGCCACTATGCGGACGAGCTTGGTGAATGCGCTCGTCGAACGCCGTGTCTGTTCCTTTAAGCGCATCGCAACAGAGTCCGCCGAGCACGTCCGCGGAATCGACAAGCGTGTCGGCATCCAGCAGAGCCAGCGTACCGACAGCCAGCATTGCCTGCGTGCCGTTAATCAGGGAGATTGCTTCCTTCGATTCCAGAACGAGCGGTTTGATCTGCGCGCGTTTCAGCACGTCAGCGCTGGGCACTCGTACTCCCTTGTCGTCGAAACATTCCCCCTCGCCGATCAGAGCCAGCGCCAGGTGAGCCAGTGGAGCCAGATCACCGCTAGCACCGACACTGCCTTGCGACGGGATGACCGGTGCCACACCACGATTCAGCATCTCGCAGAGCGTATCGATCACCAAGGCACGCACGCCCGAGTGCCCCTTGGAGAGGGAGTTCGCGCGGAGTAACATCATCGCGCGAGTCTCGGGCATCGAAAGTGGTGTTCCGACTCCAACCGCGTGCGAGCGCACGAGGTTCAACTGGAGTTCGCGAATCTGATCGCCGGCGATACGCACATCGCTCAGTTTGCCGACTCCCGTGGTGATGGCGTATGCGACCTTGTTGCTGGCAACAATGTCGTCGACCACGGCACGCGCATGGTTGACAGACTCACGCGCATCCGCCGCAAGCAATACAGCTCGGCGCTCGACGGCAACTTCACGAACGGCTTCCAGAGTCAGATCATTGCCTGTGATGTGGAGTGCGCTCAATCGATTCCCCGTCTCTGTTTTGCTGCCGCTCTGCTGAACACGCTCAGATATCTGTCCGGCAAAGTAGCTACTTTCATTTCCCGATCGGTGACGACATGCGTGGTTTCACCTTCAGCCAGTAGCGTTCCACCATTCGGACGCGTGAGCTCGTAGCTGAAGATGATGACCGATTCCCGCACCCTCTTCAGCCAAGTCCGCACCACGACTTCTTCGTCGTAATACACCGGAGCGCGGTAGCGGCAAGTCGCTTCGGCGACCGCAATGAACAATCCGTCCTCGCGTTCCATCTCGCGGTAGGAAAATCCCATCTGTCGCATCAACTCGACGCGGCCCACCTCAAACCAGATCAAATGGTTCGAGTGATACACAACCCCCATTTGATCGGTCTCGGCGTAGCGCACACGCAGACGCGTTTCATTCAACACAAGATGAGGGTTGGATTTCATCTTCCGGTCCACACAGGCTTACGTTTCTCCAGAAACGATGTGATCCCTTCCCGGAAGTCGGCCGTGGTGCGTATGGCCGCATTCTCGCGCACGGCCGAGTCGATCTGGGCGTCGAGTTCCGCGCGAGCGTGGTCCGTAATCAGCTTCTTGGTCGCTCGCAAGGATGCGACACTATTCTCCATCAGAAGCGCTGCTAACTGGCGAGCACGCGCCATGAGACTATCCGACGGAACAATCTCGCTGACTAATCCCAGACGCACTGCTTCGTCCGCTTCGAAGATCCGTCCAGTCAGCAACAGGTCGCGCGCTTGCTTTTCGCCCACCTGGCGTAGCAAGAACGTCGACACAATCGCCGGGACGAAACCGATCCTGACCTCTGTATAGCCAAACTTCGCTTCGGGAACCGCCAGGGTGAAGTCGCACAACAGTGCGAGTCCGGTGCCACCGGCGATGGCCGCGCCGTTTACCGCGGCAATCGTCACTTTCGGAAACTCATACAATGACCGGAAGAGCCGGACCATGGTCTCGGAATCTTTGAGATTTTGTTCCTGCGTTCGGCCCAGCAGAGCCTTCAGGTTGTCCAGATCCATGCCTGAGCAGAAGGCTTTTCCCGCGCCGGTCAGGATCAAAACGATCGCGTCAGATTTTGCGACTTCGTCGAGGGCCCGCAAAAGATCGTCAATCAGTTCGAAGCTGATTGCGTTGCGTTTCTCCGGACGGTTCAGCGTGATGGTCGCGACTCCGCTGTCATGCCCGAGCTGGATCGTGTTATAGCTCATGAGAGAACCAAGAAGAGGATTCTACGCATCATCGCCGAGAATGCAATGGAGGCGAACTGGCGTCTGTGGGACGAACGTGGCCTAGTCGGCCGCGTGCGGCTCAGAGTATTTTGCAGCAATGCCCCCCGTTGCCTTCAGAAGACTATCGAGTGATTTGAGCGGTGGCAACTCCGCCCCACGCTGACGAAGTGCCTCGATCACCTTCTCTGTCGGAATATTTCCAACCAGCGCATCCTGCGCGAACGGGCAACCGCCGAGTCCACCAATCGCAGAATCAAAACGCCGGCAGCCGGCGTCATATGCCGCCAGAATCTTTTCGCCGGCCTGCTCCGGTCGGCTGTGCAAGTGAACACCGATCTCGAGATAGTTGTACTTGTTCAGGACGGCGCCGACCAGTTCGTTGACCTGGGCTGGGCTCGCCATCCCGATAGTATCGGCGAGCGATATGACTCGCACATCTTCCGCTTCGAGCAGCTCAACAGCGTCTACAACTTCATCAACACTCCATGGATCACCGTAAGGATTGCCGAACGCCATAGAAATGTAAACGACAACTCCGAGTCCCGCGTCGTCGGCCTTCTTCTGAATCTTCTCCAGTTCTTCAAGTGCATCTTCAAGGGACTGGTTTTGATTCTTCCCGAGAAATGTCTCCGAGATCGAATACGGAAAACCGAGAGTCGAAACAGCGTGCGTGTCGATAGCCCGCTGTGCGCCTTTGTCGTTGACTACGATGCCGATGATCTCGACGTCGTCCGGCGGGTCGAGTTCCTTCAGCACTTGTTCCGAGTCTGCCATCTGCGGAACGGCTTTCGGTGATACGAACGACACCGCGTCAATCTGCTTGAACCCCGCGCTGACCAAGGCTTTCAGGTAATCGACTTTGAGATCGGCTGGGATGATCCCTTTCAAGCCCTGCCATGCATCCCGCGGGCACTCGATCAGTTTGACCGGCCCGCTCACGTCTGCAGCACTCCAACTTTGAACTCCGCCACATCCGGATTCAGTGCCGCGGCCTCCAGCGCCTGCGTGATGGCATCGCGGGTTTCAATCGGATCGATGATCTTGTCGATCCAAAGCCGCGCAGCACCATAGCGCGGATCCATCTGCTCATCATAAGTGCGCTTCACCGATTCGTAGAGATCTTTTCGTTCCCCGTCACTTAGCTTTTTTCCACCGCGTTCCAGTTGTTTGACCTTAATCTCAACCAATGTGCCGGCGGCGGAGTCTCCACTCATCACCGCATAACGCGCTGTCGGCCACGCAAACACAAACCGCGGATCGTATGCCTTTCCGCACATCGCGTAGTGTCCCGCACCAAATGAACCGCCGACGATCACTGTGATTTTGGGAACGACCGAGTTTGAGACCGCATTCACCATCTTCGCGCCGGCCTTGATGATGCCGCTCCACTCCGCGTCCCGGCCGACCATAAATCCGTTTACATCGTGGAAGAACACCAGCGGAATCAGATTCTGATTGCAGTCCATGATGAATCGCGATGCCTTTTCGGCGGACTCGGTATAGATGACTCCTCCAAACTCGATCCGCTTGTGGCCTTCATGATCTGTCTGCTGCGCGTGCAGTTTCTGATTTGCAACGATGCCTACTGCAAAACCACCAATCCTGCCGTATCCGCAAATCACCGTCTTACCATACTCGGGCTTGTATTCATCAAAGTGGCTGCCGTCGAGAATGCGCGCCAGCACTTCCTTCATGTCATAAGGCCGCGCCGGCGAAGGATCATAAATTCCGTAGATCTCCTCGGCCGCCAAGGCCGGCTCGACGGGACGCTTGCGGTCCCAAGGCGAGAGCCGCCGGTATCCCCACTTCTCAACCATCGAGCGGATGCGCTCAATGCATGCCTCGTCATTGGCTTCGCGGAAGTCGACCGTGCCGCTGATCGCCGAATGCATGGCCGCTCCGCCCAAGTCCTCCGCCGACACTTTCTGGCCAATCGCGGCCTGCACCAGTGCCGGGCCGGCGAGAAACAACCCGCTACCGTCCGTCATGAGTACGTGATCGCACATCACTGGCAGATATCCACCGCCGGCAACGCACATTCCCATGATCGCGGCAATCTGAGGAATCCCCATCGCCGACATCACGGCGTTATTGCGGAAGACGCGCCCGAAATCATCGGTGTCGGGGAACACGTCTTCTTGCAGTGGCAGGAACACTCCGGCGGAGTCGACTAAATAAATCGTCGGAATTCGGTTCTCGATGGCAATGTTCTGCGCACGAATCACCTTCTTCGACGTCATCGGGAAGAAGGCGCCGGCTTTCACTGTCGCATCATTGGCGATGATCATCACCATGCGAGTATGGACGCGCGCCATCCCTGTGATCACACCGGCCGCAGGAGCGCCGCCCCATTCTTCGTACATGCCGTGCGCAGCGTAGAGACCAAGTTCAAAAAATGTCCCGGGATCGGCGAGCAGCCCAATGCGCTCGCGCGCCGTTAGACGCCCTTTGGCGTGCTGGTTTTCTATCGCCTTGGCGCCTCCGCCTTCGCAGATCTTCTCGCTCTCGTTGCGCACCTGCGACATCAGGTCTGCCAGAAAGCGCATGTTGGCTTCGAAACGCGCGGAAGTAGGATCAACTTTGGTGGTCAGCGCGTTCGCTGCGGAGGAGCTCACTGCGATGGGTTCGTCGCGGTTCGACATGATCAGGAGAGCAGAATGACTACGGTATAACAGGCAGGCGGAAGCGCGCAATGCAGCAGATTCCGGAGATCCGACGCTTTTTTCAACCCTGAAGTCGACGCACAGCCTCTGCGATGGGATCCGGCGCAATCGCATCAACCAGACCTATCCGCAGCGCTTCGTGCGCTCCGATTTGTTCAGCTGCCAAAAACATCTGCAGGGCGCGAGCTTTTCCCACGAGCCGTGGCAGCCTCTGCGTTCCTCCCCAACCGGTGATCAGACCCAATGCCGCACCTCGATGTCCAAAGACCGCGTTCGGCGACGCGATTCGGCGATGACATGCCAAAGCCAAGTCGAGTCCGCCGCCCATGCAATAGCCTGAGACCGCGGCATAAACCGGTGCAGGGAAGTCCTCGATTGCCGACATCAGTTGCCCACCCATCTTCGAGAACTCAATCGCAGTCGGGCCATCGAGCGCCGCAATCTCGTTCAGATCTGCGCCAACGGAAAAAAACTTGTCATTCCCCGTAACGATGAGAGGTCGGAGGCTTCCCGCTAACTGCCGAACTGCTTCGGTCAGTTCGATCACAGCCGATCGAGTCAGATGATTGATCCCATCGCCGGTGCGAAGCCGGAGTAATAGGAACTTGTCATTAGTTTCCAGGGTCAGAGAGGAGGAACTTGCCATGTCGTTTCGAGATGCTCGCGTTATCCGTTCCGGAGTTTCAGAAAGTATGCCGGATGACGGGAGGCGATCGACGCTACCGGGAGAAATTCAAGATCGAATCCACTCTGCCACCCGGCAGCCGTCTTCTTCGAGCACAAACGCGCCCACTCCAAAGCACTCACCAACAATGCGCTGCGACTCAAGATCTCGCGCTGCCTTCGTAATCCATTGTTGTCCCACGCGATATTGCGCGGCAGTGAACCATCTCTGCGGCAACACCTCGACCAGCCCCGCCTGGAGGTAGAAAACAAAAATCGCGAACGCAGGATCATCGTTCGACATCGCTTTGTAACTGGTGGGAACCATCAGTTCGTCGACGTGCGATAGAGCGGCAGGCACGTCAACCTTGTGTGTTCCTGCTTCCAGAGTGAGCGGAATCTCGAAGTCCGCGACCGGTGCCGACGCCGAGTAGATGCGCTCTGACGATTGCTTAAACCACCCCGCGACTTCCGCAAGAGGGAAAGCCTTCAACTGATCGGGATCGAAGCAGACGAGACGAATGTTGCGCCCTTCGGGGCACCAAACCCCAAGAGAGTGCGGCGGTACCAGAAACGGTCTGCAGTATGTGTTTAGCGCGAGGCGAATTTGGTCCGGCTCATTCTCGAGCCCAAGTGTGACCAGCTGAGCAACTGGACCCTCGGTTCCGTGATTTTGCCATACGAAACGTTGTCCGGAGAGCGAACGAAACCCCGGAAAGGTTTCCCAATACCACGGAGCTGGGCCGATGGCCTGTGAGAGGAGTTTCTTGACGCGGGATGCTTCGACCAATGACATTAACCAGCCGTCGGGACGCCCGGCCCGTTCACATGGGCGCGAATGAACTGGACGATCTCGTCCATGGCAGTGCCCGGCTGGAAAATTGCGGCCACGCCGGCCTTCTTGAGCCCATCGATGTCCTGATCGGGAATAATTCCGCCCACCAGCACGATCACATCGTCCATCTTGTTCTGTCGGAGCAAGTCCATGACGCGCGGCACGATTACATTGTGTGCGCCAGAAAGAATCGATAGCCCGATGATCTGAACATCTTCCTGCAGGGCGGCGGTCACGATCATCTCCGGGGTCTGCCGCAATCCGGTGTAGATGACTTCCATTCCAGCATCGCGCAGCGCCCGCGCGATTACTTTGGCGCCGCGATCATGCCCGTCGAGTCCAGGTTTCGCGACCAGCACGCGGATCTTCATGTCAGCCATCGCTCACCATTTAACCACAGACGATAGAAGAGAGTCTCTACGGCGAAACAGTCTTGATGTCCAGGCTGCGCCACATATACCAGCAAGCCACGCTTCTATATGGTGCCCACGCCTTGGCAATCTTCTCCATGTCTTTCGCTTTCGGAAGTTTGCGTTTTCGATAGTGCTTCTTCATTGCCATCTGCACGCCATAGTCGCCGGTGGGCAGCACATCCGGACGCCTGAGCGAAAACATCAGGAACATGTGTGCCGTCCACACACCAATTCCTTTCACCTGCGTCAGGTGTTGGATCACCTCTTCGTCGGAGAGGTCGGGTAAGCGCGAGAAATCCAGCAGCCCTGCAGCCGTCTTCTCCGAAAGATCTTTCAGGTACGCGGATTTCTGCTTCGACAATCCCACGCTGCGGAGTTGCTCATCGCTCAACTGGAGAATGCCCCGTGGCGTGAGTGGCTCGCCAGCTAGTGCGGCGAAGCGGTTGAAGATTGTCACCGCGGCCTTGCCATTCAACTGTTGGTAGACGATCGCCTCGGCCAGGCTCGAGAACTCTGCCGGCCCATATTCCATGCGGCACGGTCCGACGCGCTCGATGATTGCGCGCAGCACCGGATCGCATTTCTTGAGATGATTGACAGCTTTGCGCATAGCTTATACATGTATCACAAAACCGGCCATAGGCGAATAAAATACGAATAACGGTGCCGCGCTGTCAGCGTTTCACCGCAATGCCGAGTACCTCGTATTTCGCGTTGCGCAGAAGCTTGTCGGTTCCGACGAAAGCCCGCGCCGGGTAGTCGCCGTGGAAGTATGTTTTGTACACGCCGTTAAACGCGTCGTAAAACTTCAAGTCCGTGCAAAACACCTGGATCGAGACGACGTCGTCCATCGTGAGCCCGGAGGACTCAACCGTCTTCTTGATACCTTCCATGACGAGTCGCGCTTCTTCTTCTGCGTCTGCGGGAGCGAGGCCGGTCTTGGGATCGGTGCCGATGTGTCCTGCGATGTAAAGAGTGTTGCCCACCAGAACGGCATCACTGAAGGGCAACGGCTTGGCGTCGGCCGCTTGCGGGTGCGGGATGTACTTGCGATCAGCCGCAAGCGCCGTGATCGAAACCGCAAGAAGCAGCAAGGCAAGGGCAATTCGACGTGCTGTCATAAAAGTCCTCCGAACTGTTCGAGAATTGGATTCACAAGTGAAACGCTGCTACCAACAACCCGGCGACTCCACCGCCGAGAACAACCCACGCTGGGCTCATCTTCCAACGTAAAAGAACAAGCAATGCAAGTATCGCGATCACCCACGACGGCCATCGCGGCAGTGCATCGACTCCGAGTCGATAGGTGACGCCCGCCATAAGAGCCACAGCGCACGCATTCACGGAATCAAGAAACGCCGCGATCCAGCCCGACTGCCGCAACCGGAATAGCACCGGGGCGAGTAGACCTACATAGAAAAACGAAGGAAGAAAAATTCCGAGAGTTGCCACTGCTGCCCCCGGAACGCCGCCCAGGATATATCCAATGAACGTCGCTGTCGAGAACACCGGACCCGGGGTGAATTGTCCGATAGCAACTGAGTCCAAAAGTTGCTGCCGGGTTAGCCATCCATGCTGCTGCACCAGGCCCTGCTCGAGAAACGCGAGCAGGACATATCCACCACCGTAGAGGATGGCACCCAACTTCAAAAAGTAAAGAGCGATTCGCGTCACCGAGGGCCGTATAGCTGCGGTGCCTCCAGTGACGGCGAGAGCCGTGATCATGTACCGGCGGGAATAAACAAGCTCCGGAAGCATCAACGTTGCCGCGCCACGAAGGCTGGACAGTCTTCGCCCCAGCATGCCAATCACTCCACCGCCGAACAGAATCAGAAGTGGATTCAGATTGAAGAAGAAGGCTGCCAGCGCCAATCCGCCCAGCACTGCGAGTCCGACATCCTTCACTGCCGTCCGTCCCAATCGCCAAATTGCAATCGCGATCAGGGCGATAACTGCCGGTTTGATTCCGGCAAGAATCGACATTGCCTCCGGCAAGTGTCCGAATCTCACATAGGCCCACGCAAACGCGCCCGTGATCAAAGCCGCCGGGAGAATGAAACTCGCTCCCGCCACGCATAATCCTGGCCACCCTGCCCGCACGAATCCGACATTGATTGCCATCTCTGTCGACGTCGGCCCGGGAATCAGATTTGCGGCGCCGAGCATGTCAAGGAACTGCTGCTTGGTGACCCATTGCCGCTTCTGCACGATCTCCTGCTCCATCAGCGCGATGTGCGCCGCCGGGCCGCCAAAAGCGATGGTGCCGAGCTTCAGAAAGAGTGCAGCTAACTCTCTGAGCCGCACTCCGAGAGAACTAGCCGGTGACTCCGAGCCTGTGGTGGAGAGTTCGTTCAAGTCATCTCACCGTTTGTCGTCGGAGTTCAAAGGCGCACGGAAGAAGAGCAAGAACAGCAGGCACATCAGCATCGCGAAATCTGTACGGGCGTCGCTCACCATGAACCAGAATCCCTGGCCCGCTCGTGTCAGTTCCGGAATCTTCGTGGTCACAATCGCGGTGCAGATGATGATGAGCAGCGGAATCGCTGCGATTCGCGACAGCCGCCGGAACACAACCAGGAATCCGCAGACGATTTCAAACAAGCCGACGAAGTGTGCGGTAAACGAAGGATGCGGAAAGCCAATCCGCGTGAACCGGTCTACTCCCATATGCGGATCGGTGTACTTGAGAATTCCCTGCGTGAAGAAGATCAGCCCGACCGCGAGCCGGATGAAGATCGCTGCGCGTCGCCCATTGGATGTGTCGTCGTAGCTCATTTGAGATGAAGTTGACTATGCGGGCTTATGCTCCCCGTGCGAGAATTCTCCGCCGCGCTTAAGAAAGATACTTGATGGTCGCTTCAATCAACTCCGCTGTCGGCTTGTACGGATCCCCTGGAGCATCGTATTCAATCGAGCAATATCCCTTGTAGCCGTGTTTCTTCAGAATCGCGAATGTCGCGGCCAAGTCAACGTGCGAGGCCCTGCCGTCATCGTCAACCTCGCCGTCTTTCACGTGGCAGATGCCGTAAGCGTGCGCGAACATAGCTTCCATCGCGCGGTCCTGAAATTCCTGATCGTGAGCTGCCAGTGAATTTCCGAAATCAGGCAGGGCCCTAAGCCATGCGCTATTCACCTTCTCGATCACGTCGACGATGAAAAACGGATCTTCGCTCACAGGGTTGTCGTTTTCGAGATGCACGACGACATTCCTCTTCGCCGCATACTCCGCTACTCGCGAAAGTGTATCGGCCGCTCGATCCACATCGGGTTTCGAATCTTTCGCGTCATCAATATGCGTTCGAATACTCGGCGAGCCGAGCTCGACTCCGACGTCAATCCACTGCTTGCTGCCCGCCAAGGATTTCTCGCGCTCGCTCCTGTCAGCTGCATACTGGCTGTGGCTGGCATCTACGGCAATGTCGACAACGGCCGATCCAGCCTTGTCGACTGCTGTTCGAAACTCATCGAGATATTTGGGATCGGTTGAAGGGAAGATTGGACTCCACGGCTCAATCTTGTGTACGTTGAACTTCTGGGCCACGTGCGCTGCGAAATCCTTCAGATCCATCTGCTGCGATAGCGGCACTTTGCTCGGGGTCTTCCCGTCCCAACCTTTCCATCCCACGATGAATTCGCGAAACGGATTGGCCGCTACCGCAACCCGATCTCGAGGCGCGGCGGGGAATTGAACAGAAGGTCCTGCCGTAGCTCTTGCCGCGGTCGGGAGAAGCCATACTCCTGCAGCCGCGATGGTGCACTGCTCGACAAACTGCCTCCTTGTGCTGGTCATGCGCGAGAGTGTAACAGAGAACATCGAGCGCGAGGTTAAACGCGCGCTGAACGCAAAAAGATGCGGCCTGGATTCTCAAGGAATCCAGGCCATGCTGTGCGACGAACCCCAAATTATTCGTTCGACGGACTTGCCGACGACCCCACAGTCCAGATCTCCAGTGAGGCTGTGTTGTCATCAACCGCTGCGAAAGTGGTCTTGCCGCCGACGATCCCGAAACCGAGTCCAAATGAACCACCCAGGTTCGGATCAACGGAGTGCTCGGCCACAAAAACGCCGCCGCGGGTGAACTCGACGAGTTCGCTGGGCTGAGCGACTACCGCGTTGATTACATCATTGCTGCTGCAGATCAGGTTGCCATTCGGGGCCAACGCGAGGGCTAGCGCGCCGTGCAGGTGCAGTGAATCGCTGTAGCTCCGATAGCCCTTCAGCCCGTTCTGTGCGACGACTGAAGCATTCGGCATAGCGAAGATTGCATTGTCCACGGTCGAAGCAACATACAGAACATCACGCACGGAATCATAGGCCAACCCTGTCGGTCCATCTTCGAGAGTTGCTGGGTCGCCAAGCTGGCCGAGGGATTTGCGGTGCTCGGTGATAAACCCTCTGCGT
>Ga0335078_10015753_pt1 | contig 11226 bp, 10 predicted proteins | sample Lox_Sample_32_FD_206711 | JGI IMG/M metagenome (GOLD analysis project Ga0335078, IMG submission 206711) | Soil microbial communities from Loxahatchee National Wildlife Refuge, Florida, United States - Lox_Sample_3.2 | ecosystem: Environmental > Terrestrial > Soil > Wetlands | place: USA...
CCGGAGACCGTCAACTGGGCCGCTACAAAAAACAGGATGACCGTGGTGACGCGGAAGAATTTCTGCAGGTTGATGCGTACACTGCCCTTGACGAACATCACCCCAAACAAAATCGCAGCGGCAATCCCCAGCACGGTTCCCAGGAAACTCAGCAGAGCCGTGGAATTCAACGAAACCGCGGCCAGGGCCAGCACAGTTTCCGCACCCTCGCGCAACACCATCAGAAAGATGAACGCGAACAACCCGAACCAGGCGTCGCCGCCCGCTAGCAATCCTAATTTGCCTTCAATTTCGCCTTTCATCTTGCGGCCAGTCCGCATCATGAAAACGATCATGGTGACTACAAAGAATGCCGCCGCCAGCATGATCCAGCCTTCAAAAACGTCTTCATTCCAGTGCATGCGGGAGAGCAGGACGGCGCCGGCAATGCTGGCCAGGAAGGCCGAGACCAGGGCCGCATACACCGTTTTGCGCAACTCCGGGCGACCGATCTTGGCCAGGTAAGCCAGTGTAATTCCTATGATCAGTGCGGCTTCCACGCCCTCGCGCAAAGTAATGATGAATGCCTGCAACATTTACAAAGTACCTGTCCGGACATCAGTTTCGATTTTGAAAATGAATTTCAATTTCAATTAATAGGATAGTCTTCGCGCCCGCGGCAGGTCAACGCAGGAAGTCACAAAAGCCCGTGATTCGCATCACATGGGGAAAAGCCGCATTAAGCCGTCAGGCCTTTCCTTATAGTCGCTTCTATAGTCGCTTCAGGAACTGTTTGGCTTGTCCCAGATGCGGGAACAGTTGCTCCTCCGCCCGGAACTCCGCGGAATGCACGCAACGCCGGCTCCCGCGCAATTTCACCGGATGCTTCAAATGCAGCATCTCGTGGTAGACGATGTACTCCACGCCATAGCGCGGCACCCGCGGATCATCAAATACCCGGCTGATAACGATAGCGTTGTGCGCCGGATCATAGTGGCCAAGGCTGTTGCGGGCGTGTTCGCGGCTCCAGGTCATGCGCGGCCGCGCCAGCAGACCATGAAAGAAACGGACATTGAGATCGTCGAAGATCGCATCCAGATCGTAGGTCTGTCCCTGCGGGCCGTCGATGCGTTTCCGCCCGCGCATCTGCCGCACCAGGTGCGCCTTGCGCCGGATGTCGTGGCTCGAGACATAGCGCCGGTAGCGCGTGGCGTATTCGCGCTCGATCGGCTTCCGGTACATCTTGGCCAGCAGAATGTGGGCAATCGCCCGCAATACCGGTTCGGGCGCGCCTTCCAGTAAGTCGGACACGCGCGCAAACAGCTTTCCCTGGCGCATGCGGATCGTATTGTTGATGTTGGCGAAGGCGAAGAACTCTGCGGTCAATTCGGGCATCGGCGCCCGAGGACCCAGTTCCTGGTAAGTTTCCTGAAAAATGTCCCGCAGCCCGCTGCTCACCTTGCCGCCAGCTTAGCACGAGACTCCTCTGTGTAAACCCAGTGCCCTCTGTGGTTCAGCTTTTCTCATTCTGCGATCTTGCTGTTAAGAGCTTCATTTCTTTTTCTGATGCGCCAATTCTTCTTCCGCCAGCAACTGCCGATGGTCCTGCACTCCACCGTCGACCGCGTCCACCGCATTATCGAGCAGAAACTGATACTGAGCGGTTTCCGCTTTCCCAGCGTCTGCCGATTCCTTCAGCGCCCGCAGCTTGGCCTGGAATTCGTTATCCGCCTCAATCACTTCCTTTAGCGGCTTGCGCAAGTCCGCTTTGCGCTCCACAAAAGTGTCCAGGTTGTCGTTCAATTCGTCGTAGATGTCGAGAAATTCCTGCAGCTTGTCGTGGGTTTTCAGCCCCTTGTCTGTCACCTTAGGATCGGCGCGCACTTCCTCGACCGATACCAGACGGGCCCGCGCAAACTGGATAAACAACTTGATACGAGGCGCCGGCTCCTGCGCCGCGTCGCGCAGGGCATCAATCTCCACCTGGTTGAGCGGTTCGCGCTGGTGCTGCACTCCCGCCGTGCCGGACATCCCGAAACTCAGACAAACTACTGCCACCAGCCCGACTCTGCGCCAGCTCCGCGTCATTTGCCTTTGCCAAACATGTGGGATAACAGATCGTCCGATAGACTCAGCAGCCGTTCCGCCGCGGAGTGCACCGGAGCCTGGTCCTCAAAATTCAACGTCCGCTGAATATCGCGCAGCTTGAGCGACATCTTGCGGAGCGCGATCTCCGTCGGCTTCAGCCGTTTCCCCGATTGAATCGCCGCATCGTGCGCTTTTTCCGCGCAGCTCACCACATCCTTCAACGCGCTCTCGGCCTCTTCGACTCTGCCGGCGTTGTAAAGGTCGTCCGCCGCCTTGAGCTGGCGCTCGGCGATGTCCACGTATAAAGCCGGGCGGTCCCCCATGGGCGCCGATTCCGCCCGCTTCAGAAGCCCGGCCACCGGCGAATCATCGAATCCCGCCGCGCCGCACGTCACCGCCAGCAACATGATGAAAATTGGCAAGCAACGCCGCATCGCTCTCACTTCCTGGGCTCGATGGCGATCAGACGGTGGCGTGCCTGCCACTCCTGATCCGGATATTGTCCGTTGGCCACTTCGAGAAACTTGTGATAATTCTGCGCCGCCTGCTTGTAGTCGCGCAAGTGATCGTAAGCGCTGGCGCGGAGAAAGTAGCTCACCGGAATCTCCGGCAAAAACTTGGCCCGCGCGTCCGCCGCTTTGATCGCAAGTTCGTAGTTTTTGTTCTCGCTCGCCGCTACCGCCAGGTCACCGTACGCGGCGCCAAAGTCCGGTTTGAGTTTGACCGCCACCAGGAATTCCTGTTGCGCCTCCGCATACCTTTTCTGATTGAGAATGGCGACGCCCAAGCCATGGTGCAGCTCGGCGTCATTCGGATGGGTCGCCAGCAGCGCGCGAAACTCCGCTTCAGCCTGCGCGTATTTCTTGGTGCTGGTGTAAAGCACCGCCAGATCCTGCTGCAGCGATGTCTCCGCCGGCGCCAGCTTCGCCGTCGCCTCCAGTTCCGCGATAGCCTCGTCGTTCTTGCCCTCCGCTGCCAACACCCGTCCCAGCTGTAAATGAGCGCCAGGATCATTAGGTCGCAGCACCAGGAGCTTGCGCAAAGCCTCTGCCGCATCGTTGAACCGGTTGCCACGCATATAGATATTCGCCAGCCCGGTGAGCGCGTCCGCCGAACTGGGATCGATCGCCAGCGCTTTCTCGTACTCCTCTTGAGCATCGGCAAAATGGTTGCCGCGCTCTAACAGCAGCCCGGCCGCCAGATGAGGCTCAGGATCTTTCGGCTCCAGCACCGCAACCTGCTGGTAAGCCTCTACCGCCTCGTCCGGCTTGGTCTTCTCCAGTACGTGGGCCAGCGACAACCATGCGCGGGCGTGGCCCTCATCAACGTTCGCCGTAGGTTTCAGGGTCGTTGCCGCCCGAAGAAACTGCTCCGCATCCGGCTGGTTGGTTTTCGCCAGCATCAGCCCCAGATTCAGGTTGGATTCGAACACATCCGCTTTGGCAGTCACAGATCTCCGGTAGGCGGCGATCGCCTCATCGCTCTTTCCCAATCCGTTGTAAACAAATCCCAGGTCAAACCATGCCTGAAAGTTCGTCGGGTCGGCCGCCACCACTTTCTGCAGCAGTGGCTCCGCCGTAGCATAGTCTTTTTTTTCGATGGCGCTTTCCGCTGCCGTGAGCTCCGGCGGAAATGACGAATCCTCAACCGCAATCTTGTGATGACGAACCGTCTGCCCGCTGGACTGCGCGAACAAAGGGCAGGGAAGCAGCGCCAGCACGGCAAAGCTACGCAGGCCGAGATTGCATCGCCTGGGTTGGTCGCGCCTCGACACGTTCGCTTACCCGTCCCCGTTTCGCCGCAAGGCTCCGTCCCCGTTCAACACCTGCGCCAGAAACTTCCCGGTATACGATTCGGGCAGTTTAGCAATGGTCTCCGGCGTGCCTGATCCCACCACATACCCGCCACGCTCTCCGCCCTCCGGGCCCAGATCGATGACCCAGTCTGCGGTCTTGATCACTTCCAGGTTGTGCTCGATCACCAGAATCGATCCCCCTGCATCAATTAGACGGCGAAACGCCGAGAGTAGTTTACTGATATCGTCGAAGTGCAACCCCGTCGTAGGTTCGTCGAAGATATACAGGACGTGACGGCGATGCCGCACATTTCCCGCAGCATCCTTCGGTCGTCCCGCCTCCCGCGCAGCCGGTTGCAGATGAGCTGCCAGCTTCATGCGCTGCGCTTCGCCGCCAGAAAGCGTGGTCGCCGACTGCCCCAGCCGCAGATATCCCAGGCCAACCTCTTCGAGCACCCGCAGTTTTTCCGTGATCTTCGGCACGCCGGAGAAGAAGTGCAGTGCCTCCTGCACCGTCAGGTTCAGCACCTGGTGAATGTTCTTTCCCCGGTAGCGCACGTCTAACACCTGAGGCTTGTAACGCGCCCCTTTGCACTCCTCGCAGATCAGTTCGACATCAGCCAGAAATTGCATTTCCACCGTGACCGTGCCGTCGCCCTGGCACACTTCGCACCGCCCGCCCGGAATGTTGAAGGAGAAATGTCCCGCGGTGAAGCCGCGCTTCTTGGACTCCGGCAGCGACGCAAACAAGTCGCGTATGGCGTCGAACGCCTTGATATAGGTCACCGGATTCGAGCGCGGAGTGCGCCCGATGGGTGACTGATCCACCAGCACCACCTCGTCGATAAAATCCGCTCCCTCCACTTCCTTCCAGGAACCGCCCGTCTGAGGTGGAGAACCATATGGCTGCCTCTTAGCCGCCGCCAGAGCCTGAAACAGCACGTCGTGCAGCAGCGTCGACTTTCCTGATCCCGATACTCCGGTGATCGCCACCAGCATCCGCAGCGGAACCACCAGGTCGATATCCTTCAGGTTGTGCGCACTCGCGCCCACGATCTTGATCTGCTGCGGTCCCGGCTTCCGTCGCGCCGGGGGAATCTGTATGCGAATATCCTCGGACAGATAACGCCCGGTGAGCGATCCTGGAATCTTGGTGATCTCGTCGAACGTTCCCGCCGCGATCAGCTTTCCGCCGTTCTCTCCCGCTCCCGGCCCCAGATCCAGAATGTTGTCGGCGGCGCGCATCACATCGGGATCGTGCTCCACCACCAGGATCGTATTTCCCAGATCGCGCAGGTCGTGCAGAATCTTGATCAGCCGGTGAGTATCGCGGCTGTGCAGCCCGATTGAAGGCTCGTCCAGCACATACAGCGTTCCCACCAGCCGCGATCCGAGAGAAGTCGCCAGCTGAATACGTTGCGCCTCGCCGCCCGAGAGCGTCGAGGAAAGCCGGTCCAGCGTCAGATATTCCAGCCCGACCTCGTTCAGGAAGCGCAACCGCTCCTGGATTTCCTGCAGCAGCTTGTCGGCAATTCCCGCCTCTTGTTCCGTCAGTTGAACTCCGGCGAAGAATTGCGAAGCCTCTTCCACCGTCATGTGGCAAACATCACAGATGTTCTTGCCGTTAATTCGGACCTGTTGCGCTTCCATCCGCAGCCGCGCTCCGCCGCATTCCGAGCAGACCGAGTAGCCTCGGTAGCGGCTCAGGAAGACCCGCACGTGCAGCTTATACTTCTTCCTCTCCAGGTGATTGAAGAAGCCGCGCACGCCGAAGAATTTTCCTTCGCCTTCCATCACCAGCCGCTGCTGCTCCGGCTCCAGATCCGACCACGGCACATCCAGCGGAATGCCGGCCTGCCGCGCGAAGCGCTTCAATTCTGTGTTCAGGGTTTTGTACTTGGGCTTGGTCCAGGGCTCGATGGCGCCATCGTTCAGTGTCTTCGACTTGTCCGGGATCACCAGGTCCACATCAAAATCGATCGTATTGCCAAACCCCTGGCAGCGCGGGCAAGCCCCGTAGGGATTATTGAACGAGAACAGGCGGGGCTCCGGCTCCTCATAACGGATAAGGCAAGTCTTGCACTCGAAGCGCTGCGAGAAGCGGAATTGCTCCGCGCTCGCTCCTTCGCGCGGAACGCTCTGGAAAATAACTTCGCCCGCCTCTCGGTAAGCAATCTCAACCGCATCGACGATGCGGGCGCGTGCGTCCGCGGTAACTACCAGGCGGTCTACCAGCACGAAGACCGGCTGGTCGAAATTTACCTCCAGCAGCGACTCGGGAGTCGAGAATTCGAAAATCTGTCCGTTTTGAAAAAGCCGGTTGAAGCCGCGGGTCCGCAAATCCATCAGCCGCGTCTTCAGCTGATCCGAAACGTCGCTGCCCGGCGATGCAGTCTTTCGCGAGCTTTTCGTCCGCGAGCCGGCCTTTTTCTTCGCCTTGCCCTCCGGAGTAGCCATACCCGGCGTTTGCAGCGGAAACAGCACCTGCAGCCGCGTCCCGGCTTCCATGGCCAGCACCCGTCCGGCCACTTCATCTACCGTATCCTTCTTGACCTCCTGGCCGCACTGAATGCAATACGTCCTCCCAACCCGGGCAAACAGCAAACGCAGGTAGTCATAAATCTCGGTTGCCGTTCCCACTGTCGACCGCGGATTGCGGGTGCTGTTCTTCTGCCGTATCGCCACTGCCGGGGCAATGCCGTCAATCAGATCGACGTCGGGTTTCTCAATTCTCTCCAGAAACTGTCGGGCATAGGCGGACAGCGATTCCACATAGCGCCGTTGGCCCTCCGCATAAATCGTGTCAAAGGCGAGCGAGGATTTGCCCGAACCCGACACTCCGGTGACCACCGTCAGCGCGTTATGGGGAATTTCAAAATCGATGTTCTTGAGGTTGTGTACCCGAGCCCCGCGAACAACTATGGTTTCCGTGGACATCCGTCAATGCACCCAGCAACCCTCCCCAACGCCCGTCGCGGAAGGCACAGCCACTTTCCCAGCAGCGTCCGGAGGGGAAGCAGAATCTTCTATTATAAGGCACCCCAAAAACTCGGAATCCGCGCGTCGAGGGATGCCTTGTAGACATGTAGGTGCGGGCGTACTCGCCCGCGCGGGGCTAGGTTTTCCTTCGTGTACCTTGGTGTCCTTTGTGGTTATGCCTTGCCTTCCCCGGAACCCAACTTTCAAACTGACTTACCCGCACGAAAAAGGTAATATCCAACTTTCACCTACAGTCTGAATGACCAGATTCATGGCTTTTTCCACCACAACGCTGACCACCGCAGCCGTTCGTATCCACTATGCTCGCGTGGCCGTCGCCTTCCAGTCTTGCGCGATATTTTTGCTGCAATTTTCCGAATTTTCCGATCTCTATAACCAGAAGAAGGGCAGCGTTTACAACATCCTGTGGGTGCTGGTGTTCGGCTTCGCCACCCTCAACATTCTGGGACTCGTCCTGCGCCGCTTTGAACCCCGGCGCAGCGGGCTCAACTTCGGAGAAATCCTCGCCATCGGCGTCGTGATCCTCTCCATTGTTCTGCTCGCACTGGAAATGTTGAACCTCTTCCACATTTTCCCCATCAGGCTGAATCCTCGTTAAGGTTGCGTTTTGCGCTATCATGCTCTGTATGGCCGACCGGTCTCCGGCGTTCGACGTAGTTTGCCCTTGCTGTAGCGCCGTCCTCAAAGTGGACTCTGCCACCAAAGCGGTGATCGCTCACACGGCCGCCGTCAAGCCCAAGATGTTCAACGATATCGAGGAAGCCGCGCGCGCCATGAAGGAGCAGGATAGCCGCCGCGATTCCATCTTCCGGCAATCCGTCGAAGCGCAAAAGCACGCCTCCGATCTGCTGGAGAAGAAGTTTCAGGAAGCCGTCAAGAAAGCCAAAGAAACTCCCGACACCGGCAGACCCATCCGCGATTTCGATCTCGATTAACTATAAGCGCTAGTAATAGCGCCGCTAACTTCTCCGCGAATCTCTGCATCCCTGTGGATTTCTCATCCCACGAACTTGACTTCATCAGCGTACAATCGCAACAATGCACCAGCGCCCTGTGCTCCTGGGCCACCGGGGTTCGCGTTCATCTGTTTCCGTTGCCGAAAATTCCATCGCAGCCTTTGATATCGCACTGAAAGACGGTTGCGACGGCTTCGAATTCGATGTTCGTTTGACCGCCTCGGGTCGGGCCGTCGTCTGCCACGATGCGGCAGTCCACGGCATTGCTGTGGCCAAGGCCGAAGCCGAACAGCTCCGCCAGCTCCCCATCCTGCGAGACACGTTGAAACGCTATGCCCAGCGTGCTTTTCTCGACATCGAACTGAAAGTTCCCGGCCTCGATTCGGAGTTGCTGATCGCGCTTCAGGAGCATCCCCCGGAGCGTGGTTATGTCGTCTCTTCTTTTCTTCCGGAAGTGTTGACCGATCTGCGTATGCGCAGCGAAGAGATCCCGCTTGGTCTGATTTGCGAACAGCGCCAGCAGTTGAATGGCTGGCAGAAGTTACCCGTCGAATACCTGATCCTTCACACCTCGCTGATCACGCGGGAAGTGGTCGGAGAACTCCACGATGCCGGGCAGAAGCTCATCGCCTGGACGGTGAACGATGCGCCTGCCATGTTGCGCCTGGCAGGGTGGGGCATCGACGGCATCATCTCCGACGACACCGCGCTACTCGCCAAAGCCTTCAGCTGAACCGCCGGCGCAGGAACGCCTCGCTCTCTATCGCGAAACTCTCCAACTCCCGTGCTACGCGGTCTCCGTCCCAGCCCGTCGCTGCTGCGATTCGGCCAGCTGCATCGCGGCTGCACTGCTCCGACCAACAGGCGCCCAAGGCCACGGGCACCCGTCGCAAGAGCACATCCGCCAGTGTGACCGCGCACTCCTGATCCAATGCATACACAGCTTCCGCCACAATATGATCACTGTGCGAGCATAGTGGGGCTTGCAACTCCACCCGCCCGCGTGCCATCTCCGCGATGGCCAGTGCCTTGCTCCCATACCACTCCACCATAGCCCGTGCCGAAGCAAGACTGATGTCACCTTTTCCCGCCACCAGCGCGGCCGAGCGCTCTAAATCGACTCGCATCTCATCTTCTGAAACCACTCCCTTTACCACCGGCTCGGCCACCTGCACGCCAATCGTCGCCGCGCACTCGCGGGCCAGGCTGGCCGCGGTCGTCAGTTTCCCACCGATCACTGAAATCATCCCTCGCGCTCCGTCCTGCGCGTGATCGTGCAGAAAATGTCTGCGGGTCACCGCCAAAGGTTTCTTGTTCGGCGAGAAGGGAAGCGGCCGCACTCCGGCAAACGCATAATGCACATCGTTCCTGGCCACGGGCGCACGCGGAATTAATTCCTGAAACGAACGCCACAGATAGTCAATCTCGTCGTCGGACGGCTGCACCTTCGCCGGATCGTCCGTGTCCGGAACCTCGGTTGTGCCCACCAGAATCTGATCGTTCCACGGAATCACAAAAATGGGACGTCCATCCACCGCCTCGGTGTAGACCGCAGCCGCGGGCGCGCCCGCGAACCTCGGCAACACAATATGCGAGCCGCGCACCCCTCCCACCATGGGCTGCCCCGTGGAGATTCCCGAGCCCTGGCAAATCTGGTCTGCCCACGGCCCTGTAGCATTGATGATCCAGGTCACCTCGACACGCTCTTCCTTCCTGCTCAGCAAGTCGCGCAAACGGAGCGCGACCGCCCGGCGATCGCGCACTTCCACCGCCAGAACCTGGGTGTGATTGCGAGCTGTCCCGCCCGCCGCCGTCATCTCCGTAAGCCACTCCGCCACTAACCGCTCAGGAAACTCGCACTGCGCATCCTCGAAACTGAACACGGAGAACTTTCGGCCGGCATCCAGCCAGCGCTCGAGGGCTTGCTCTTCGCTATGTCCCGTGTTCATTCGCTGCGCGCCGCCCAAGCTTCGATAGAGCCATAGACCGGCGCGAATCGCCAGCGCACTGCGATGACTCTTTCCATCCAGCGCCAGCAGGAACTCCAACGGCTGCACCAGGTGCGGACGCTCCTGCTCGAGCCGCTGCCGCTCCCGCAGCGACTCCCTCACTTGCGCGAGGTCGCCGTGTTCGAGGTAGCGCAGGCCTCCGTGGATAATTCGTGTCGACCGGCTCGTCGTCCCAGCAGCGAAATCCAGTTGCTCGACCAGCAGCGTGCGCCGGCCGGCGCGGGCACACTCCCGCGCAATTGCGACTCCATTAATTCCGCCGCCAATAATCGCTACGTCAAACCGATCGCCGTCCACCTCATTGCCCCCGCCTGTTCGCCTCATTTACATTAGTGGCTCCCATGCCCAGCACCGGAGAACGTTTCGAGCGTGCCGTCTCCATTATGGCCCGGCTGCGCGCCCCCGGCGGCTGTCCCTGGGATCGTGAACAGACCTTCGAATCCATTAAACCTTACACCCTCGAAGAGGCCTACGAAGTCCTCGAAGCCATCGACAATCGCGACTGGGAGGAGTTGACCGGAGAGCTCGGCGACCTGCTTCTCCAGGTTCTCTTTTATTCCGAGATGGCCAAAGAGCAGGGAACATTCTCGGTGGACGACGTACTCGACCGTCTTTCGCGCAAGCTGGTGGACCGTCACCCGCACGTCTTCGGCGATGTGAAGGCCGAAACCTCTTCGGAGGTCCTCCGCAACTGGGAAGCTCTGAAAGCCGAAGAAAAGAAGAAACGCCAGTCAGGCGGTGGAGAAAACCCAGCCGGAGAAAAGCCTCCCGAATCTCTGATGGCCGGCGTTTCCACGGCCATGCCCGCCTTGATCGAGGCTCACAAGCTGAGTGGGCGCGCTGCCCGCGTCGGCTTCGATTGGCCCAATATGGCCAGCCTGCTGGACAAGCTGCGCGAGGAAACGCACGAACTGCAGGAGCAGCTCAAGGAATTTCCTGAGCCCGGCCCGCAGCCACATGGCCAGGGCGTCGCCGGCTCCGGACGCCCATCCATCAGCGAAGACCTGCGCCGTCGTCTGGAGGGTGAGGTCGGCGATCTTTTTTTTGTGCTGGTCAACATCGCGCGCTATCTTTCCCTGGACTCGGAATCGGCTCTCAAGCGAACCAACCGCAAGTTTCGGCGGCGTTTTCGGTGGATGGAGGAAAAGCTGCGTGCCTCGCAGCGTACCCCGCAGCAGGTGTCGATGGAGGAACTGGAAGCGCTGTGGCAAGAGGCCAAGCAGCAGGAGTCAAACGAACGGTGAGCACCGGGCCGATCTCGCTCCGGAAATGCGAGTCCCTGGAAGAACTGCATGCCTGCGTCGCCCTGCAAAAAGAAGTCTGGGGCTTCGCCGACATCGAACTGGTTCCGCTGCGAATTTTCGTGGTTGCGCAAAAGATCGGCGGCCAGGTAATCGGC
>Ga0335078_10015755_pt1 | contig 11225 bp, 6 predicted proteins | sample Lox_Sample_32_FD_206711 | JGI IMG/M metagenome (GOLD analysis project Ga0335078, IMG submission 206711) | Soil microbial communities from Loxahatchee National Wildlife Refuge, Florida, United States - Lox_Sample_3.2 | ecosystem: Environmental > Terrestrial > Soil > Wetlands | place: USA: Florida...
AAAATATAAAAGAATACCGTTTATTCTTTTTAAGTGCAGTAAGTCATAAGACGTACTGATCCAATTTATAGCTATATAAAGGATGATGATTAGAAGATGAAAAAAAGGTAACAACCTGTTCTATGTTCTATGTTCTATGTTTTTTTTAGATGTTAAACTAAGTTGATAACTATTAACAAAATTAGAGTTAAAAGTTCTTTCATTTTTACCTGTAATTAGTAAACATGCAGTTTTTAATAGATTAACATTTTCATCTCCTGATTGTCTAAGTTGATAGAAAGCAGAGCCATCCCAAAAGAACCTTCCGCCATTGTAAAACCTACTAATCAATCTGCAAAATAATCTAATTTAATTAAATCTTCTACTCCTAATTTTTTGAAATCAAACATAAATACTTTAAAATTTACATCTATTCAATATGTAATAGAATTTTTTAATATGTAATTCATTAGAGCAAATTGTTTTGCTCGTTGATAAGTTAAAAATTTTAAGTCATATTCTTTCATCAGGGGTAATATTACCGTTAATAAGTCTTTTTTATAAAATATAACCCTAATTTGATTTCTTTCACCAGACATAATATCTATTTTTCCAACTCCTAAGGTTTTTACAAAATACTCTAATAAAGATAAATCTCTGACATGAACATTCATACTCAATCGTATTCTAATTGTACTTTTGGCTAAAGTATTTTTATTATATTGTTTTTGCTCTCCTATATCAAAATAACCATCTCCATCCACAAAACCTACAAACATGGCCATAAATTTTTTATTTGGTTTATACTCAAAATAAGATAACGTACGTGCAAAATCTATCATTTTACCCCATAGTGACATCTGTCCAAAAGGTAATACATAACCCAAGAAAGCAGTCCTTCGCCTTACAGCAGAAGTTCGACTGTACATTAAGCACCATTTCAGGCACCCACCAGTGACCCAGTCTGTCGCGATCATGTATTTAACCGACGGTCTCTCTTTAACCGTTTTCACTAGTATTACCGATTAATTTAATTAACCTATATCTTCGTAAGATATACTATTATTCATTATCTCTCCTCATTACCCAAGTGATTTCCCCTGCGAGGATCCCGCAGGGGAAATAATGAAATTATAACATGTATATTTCTAAATACATATTGCATATACAATAATAATAGGATTTTGTTATTTAATAATTTCTTACCGCCTTATATATAATCCTTTAATTTATATTTCATTTCATCTACAACATATGGTTTAATTATATTAACTAATGTAGGCATTGATTCTTTTCATATAGCAATTCTTCACTGATTTTCATAGCCTGATTTAATAATAGTAGTAGTTAGATTATACTTTTTATACAAAATTCCAGATAAAAATTCACACTCTTTAAGTGTAAAAGAATGAGTAGCAATATTAACACCTTGCCCTTTTTGCCTTGATCCATCTTGCATTATTCAATGAGCTAAACCTATAGGAGTTATAAATTCTTCTATTCAAATTGGTACTTTTTTAATTTTTTTCCCTTTTTCTACAGCATAAAAAGAATCATATACTCAATCTAAACTTGAAAAAATAAATAAAGTTAACCTATAATTAAATCTCTCGACATTACCATTGTTTTTTTTTAATTCAGTTTTCTTAACTAATTTAGGTATTAAGTATGAAGAATACCCTCAATCGTTTACCTTTGATTTCCAAGACCGAAGGTCTTGGAAATTAAAAAATAAATAAGTTAAATGATTAATATAAGCCGAATTATTTAATCCTTGTTCTATATTAAATCTAATACTAATTCCTCCTTTATTTATAATCTTATCTCCTCATCAATCACCTAATAAACCACAAATTAATACTGATAATATATCTATATTGTGTGGGCCTATTCTACATAAAGCTTTAGTTCCTTTTTTGCTAAATGATAAGTTAGAAATAAAATAATAAATTAACTTTTTATTATTAATTAGCAAACAATTTGGCCACTGATTATTTTCTTGGAATCTTGTAGCCATCATTAAAAAAAATATGATAGTTCCTACCACTCAAGCACCAATTCTAGGTGATCTATAACTAGTGTAATATAAACCTCTACTAATATGAGCATAAACACATATGAAAAAAAAACTAGCCATATTAGCATGACAAATTCTTAATAATCACCCGTTATCTACGTCACGCATGATCTATTATAATCGACGATTGTCTTCTCTGTTGGACGACCATTCAGAGTTTACATCTTTAGTCCTTAGAAGATGATAAAGGATAAGATGTAAAAATATATTTTGATTTATATAATCTTTTTGTATCCAGGTATCTATTACACGTATTACTTGTTGATTTTAAACCTAACGCTTTATGTACTTTACTATAAGAATTAAAAGGAGAACCTTTTATTAATTTACCATTTCCATAAATATAAATAGTTTTTGGTAAATCAGACTTATTTTCTAGTCTAAATTTTCTTGCATTATTTACATGAGGTATATTATCATTTATATTAAAAGGAGGATCTGTTAATAATATTACTTGATATTTATAAAAGATATCTTCTAATTTTTTATCTAAATTTTCTTTTTCTATAGATCCTGTACTATACCTTTTATTTAATACATTAGATACATCTAAAAATAATTTTTTTCCTTCAGGTAAATAATAATAACCATGTATTTTTAACAATAATGCTATTCTTCATAATTTAAAATCTATTTCTTTATAAGTATACATATTAAAATTATCTAATAAAGGTAAAATATAATAGTAAAGAGCATCTACGTTACTTATAACTAGAGATATTACATTTGTTTTTTTATTAATAGTACTTACTATATTTAAAGGTAATATTTTACTATCCTTTAATAAATTAGATTCTAAAGATTTTAAAAAAGCTATTATTGCATTTATACAATCTATACTAGTATTTTTTTGAGCTACTTGTATATACATAGAAGATCCTGTTTTGATACCAAAAGTACCATCACCTTCAAGAAACCCTATAAATCATTCAGGACTTACATTAATTTGAGAATTTAGAGAAATACTTTTAAATATTTCTCTTTGAGAATTCATACCAATTTTTAAAGATATTATTTTTTCTTTATCAACTTTAGATAGATTTTTTTTATTTTTTATTAAAACAGCTTGATAAAAATCTTGAAAATCTAAATTTTTACTAGTAAGTAATGGAAATTGTATAAAAATAGGACATATTACATCTTTTATTCCTATAAAATCTTGTACAACGAAAGAACATTTATTTCTATCTTTTTCTATTGTTACTTTACCTATATTTAATTTAGATTTTATAATATTTAAAGCTTCAAGATTATCTATATGCATACATATTTTAAATCTAAATCTTATATAACCTCTATCTAAACTAATTAAAAAATTGCCTTCAGCATCGGTAAATCCAACAAATCATTTTAAAAAAGAATTTAATTCTTTATCATTCACCTTCGATTTCCATGGCCTTCGGCCATGGAAATCTGAAATATTTGGTTTATTCTCATTAAAACTATTACTACTTTTATTATCAAACTCTAAGTTTGCTGATTTATAATATGAAGAATTAGTAAAAAATTTAAAAAATCCCATTTTAAAATATATCATGAATGCTTTTATAATTATTATTATTAATATAATTATTAAAGCTAATAGACTAATCATCTCAACTTTTAATTTTTCAACTAAAATTGGACTATATTATCATTGATGTAAAGCGTATAGTCTCTGAGGATCCTACTAATTGTTTATCTAATAAATAATTAGTGGTCTCCTGCTAATTATTCATTGTTACATTTTTAAATTTTTTACATATTATATATTTAATATGTATTTAATATTTTAGAACTTTCTAGCATTTAGCTTGATTTTTTTTTTTTAGAACACATCATGATATGTTCTACGGCACTAAAAGAAAACTCTGCTGTTCCGTTATAGTGCATCGCTAAGATTATTCCCGTAACTAATTGTGTAACTAAACACAGACCTAGCAAGCTGTAGGGGTCAGATAATACTGCCCTCCAAACCGGACGTGATAGTTTCCCATCATCACGGCTTTCACTCTAGAAGAATATCTAGTATATTATTGAATAAGGACTTAACTAAGTAGCCGAATTTAATAAATCAATTTGTAATATGAACTCAGACCATTTATTTGTATTGACTTATAATTCGTATATCACTAGCAGACAGACCTCCTGAATGTAATAACTGATGATGATATTTACAAATAGGAACCTGTTTTCTAGCCATACCCCCTCTTCAGATTGCATATGTAGAGTTACCCGTTCTCATTTTTTGCCTTACATCTTTAACAGACCTAATGTGGTGCATTTCAACTTTGCTGGAAGAACCACAAAGGAGACAGACTTTTCCGAAAGAAGTATCGGTTAGTCTGTTTGATCAATTTATAGACAGTGCATTAAACGGATCAGTAACCCCATTATTCTTAAAGTTATGGGAAACTTTTAAGGTTTCAGGTTTATACAATTTTACTTTGGTTTCCGGACAGATTAAGCATTTACCGAATTTCTTAAATGCAGTCGCGAATGATGCTAGTTTATATTTCCGTGATAGGGTAATTGCACAAGACATTTGTAGAAGATAAAGTATATATCTCAATGAGTTCAAATTAGAAGCAAAAGAATAGAAGTTAAGTATGCCATGTATTTTGGAATTATAAAATCTGATGATTTCATAGTGGGAAAGATTCATAATGGAAGTTTTGGAGATAGGTACTGTTTTTCCCAAGCGATTTTGTTTAATAAACCCAGATTCTTTCATTTTATTTAATAAAAGCCATATAGGAGCACCAATAAGAAGCCGCCGTGCAGAAGCAACTCTCAAGTTTTTCCCCTTTCGATTAACTTTAGTCAAATAGGTTGTATTTTTCTTAAGTTTCTTAATAGTAGCACCTAAAAATAAGAATTTACCGTCTTTAAGAGTAGTAATAGTAGTTTTTTCCTCATTTAATGTTAGGCCACATCTTTGATCTAAAACTGCTTTAACATTATTCTTAATCATAGTAGCATCATTTTTTGATCCTTCGATTAATATAACAAAATCATCGGCATATCTAACATATTCTACTCTTTTGAAATTAGGATCCATAGGATAACGAGTAGGGATTTTTCGTAATTCCATTCGAAGTTTTCGTAGTAACTTCTCATCCTCGGTCTTTATGATTTGATACCTTATCTTAGAGTAAGCAGGGTTATCTCTTTTTGTTTTTCCTATATCAAATTTTTCTTTAAATTTTTCCATGTATTCATCTAGTATGTGTAGTACTATATTCGCCAACAGAGGACTTAGAACACCACCTTGGGGGGTACCCACATCAGTGTATTTGATTTTTCCATTCTTTGTTTTAACACCAGCCTTAAGATATTTACTGACATATTGCAAAAATAGGGGATCACCTATATCTTTTTTTAAATTATTCATAATTATCTTATGTGGAATTGAATCAAAGCACTTGGCTATATCACCCTGAATGACTCATGTGAATTTGGCTCCAATTAGGTATAATTTTAATAGCGCACTATGGATAGATCTCATCGGTCTAAAACCATGGCTAGAGTTTTTGAATTTAGGTTCTCAAATTTCTTGAAGAACTAATTCCAAAGCTTTTTGCACAATTTTATCACGTGGAGATCCAACTGCTAAATATCTGAATTTACCTGGGGTAGATTTAGGTATGATAACTTCTCGAGATGGATTAAATTTAAAAGTTCCGGATTTTAGTTCCAATGACAGTTTTATAAAGTAATCTAAATTTATACCATCTAATGTAGTTCTATCAGTGCCCGGTGTCATATTACCTGGTCTCCCTTTAATAAGTTCATAACAGTTAATAAGAAAAGTAGGATTAGTAATAATGTCCATGATACGAAAATATCTACCGTGTTTAAATTTATTCAATAATTCCATTTGACTTTTTAAACTTGTGAACTCAGAACTAGGTACTACGGCTTTAGATCCCTTAGCTTTCGACTCCTTAGTTTTGAGCTTACTTTCATTAGATTTACTTGCTTTTGGCTTTTTAGCTTTAGGTTTTGGGGTCTCATGCCTATCTGGTATCTCGGGTTTAGGCTTAGTAACTTTAAGCTTTTCGGTTTTAAGCTTTACATCTTTAGATTTTTCGGCTTTAGTTTTCGTAGTTCTTGGCTTTGTGATTTTAGGCTTGGTCTTACTTTTGTTCCCTTTTTTTGGTCCATCAGGCTCATTTTCATTTGGATCTTCTAGACTAGTTCCCTTCATTGATTTCCCTTCATCAACTAATACGGAACCTCCGACGTCGCATAATCCATTGGGAAGGTCATAGGCGATTCGTTCCCCGGGTTTATTTATTGTTACGTTTAACGTCTCCAATCCTTTAGCCCCTTGCGCAATTAGTTTTCTTATACTCCTACACATTTTATCTGTGTATCATATAAGTAGACTTACTTTATTAGTACACTGTATGTCTTGTTGACTATCATATGGATATCGGAGCTTCCATATGCTTAGACATAATATAACCGCGATATTCTGCTTAGGGTTATACCACTGAAAAAAATTGCAGTATTGCGTATCAAGTTCGTCAGCCTGGACATTGGATTTCTCACTAAGATTTGTCACTGTAAGGGGCAGCCCTCACTTTTCAATCCATTCCGTAACAGCTATCCGAACCATTTCCTTATTAGGTGAAATGACCGTGTTACGTTGTGATATTCATGCAGTATTTGATAGGGTATACTGCGTCAACGATGAATAAGAATCGAGACACATTCAATTAACAACAACTCTCACCGGGCGCACTCCAAAATTTCATAAATATGAAATAGTCGATGGTTGAGGACTATCTACTAAATAACTATTTATTATAGTTAATACTGGATTTGTTTTAAATATACGTTGCATATTAATTTATTATAAATCTCTTAACAATCAGTTAAAAGTACATTGAATTTTTATGAAAACATAAAAATTATCTATATCATAGGGGCCAGATACACATAAGCTGGTTCCTGTTAACATTTTATCTAAATTCATATTATCATTCCTACAATTTTCCACGTTCTCAAAGCAGGGCTCATATTTCTTTTTATTTCTATTTAAAGATCATTCTTTTAATTCGTCAGACTTTCCTAATATAAATATATCCTGGCCCAATTATTTCTATTTCTTTTTCTTTTCCATAACCCCACCGGGATCCTAGCTGGGGTTATGTTTAGAAGGCAAAGAGCACAAAGATCTAGAAAGGTGTACTCATACACCATTCATCTCGAAGCCTTCGGCTCCGGATTTCCCAAGCTACGCTTGGGAAATCCTTCACCTCATCTGATAATAAGTACTAATACCTATTTTTATATTCTAATCAACACTTCAATATTACTAATATAACCTAATGTAGGTATATAGAATCTTTTATATAAGATGAAGTTAAAATGGAAAATACGTAACTTTGAATTCCAGCTATAGCCAATTCTAATCCAGATATGGCGGAGATTCCAACAAGAGCTAAAAACCCTCCACTCAAAGCTAGTCGGATAGTTGATAAACCTAAAAATCCGAAACCAGACAGAATTAATAAAAGTAAATGTCCTGATATTAAATTTGCCCCTAATCGTATACCTAAACTAAGCCCTTTTGCTATATAGGATATTAATTCAATAGCAGCTAGTAAAGGAACTAAAAGTAACGGAGTACCCAATGGACAAAAAAAGGCAAAAAAACCTAAATGATGTAAAACTAAGCCTAAAAAACTTACACCATATCATATTGTAAAACTTAAAGACAAAGTAGTTGCTAAATGAGCTGTAGTAGCAAAGCTATAAGGAACTAATCCTACTAAATTACTAAATAAAATATAAATAAATAAAGTAAAAATAAAAGTAAAGAAAAATAGACCAATAACTGTACCAATTTGTCTTAATACCATATTATGTATAGTAAAATATATAGCTTCCGTACTTATAGATCACCCATTTATTTTAACCATATTAATTGTACTACCTCAATAATAATAAGAAGATATTAAATATATAACAACTATTATATAAAAAGATATATTAGTAAAAAAACTAGAAAAAATTTCTCTAATTTCAAATTGATCCATAGGTGTATATATCATAATAGGCTCCATTAATAAAACGATGAAGAAAGATAGATGAAAGATAAGTCATTCTTTGTACCTGAGTTGAACAGGTTTAAATCCAACCAACAAAGAGGGGGGCAACAGGGAACATATCAAAGACAAAAAGTAAAGATAAAGTAAAAATAATATAAGCAAAAACTAAAGGTAATAATGCTTTTCAACATAAAGACATTAGTTGATCATACCTCAATCTGGGAAAAGATGCTCTTACTCATATAAATAAAAATACAATAATTATAACTTTAAAACCAAAAGTAAAGGAATTTTCAAATTTGTCTAAGAATATAATCAAAGAATTAATAAAATTATTTTTAGTATCATAAATAAAAATACCCCAAGATTTTCCCAGCAAGAATTCGGGAAAATGGTAAATATTAAAATCAACACCAGATGGTATTAGATTATATAAATCTGGACTTAAATAACCACCAAGAAAAAAGATAGTCATTAAAGCCGACATTAAAATTAAAGAAGAATATTCACCTAAAAAAAAGAAAACAAAAACAGAAGCAGAATGCTCCGTCATAAATCCAGCCACTAGTTCCGATTCAGCCTCTGGTAAATCAAATGGAGCTCTATTTGTTTCGGCTAGAATTGAAACGAAAAACATAAGGGCTATAGGTAATAAAGGTATAATATATCAAACAGATTTTTGAGATTCTATTAACAAAGTAAAACTAAAAGAACCAGCAAATATTATGATTAAGAATATTATAGATGATAATACTAATTCATAAGATAATAGCTGTGCTGTTGATCTAATAGAACCAATAAAAGCATACTTGGAATTCGCACTTCAACCACTGATAAGAATACCATATGATCCAAGTGAAGCAATTGCAATAGCAACTAATATTCCTAATTCAAAATCAAAAATAGTTATACCTTCTGCATAGGGTATAACAGATCACCCCAATAAAGAGAAAATTAAAGTTATAAATGGCCCTATTATAAATAATTTACTATTTGCTTGTCTTGGTATTATAATTTCTTTAAATAATAATTTCAAAGCATCTGCGAAAGGTTGTAATAAACCAAAAATACCTACAGCATTTGGTCCACATCTTCTTTGCATTGATCCCATAATTTTTCTTTCAGCAATTGTTACAAATGCTATTACCATTAAAATTGGTATTAACACAGCAAATATTGCTAATAAAGATTTAACCATTTTATTATCTTTAAGGTTTCCATTTCATATATATATGATTAGGGAGAATATGCTAAAAAGCTTTAGGGTTATCTGAAGTCTACTATACTTCAGTTATCAATTAACTCAGTTATAAAAATATCTAATGCATTTACTGATATTTCATAAATGAATCCTACCATTAATATTAAAATGAAAATAAGTAAATTATAAAATAAAGGAGGTACTTTTTGTATATCACTACCTCCTGCTGGATATATAATAACTATCTCTAAGTCAAAGGCTAAAAATAACAGCGATACTCTATGGAAACTAATGTGAAATTGTTCTCTAGTTTGGAAAAAACTTTGTAATCCACATTCAAACCCTCTACCTTTATCCATATCTAATATTCTAAGAGAAAATAATAAATTTACTACTCATAATATTATTGCTAATATGAATATTACATAAAAATATATCTCAAAATTATTTCAAGGTGTATCTAAGGGTAATAATAATACTAACATATTTCTATTAGTATTACGGAAGAATTTTAATACTTTTTTAAAAAAAGTTAAAACTGTATGATAGTATATTTTTACTTGCACTATAAAAAAGATATTATTTATAGTCATTTGATATAGAATAAATAATCTTATCATTCAGTTTAAAACTATAAAGAATATTATAAGTAATGTTATTAATGCAATGATAGTTGTTTTATAATCTAACTCACATCATTGTTCTTCTAAACCACATATTAATTCACAATAGTTACTTCCTAATTTATGCAAGAATTCAGTTAAATATATTAGTAGTTTATTTACATCTAAAATACTATATATAGATCAAAGGCCCATTCCATCCATATATATCATTTCACCAGTATTTCCTACTTCAGTTCAATTATCTAAGCTTTCTATATATTGTACTTTTTCTGCTTCTACATTATTATTAGCATTATTTGATCCATTACCAAGACCGCTTCTTGTGTTTGTATTACCTTCACTTTCACTTTGACTACGGTTTAATCTTCCATTTGAAATGGCGCCACTTTGACTACCTACTCTACGATCTTGGTTTTCATTTTGGCTTAGACTAACATCACTTTCATATTGTCGTCTAGAACTACGTTTTTGAGGAACATACACTTCACGTCCTACTCTATCTCAAAATTTAGGGTCTCATATTTTAGGACCATATTTATGTAATCTATCAAGCTCTGCTTTTGCTTCGGGTTTAGTAGAATAAAGTAGATCAAATTGATCGTAAGTATACTCAAGGTGAACTACATCCTCCGTATCTTTTGATCTTCCTGCTGATGCAAATCAACCAGGAGAATAAAAATGATATGTAACTTTTGGAGTAACTGGTCGACTTAGAACTTCACTATCATTTTCATTTAGACTTGAATTAGTAATATTTTGACCAGGGTCAATACTATTAGCACGACTTATATTATCTTGACTTGGTTCAACACTATTGGCACGACTTATGTTATTTTGACTTGGTTCAACACTATTAGCACGACTTGTGTTATTTTGACTTGGTTCAACACTATTGGCACGGTTATTATTTCCATTATTATTATGGTTCAATATATAATTAAAAGCCATTTTATTTAAGGGAGCATTACCACTATTACTATTATTTGATGAAGTGATTTCTTGATTGTCATTATTTAATAAAGAATTAACAGGAATAGAAGTAGAAGTAGAAGTAGAAGTAGAAGTAGAAGTAGAAGTATTTTGAGTCTGAGATGTATTACCATTATTACCAAAAGGCATCATACTATATATAATATACTGCGATTTGTCTTTATTCTTTATATTTCCAAGACCAGGGGTCTTGGAAATCAAAGGTAAACGATTTTCTTTAATAAAAGTAGTACGAGTAAAAAATTGAGAACGAGTTAAAATAATAGCACCTATCATAGCTAATAAAAGAATAATACTAAGAATATATATAA
>Ga0335078_10015756_pt1 | contig 11225 bp, 8 predicted proteins | sample Lox_Sample_32_FD_206711 | JGI IMG/M metagenome (GOLD analysis project Ga0335078, IMG submission 206711) | Soil microbial communities from Loxahatchee National Wildlife Refuge, Florida, United States - Lox_Sample_3.2 | ecosystem: Environmental > Terrestrial > Soil > Wetlands | place: USA: Florida...
CCGATGCCACCACGGTGCTGGCAAAGGCGAGCATTCCAATCGTTGTCATTCCGCTGCTAGCTTTTGTGGTCGTGGTTGCCACGCAATGCATCATGCTGCTGCTCAGCTCGGCGGTGTTGCTGGCGACCGGTGTTGGCGTGGCAACACTGTGGACGCAACTCGGCCTGTTCCAAAAATCGCTGCTGCTACTCTATCACCTGGTGACGGTGCACATGCTGTGGTATGCCCCGCTCTATGCCTGGATGCTGCTGGTCTCGAGCTGGGCCCCGCGGGCGGCTTTTTTGTGGGCCTTCCTGCCGCCGTTCGCGATCTCCGTGGTGGAAAAAATTGCCTTCAACTCCTGGCAGTTCGCCAGCATGCTGCAGTCGCGTGTGACCGGCGGCGCGGAGGCTGTTCCGGTGCCGGGCCAGTTCCCCATGGACAACATGACGGAGATTACTCCCGGAAGGTTTCTGAGCACTCCGGGACTGTGGATCGGTCTGGGCGTCGCCGCCGCATTTCTCTTTGCAACTATGCGGATTCGCCGCCGCCGCGGCCCGATCTGATCTGGTTCCTGTTCCATGGCCTGGCAACAGATTGTGGGAGGGAATACTCTGCGGCTTTCTCTTGAGGAGCACAATCATGCGAGAACGAGCATTGAGAGTTATGTTGGTGGTGGTGGGGTTGCTGTTTGTGGCAACCCTTTATGGAGTGGTCACAGCAAGGCATGAAGAAACTCTGCAGATGATGCTCAGCATCTACATTACGCTGGGGGTTTTTCTGCTGATCGCGTCACGCAACCCGTCGGCGAACCGCAGCCTGATCGCCTTCGCCGCGTGGTCAAGCGTTGTTCACGCCGCTGTGATGACCGTCCAGTCGTTGCACGACGTGACCGAACGCGCACACCTGCTGATAGGTTCGGTCGCGTTTGCGGTCGTGGGAATCGTGCTGTTTGTGCTGGCCCCGGCGAAGTCGAGAGAAGCTGCGCAGTGAGCGCCACTTGAATCGGCAGAGCAATCTATCGTCTGCGCTTACATGTTCCAGGCGAAAACGCCGAAGTTCACGCCGGCTGCTTCACCAGACGGTCAGGCTTACCAGGTCCACCCATTCCTGCATTTGCGCGCCGGAGTGGCCAATATCCATCTGGAATTGAACTCCCAGGTCATCGCCCCATCCCGCCGGGGTCTTTTGCGAGAGAAACGCCTTGTTGAAGGTGTAGGAATTGTTCGCGGCCACCTTGCCGGAACTGTTGTACTGGACGATTGTCAGATTGTCATAGTGCTCGTACTTATCACTGGTGCGGTGAAAATTCAGCGTGATGTGGTACCAGGTGTTGGCGGCGAACTTTCTGCAGGGAACGCCGGTGCCGTACCATTTCAGCGCGCTGGAGTTCCAGATGTCCCACACGCCGGAAGCGTAATCGCACTGCGTCCCGAACATGTATTCCTGGCCACTGATGAACTGGAAGGTATCGAATTCCAGCGCCTGCGCGGCCTGGGTGTTGGAGGCGACGTTAAGCCAGAAATCATATTGAAAATTCGAAACCGCATCGTTGGGTCCGATTTTGTCCCACCATAAACCGTTGCTATAGGCGGCGCCACTGATGTAGAAGTCGCGACTGGAGCCGTCAATCGAGGGAGTGCTCTGGAAAGGAGAGCTGGCGATCGAAGCATTGTCGCTGGCGCCCCCCGCACACGGTACGCAGGAGCCCCAGCCGACCACGCCGTTATCCACCGCGGTGGAGTTCTGAAGATTGCTGTATTTGGTTGAAGACCAGGCTGCCCCGGAGCACAGCAGCACAAGACACACGATCGCACACTTCCGCGCGATGCCCTTCATGATCAGTTGAGTCCTTTTTTGGCTAGAAAACTTGGGCGAAGCTGACCACCCTGTGCGCGCGACTATAGCCACCCAGGTTGTGGCAGTCAATAAAAAACGTTGTGTCTTCTTAACTTTGCATGTCCTTCTGACTGTTCTCCCAATACAGTCTTCGCAATTGCAAAACTGAAGCGCGTTTCCATTACGCCCCCAATCTACGCTTCTCCTCCCAGGGAAGTTTTCGGGGCCTGACGCGACGCTTGCCGCGGCCATGGCGGGAAGGCACGGTTTCCCCACCCCTCGCCCTAACAATCGGCCAACCTTTGCCGATAAGCCCTTCGTAAGCACCAGTTCGTCCTCTTGGTGGAGGCTCAAAATGAAATCTGGCTATACGCTGGCCGGGCTGATCGCCTGTCTGGTGATTACATTCGCATTGCCTTCAGCGGCGCAAACTGTCGGGCCGGACGGGGATTCGGCGGGTGGCGATTCGAAGAGCAAAAGCGCCCAGGAGGCAAAAAAGGCTACTGATCTCAGCCTGGAGGAATTAGCCGATGTTGAAGTGTACAGCGCCTCCAAACATCTGCAACGCACCAGCGAGGCGCCGTCGTCTGTCACGGTGATCACGCGGGACGAGATCCAAGAATATGGCTACCGCACGCTGGCAGAAATTCTGAACAGCGTACGCGGGTTCTATATCACTTACGATCGCAATTACTACTATCTGGGAGTGCGTGGTTTCGGGCGCCTGGGAGATTGGAACAGCCGCATTCTGGTGATGATAGACGGGCACCGCATCAACAATAACGTGTATGACCAGGCCCTGCTGGGATATGAGTTTCCGCTCGATGTTGACCTGATCGAGCGGGTGGAAGTCGTGCCCGGTCCTGGTTCCGCGCTCTACGGCAGCAATGCCTTCTTTGCGGTGATCAACGTGATCACGCGAAAGCCCGCGCAGATGAAAGGTATAGAGCTCTCGGTTGAGCCCGGAAGCTACGGCACCTACGGCGGAAGGGCCACGTACGGCGGCAACTTCAAAGGCGTAGAGATGCTATTTTCCGGCGGTGCTACCAACAGTGCCGGGCAGAATCTTTTTTTTCGAGAGTTCGACACTCCCGCCAACAACAACGGCGTGGCAGTGAATGCCGATGGATTTGACGACGTCCACGCGCTTGCCGTGTTCGGCTACCGTGGCCTCACCGTGGAAGTCTTGTTCGGCAGTCGCGATAAACATATTCCCACGGCGGCGTTTGGTAATGAATTCAACGACCCGCGCTTCCAGGCCATTGACGATCAGGCCTACCTGAACCTCACCTACCAACATGTGATTGCGGGGAAGTGGCAGCTTTTTGCGCGAACCTCATGGGACGATACGAGTTTGACCGCTCCTCAGGCGCCGCCGCTTCCCGGCGGGGGCGTGGCAAACGACGATTTCTTTGTCCACGGCGACTGGTGGACAGGAGAGCTGCGCTTAAGCCGTAACCTGGCCGAGAAACACACCCTCACCTTCGGGACGGAAGATCGAGATAACGTAAGACAGAAACAGCAGTTCTATATCGCTCCTACCAACACCACGTTCCTCAGCGCGCCCAGCGGCTGGATTGACGCCATTTACGCGCAGGATGAGTTTGCTATCACTTCGAAGCTGACCTTGAACGCCGGAGTTCGCTATGACCATTACTATGATGTCAAGGGAAGCACCAATCCCCGGCTGGGTCTGATCTATCACCCATGGACGCGGACATCGGTCAAGATGCTTTACGGCACGGCGTTTCGAGCCCCTTCGCCATTCGAGCTTAGTCCGGTCGCCGGCGGCACGTTCGAAGCCAATCCCAACCTTGTTCCTGAGACGGTCCGAACCATGGAGGGGGTAGTCGAACAGCAATTGGGGCGGCGTTTCCAGCTTTCCGGCGATGTTTTCCAGAACCGCATTAAGAACCTCATCACGTCGGAATTTGATTCCAGCGCCGGACTGCTTGTCTATCGCAATGCGCAAATGGCGAACGCAACCGGCGTGGAAGCCGAGTTTCAGGCGCAATGGGCCCGTGACTGGCGTGTTGTCACCAGCTTCACCTATACCGACGCAGACGATGGCAGCCCTGCTGACTTGAAACTGCCAAATTCTCCACGGCACATGGCAAAGTTAAACCTGATCGCGCCGCTCGCCTGGCACCGGCTTTTTGCCGGGCTCGATGCGCAGTACACAGGTATCCGGTACACCTTGACGAATCAGCCGCTGGGCTCGTTTCCCATCTTCAACCTCACGCTGCTGACGCACGCCTTGGGCAACCGCGCCGATTTTTCAGCCAGCTTGTATAACGCATTGAACCGACAATATTCCGATCCCGGCCGGCCCGAAGATGCCGAGGGTTCGATTCAGCAGGATGGACGAAATTTCCGCGTGAAGATGACGGTCCGGTTCTGAGTTCATGATCCGACTCGGGCCAGTGAGGATGCGGCTGAAAAATCCAGGGCTGACGCTGATGCTGATACTGCTTGGCCTACTTACCGTGGCCGGCCACAGCGCGCGCGGGCAGATGGACGAATACAGCATCAAAGCCGGCTACCTCTATAACTTTTCAAAATATGTCACCTGGCCGAAAGAGGCGTTTCGAGCCGCCGACGCTCCTTTCTTGATCTGCATAGTGGGGCGGGACCCTTTTGAAGGACGGCTCGACCAGGCCATTGCCGGCAAGAATTCAGGAGACGGCAGACCCCTGCAGGTCAGGCGAGTCAGCAACCTGGATCGCACGGCCTTTCACGACTGCCAGGAAGTTTTCCTCAGCAAATCAGAACGAGATCATGCCGCGGAAATCGTGGAGCTGCTCAAGGAGACGCCGACATTTACAGTGGCAGATTTCGAGTCGTTTGCGGAGAAGGGCGGAATCGCCGACCTGCGGATTGATGGAGCGCGAGTGAAAGTTGATCTGAACATCAGCGCTGCCAACCGGGCCGACCTCAAGATCAACGCCAGGCTGCAGCAGGTGGCGAATCTGGTGCCGTGATGCGGCGGGCTTGACCCAGCCCGCGTAGAGATGATCAGAATCGGGGTTATCCTGAAGCATTAGCAGCCGTGGTCTGGCCTTGCGCGCTCTCTACCAACGGGAGTCGTATGAAGAACACGGTGCCCGTGCCGGTTTCCGATTCAAACCAGATGCGGCCCTGGTGTTCGGTCACAATGACGGTGTGGGCCAGAGCCAATCCCTGACCGGTTCCTCGCCCGACTTCTTTCGTGCTGAAGAAAGGCTCAAACACGCGGTGGCGAATGTCCTCGGGAATTCCGCCGCCAGTGTCAGCAATGCGGATCTCAACCGCGTCGCCAGCCCTGCGCGTCCGGATCGTGATGCGACCTTTGCTCCCGCTGCCAGGTTGGGCGGCATCCTCAATCGCGTGCGTCGCATTGATCACCAGATTCAGGATGGCCTGGTTGAATTTATCCACCAGACAGGGCACGAGCGGCAGGTCCGGATCGAAATCGGTTTCCACTTCGGCCACATATTTCCATTCGTTCTGGGAGACGGTCAGCGTACTCTGGATCGCTCGATTGAGGTCCGTGGGACGCTTCTCCCGCGAGCCGGGATGAGAAAATTCCTTCATGGCCTGGATGATTTTGGTGATGCGTTGTAGCCCGTCCAGCGTATCGTCGAGCGCCAAGGGGACTTCCCGCGCCAGATAGTCGAGATCGAGGTTGCTGAGGGCGGCCTCAATTTCAGAACAAGCCCCGGTCGCCGCATCCGCCGAAGCGGTACGGCATTTCAGGGTTTGAAGGCGTGAGATCAGGCCTGACAATCCCATCCACGAGTCCTTGAAAAATCTTACGTTATCGCTCACAAACTGAGTTGGCGTGTTGATCTCGTGGGCGACGCCGGCCGCCAGTTGTCCGATGGCTTCGAGCTTGTGCGCCTGGCGCAATTGCTCTTCACGAATTCTACTTTCCGTGATGTCCGCTCCAACGATCAGACTGCCCACCACATTTCCTACGTGTGAGCGCAGGGGATGAATGTTGAGCACCAGGAGGCGAACCAGATTGTTCTTACGAATGGCCAGGTCATCCAGGCGGATAGGCTTGCCGGTCCTGAGGGCGTCTTCGACCTGGCCCTGCAGGCCGCTGAGGTTCCAGGCAACGCCGCACTCATCCAACGTCCGCCCTTGGACTTTGTCCTGGCTCAGGCCGAGAAGCTGTTCGGCGGCCTGGTTCCAGCGTTTGATTTTGCCCGAGAGATCCGTGCCGATCAGGATTGAGGGGACGGCATTGAGGAAAAGCTCGGTTTCCGCGTGAAGATCGCGCACCGATTCCTCCATGAACAGGATGCGGTCCGCGACTTCCAGATTGGCTCTGAGCTCTTCTGCATCCAGAGGCTTGCTGATGTAGGCGTCGGCCCCCGAGCGCAGTCCTTCCAGCGTGTCCTCGCGGCCATGCCGCGCCGAGACGAGAATGAAATAAATGTATTGCGGATAATTCGCGCTGCGTATCCGGCGGCAGATTTCCGGGCCGGTCAACTTCGGCATCACCCAATCCAGAATGGCAATGGTTGGAGGCGCTTCTGCAGTCAGGGCCCGTAGGGCGGCTTCGCCATTGTCCACGCAGCTTTGCTTGTATCCCCAGGCTGAGACCAGTTCGGAGGTAACAGTCCGAAAGATCGCGTCATCGTCCGCAATCAAGATGCTGCGCTTTTGTGACAATTGGGCCGTACCCATGGGAAGAGCCGGCATTGACGAAAATCGGCCATTTCCCTGGATTACACATCGGCGTTCTCGCGGCGAATCTTCACGCAGTTGCCGAGTTTGTCCCCTCCAAGACTAAAGAAAGGATCTGTTCAGGCCGATGAGATAGCGGAGAGCACTGAAAGAGTGGCAGAAGTGGGGCCAGTATTCGCCATCTGCCGTGCTGATCACCGAGTGCCGGTTTCGCGACGAACCCTTGCGCACCCGGCTCGGGGGAGAACCGATTGACAGTCGCGTCAAGAACTCCTCCCATCAAACATAAGCTGATTTCCATAATTCTCACCATCAGCACGGCCGCCTTAGTTCTGGCCTGCGGCGCCTTCACGCTTTATGATCTGGTCACATTTCGCAGCGATAAGGCAAGGGAAGCGTCCACGCTGGCGGAAATCGTGGCCGCGAACAGCACGGCGGCCATCTCGTTCAATGATCCACAGACGGCGCAAGAGACGATCGCCGGGTTGCGCTCGGAGCCCCACGTTGTCTGCGCGCGAATCTATACCAGCAATGGCGCGCCCTTTGCCACGTACGTGCGGGCTGGTGGATCGGAACAGCGCATTCCATCCGCCGCCCCGCGCGCCAGCATCGCCTTCGGCCCGGACAGCCTGCGCGTGGTACGGGGGATCAGCAACAAAGGCGACTTTCTAGGGTCCATCTTCCTCGAAATGGACCTGCAGGAACTGAACTCCAGGCGGCGCCGCTACGTCGTCATTGCCGCCGGAGTGCTGGCGCTTTCCCTGCTCATCGTTCTGCTGCTGGCAGCGCGGCTTCATCGCACCATATCCGAACCCATCTTCGCTTTGGCGGAGCGCGCGCGCTCGATCCCGCAAGACCGGAACTATGCGATTCGTGATATTCGCGGCGGCTACCAGGAAATTGTGCTGCTCATAGACAGCTTCAACGCGATGCTACGTGACCTGGCGGACCGCGACGCCGAATTGCAGAATCATAGGGAACATCTGGAGGAGGAAGTTGCCTCGCGGACCCGAGAATTGCGCAGGGTCAATGCTCAACTGGAAAGGGCCAGAGATGCCGCTGAGGCGGCCAGCCGGGCCAAGAGTGAGTTCCTGGCCAACATGAGTCATGAAATCCGTACTCCCATGAACGGAATCCTGGGCATGACGGAGCTGACTCTGAACACCGAACTTTCGTCCATGCAGCGTGACAATCTGCTGCTGGTGAAATCTTCGGCGGACTCTCTGCTCTGTGTCATCAATGACATTCTCGACTTTTCAAAGATTGAGGCTGGGAAATTGTCACTGGATCCCAAGCCCTTCAATCTGCACGCTATGTTGTCAGAAACTCTCAAATCTCTGTCGCTGCGGGCCCATCAGAGAGGGCTGGAGCTGGCGCTGAACCTGGAGCCAACCGTGCCGCGACAGGTGGTGGGAGATTCAGGACGGCTGAGGCAGATCCTGGTCAACCTGATTGGCAACGCGATCAAGTTCACCGAGACAGGGGAAGTCGTGCTTTCGGTGAAGCGCGAGTCGGAAGAAGACGACAATGTTACCTTGCACTTTGTTGTGTGCGACACCGGCATCGGTATTGCGCCGGAAAACATTGCCAGAATTTTTCGCGCCTTCGAACAAGCCGATAATTCGTCCACACGCCAATTCGGAGGCACAGGGCTGGGGATCACGATTTCGTCGCGTTTGGTGGAGTTGATGCAAGGTTGCATCTGGGTGGAGAGCGAGCTGGGATGTGGCAGCAAGTTTCACTTTACCGGCAAGTTTGAGAGATCAAAGGAAATCATCGAATCCGGTGACGCTGGCAATCTTGATGACCTCACAGGCAAGAGAGTGCTGGTGATTGACGACAACAAGACGAACCGGCGGATCATGCACGACACGCTGAAACTGTGGGGCATGCAAGCGTTGCTGGTGGACGGTGGGCCGGCCGCATTGACCTTCATGGCTAAGGCGGCTGAAGACGGTGCGTTTCCCGATCTAATCGTCATTGACAGTGAGATGCCGGGGATGGACGGCTGCGAAGTGCTGGAACGATTGATGGCCAAGGGCCAACTAAGTCCTGGCAGAGTGATTATGCTGACTTCCGCCGACCGTCCAGAAAATCGCCTACGCTGCCGAAAACTTCTGATTGCCGGCTACCTCACCAAACCCGTGAGCCAGGCTGAGTTAATGCGCACGCTGGATGACACTCTCCGGCGCGTCGAGCTCCGGACCGGAACAAGCGAAGCAGGAGCGCCGAGCGGAACCATTCCCAAGTCAGAGCGTTCATTGCGCATCCTAGTGGCGGAAGATAATTCGCTCAATCAGCAGGTGGCGCGCGGAATGCTCGAGCAGATGGGGCACGGTGTCACCTTGGCGGCGAATGGACGGGAAGCCATTGAGAAATTCAAGCAGCAGACATTCGACCTCGTGTTCATGGATATTCAGATGCCGATCATGAACGGATACGAGGCCGCCGCAATCATACACGAACAGCAAGATTCCAGGCGGCGGATTCCGGTCATCGCTATGACAGCGCACGCCATGAGCGGAGACCGCGAGAAATGTCTTGAGGCGGGAATGGACGACTATATATCCAAGCCGATCAGCTCGGATGCTTTGTCAGCCTTGCTTGAAAGGAATTCCAGCCGGATACCGGCCGACCCCTCGCCAGACTCGCACAATATTCCAGCGCCGCCGACCTCTGAAAAGAGCCCTCCCATCCGGGATCTTCTAGCCGAGCCAGCGGCAGAGCCCGGCAGCGACTCCGCCGAACTGCCGTTCATCAATGTTCAGCTTATTCTCGGACGGTTTGCCGGGAATTGGAACCTGCTGCAGAAAGCTGTTGCCATGTTTCCCTCGGAGACGAATGCTGCCTTGGCAACGTTAGAGCAGGCCCATGCGGCAAAGGATTTGGCCGGCCTGCAAATGTCGGCACACACGCTGAAGAGCATTTTCAATATGTTTGAAGCCAGCGAAGCAGCTGACGCTGCGTTTCAGATCGAGTCGGCGGCGCGTTCGGGAAATCTCAGCACAGAGCAACAGCTTCTGCAAGTGAAGTCTGAGCTTCGCCGCGCGGTGGCAGCAGTCAGTCAATTAAGCGGCACTTCTCCGGATGTACCCGTCAAAAGTTATTCTCAGGGCGCGAAATAGCCCTGAACTGTCATACCTTCGCGACCGCATTCGTTCGCCGGAACAGGCCGTCTGATGTTGCCCCGCGTCAATGCTTCTCGCCTTCCACCTCAGTTTGTATACTTTATGCTTGCTGCTCGCGACATGCACGAGGAAGAGGGCGCGTGATCGTTGCGATCACTTAGTTCACAGACCCAGCGATCATGACATGGTTGAAGCACCAGGGAACGGTGATCGCGAGACGAACTTTAGCGGCAAGTTTGAACCTAAATACGCCGACTCGGTGACAGGTATGGCTCTGATTGTTTTCCTGCGGGGTGTTAACGTTGGCGGCCACAGGAGATTTCGCCCAAGCATCCTGGCGCGAGAGTTGAGCGACTATGATGTCGTCAACGTGGGCGCTGCAGGCACGTTTATCGTTCAGAAACCTGGGTCGCGAGGAGAGTTCCGTGCTGAACTGCTGCGGAAGCTGCCATTCGAGGCGGAAGTTGTGCTCTGCGAGGGTCGCAATCTTATCCGCCTGGAGAGGGAGAACCCGTTTGGAACCGAGCCGTCAAGCCCCGATATCGTTCGATTCGTGAGCATCCTGTCGAGAGCCGGACGCCTCCGCGCTAGTCTGCCAGTTACATTCCCTCCCGACGGGGAATGGTTGGTGCGAGTTATCTCCTCGAACAAGCAATTCGTGTTCGGAATGTACCGCCGGCACATGAAGACGATCAGCTACCTTGGGCAGATCGATAAGTTATTCGGGATGCCGGCCACGACCCGCAACTGGAACACAATCCTCGCGATCCTGCGGCTTTTGAAAGAAGGGCAGCCGCTGCAGTGACTCAGGCGACGTTCTTTATGCGGAATTGGCCGGGCTGATAATCACCCGGAACCGTCCTGGCTGCAATGTTCAAACGGTTCCAGCCATTGATGCTCACGACGGCGAGCGTGAGATCCGACAACTCCTTCTCGTTGAACTGCTGGCGCACCCTCGCATAGACCTCGTCAGGCACGTGACCATCGGCGATCAGAGTGACGGCTTCCGTCCACTCCAGGGCCGCCCGTTCCCGGTCCGTATAGTACGGACATTCGCGCCAGGCGTCTAATGAATACAATCGTTGCTCGGTTTCTCCGCCGGCCCGCAGGTCCTTCGAGTGCATGTCGAGACAGTAGGCGCAGCCGTTGATCTGCGATGCGCGAAATTCCATCAGAGTGATGAGGGATTCTTCCAGGCCGCATTCGTGAAGGTACTGTCCTAAACCCAGCATCACCTTGAATACTCCGGGGGCGGCTTTGACATAGTTGAAACGCGGTTCCATAACTCCTCCTTCAGTTGATTCGGTATCCGTGGCGCTCCTGCTGTATCAGCCATGTTCGGCTGGGGCTTGCTCAACGCTTGCCCGTGAAAGAACTCGACCATGTGAACGTCTCGATCGCCCCTCTTCGCGGGACGAAGGAGCCAGTCCGTGCAGATCGCTCAATTTCGGTCTGAACACCAGAACCCATTACCTGCTTCGATGATAAGCTGCGTGATCAGACTCACGAGATCATGATTAATCCTCACTTTCCATCTACAGTAATTACCCGAAGCACAGCTCCGTGGGAATTCGAAAAGATGGGACTGGGGTTGTGCGAGGGAGG
>Ga0335078_10015757_pt1 | contig 11225 bp, 6 predicted proteins | sample Lox_Sample_32_FD_206711 | JGI IMG/M metagenome (GOLD analysis project Ga0335078, IMG submission 206711) | Soil microbial communities from Loxahatchee National Wildlife Refuge, Florida, United States - Lox_Sample_3.2 | ecosystem: Environmental > Terrestrial > Soil > Wetlands | place: USA: Florida...
CCTTTTTTCCGAGCATTGGTCGCCTAACACGTCCAAGTCTACGGGATCAAGGAGCCGACGCCGTTATGAAATCAAGCGAAGCGAGGAATCTCTCCGAGGGTTGCACGGATGAAAAGAAAGAGAGATTCCTCGCTGCGCTCGGAATGACAAAACGAAATCGATTGTCCTCGCGCCGTCCTCGCGCTCTCCTTCCCCTTGCCACATTTCGTCAATACTCATCTGATAAAAATAGTCAACGTCCGATGACTAGTCGCTTTCGCCGGGGATGCACTTCCAGAGACAGGTAGGAGTCGTTTGCACCCGCGCGATTTTTGAGCCGCGCGACCGAGGCCATAACCCTCTTTAAACCAACGGGCTGCACCGGAAATCTTGGCCGGCCCACCCGGGACGCAATTGGCAGCGCACATGCTACCTGCAGGATGCGCCCGTGGGGTGACCGCGAGCTTTCTTGCCGCGATCCTGACCAGCACTCACCCCGCGCAGGGTAAAAGTGCGCAAAGTTTTTCTGGCCGTCCGAGAGGATGATTCATGAGAGATCTGAGTAAGGCAAAATGGTTGACAGCTAGTGGCGGGATCATTGGCCTGGCGGCAATTCTTGCGCTCAGCATCGCTTTGCCCGGCAAGCAAGCGTTATCCATTGCAGGGCGGAAGCAGGCTTCTAGCATCCTGCAGGCGAGATCGGCCGCGTCCGGCAATGCCGGAGTGATCAAACGCTACGGCCAATTGCCCCTGGCCTTTGAACCGGCTTCGTCCGCCTCCGGCAGCGAGGCAAAGTTCCTGGCGCGCGGCGCGGGGTACGCGCTGTTCCTGGCGAATCGCGAAGCGGTGCTCGAACTTCGCGGGCCTTCCAAGACTCCCGCGGTCCTGCGGATGCAGCTCGCGGGCGCGAACGCAGCGCCCAGCTTTACCGCGCAGGAGAAGCTGCCCGGAGTCAGCAATTACTTCATCGGCAACAAACCCAAGAATTGGCGCACCGATGTCCCGCAATACCGCAAGGTTTCCGAGGATAATGTTTATCGCGGAGTAAACTTAGTTTATTACGGAACCCAGGGCCAGCTCGAATACGATTTTGATGTCGCCCCTGGCGCCGATCCTTCCGTCATCCAATTGGCCTTCCAGGGCGCGACGGATGTGCGGGTTAGCGCCGATGGGGAACTCGTCATTCATACCGCAACCGGGGATGTTCGCTTGCGCAAGCCCGTGGCCTATCAGGAGATCGCCGGTTCCAAACAGCCCGTAGCGGTGGCCTACGCGCTGCACGGCAAGACCGGCGCCTCCTTCCTGGTGGCCAAATACGATACTCAACAGCCGCTGGTCATCGATCCCATCCTGATCTATTCGACCTATCTCGGCGGGAGCAATATCGACACTTCCAACGGCATCGCCGTGGCCTCCGACGGTACCGCGTTCGTCGCCGGCGGAACTTTCTCGTTCGATTTCCCAACCGCGCATCCCCTGCAGGCGAACGATGGAGGGGCCCCCGATCTTCCGCAAGACGCATTCGTTTCCAAACTCAGCGCCGATGGTTCAACTCTTTGGTACTCAACCTATCTCGGCGGCAGCAACACCGATACGGCCAATGGCATTGCCGTGGATCAATACGGCAACGCCTACGTGACCGGAACGACGATGTCCGCGGACTTCCCGTATACACCGGAAGTTTTTGGAAACAACTGCGGCGGCGACGGGAAATGCGGCGCATCCTACAATGGCGGTCTAATTGTTTCGAATGCTTTCATCACCAAGCTGAATGTCGCAGGGTCCGCGCTGGTTTACTCCGGTTTTCTTGGCTTCAACGAGTACGTTCACGGCAACGCCATCGCCGTCGACGCCAATGGTCTTGCCTACGTAACCGGCCAAGTCGGCCCGAACATTCCGCCGTCGTCTCCGACCACGACTCTCCCGCCGCCCTTCCCCGACCTGAACGCCATTTCTCCTCCTTACACGTCCGGCGGCTTTGACTATGGCATTAACGCTGTTTCCAACGCTTTCGTGACCGTCATCAGCTCCGACGGTTCGTCGATCGCCTATTCCAGCTATCTAGGCGGCTCTGGTACCACGGCAGAGGATATTGGCTACGGCATTACCGTTGACGGTAACGCCAACGCCTACGTTACCGGGCTGACCTACTCCTCGAATTTCCCGGTAACTTCCGGAGCTCAGCAAAAAACCTACGGCGGGGCTGGCGACGCATTCGTATCCAAGATAAACACGACTACGAGCGGAACGGCTTCGCTCGTTTATTCGACTTTCCTGGGCGGCAGCGGGCTGGACCAAGGCAATGCCATCGCCCTCGACAGCAGCAACAATGCTTACGTTACGGGCCTGACCAATTCTGCGAGCTTTGGTTTCACTACGGCGCCCCCAGGCTATCAAACGACTTACGCAGGCGGTAGCGATGCCTTCGTGGCCAAATTCAAGACCAGCACAACCGGCGTGCTCTCCTATTTCACATATCTGGGCGGTTCGCTGGCGGACCAAGGCAATGGAATCGCCGTGGATTCCAACGACAACGTCTACATCACCGGAACCACCGTGTCGACCAACTTCCCCATCGTGCCCGGCGCATTTCAGAAAGCCTATGGCGGCGGCGATTCCGATAGCTTTGTTTCCAAGATCGATCCCACGGGTACCACTTTGATTTACTCGAGTTACTTGGGCGGCACAAACGCGGACCTGGCCACCGGGATTGCCGTCGACTCGAGCGGCTCCGCTTACGTTACCGGCCAGACCTGTTCGAACGACTTCCCGCTGGCGAATCCCTTCCAGCAAGTTCCCGGCGGCAACTGCGATGCCTACGTTGCAAAAGTCAGCATTCTGGCCGGTTTCTCTCTCAGCCCATCCGGTTTGATCTTCTCGGCGCAAAGCCTGAACACGACGAGCCAATCTCAAACCATCACGCTGACGAACGGCGAGAGTTCGCAAACCATTACCGGCATCGTCCTTTCCGGAACCAGCCCGGGTGATTTCAGCGAAACGAACAACTGCCCCATCACCACGCCAATCGCCGCGGGAGGCACTTGCGCAATCACGATATCCTTCACCCCCACAGCCACCGGAATTCGAAACGCCTCGCTCATCATCACCGACACCGCTCCCGGCAGCCCTCAAGTGGTGAACTTGACCGGCAACACTTCCACGGTAACTTTGTCGGCATCGAGCCTCACGTTTGGGACCCAAGCCGTCGGCACGGTTAGCGCGCCGCAAAATGTGACCGTGACCAATAGCGGCACGACTCCGCTCACCTTCTCCAGCATTACCGCCAGCGGAGATTTCTACGAAGCGGACACGTGCACCAAGGCCGCCCTGAATCCCGGATCCAATTGCATCATTCAGGTCGAATATGCGCCAGCCGCCGCCATCGCCAGCGTCGGCTCGGTTACCATCAACGACAGCGGTTCGGGCAGCCCGCAAGTCATTTTGACCACCGGGACCGGTATTCTCGGGCCTCCTTTCCAGATCAGTTCCATGTCCGGCGCCGCCTCCATCTCGGCCGGCAAGACGGCCACTTACACGATCAGCGTCACCTCGCCGGTCGGCTACACGCAACAAGTGGGATTGAGCTGCATGGCGCCGGCGACGATGACCTGCACGATTTCGCCGTCCACCGTCACTCCGACGGCGACGCAAACGGCGGCCGCCATTCTGACCGTCGGCACCGCCGTGCGAACGGCCGTGCCTCCCAACTCCGGAATCAAAATCGATCCGGTCAATTTCCTGCGCCACATCAGCCCGACTTGGCTGCTGTGGCTGGCTGCCGCACTCATGGCTCTTACGGTTGCTGCCGTGCGCAGGCGGCCCATCGCGGCGACGTTTGGATTTGCCGTGGTTCTGCTGCTCGCGTCCGTGGCTTGTGGCGGAGGCCAAGCGGGCGTGCCTGCGGGAACTCCCGCCGGGACGTATCAGATCACGGTGACGGGAACCTCGGGCGCAAATAGCGTGCCGGGCACAGTGACTTTGACTGTGAATTAGGCCCTGCAATTTTACGGAAGGCCGGCGCCCGAGTAGGTCGGAGGGTCGGAGGGGGCGCCGGCGGCACGCGGCAATCATTTGAAACGCGGTGGAAAAAAGTCCACGCGCGAGGAGACGACGAAATGAAACGAATTCTTTGGCTCATCCCGGCAATTCTTCTATTTTCGATTTCCTCCAAGGCTCAGGATATTCCGGCCTGGGAGTTCTCCGGCGGATACTCCTACATGGACGCCAATCTGGGCGGCTCCCATTTCCATATGAATGGCGGAGGCGGCACGGCAACGGAAAATGTGAACAGCTGGTTCGGCGGGCGCCTGGAGGTCAACACGCTCCAAGGCAATGAAGGGATCACCGTTTCGGATCAGACCACCGTCTATTCCGTGAACGCCCAGACGATCACCTACGGCCCCGTTTTTTACTACCGCAAATTTTCCAGAATCACGCCCTTTGCCCACATGCAGCTCGGAGTGGTGCACGGCAGCACGGAGTATCTGGGCATTTCTCAAGGCGCTTTCAAATTTGCCGCGGCTCCGGGCGTGGGCGTGGATTTCGCGGTGAATCGGAGAACAGCGATCCGGTTGGACGGCGAGTATCTGCTGACCCGCTTCCTTGGACTGACCCAGGAAAACGCCAACATTTCCGCGAGCCTAGTCTTCCACTTCGGCCACGTTCGGAATTCCCAGTAGGAGGCAGCCGGTTTCCTCCGCACCTTGCGGGGTGCGGAGGACTGTGCCCTTGGCCGGCGGCCACGGCGATTGAATGTCTTCGGAGGGCTTGGACGCCGCCGCCCAAGTAACCAAAGCGCCTCACAGCGGAGCGCTTCAAGTACCCAAACGGATACGGAAGCGACGCCGCGGGCTGTCTAGAGGCCGCATCACCAAGCGCCTCAGCGGGATAGATGTTGGTACGACACATGCTAAGCCCTACGGCGCGGGCGTGCAGCGGATTCGCGCCCTCATGTGGCCATAGCCTTCGGGTCTGTTCGCTGACCGCGGTGAGGAGCATACGTTGAGCTTCCAAGGAACCGATCAAGCCTACCGTCTGTTCCAGGCCCGCGATTTTGCTCGGCCCGCCGCTCCGCCCATGCACCTGGGCGGGCCGGGAAAGTCCGAAAAAATTCCTGGATTCCTGGTGCGGCGTGAATCAGCTTTGGGGAGTTCCTTCGCCTCCTTGAGGGCCTTGCTTTCGCGTCAAAAAGTTCCCTACTCCAGTTCTTCCAGATACATCTATCGCAATGCCAGCTTGACCGGGTTTCATGCGCCGGCTCTCGGATTCTTCAATTCCCTGCTTGTGCATATTGCGTTGATCCTGGTCATTCTGTTCGCTCCCACGATCATTTCGATGACGACGCCCGCTCTGTATACCGCCATCCATCCCGATGAAGTTATTTACTACCCGATCCCCGAGCACCACGCTGCCGTGCGCCTGCCGCGCATCGCTCCTCGAGGGCCGGGCGGGCGCCCCGGAAGCGGCAATCATCCGAAACTAGCTCCGGAGCCCGGCAAGACCGTTACGAAAAACGATTTGACGGTCATTTCAAAACCGCTGCACCCGGACAATTTCCATCAAACTATCGTTCAGCCGAACACTCCGCCCGAGGTGCGCATTCCGAACGATCTGAAATTGCCCAATCTAACCTTGGGTTCCCCGGACGCGCCCAAGAAGCCGATGTTCGATCTGAACATCAAGAAACCCTCGCAGGAAAATTCGAAGCTCGCGGCCCAAATGGCGGCTCCAAAGGCTGAAGGCAAGACCGATCTCACCATGGCCACCATGCTTCAGCCCACGAACTCCAATCCAAAGCTGCCCATTCCTCTTGGCACGATCTCCAAACCGACGGAACGCGAAATCGGAACGGACGCCACCACAGGATCGGATACGCCTGATGTTGGCGTGGCCGGCTACGGCAAGACTGTTCTGGCGATTGGAATCGATCCGTCCGGGCCGCCCGCGCCCGATGCCGGCGTCACCTTGCCGCCTGGAAACCGCTGGGGAGAGTTTTCCATCGCCCCCGGCGCGGGAACTGCCGGATCTCCAGGCGGACGCGCGACGGGAGCTCCTGGCGGAGGAGGCGGCGGCCAGGGACAACACGCCGGCGATGAGAGCGTGGGCATTGGCCCCAGCCACGAAGGCGGCGGAGGCGGCAAGGAAGGCTCGCCGAGCCGGATCAGTATCCAGGGAAAAGGAAGCACCGCCGGCGGAGTCGCTTTGCTCGATCCGCTCATCGAGGCGAAAACAATTATTCCAGTGATCGGCGCCGCGAGAGTTCCCAGGGCCCGAATGGTTGTTTCCGCGGGTCCCGTGGGCGGAGGAGGACTCGGCGTCTACGGCGCGCTTCCCTGTTCCAAAATTTATACGATCTTTTTGCCCATGCCTTCATCGAGCTGGACCATGCAGTATTGCCAAAAATCCGCCGGCGCAGAAGCCCCCAAGCAGGATCCCGATTCCACGGTGATTACACTTGAGCAAGGCGTCGTTCCGCCCGATCCGGACTTGACCTCCCGTTACGATTTCAAACGTTTGCCTGTGCCGCCGGGCAAAGGCGAAAAATTAATCGTTCTCAAGGGGACTTTGAAAGAGGATGGCAGCGTTCAAGGTCTTCAGGTGTACCAAGGAATCGTCCCGGAAATGGACGAAGCGGCGCGACAGGCGTTCATGCGCTGGAAGTTCAAGCCGGCGATGCGCGCGGGCAAGCCCGTGGCTCTGGAGATTCTCGTCGGAATTTCTCCTGAAACGATTCGCAGCGGCAACTCACAATAATTTTCCCCACGCAATTTCGGAATGATTTGGCGAATGATTCTGGCAGGTAGTTTGCCGTCGTAGTACGCGGGTACCATGACGTGCATGACTGCAAAAATCTCGCTCATCTCGCCCAAGTGCTTTCCCTTTTCTCTGGAGAGCCCGAAATTTCGGTGACACGATTCGGTGACAGCATGGAATGTGACTGCGAGACATCTTGCTTATTTGCATGGCCTTCCGATCCAAAGGCATAGGAATTTTTAATCCGTAACATTTTGGTGCACCGTTTGCTATGTAACGGTGGCCCAGTCGCGGACTAAAGGAGCGCAAACTTGCTAGAACAAGGCATTCGTGTCTGCTTCCTAACGCCGGATTCAAAACTTGCCCAGGCCCTCTCGGGAGTGCTCGGTGCCGGATTTCATTCGCGCATCCTCAACGAATTTCAGTTGAGCAAATTTAACGAGGTGAGCGATTGGTGCGACGTTCTGGTCGTCGACCTTCGCGCCCCGCAGCCCGGAGCGCTGGAAGCCGGGCTGCAATTCATGCAAGAAGCAACGGCGCTCCCATTTCATCCTCCCATCGTGGTGCTGTGCCAGGATGACAGTCCGGAGCTGAACGTGAAGGTGATGGAACTCGGCGCCTACGACAGCATCGCCCATCCACCGAGCATGGTCGAGCTTCGCCTCATTCTGCGCCGGGCCCACAAATTTCAATCCGCCGAGCGGGAAGTTCAGCGCTTGCGGGTTAGCGATTCAGGAGCCACGCGGCTGCACGATCTGCACGGCACCGCCCCGGCCATGCAGGAATTATTCGCGCTGGCGCGGAAAATCGGTCCCTGCGACGTCAATGTGCTGATCACCGGAGAAACAGGAACCGGCAAGGAACTGCTGGCTCGAGCGATCCACCAAAGCAGCCTGCGCGCCGCTCGCTCCATCGTGGCCTTTTCCTGCGCGAATTTGCCGGACACGCTGATCGAGGACGAACTCTTCGGCCACGAGCGCGGCGCGTTCACGGGCGCGCTGGCCATGCGGCGGGGCCGCATCGAGAGCGCGGACCAGGGAACTTTGTTTCTCGATGAAGTCGGCGACTTGGGAATTGGATTGCAGCCCAAATTGCTTCGCGTGTTGCAAGAGCGCAGCTTCGAGAGGCTGGGCGGCAACTCGACGGTCAGCGTCAACATCCGCGTGATTTCCGCCACCAACCGAAATCTTCAGCAAATGGTGCAGCGCGGCGAATTCCGCGAGGATCTTTTCTACCGCTTGAACGTGGTTCACATGCACATCCCGCCGCTGCGCGAGCGACGCGACGATATCGTGCTGTTGGCGCAATTGTTCCTGCTCTCCGCCGCCCAGCGTTTCAACAAAAAAGTGAAGCGCTTTTCGCATCAAGCCTTGCTGGCGCTCGAGGAATACTCCTGGCCGGGCAACGTCCGGGAACTAGAAAACGCCGTGCAGCGCGCCGTGGTTCTATCGGAAGGCACAGCCGTCGATGTCTCCCATCTTCCGACGGACGTCCGGAAGAATGCGCATGAAGAGGAGACGCTTGGAGCTACCGAAGGAATGAACGCCAACAGTTCCTACGAAGGGGAAATCCGCCAATTCAAGCGCCGGCTCATCCTTCGCACGCTTCGCAAATACGGATGGAACAAAGTCGAGAGCGCGCGCAGCCTCGGCGTGGCCCGCGGCTATTTACACCGGCTGATCAACCAACTTGAAATCAGCCAATACGAAGAAGATAATCTCCTCGCCAGCTTGGAAGAAAGACTTCCGGGAAACCAGCAAGTCTCCTAATCGCGGGTTCCCCGCAGAAAGGGGAACTCGCTGCTGAGCCTAGAAACACCCGGAGACCCACAAGACTCCATGCGCTCCGCATTTGTGGAAAGCAGTTTCCTGCCATTTTTGCTGGGCGCGCAGAACGAAGATGGCGGCTGGGGTTTTCATGCCGGAGCCGTGAGCCGCGCGGAGCCGACGGCCTGGGCGCTGATCGCCCTGATCGAATGCGCCTCGAGGCCGGCCCATGAGGAAGCCGCCGCGCGGGCAGCACGATTCCTGGGAGCCGCGCAATTGCCGGATGGCTCGTGGCCCTCCGCGCCGGATTTGAAAGAAGGCTGCTGGGCCACCTCGCTCGTCTCGCTTGCCTTGCTTGGCAGCGACGATTCCTCCGCCAGCGCCAAGCGGGGACTCGATTGGTTGTGCCAGGAATTGCCGGGCGAAGCGCGTCCCTTCCAGCGGTTCCTGCGGCTTATTCGGCCAAAGAGAAAAATAGCCAGCCAGAATCCTTCCTACTTCGGCTGGAGCTGGACCGTCGGAACGGCAAGTTGGGTCGAGCCTACTTCGTACGCGATTCTTTTTCTGCGTGTTGCACCGCCGCAGTGGTTGTCCGCGGACGCGCAACGCCGGCTGCGCATGGGAGAGACCATGCTGTTTGACCGCATGTGCCCCTCCGGGGGCTGGAACTGCGGCAACCCCATGGTCTACGGCGTCCCGGGAGAGCCCCAAGTGGCCCCCACCGTTTGGGCGCTTCTCGCGCTACGGGAACATCCTGAGCGGCCGGAGATTCATGAAAGCATAAATTGGCTTGAAAGTAATACGCAATCCATCCAAAGCCCGGCCTCCCTGGCGCTCGCGCTCCTGGCCATGAATGCCTACGAGCGGCCAATCGCGGGGTTGGCCGAGCGATTGCAAACCAGCTATGAAAAAATTGAAACCCCGTGGAGCGTGCCGGAAGCCGCCTGGGCCGCGCTGGCGCTCACCGATACGCAACACTGGTGGAAGCGCAAATCCGAAGGAGAGGATCGCTGATGCCGCGCCCCGCGCCTTCGCTGATTCCTCCATTTTCCAGGCCGAAATCACGAGTTGCCATTCGGCAGTCGCTCAGCTACCAGTCCGACATCGCCGCGCTTCTTTTTGAAACCCTTCGCGAGTTCGACCTGCCCGTACAGGGAAAAACTGTTTTATTAAAACCGAACTTCGTCGGCTCGGACCCGCTGGGCATGACGAATACGCACCCGGCCGTGATCGCCGCGGCGCGCGAATCTTTTCTGCGCTTGGGCGCTTCGGCCGTTCTGGTCGGGGAGGGCCCGGCACTGGAGCGAGACACCCAGTTAGTGATCGAAACAGTATCCTTGCGGGAGTATCTTGGCCCGCTGTCGCGGATCTTCGTCGATTTAAACGTGGATGACGTGGAACGCGTGGCCCTACAGACGCGCGCATCGCGTTTGAAAGAGCTTTTCCTCCCCAAAACACTGCTCGGCGCCGACTTCCTCGTATCCATGCCGAAGATGAAAACGCACCACTGGGCCGGAGTCACTCTTTCCCTGAAGAACATGTTTGGAGTGGTCCCCGGAAGCTGCTACGGCTGGCCCAAGAATGCCTTGCACTGGGCGGGGATCGATCGCGCGATCCTGGATATCAACGCCGCCGTGCTCCCGGATTTCGCGATCGTGGATGGAATTGTGGGCATGGAAGGAAACGGCCCGATTCAAGGCGTGCGAAAGCCCAGCGGCGTCCTGGTCCTGGGCAACGATCCCGTAGCCGTCGATGCCACCTGCGCGCGAATCATGGGCCTCTTGCCCGAGAAGATCGATTACCTGGCTCGAGCGGCCACGCTTCTCGGCCATATCAACCCAGCGCAGATCGAACAGGTCGGCGAAAGTATTTCCACTGTGCGGACACCTTTTGCAGTTCTCGATGCGTTCAAGCACCTCAGATCGAAGTCTTGAAATCCGGGCCACACGAAATAGGACACTTCCTTCTGCTCCCCGATAAAAGCGCCATTGGAATCTAAACTGCTATGTATTCAATGCATTAGAGGCGCATTGTGTCATCAATCGGTGACACCTGCGTGCCCAATTGGACGCGCAGACCCGTCGTCCAAATCTAGCAGCACATCGGAGTGAGGTGACCACTTGAGCCATTCAGATGCCGCCATGCGACCTGGAGTAGGGGGCGTCAACTTGCCTGCGCCTCCGCAATCGGAAGCGGGAGCAACCGATTTGCCCGTGGCAGTTCCCGCCGGCGCGAAGCAAGCTGTGTGGCTGAATTTGCGCAAGGCGGCGTCCTTCCCGGTTTTGATGGGCATTCTGCTGATCGGCGCCGCCATTGTGGGGGTTCACCAGCGGTTGCCTGACCCGGACACTTGGTGGCATATCGCCGTCGGCCAGCACATTCTTGATACACATACTTGGCCCACCACAGACCCCTATTCTTTTACCGCGCCTGGGGTGCACTGGATCGCCTACGAATGGCTTGGCGAAGTGGCAATGGCGTTAGCGGCGCAGGCCGGTGGGCTGATCGGGCTTGTGGGTCTGTTGTTCACCTTGGTCGCCAGCGTAACCGTTCTGCTGTACTATTACGCGTATCTCCGGTGCGGCAATTGGAAAGCTGCGTGCGTGGCCACGGGGCTTCTGCTGCCCATTGCCTCTGTCATCTTCAGCCTGCGGCCCCAGCTTTTCGGATATGTTTTTCTGCTCATTACGCTGATTTGCCTGGAACGTTTCCGGCAAGGACATTCCA
>Ga0335078_10015758_pt1 | contig 11225 bp, 8 predicted proteins | sample Lox_Sample_32_FD_206711 | JGI IMG/M metagenome (GOLD analysis project Ga0335078, IMG submission 206711) | Soil microbial communities from Loxahatchee National Wildlife Refuge, Florida, United States - Lox_Sample_3.2 | ecosystem: Environmental > Terrestrial > Soil > Wetlands | place: USA: Florida...
CGTCCGCACCACAGTCGGAATGGGCCGGTCGATGCCGCGATACAGACCGGCCGGAATCGTGCCGCGCTCCTGTTCGCCCTCCCGCGCCAATTTGTCCAGCAGATCGTCCGGCAACTGGAGAAAGTTCAGATCGAACCTCTGGCTGATCTCCGTCCAGATGCGCCACTCCGGAGCCGTCGTCATAGGCCCCGCGCCGCCGATGGCCACGTCGAAGTTCGTCTCCAGGTCAGGCGTGCGGCCCACCTTGCCGCCGGCGGCTTCGACGGTCTCTTTCGAGAGGCCGTAGTGCCCGAGGATGCTCGATGCGTCCGCGCCAATGCCTGCCAGCAGAATCCGGACCGGCCAGCGCTGCTGACGGATCTGCGCCAGATCGGTGATGCCGGTCCCGGCTTTCGCCGCCACCAGGAGGTAGCTGGGGTCCTGGATATTCGCGATCAGACGCAGATTCTTTCGCGGCTTGTCCTTCGCGTACATCCCCGTCCCGCGGTATGCATTGCGCAGGAACTGGACCGCGACCGCGCCGAAATCGACGGCGCCGAGCCCCGGAGCATTTCGCGGCGCGAGAATCTCCGGCACCGCCGGGTCCGGCTTGTACGGCGGCGGCACTCGCGCGTCGCCAACGATCCGCGGCGCATCGATGGCGTTGCAGTTATAGCAGATCTGCACCTCGTAACCGTAGGGCTTCATGGCCGCCCGCACCACTTCGGCCATCGCCCCCCACGGACACAGCCGGCACGCGCCGCCGAACACCGGCTTCTTCTCCTTGATGCCCGTCTGCGCCATAGCGGCGATGGCGAGGAGCGCGGAAATCAAGAGTCTTGTCACGATCTCACCGCCTATTTCTCCGGGTGCCGGTACGGCTCCAGAATCCCGATATATTTCTCGATCGCCGCGCGCAGAGCGGGCATGTCCGGCTTCCCGCGGCGCAGCAGATCCACGGTGCGCGTCGGCGGCTCGCGCATGGCGATCAGTTGCGCCGATTCCAGCAGGTTCGCCACGGTCTCGGCGGCATCCAGGCCGTCCTCCCACTTCGCGTCGGGCTCCGCGAGCCATTTCCTGGCGTTCGCGACCGCCTTGACGACCCACCCCTCCAGATCCGGATCCTCCAGCACCACGGACTCGCCACGATTGCGGAAGAACCCGAACATGGCCGCGGGAATCGTGGGATCGCGCACCGTGCCGTCGGGATAGAAGACGCCGTGGACTTTTCCCCAGCGCTCCGTAATCATGAGCTCCCAGATGTACCAGCCCACGCCGGCTTTCATGTGCTCCTCGAGCGTGATATCGTACGGATTGGCGCGCCCGACGCAGCCAATCTCCGTGTTGAAGACCGGCTTGTGCACCTTCGCCGCGAATGCCTTCGCGCGCTGGATGTTGGCGCGGATCTCCGCGCGTGTCTGCAGGTAGTCGTGGAACGACAACACATCCACCGCGCCGCCCGTTTCCTCCATGCCCGGCACGAACGCGCATCCGATGGTGACGGGCGTCTTCCCGTCGAACTCGTGCAGCAAACCGGCGATGTATCGCGCTGCCTCGAAGCGCTGGCGCACCGGCTCGACCGGCGTCGGCGGCCAGTCCGGTTCATTGAATGCGTCCCAGAAGGCGAGCGCCGGCTCTTTGCCTGCCGTGCGCACCAGGTCCTCCACCCACGCGCGCTCGAGAGTGCGGGCCGATTCGTCCCCGGCCCTCTGCTGTTTGGATCCAACAACCAGCATTACCCCCATCCGGCGCTGGTGAGCGGCGCGCAACAGATGCAGAAGATGCGCGCGAAACGCAGGCTTGTCCGCCGCCCACGCATTGTAGCTGAGGAAGACGCGAAGCTGGTTCAGCTCCAGCCGGCCCGCGTAATCCAAGTCGCGCTCCGTCTCAGAGTCGCTGTAACGCAGCCAGTTGTCCGCGATGCTCCGATGGCCGGCGGGCATGTAGTTCGCGCCCCGGACCTTTGACAGATCCGCGGGGATCTCGGCCGCCATCGCCGTGGCGGTCAGGATGGTAGCAATAGAGAGGATGGCTTTCATCGAAATGGAATCGTACCACTGATCGGCCGGACGCAGACGCCAGCCGCATTCCAGGGAGCAATGGCAGGAGGATTCGAAATGAACAGGCGATGGAACAGGACTCTTTTCTTTTTGTTGCTGGTGACCCCAGTGTTGATCGCGGCCGAGACCGGCCCGCTGCCCTTCGTCAGTCCGATCTTCGGCGACTTCATGGTGCTTCAGCGCGGCAGGCCGAACACCATCTGGGGATGGTCGCAGCCCGGAGACGCGGTTCGCGTGGAGATCGGCGGGAACTCCGCGACCGGCACGGCCGGCGCCGACGGCAAGTGGCAGGCGCGGATTGAACCTCCCGCGCCGGGCGGACCGTACACGGTGAGGATCATCGGCCGGCAGACGGCGGAGCTGCACGAAGTGCTGGTAGGCGATGTCTGGATCTGCGCGGGCCAGTCCAACATGCAGTTCGGCCTGGCGCACGCAAGAAACGGAGCCGACGAAGTGAAGGACGCCGTACACCCCGAAATTCGCTTCTACACGGTCGGCACGCGCGTTTCCTATTCGCACGCCGATATCCCGAAGGGCACCTGGAAGATCGTCTCGCCCGAGACTGTAGGCGGCTGGGGCGGCGTCTCGGCGGTCGCTTATTTCTTTGCGCGCCGGCTGCAAGAATCGGTGCACGTGCCCATCGGCCTGGTGCAGGATGCGGTGGGCGGTGTCCCGGCCGAAACCTATGTCAGCGACGAAGCCCTGCGCCCGCTGCACGATTTCGACGCCGGCATTGCCGAGGTCGCCCGCCGCGCCAAAGAGGGCGGCAAGGAGTACGGCAACTACATCATGCACTGGTACGACGAATACGATATCGGCTCGCGCAACGGCTCCTGGGCCGAGCCGGCGCTCGACGATTCAGCGTGGAAGACGGTGCAGATTCCCGGCGATTTCCACGAACTGGGCGTGGCCGGCGTTCCCAGCCTCTGCTGGTTCCGCAAGGAAATCACGCTGCCGGCGGAGCTCCCCAAAGGTCCCGCCCGTCTGTATCTCGGCGAGGTCGAAAAGATGGACACCACGTTCGTCAACGGCAAGGAAGTGGGCGAGAGTTCCTGGGTGGAGAACCCGCGCGTCTATTTCGCCGGCGGAGCGCTGAAGCCCGGGCGCAACGTCATCGCCATCCGCCTGTTCCGCCTGAAGCCCAGCGGCGGCTTCATGAACCCGCCCGCCGACCTGCGCCTGGTGCTCGGCGACGGCACCGCGATTCCGCTAGCCGGCGAATGGAAAGGCAAGGTCTCCGTGGACGGACGCCCGCCGCAGCCGCTGCCGCTCGGCTTCGAGAACCTGCCGATCATGCCGGGCGTGCTCTACCGCGGCATGCTGGAGCCCATCGCCCCGCTCGCCATCACCGGCGCCGTCTGGTACCAGGGCGAATCCAACACCGAGCGGGCCTGGCAATACCGGGCGCTGCTTCCGGCGCTGATCTCCAGTTGGCGGAAGCTGTTCGCGCAAGGCGATTTTCCCTTCTACGTCGTCAGCCTGCCGGCCTTCAAACACCGCAGCGACGAGCCGATTGACGATTCCTGGGCCGAGCTCCGCGAAGCCCAGGCTCTCACCGTGAAGAACGTTCCGAATACATGTCTGGCAGTCACCATCGACACAGGGGATCCCGACAACATCCACCCGATCGACAAGCAGGTGGTTGGCGACCGCCTCGCGTACTGCGCTCTCGGCGAGCACTACGGCCTGAAGATCCCCTACGCCGGCCCTACGCTCAGCAAAGTGGAGGCGGTGCCCGGCGCGATGAAGCTCGATTTCGATCACACCGACGGCGGCCTCGTAGTGAAGGGCGACAAGCTAGGCGAGTTCACGATAGCCGGCGCCGACCACAAGTGGTATTGGGCCGACGCCCACATTCAGAACGACTCCGTGATCGTCTCGTCCTCCTCGGTCCCCGAACCGAGGGCGGTTCGCTACGCCTGGCAGGCAAACCCGGCCGCGACGCTTTACAACGGAGCCGGGCTGCCCGCAGTGCCCTTCCGCACCGACGACTGGCCCGCGATCACCGACGGCCATCAGTAAAGTGCGCGCTGCAGCGGTCGAGCGCGCGTTCTGCGTTAGACGGGCTTTTTCTTTTGAGGAGGCGGTTCGTACGGGAATTCGGGAGCTGCCACCACGTGATGGGTGGCGTAGCGGATCCGGACAGGCACTTGCGATTGCAGCGTGACCCGCAGGACCACTTGAAAAGCTTCCGGAAGGTCGCCGGAAGGCAACCGCAGGTGCTGCACCAGTTCCCGGATCGAGAGCGGGTTGGTGACGTATTCGGCGAGGGCCCAGGGGAGTTCGGAATGGACTGCGCCGAGCATAATGATATAGCGCGGATCAGAGCCGCTCGGGCCGTGCTGAAGACACCCGATGGCAATGGAACGCTTCCCGATCGCTGGTGCAGGAGAGTCTAGCGGCAGGCGAAGTTGGCCGGGTCATCGATCGACCCTACGCCACGGTAGCGCGTTTGTTCGGGATACGGGCAGAGCGGGCGGCTGCGGCCGGGGAAGCTGGCGCCTTTGGCGATCAGGCTGCCGGGCGCTTGGCCCCTCTCCACCCAAGCGACGATAGCCGTAAGCGCATCGAACTGGTCGAGGGCTGGACCGCCGGCGCAATGGCACATGCCGGGAACCAGGAACAATCTGGCCCAGGTCCGCGCGGACTCCATCCCGCCGTTGTCGCCTGCGAGTTTGCGGTAGTAAGCGATGATGTCGTTCGCGGAGAAGACCGGGTCGGCCATTCCCTGATAGAAGAGAAGCTTGCCGCCCCGGCCGGCGAACGTGCTCAACTGGGTGGCGATGGCGTCGTTGGCGGCCGCGGTCTCGGCCACCAGGGGCGGATCTTTGTCGAAGTCGAACTTCATCGGATCGAAAGCGGGGTCGTAAGGCGTGACGAAATAGCCTTTCACGGCGGCAAACCCGAGTAGGACGTTGAGTGCGTTGGCAGCGGACGTTTTCGAGGAGCCGAGTTTCCACTGGCGCCACGCGGGCGACGCTACGCCGGGATCCCAAGGCCAGCTCGAGTACACGCGTTCTTTGCGCGAATTCACCGCGCCCCCGAACACCTTCTGCAAAGCATGGACCTTTGCGGAAGACAGGCATTCGGCGCTTTGCCCGCCCCTGCATTCGAGAACGGCCGGATCGAAGTCGCACGCCGCCGGATTGTCGACCAGGCCGTCCTTCAGCCCGTCTTTCTCGTCGCACGCGGCAAGAACGGCTTTGCCTACCAGGTCGAGGTCTTCCGTACTCAGCGCCTGAGCCAGGATCGGCCGCCCTTCCGCGTCGTTTGGAGCAATTTGCTGGAACGCCATCGTGTCCCACAACTCCCCTAACGCGGCGTACGACAGGCGGAAACCGGGATCGCCGGCAACGATGCCGTCGAAATCAGCGGGGAAGCGCTGGGCGGCGATCATTCCCTGCCGGCCGCCGTTGGAGCATCCGACGAAGTACGACTTCTCGGGCGGCTTCCCGTAGAACCGGGCAATGATTTGTTTGGCGATGCCCGTGACGCGATCCACCGCGCGGTAAGCGTAGTCGATGCGAGCCTGCTGATCCTGCCCGAAGCTCATGTCCATTCCGCCCTGGTGCCCGGCATCGGTGGAGACCACGGCGAACCCTTGCGCCAGCGCTGGCGGGGAAGAGAAGCCGGTCATTCCCAGTGCGGGCCGCACCACGCCGTCGGTGCCGCCGCCGCCCTGGAACAGGAAGCGGCCGTTCCAGCCGGCGGGCATGCGCAGCTCGAAGCCGATGCCGTAAGCTTTGCCGGCCACGCCGGTGCGCCGGTCGGCCGTGCCGCGAACGACGCAGGCCGCCGGCATTTGGAAGCTCGCAGGGGCCGTCCCACCCGCAGGCGCGGGCACCGCCGGGGCACCGGCAGGCGATGAGGTCGCGGACGCGATCTCGACGCCGTCGAGATGGATTGTGCCAAGGTCTTCGCAAGCGCTGCCGCCGCGCGCAGGCGGCTGGGCGCACAGCGCACCGCCTGTGAGCAGGACCGCTCCCGCTGCGCAGACTTTCAGCGGATGTAGTTTTCGTACAGAGCGTTGATTCATGACTTTTGCTTTTCACTCCGGCGTGTTTAGCCCGAGCAGCCGGATCGCATTCTCCTTCAGGATGAGGGGCCGGACCTCGTCGCGGATCGCGATCGTCTCGAAGTCGGCCAGCCACCGGTCGGGCGTGATGAGCGGGTAGTCCGATCCAAAGAGCACCTTCGTCTTGAGCAGCGTATTTGCGTATTGCACAAGGGTGGGCGAAAAATACTTCGGCGACCACCCGGAGAGATCGATATAAACGGTGGGCTTGTGCAGGCAGATAGAGATGGCCTCATCCTGCCAGGGGAAAGAAGGATGCGCCATGATGATCGGCAGCTCCGGGAAATCGACGGCGACATCGTCGATGTGCATCGGATTGCCGTACTTCAAACGGATGCCGCCGCCGCCGGGCAGTCCGGTGCCGATCCCGCTGTGGCCGGTGTGAAACAGCACCGGCAACCTGGCCTCGGCGAACACTTCATACAAAGGATAGGCGATCGGATCGTTCGGGAAGAACTGTTCGAGCGGCGGGTGGAGCTTGAGCCCTTTAATTGCGCCGCCGCGGACAAGACGTTTGGCTTCCCGCACCGCTTCCGGTCCGCGAGTCGGGTCGATGCTGGCGAACGCGATGGCGATGTCGGTGTTTGCGGCGGCGAATTCCGCCACCGTATCGTTCGAGACCGGGGGCCTGCCGGTCAACCGCTCGTCGACAGGGAAAATCACAAATCCGATCTTGCGTGAGCGATAGTATTCGGCCAGGCTCTTCGCGTCACGCGGCGCGCCGCTGTTCCCAAAGTACGCGGCCGCAGCGGTATCGGCCGCGGACGCCTGGCCGGTGTGCTCCATGTGGACGTGCACATCGATCGCCCGCAGCTCTCGAACGTTCAAAGCTCCACCTCGATGACGCGTGAAGACCCAGTGTACAGCTCTTCGATCAGGTCCGCCCGGTTGTGCAGCACCGCCGTCTGGTTGATGCTGCCCTTTTCCGTCAATTCGCCGGCATCCATGGACGGCGGGTCCTCGGCGATCATGGCCCGCCGAATGCGGGTCGAGATGCCCGTGGCTTGCCGCGCGAACCCGTCGAGCAGCGGCTGCAGCCGGGCTGCGGTCACTCCGCGAGCCGGAAAGATGAGCGCCGCCACGTAGTCGCGGTCCGGCGCGGCCAGGACGACTTCCCAGGCCGCGCCCGCGCACCAGGTGAGAAAGCTCTCGCGCAGCGGCCCAACACTCACCCAGGTGCCGGTCGATAGCTTGAAATCCTCAGTAAGCCGGCCGTTGAAGCGAAATCCCTTGAGCGGGTCGGCGGGGTCCACGGGCAGCAGCGCGTCTCCTAACCTGTAGAAGCCCTCTTCATCGAAGGCCGCGCGCGTCAGTTCCGGGTCTCCCCAGAATCCCGGCGTGATGTTCGGCCCGCGTAGACGCGCCTCGACCTTGGTATCCACTGGAGCGAGCTTCAGCTCCACGCCCGGCACGGGCAACCCGACATGGCTGGCCGAAGCCCGCGCGGCGCCGGTCGCCAGCGCCAGCGGGGAAGCTTCGGTTGCACCCAGGCCTGTAACCATGAGGATTTCTTCTCCGCACGTATCGAGCGCGACCTCCCGCAACTCATCCCAGATCCGCTGATTCAGGCCCGCAGCGGCATAGAAGAGAACATTCAGGCGGCTGAAGAAGTGCTGCGCGAAAGCGGCATCCTGCCGCAGGGCGGGGACCAGCATTTCAAAGCCTTTCGGCACGTTGAAGTAGGCAGTGGATGCCACCTCGCGCAAGTTGTCGAGCGTCGCCTGGAACTCCGTGTCGGTCGGCTTGCCCTCGTCGATGAACAGGGTCCCGCCGTTGTACAGGACCAGGCCGAAATTGTGACTCCCTCCGAAAGTGTGATTCCATGGCAGCCAATCGCAGATTACCGGAGGTTCTTCGCGGAGGAAGCCCAGCAGGGTAGTCAGCATCTCCTGGTTCGAGCAGAGCATTCTCTGAGTTGTAATTACCCCTTTCGGGCGGCCGGTGGATCCGGATGTGAAAAGTATCTTGACGATGGTCTCAGGGCCGACCCGCGCGTGTGCTTCGTCGACGCCCGCGCCCGCCACCGTGCGAACCAGTTGGTCGAAAGACGTACTCGGAATGCCGGGACACCGAGTGGCCGTCACGACCTCGGCGCCGAAGCCCGCGATCAGCGCCAGCGCCCGCTCGAACTTCGCTCCATCCGCCGCGAAGACCATGGCGGGTTCGAGGCGAGCCAGCAGAAAGCGCAGCGTACTCAGGTCGGCGGACGCAAGAGAGTAAGAGGGCGCGATCGGCGCGTACGGTACGCCGGCGTACATGCAGGCCAGCCCCAGCAGCGCGTGCTCGACGCTGTTTCCCGAAAGGATTGCCAGCGGCCCCTTCAGATGGCGGTCAATCAGCGCCTGCGAAATCGACCGGACGCGCGAGAGCGCCTGCGCATACGTGATCTGGCGCCAGTGCCGGGCCGGATCCCGTTGCGCCAGGAAGACCCGGTCCGGCGCAGCTTCGGCCCAGTAGTCCAGGCGCTCGGTCAGCTTTGCCGGATATGGTCCGAGCGCGCGCGGGGATCGCACATATGTGATCCCTCCGGGCCGGTAGGTGAACTCGGCTGCCGCTTCCAGCACGTTTACGCGGCGAACCTTGCGCCGCAGCCGTGGTGTCACGCCGCACGCTCCCTGTCGTAATCGCGGAACGTGCGGCCCTCCCGCGCCAGACGCACCAGCAACGGGGCCGGAGTCCACCGCGATCCGTGCTCGCGCTCGAATTGGCGGATCCGGCTGAGTATCTGATCGAGGCCGGCCAACCCGGCGTAGAACATCGGACCGCCGCGCCATGCCGGAAAACCGTAGCCGTTCAGATAGACCACGTCGATATCGGATGCGCGCAGGGCAAACCCCTCTTCCAGGAGACGCGCGCCCTCGTTTGCCAGTGCGTAGATCGAGCGCTCGACGATCTCCCGGTTCGAGACGTAGCGCCGGGCAATGCCCGCCTCGCGGGCAGATCGCTCGATCAGCGCCTCGACTTCGGGATCAGGGACCGGCTTCCGGTCTTCGCCATAGAGGTACCATCCCTTTCCGGACTTCTGGCCGTAGCGCCCCTGTTGGTAGAGTTGATCCTGCACGAGAGGCTTCCGCACGCCGGGCTCGCGAAAGTGCCCCAGTTCCTGCCGGACTCGCCATGCGACGTCGATTCCGGCCATGTCGTCTACCGCGAATATTCCCATCGCCATGCCGAAATCGGTCAGCGCGTCATCCACCTGTTGCGGAGTGGCTCCCTCCTCGATGAGAAACTGGGTCTCGTACATGTACGAAAAGAACATGCGGTTCCCGATGAAGCCAGGGCAGTTCCCCGCCAGCACGCCGACCTTTTTCAACTGCCGGGCAAACGACATCGCCGCAGCAATCGCGCCGCCTGACGTGGCTTTGCCGCGCACGACCTCCAGCAGGCGCATGACATTGGCGGGGCTGAAGAAATGGAGGCCGATGACACTCTCGGGCCGCCCTGTTGCCGACGCAATCTCGTCAATGTTCAAAGTGGACGTGTTGGTCGCCAGAATGGCGCCCGGCCGCGCGATGGCATCGAGTTCACGAAAAACGTCCTTCTTCAGCGCCATGTTCTCGAACACGGCTTCGACGATGACGTCGGCTCGCGCGAAGCCCTTCAGTTCGAGTTGCGGGCGAATCAGCGCCATGCGCTCCTCGACTTGTTCGGCGGTGAAGCGCCCGCGTTTGGCGCTGATGTCGTAGTTCTGGCGTACTCTTGCGAGGCCGCCGGAAAGAGCAGCTTCCGAAGAATCGCTGAGCAATACCTGGATGCCGGCGTTGGCGCAGGCCATGGCGATTCCTCCTCCCATGGTCCCGGAGCCGACGATGCCGACACATTGGACCGGCGATGCCGCCGCCTTTTCGACTCCCGGAATTTTCGCCGCCGCGCGCTCGGCGAAGAAAGCGTGGATGAGAGCTTTTGCCTGATCGCCGGCCACGCATTGCGCGAAGAGCTCGCGCTCACGGCGGCATCCCTCGTCGAACGGGAGCGCGGCTGCGGCCTCGATGGCATCGATCGCGCGCAGTGGCGCCTCCTGATGACGGCGGATTTTCGCGGCGAGTTGACGAGCACCTACGTAGAACCGGACGTTCGATTCGGGCGAGCCGAGACGCTCGCTCCGTTCGCGGGTTTTGCGCCCGCGAGCGGCGCGGCGGGCGAATTCCGCCGCGCCCTCCACCAGGTCCCCGTCGATCACCTGATCGATGAGCCCTGCCGCCAGTGCCTCGGTGGCGTTCAACGGCTTGCCCGAGACGCACATGTCGAGGGCACGCTCGATGCCCACCAGGCGAGGCAGCCGCTGAGTGCCTTCAGCTCCCGGAATAATACCGAGGTTCACCTCAGGCTGTCCGAGCTGGGCGCCGGGCGCAGCCACACGATAATGGGCGGCCATGGCCACTTCCAGACCGCCCCCTAGAGCGGCTCCGTGAATAGCCATGACCACGGGCTTGGGCGAGTCTTCGATCTTCTGCAGCAGGTCGTGGAGTGCCGGAGCGCCGGGCCCGGTGCCCCATGCCATCTCTTCCAGCGTCGTGATGTCGGCGCCGGCGATGAACGTCCGCCCCGCTCCCATCACCACAATTGCCGAAACTTCCGCGTCGGCCGCGGCGCGACCCAGCGCGCTTTCCAATCCTTCCGGCACGCCTGGGCTGAGTGCATTTACCGGCGGATTGTCCACGGTTACCACGGCGACGCCGCCGCGAACGCTGTAACCGACAAAACGACTTGCTGGTTTGGGACTCACGGTGCCGCTCACCCTCCCGGTGGAAATTAGAATCGGAACTTGAGGGCGAACTGCAACTCTCGCGCGGTGCCGACAATCTGCGTGATCTGCCCCGCGGTCGGATTCGGGATGCCGTTGCCGCTTTGGTCGATGCCCGAGAACAGCAGTTGTCCCGGCAGGCCGAAATTGGGATGATTCAGGATATTGAATCCCTCCACCCGCAGTTCCACCAACATGCTCTCCGTGATTCGCAGGTTCCTCGCGAGCGCCATGTCCACGTCGAAAAATCCCGGCCCGGCTAACGTGTTGCGTCCCAGATTTCCCAGGAATCCCGCGCCCTGCAAGGCGAAAGCGGATGGATCGTACCACCACGCTTGTCCAAATTAGATTTGGGGCGGCACGCTGC
>Ga0335078_10015759_pt1 | contig 11225 bp, 14 predicted proteins | sample Lox_Sample_32_FD_206711 | JGI IMG/M metagenome (GOLD analysis project Ga0335078, IMG submission 206711) | Soil microbial communities from Loxahatchee National Wildlife Refuge, Florida, United States - Lox_Sample_3.2 | ecosystem: Environmental > Terrestrial > Soil > Wetlands | place: USA...
AGTTCTTATTCATGACACCCGCACAAACCTTCAACCAAGATCAGCACGCGCGCTGGAACGGAACCGACGGCGAATTCTGGGCGCGCCATCACGACCGCATGGACCGCGTCCTGGAACCCATCAACGACCCGCTCCTGACATTCGCGGAGCCCGCGCCCGGCTCGTCAGTACTCGACGTGGGCTGCGGGTGCGGCGCCCTGACGCTCGAGATCGCTCGCCTGGTCGGCCCGTCGGGACGCGTGACCGGAATCGACATCTCGGAACCCATGCTCGGGCGCGCGCAAGAGCGTTTGCGCGCGACTTCCAACGCCAGTTTCCGGCTCGCCGACGCCGCGGAAGTGCCGCTCGATGCCGCTGCCACCGACCTGATGGTCTCCCGCTTCGGCGTCATGTTCTTCGGCGATCCGATCGCCGCCTTCCGCAACCTGCGAACCGGACTCCGCCCAGGCGGGCGCGTTCGCTTTGCCTGCTGGCGCCCCATCCAGGAGAACCCGTGGATGCAAATTCCACTGCACGCCGTCTACGAGCACGTGCCGCGGCTGCCCAAACCCGGTCCCGAGGAGCCCGGCCCCTTTTCCTTCGCGGATCCGCAACGCGTCACGCGCATCCTCAGCAACGCGGGCTTCACGGCTCCATCGTTGACTCCTTTGGACGTGGAAATCGACCTTGCCGCCAGCGGCACGCTCGACGATGCCGTGACCCAGTCATCCGACATGGGCCCCGCCCGGCGGGCGCTCGAAAATCAATCGGAGGAGACTCGCGCCGCCGCCAAGGAATCGATTCGGCGAGCGCTCGCGCCGTACGCGACATCCGCGGGAGTGAAGCTGCCCGGCGCGGTGTGGCTGGTAGCCGCCGAGCGAGCCGATTAGACATGCCGCATCTCCGCTTACAGGTTCCCGAAGAATGGCTGCGCGAAGAGTCTCGGGTCGCCACCGGGTTCGATGCCGGAAAACTGCTCGACCGCCTGGTGGAGGTCGTAGCCGGCCTGCGCATGGAGAATCCCGCGATCGCAGCGCGGCGCCAGGCCCTCCAGCAACGCGACCCGAACCGCGCGATCACCGAGCAAGAGGCCCGCACCGACGACCAGGGCCAGCCGATCCCCGAACTCGTGCCCGTGATCAACTTAAGCAACCTGAAGCACGCCATCGAACCGTTGTATTACGCGCACGTGGCGGGCGATCCCGAGCAGCGCTTTCTGCACGCCACGCTCTCCGCCGGCAACGACACGCCGGGCCGGACCGCGGCCGTGCGGCGGCGCGCTGCGGAAACACTGGGCGAAGAGATCGACCGCTTTGTCGGCGATCTTCCGGGACTGACCTCTGTCACCGTTCACGTGCTGGACATCGACCGCGACCGCGGCTATTCCACCACCGCCGAACGAAGAAAAGCGCGAATTCGGAAAACCGCAGCCGATGCCTGAAATGGCGTCCCCAGGGGGATTCGAACCCCCGTTACCGCCGTGAAAGGGCGATGTCCTAGGCCGGGCTAGACGATGGGGACTTGCTGGCCGGAAATTTGAGGAACAACTCTACTGTAGCCTTGCGGGAATTGTACCGTCAACTCAACGACCGGCGGTTTTCTAACCGGGCGTCCTCGCGGGGGTGGCGGGGCGTGCGGAAAGAAGCGCCGCAGCGATCCGATCGAGCGGCAGCACCTGGCCGGCCGCGCCCAATTGGATGGCTTCGCGCGGCATGCCGAATACCACGCAGGAAGCCTCGTCCTGCGCAATCGTGTGCGCTCCCGCTTGGCGTATTTTCAGCAGGCCCTGCGCCCCGTCCGAGCCCATGCCGGTGAGCAGCGCTGCGACCGCATTCCCTTGGGCCGCCTCGGCTACCGAAAAGAACAGGACATCGGCCGCAGGCCGCTGATAACAGACGCGTGGGCCGGTCTTCACGTTGACAAAATACCGGCCTCCGGTCTTCCGCAGAAGCATGTGAAAATCACCGGGAGCGATGAGCGCCAACCCGGGACGCAAGGCGTCGCCATCTTCGGCTTCTTTGACGTCGATCTGACAAATCTCGTCCAGCCGTTGGGCGAACGCGCGCGAGAATTGCGGGGGAATGTGCTGCACCACTACCGTGGCCGGCGACTCCTTCGGGAAAGCTCGCAACACCGTCGCGATGGCCTCGGTTCCGCCGGTTGAGGCGCCGATGGCGATGACCTTGCCCAGAGATTGGCTGGAAACGGGAAGCGGCATCGTCTCCGGCTTGGCAGCGGGAACGGCGGCGGCCATGGTGACGGGCGGCGCCGGCTGCAGCCGCGCCTTGGCGGCAGCGCGGATTTTGGCCGCCAGAGTGTGCCGCAACTCGCCCACGGAAGAGGGGCCGGCCGGTTTCGCCAGAACCTCCACCGCTCCCAGTTCCAGCGCCTGGATCGCCACGCGGCAAGAAGGCTGCGTTACCGAACTGATGATCACCGCCGGCATGGGGTGAAAGTGCATCAGCTTTCGGAGAAACGTCAGCCCATCCATGCGCGGCATCTCGATATCGAGCGTAATGACATCGGGGTGGAGCGCAAGAATCTTATCCCGCGCCACGTACGGATCGGGAGCCGCTCCCACGACTTCGAAATCCGGCTCCGCCGCCAGGGTCTCCGTCAGGATCTTGCGAACGATGGCCGAATCGTCCACAATCAGCACGCGGATCAAACGCTCATCGGACATACCGGCCTTTCTGTCGAAAACTCGACGGTCAGAATGCCGCCACCCAAAACCACGGAATGGGTGACGGTATGGGGCCCGGACGCTTCCCAGGCGGACAGCAGGCGTGGCGACTCCAGCCGAAACGTGGTCCCGCTCTCGATCCGGCTTAGAACCGATCCGCAGATCATATTGGCCAGTTCGCAGACCACTTGACTAACCCGGACCTCGGAAAGAGCGCCTTCGTCGTCGCCCAGGAAATCCGCCGCCATGGAGTGGGCCGCCCCCAGACCGACACGCAACACCAGGCGTCCGGACGGATTTCCGGAGAAGCTCACTTCGCAGTTCAGATCGCCATCGACATCGCCGCTAGCGGGCACACTCTCTTCCGTCGCGCGAACAAAAAACATCTTCTCCAACACCTCGGCGGTCGATTCGGCCAAGGCCCCCGCCAGTCCCCCGTCAGTCATGAATCACCGCCAAAGTTTTCTCCAGTGCCTCCCGCAGCACCTCCGGACGAAAGGGCTTGATCACATAGCCCCGCGCTCCCAAAGACAACATGCGATGGATCCGTTGGTCCGTGCCATCCGTGGAGATAATCACTACCGGTACGGCCCGCAGCATTTCGTCCGCCGCCAGATGCCGCATGAATTCCTCGCCATCCATGCCCGGCATATTGATGTCGCTTAAGATGACATCGACCCACTGCCCGCGCAGCACCTCCAGAGCCTCGATACCATTGGACGCTTCCCAGCAGCCGGCCAGTTCAAAACCGGAGAGATCGATGACGCGACGTATGAACGATCGCATGGCTGGCGAGTCATCGACGATCAAGAGGCGGTACGCCATGGCTGTTCTCCTTTCTGCCGCCAACCCGCCGCCAGTTCGCGCTGTTGACCGGACTCCTGTAAAAGCAAACGTCCGGTGCCGATCTCCAGACTGATGGTCCGAAACTCGACTCCCCCGATGGCTTCGCGCTGGAGCAGCATCCCGTGTTTCCAGAGAATCCGGCGCGTCGCCAGGTAATTCCGCTTTCCAATCTCGAACACGCCCTTGTCGTCCAGAATTTGCGCCGCACCCGCGGCACAGGCGATCAATCGCCGTTTGGATGCGCCGTTAGCCGCCAGCTTCTCCAGGAGCCAGGCAATTCCCGTGTCGGCGAACATGTGCGGGTTCTGCCGGCTCCGTGCCGGATCCAGCCCCGAATCCGGCAGCATGAAATGCAGCAAACCACCGACTCCCGTCACCGGATCGTACATCGTCAATCCGATACAAGAGCCCAGCGCATAGGTGACCAGCACCGACTCAGGATTCACTCCAATCCGGCAGTCCGCCATTCCGACTACAATCCGCTCCACGGACCTCCCTTCTTCGCCCCGGGCTGGCGGTAGATCGCCGGCCGGACATACTCGAGCCGGTGGTCGATCCCCGTGAAGCTCTCCGCGTGGCCGACGAATAGGTACCCGCCCGGCTCCAGACTGCGGGACAGATTGGCGATGACGCGCTCCTGCGTGGGCCGGTCAAAATAGATCATCACGTTCCGGCAGAAGATTACCTGGAATTGCCTGGACCACGAGATCGGCTCGATGAGGTTAATTCGCTGGAACGCCGCTTGTGCCCGAATCTCGGGTTTGACGCGATATAACTTCTGGTCACCGCCTTCCTTCGAGAAGTAGCCTTTGATCCAAGCGGGAGACAAACCACTCACGCGTTCCGCCGGATAGACGGCGCGTTCCGCCTGGGCCAGCGCTCGGCGGGAAATGTCGGTTCCCAGCAGGCGCGCGCGGAGCGAGGATAACGCATCGCGCAGCACAAAAGCCAAGGTCCAAAGTTCCTCTCCCGTGGAGCAGGCGGCGCTCCAGATTTCCACGGACTCTCGCCGGGCCAGGGCCGGTATCAACTTTTCGCGGAAGAAGTCGAAGTGGTCCGGTTCGCGCAGAAAGGCAGTGTGGTTGGTGGTTAGCGCATCGATCAGGGCCAGAAGGGACTCTCCTGTGGAATCGCCGAGTACGTGCCGGTAGTACTCTTTGTAGGATGGAAACCCGCCGCTGCGCACCAGCCGCTGCAGCCGGGCGGATACCAGTTCTTCCTTTCCGGGCTTCAAATCCAGTCCGAAGGTGCGGTAGGCCAACTCGCGAATCTGATGGAACTCCCGCTGCCCCAGCGGCGGCACCGGAGTGTCTGGCCGTTCAGCGCGCCGCATCACCGGTTTTATCCTTGAACAGCCGTTCCAGGTCGAGAATGAGCCCCACCCGCCCGTCGCCCAGGATCGCACCGCCGGCGACACCCGTGGTATCGCGGAAGGTTTCGCCCAAGCTTTTAATGACCACTTCCTGCTTTCCGATCAGTTCATCCACCAGCAGGCAGAAGCGTTGCGAACCTGCCTCCGCCACCACCACCACCGATTCGAGCGGGTTCTCCGACCGGGGCATGACGCCGAACCTCCGGTACAGCCGCAGTACCGGCAACAACGTCCCCCGCACCAGAGCCATTTCCCCGCGTTGTTGCACCGTCCAGATGGTATCGTCCTTGGGGCGGAACATCTCCCGAACGGCGAACAGGGGAACGATGTAGCGTTCTTTGCCGACCCCCACCACCAGGCCGTCGATGATCGCAAGGGTCAGCGGCAGCTTCAGGAGAAACGTGGTGCCGCGCCCCAATTGAGTCTGGATCTCAATGCGCCCGCGGAGTTTCTCAATGCCGCGCCGGACCACGTCCATCCCCACGCCGCGCCCCGACACATTCGTCACTTGGGCCGCCGTGCTGAAGCCCGGCGCGAAGATCAAGTCGTAGACTTCTTTATCGGGCAGTTGGTCGCCGGCAGCGATTAAACCCTTTTCGATCGCCTTGGCAACGATCTTTTCGCGGTTTAGCCCGCGACCATCGTCCGTAATCTCGATGACCACCTGGCCCGCTTGATGGTGTGCCTTCAACAGTAAGCGTGCGTTGGCCGGCTTTTCCAGCCCCTGCCTCTCGGCGGGGGGTTCAATGCCATGGTCCATCGAGTTGCGCACCATGTGCATGAGCGGGTCGGCAAGTTCTTCCACGATGGTTCGATCCAATTCGATCTCATTACCCTCGGTTTCCAGCTCTACCGACTTGCCACACTGGCGGGACAGGTCGCGCACGAGACGCGCCATGCGCTGAAATAGCGGACCGACCGGAACCAGTCGCATTGCCATGGCCGTCTTCTGCAACTCCGAAGTGATCCGCGTCAACTGCTGCAGATTCCGATGCAGGCGCGGGTGCGTCAGCCTGGCAAGTTCCGGATCGTGACGAACCATGGTCTCGGCGATCACCATCTCGCCGGCCATGTCCACCAGATAATCCAGCTTGGCGGTATCCACTTTTACCGCCATCTTCTCGGCGCGTTTCGGGGAGTCTGCGGTGGGTTCTTGCGGTGGCGCGGCCGGGGCCGCGGGCCCCCCGGCCTCCACCGCCGACGCCAGTTCGGCCAGGCCGGGAGAAGCCGCAGGGGACGGAGGCGCCGACAACAACCCGGCAACCCGCTGTAAGAGATTTTCGTCCCGGGCAGGGGCGGAGGACGGCTGATTTTGCAGGATCAATTCCAGGTGAGAGAGCCAGCGGCGCAGGTAGTCGGCGCTCTCCAGGATGACATCGATCGCGGCAGGCGTGATCGTCAGCTGGAAGTTTCGAGCTTGATCGAGGACGGTTTCCACCTCATGCGCGAGCTTCTGAATCTCCCACAATTCCAGGAATCCGGCCAGGCCCTTGAGCGTGTGGAAACTGCGAAAGACCGAATGCAAGGCCTCGGAGTTGCGGGGATCGCGCTCGATGGTCAGCACCTGCGCCTCGAGACTGGCCAGGTGCTCGCGGGCCTCCAGAAGGAAATCCGATAGCAACTCCGGGTCCTGCGAAAGCGATTCGGGTTTGGCCGCGGGCGGCTGATCCACGTTCTCGAGCCAACTTTGCAACTTCGCGATTCCTGCCTGTAGATTGGCGGCGGCTTCGGTCGAACCGGGTTCTGCCCGGAGGAGCGATTCCATGGTGGCCTGCGCCATATCGGCTAACTCGGCCGCCCCGGCGCCGCGGGCCAGGCTGCCAATGTTTTGGAGGGCCGCAAGCCATTTTTCCGGCGCCGGCGTCCCGGCGCCCGCAGTCTCGCCTAAGATCGACTGCAGGGCCAGGTCTTCGATTTGTTGGCGCAACTCGGGAGGATGAGACACAGTGTTAAATCCTTTCGGTCTGTTTCGAGAGCCAAGGCCCCCGGCTCATGGCTGCCGGTGTGCCGCCATGCGGGCTACTGCAGCATCGTGTTGAGATGTCGCAAGTCCTGCGCCGACAGGACCTTGTCGATGTCCAATAGGATCTTTACCTTGCCCTTCACCTTGGCCATACCGAGCAGGTACTGTGCCGCCACGTCTTCCCCAAAATCGGGGGTGTCCTCGATCTCCGATCCCGCCAGATTGAGGACCTCCGAGACCCCATCCACGATCACGCCGATGAGGATCAGGCCCGATTCCCCTGGTACCTGGGTGACAATGATGCAGGTGCGCTGCGTATACTCGGCGGATGGCAGGCCGAACTTCAGGCGCAAATCAATGACCGGGACCACTTTCCCGCGCAGATTGATGACCCCTTTGACATGGCCGGGCGTTTGCGGGACGGCCGTGATCTCCTGGATGCCCATGATTTCCCGAACCTTGAGCACCTGAATTCCGAACTCTTCATTTCCGAGTTGAAATGTCAAATATTTTCCGGACCGTACGTCTGCAGCGACGGAAACCGGTTCGTTGGCAGTAAGGATGGCTGGCATGTTGTCTCCTGTTTTCTAAATCTCTACGGGGCAAGTTTGCCCGAGCGACTGGGCAGCATTTTGGCTCGTCTTCTCATTGGGCGCCAGGCACATTTTGACGATCAATTCCTGCCCGTCCCAATGAAACTTGGACACCATCCAATCGATACTGCCGCCCGTCTTGGTCTGGAAGTTCCTGCCAAACACCACCGTGGGAATACTCAGACCGAGGTCCCCCAGGTGCCGTTCGAGCGAGCTCTTGACGTTGCCAATGATCATATTGGTCAATTCGGCGACTGCGTCCAGAACTTCCTCGTTCAAGGAAGTGGCTTCCATCATGAGCATCTCGGAGCAGATCCGGCAAGCCACGGCCGAGGAGCAGGCGATACTGCCGGTGCCGCTCCAGCGCCCGGCGATCCCAATGAAGGAGATCACTCCCTCGGCAGTTTCGGGCGCCGTGTGCTCCCTGGTAACCGCGCCAGCTTCAATATTCCCGCTCAACATCGTGGAAAAGACTTCCACAACGGAATGATGGATCGCGCTTTCGATCAGATTCTCTACGTTCATAACGGCAGAGCAGGCTCCAGAATGCCCGCGAGCTTCTCCTTGATTTGATCGGCAGTGAACGGTTTTCGTACATAGCCGGCAGCGCCCAAGCGGACCGCTTCGGCCACTTTGGTCTCGCCCCCTTCCGTCGTGATCATGACCACCGGGACCTGCGACCAATCGCCAGAGGCCTTCAGCGACGCCAGTAACTGCAGCCCGTCCATCTTCGGCATGTTGATGTCGGACAGAATCAGATGGACCTTGTGTTCTTTCAGCAAGGCCAGCGCTTCTTCCCCGTTTCCCGCTTCGTGAATGGCATTGATGGCCATTCCGGTCTGCCGCAGCACGCGTTGTAAAATCTTGCGGATCGCTGCCGAGTCGTCTACCACCAAGACATCTGAATCCATGTGACTCCTTACACCGTTATTCATCGGTAGGAATCCCCGGTTCCGTTAGGGGAAGGAGAGAATTTGTTTAGAACTATGCCGGCTTCGGGAGAGCTAAAGGTCTTTGGGAAAATGTCGATAAAGGATCAAGAGCCAGGAGTGCGGACTTGAGCCGGCAATTATCCCAGCAGGAGATCGATGCGGTCTTTGAAACGAAGCACGACCACAAGCGCGAGGCGCCTGCCGTCCGCTTCGATTTCCAACGTCCCGACCGCATCCCCAAATCGCAGGTCCGGGCCATTCACCTGTTGCACGATATCTTCGTGCGCAACCTGGTGTCGAGCCTGTCGGCCTATCTGCGCTCCTATTTGACCGTAAACCTGGTCAGTGTCGAGCAGCTTTCCTACGCCGAGTTTCTGGAAGGATTACCTTCGCCCACCTGCATGGTGTCACTCGGCTTGCGGCCCTACGACGGCAGCGGCGTACTCGAACTGAACCCGTCTCTGGCGTTCCCTATCCTGGAAATGCTGCTGGGAGGCACAGGCAAACTGTCCGCATCCATTCAGCGGGACATCACTGAAATCGAACAGAAGATCCTCGACGGATTGTTTCGCATCGTACTGCATGATTTACGGGAAGCCTGGAAGGGAGTCACGGACGTCGATTTCTCGATCGAATCCATGGAGACGGAGCCGCAGTTACTGCATCTGATGGGACCCAATGAAGCGGTGGTGGCCATCGGCGTGGAAATCCGCATCGCGGAGACGGTGGGCATGATGAATATCGCCATGCCTTCCATCGTGATCAAGATGATGCGCCAGAAGTTCGATCAACAATGGTCGGTGCGCAAGACGCATGCCAGCGAGGCCGAACAGGCGCGGCTTCTCGGCATGCTCCGCGGGGCCTCCCTGAGTCTGGAAGCTCGCGTGGAGGGGTTGGAACTCAGCGTACAGAACCTGCTCGATCTGGCGGAAGGGCACCTACTCTATTTCGATCGTTCCATCGATAGCCCGCTGCAACTGGTGATCAATGGCACGCACAAGTTCTCGGGGCAGATCGTCAGTACGGGCAGGAAAAGAGCGCTGCTGGTGGATCATGCGGTGGAGAGGCCGATTCAAGGAAGAATCAGCGCAGAACCGAAAGCGCCCGCACTCCCGGCTCCCGCGCTGCCGGGGGGTGACCCATAAAGACCGCTCAATAAATCGATGAAGGCCCGCCCGCGCCGGCGGCCGTTATTCCGATCCAGTTCGAGCCGTTCCAAGAAGACCAGCAATCCCAACACATCGGCATCGCGGGTCTTCGGCATGCCCCGGCTCTCCTGCTCTTCTTGGCGAAACTCTCGAATGACATTTTGCACTTTGTCAAAGAGAGTCCTGGCGAGGGTGTTGTCGGGTCGGGTTTCATAATAAACGCCCGACTGCAGGGTACGATAGGTCCGGACGAGGGCCTGCAGGGCGTCGCGCACGTCCGAGTCGCTGGCGTCCGGGGTTTCCAAAGCAGCCTCGCCGAGTCTGGCGCCCACGTACAGGAGCAGCGCCTCGTTCTCTTCCAGAAACTTCTCGGAAATACGCACATCCTGGTTGGGGATGCTGGCGGCGTCCAGCGGAACCGGCTTCTCGTGGCGGCGAGCCTCGCGGAGGTACTCACAGTCCAAAGGGCAACTGACCGTGACTTCCCGTTCGGTCCCGCAGCAAATGCTGCAAATATCGCCGCGCACGCCGGGACAAAAGCGTTTGGCTTTTCGGATTTGACAAATGGCGCATGCCATAGGTAGATTTTGACGCGGTACTAACGACTAGCGCCAGCCCGTTTTCAACAAGCCCCTTTCAAACCGTGCGTGCGGCTTTCCCGCACACGGCTTAACGATGATCTTACTGATGCGGCTTGCGCCGGGTAGCGCACAGTTCCGCGCAATCGATACAGACCCATTCCGTGAAACTGTTCGGGTGTCCAGAGAACCCGCCGCGTCGCTCGCTGCCCGCCCCGCCGATGTAGCCAGCGGACCAGTCGCTCGTAGACGAAGCTGTCCATTTTCAGAAACTCCCGTGACGTGGTTCCGGTCCGGAAGTAGTTCCCCCAGCCGCGAAGCACGGGGTTCCGTTTGGCGATGATCTGCGTCACATCTTCCCCGCTCGCCCGCTTGCCGGTGATCTCGCGCTCCCGGTCTCGGAGTCGCTTCGCCGCCTTCGGTGACGGCCAGCGATGCATGTAATATGCTCGTGGATTCCGCAGAATACTTGGTTTCTTGCGAATCGTACACCCTAGAAAAACGAAACTCCCCGTCCCGCGCCGCAAGTCCACCATCCGCGTCTTCTCCGGGTGCAGCACCAAACCCAGCTTGCTCATCACAATCTGGATTTGTCGAAGCGCCTCCTTCGCCTTCGATGCCGTCGTAGTCCCACACTTGGCCGCCCACAACCGATCCAACAGGTGGTTGCCTTCGCCGTGAAATGACCGGCCCGGCCCTTTACACCTTTCGGCTGATACTATGACGTGGCTGCAGCGTTCACTCAATGTTGCGGCCCGCTTCCTTGCTTTCCACAATATGGATTTTTGTCGCCCCGCCGTGGCCGGCGGCATCTCTGCCTTCGGCTGGGGCCCGCTACCGGGCGCTCCGGCGCTTACCCCGGCAAGACTTGCGCTTGCTAGAAGAACGCGTCTTTCAGGACGCACCATTTCTTTAGTATAAGGAGTTGGGAGCCAGCAACATGCGCCGCACCAATCTGTTTTTTAAAGTGGAGATCGAGCACCAGCGCGAAGACGACCCTCAACGATTGGGTGAAGAGATCGCACGCCGGCTGCTGAAACTGTATGGAGTTCGCGACGTGGAATTAACCAATCACGCGGCCATCGAGGAATAGTCCCGGTGTGAGCTAAGATCGCTTCCATTCTCCGGCAC
>Ga0335078_10015760_pt1 | contig 11224 bp, 12 predicted proteins | sample Lox_Sample_32_FD_206711 | JGI IMG/M metagenome (GOLD analysis project Ga0335078, IMG submission 206711) | Soil microbial communities from Loxahatchee National Wildlife Refuge, Florida, United States - Lox_Sample_3.2 | ecosystem: Environmental > Terrestrial > Soil > Wetlands | place: USA...
TTTGGCCCGGCAAATTTGCCATGCTTTTGCCGGGCCGGCTACGGGCCCACGCACAAATGAAAAGCGGCGTGTAATCCGTCATCCTGAGGTTCGAGCCAACGGGCCCGCGCGAAGTGCGGCCCGATGATAAACTCCGCGAGCCTCGAAGGATGGTGGGCATAGAATCATTGGCCGTCGCCCACCGATCTCGGGTTTACCCGAGATCGGATCATAATGTGCGCAAGTCGGCTATAGCCGACTCGCGGTGGGCCGCGCTGCGCAGCGTTCAGTCGTCTCCGAAATAGCGGCGGTCGCCCAGCGACACGATCATGCCCTTCGGCGTCAGCACCATCCAGCGGCCCTCCTGCCGCTTGACCGATTGCACCGGGCCGAGCCCGGGCAGCGGCGCGCCGATCTGCACCTGGAAGACTTCGCCGTGGCCTTCGACAAATACATAACCGTTGCGGAAGTCGTGAATGAACCAGTCCCGCACCACCGGGATGTGCGCGGGCTGTGCTTCGACCGCCGCCACGCGCTGCACCGGACGCGGCAGCGGCACGGGAGCCGGAGGCGCGGCCGGCACCGTCTGCGGCGCCGCAATGGAGCCGGTGATCTCAGCGGCCTGATGCTCGAGCCGTTCGGAAATCTTGGCGATCTGCGTGTGCGCCGTCTTGCTCGCCTGATCGAGGTTGGTCTTTAGCGCCGCGATCTCTTTGTTGAGCTTGGCGATCGATTGCTGCATCGCCTTGTTCTGCTCGATCACCGCGACGTCGGGCTTGGCCCGTGGCGGCGCCGATCCGCTGCTTGCCAGCGTGCCGATCAATGCGCCGAGCGCGGCCGCAAAGGTCACCGACGCGGCGAGCACCGCATAACGCCTGTGGCGCGGCCGCACGGTGAAGCGCATCCAGATTTTGGGCGGCGGTTTGGCGGTTTCGGCCGCGGCGGCAATCGGAGGCTCGATGACCGGGGCGGCGGCAATCAGCTCGGCCGCGGGCGTTGATTGCTCCGCCGCGATAGGCGCGGCGGCTTCGCCGGCCGGCGACAGCGGCGGCGATTCGACGGCCGGCAATTCGCTCTTGGCCGGCGCCAGTTCGGGTTCGCCCTCCGGTTTCGGTGCCGCTTCCATGACGGGTCCTCGCGTTTGGTTGTTCACCAATCGCTAACCATGTTCGGTTACCAATTGGTTACCATCGGCCGCCGCGAGGGCCCGGCTGCTGCGCGACCGCCGAAATTTTCCGCTGGATCAGAGCGGCAGGCCGTTCTCGGCCGCCAAGGCCTTGAGCGAAACTGCCGGCCGCGCGCCGATATGCTGGATCACCTCGGCCGCCGCCAGCGCGCCGAGCCGGGCGGCGGTGCGGTGGTCCTTGCCGCGCGCCAGACCGACCAGGAAGCCGGCGGCGAACAGATCGCCGGCGCCGGTGACATCGACGACGCGCTCGATCGGCATGGCCTGCACCGCTTCGACCCCGCCGCGCGTGACCACGACGCAGCCTTTTTCGCTGCGCGTGATCACCGCGAGCTTGGCGTCGTGGCGCAGCGCCTTCACCGCGGTGTCGAAGTCGGCGGTCTCGTACAGGCTGTGCAGCTCGTGCTCGTTGGCGAAGACGATGTCCACCGTGCCCTTGCGGATCAGACCGAGAAATTCGGCGCGGTAGCGGTCGACGCAGAACGCGTCCGACAGCGTCAGCGCGACGCGCCGCCCGGCCTTGTGGGCGATCGCCGCCGCCTTGACGAAGGCTTCTTTCGCCTGCGGCGGATCCCACAAATAGCCTTCCAGATAAACGAGCGCGGCGCTGGCGATCTTGCTCTCGTCGATGTCGGCCGGCTTGAGGTCCTGCGCGGCGCCGAGGAAGGTGTTCATGGTGCGCTCGCCGTCCGGCGTCACCATGATGTAGCAGCGCGCGGTCGACGGCCCGTCGTTCGCCGGCTTGGTGTCGAAAGCGACGCGGGCGGCGCGGATGTCGTGCGCGAAGGCGCGGCCGAGCTCGTCGTCCCTGACCTTGCCGACGAAGGCGGCGCGCGCGCCGAAGCTCGCCACCCCGACGATGGTGTTGGCCGCCGAACCGCCCGAGCTTTCCACCGCCGGCCCCATGGCCTGATAGACCTTCTCCGCCCGCTCCTGATCGATCAGCGCCATGGTGCCCTTGTGCATGCCGTGCGCGACCAGGAAGTCGTCCTCGGCGCGGGCGATCACGTCGACGATGGCGTTGCCGATGCCGATGACGTCATAGCGGTGGGGGGCCATGCATTACCTCGCGAGTCGGCGCGCACTATATCGGGCAAGCGCGCATCGGCAAACTTGCGCAGCATGACGGAAGCGTGACGCGCGCGCGTCCACGTGGTTGGAGTGCGGTATCTCTGGGAATCGTCCATGTCGCTGGCGCGCGATATTACCGCCGCCGGCAGCGGCACCTTGACGTCGCGGCTGTTGGCCTTCGCGCGCTGCTTTGTCGAGACGCGCGTGCGGAGGCGAAAGCTGCGAGCGTCTACGGACACACCGCCGAGCCTAGTGAGGGGGCGGAAGCCTCTTCAACACTTCCAAACTCCACCAGAGAAAGTAGCCGGCGATCAGAACGCCGAGCGCCACTTTCACCAATTGGATGATCAGCTCGTCCTTGCTCATAAAGCCCACCCGCCGCTCGGCCGCGCCGCACGGTCCAAACAGCTCTGTCTCAGCTGTAACGTATAACGGAGCGGCACCGCCTTTGCTATCGTATCCCGTGTCGGCGCGACATCCTGGTTTGCGCGCGCAACGGGGGTTGCACGGCAAACGCCATCATGCGATGTGGCCGCCGTATCGGTGAGGGACGGACATGGCCTTCAAGGAACGCGTGTTTTCCGGCGTGCAGCCGACCGGCAACCTGCACCTCGGCAACTATCTCGGTGCGATCACCAAATTCGTCGCCCTGCAGGACCGCTACGACTGCATCTATTGCGTGGTCGATCTGCACGCCATCACGGTGTGGCAGGACCCGAGCGAATTGCCGCGCGCCACGCGCGAGGTGACCGCCGCGTTCCTCGCCTGCGGCATCGACCCCAAGAGGAACATCATCTTCAACCAGAGCCAGGTCGCCGAGCACGCCGAGCTCGCCTGGGTGTTCAACTGCGTCGCGCGCATGGGCTGGCTCAACCGCATGACCCAGTTCAAGGAGAAGGCGGGCAAGGACCGCGAGAACGCCTCGGTTGGCCTCTACGTCTATCCGAACCTGATGGCCGCCGACATTCTGGTCTACCGCGCCACCCATGTGCCGGTCGGCGAAGACCAGAAGCAGCACCTCGAGCTCTCGCGCGACATCGCGCAGAAATTCAACAACGACTTTGCGCAGTCGATTCACGCGCACGGCTTCGGCGACGCCTTCTTCCCGCTGCCCGAGCCGATCATCCAGGGACCGGCGACGCGGGTGATGTCGCTGCGCGACGGCTCGAAGAAGATGTCGAAGTCGGAGCCGTCCGATTATTCGCGCATCAACTTGACCGACGATGCCGACGCCATCGCGCAGAAGATCCGCAAGGCCAAGACCGATCCCGAGCCACTGCCGAGTGAAGAGAAGGGTCTCGAGCCGCGGCCGGAGGCTGACAACCTGGTCGGCATTTACGCAGCGCTCAAGGGCGCAAGCAAAGCCGAAATCCTGGGCGAATTCGGCGGCGCGCAATTCTCCACCTTCAAATCCGCGCTGGTTGATCTCGCGGTCGCCAAGCTCGGCCCGATCGGCGCGGAAATGAAAAAACTGGTGCAGGACCCGGTCTATATCGATTCGATCCTGGCCGAAGGCTCGCAGCGGGCGCAGACGATTGCCGCCGATACGATGAAGGCGGTCAAGGACATCGTCGGTTTCGTGCGCCGCTAACGCCCCCGTTTTACTCAGAATATATCCGGCTTCGTCCGGCTTGTGGGCACCGCGCCCGGCGTGCCACCATTTGCCGCTTGACCGCTTGAGGGGCGACAATGAGCAGCAAGCGCCGCAGCTACGAGGCCGGCCACAAGCGCAAATATCTGGTCGTCATCGACGAGACCGAGGAATGCGACCGCGCGGTCTACTGGGCGGCCAAGCGCGCCGGCCGCACCAAGTCGCAATTGGTCATGCTCCGCGTGATCGACACCGGCGAGCGCAATCAGCAATGGCTGGGTGTCGCCGACATCATGAAGGCCGAGGCGCTGGAAGCCGCTAACGCGGCCTTCGACAAGTTCGCGGCGCGCGCCAAATACATCTCCGACATCACGCCCGACCGCGTGATCCGCGAAGGCGATCCGGCCGAGGAGATCGTCAAGCTGATCGAGGAAGACGCCGACATCGGCATTTTGGTGCTGGCCGCCGACACGTCCAAGGAAGGGCCCGGCCCGCTGGTGTCCAGCCTGATCAAGACCGCCGGTAGTTTCCCCATACCGGTCGCCATCGTGCCCGGGCATCTGAGCGACGAAGACATCGACGCCAGCTCTTGATCCTCATGGTGAGGAGCGCAGCGGAGCTGCGCGCCTCGAACCGTGGGGCCGGGGCCGCCCATCCTTCGAGACTGCCGGCAGCGCCGGCCTCCTCAGGATGGGCGGATTAAGGCCCGGTTGACCTCGGTCAACGCAAGCGCCATTTATCCGCTATACTCAATGCCATCCACGGGCCTTGAACCCGCAAGGAGGACAAGATGTTCATCCAGACCGAAATCACGCCGAATCCGGCGACCCTGAAATTCCTGCCCGGGCGGGCGGTACTTGAATCCGGTACGCTCGACATGGCGACCAAGGAAGCCGCCAAGCAATCGCCGCTCGCCGAGCGGCTATTCGAAATCCCCAACATCGGCGGGGTCTTCTTCGGCGCCGACTTCATCTCCATCACCAAGCGCGACGGCGACTGGCAGCAGATCAAGCCGGCGGTGCTCGGCGCCATCATGGAGCATTTCATCAGCGGCGCGCCGCTGCTCGCGAGTGGCGCCGGACCGGTGCCGGCCGAAGGCGACGAATTCTTCGACGCGAAGGATTCCGAGACAGTCGAGTTAATCAAGGATCTGATCGAAACGCGCGTGCGTCCGGCGGTGGCCGGCGACGGTGGCGACATCACGTTCAAGGGCTTCAAGGAAGGCGTGGTTTATCTGACCATGAAGGGCGCCTGCTCCGGCTGCCCCTCCTCGACCGCGACGCTGCAGCACGGCATCCAGAACCTGTTGCGCCACTTCGTGCCGGAAGTCACCGAAGTGCGGCCGGTTTAGATAAGCTGTCATGCCCGCGAAAGCGGGCATCCAGTATCCGCGGTATCTGCAATATAATCGTATTGTCCGTGATTACTGGATCGTCCGCCCGCGCGGACGATGACCCCGGAGTTTCATGCGCGTCCTTGCCATCGACACCGCGCTCGAGGCCTGTTCGGCGGCTCTGCTCGACACCGAGCGGCCGGCGGCTGCCGTGCACGAGTCGCTACCGATGCAGCGCGGCCATGCCGAGGCGTTGATGCCGCTGATCGCGCGGGTGATGGACCGCGCCGGTTTCGACTTCGAGGCACTCGACCGCATTGCCGTCACCACCGGACCCGGCAGCTTTACCGGTCTGCGCGTCGGGCTTGCCGCCGCGCGCGGCATTGCGCTCGCTGCGGGCAAACCGGCGATCGGCCTCACCACGCTTGCTGCCTATGCCGCGCCGCTGGTCGCCGCCGACGCCACGCGCCCGGTGGTGGCCGTCATCGATGCGCGGCACGATCAGGTCTATGTGCAGGTGTTCGGCCCCGGCGGCCGCACCGTCGTGCCGGCGCGCGTCGCGCCCTTGCGCGAGGCGCTGCGCGTCGCGGCGATCGGCGCTCCGGCGCTGGTCGGCACCGGCGCCGCGATGATGGCGGCGGCCTGGCCAGCCGGCGAACGGCCGCCAAGCATCATCGATGCGCGGAACGCGCCCGACATCGCCTGGGTGGCGCGGCTGGGCGCCGCCGCGGTCGACGCGGGCGCGCCGCCGAAACCGTTTTACCTGCGTGCGCCCGACGCGCAGCCGCAAAGCGCGGCGCAAGTGGCGCGTAGATGATGGGCCTGTTCACCAATCTATTTGCGCGCGCCGAGCCGGTGCTCTCGGAGGCGAGGAGCCGCGACGCCACGGCGATCGCCGCGCTGCACGGCGCCTCGTTCGCCCGCGGCTGGAGCGAGCAGGAGGTCGAGGGTCTGCTCACCGACCGTCATGTCATCGCCCATCGCGCCATGGCCGGATCGAGCATGGCCGGTTTTATTCTCTCGCGCGTAGTCGAGGACGAGGCGGAAATCCTGTCCGTGGCCGTTGCCGGCGCCCGGCGCGGCCGCGGGCTCGCGCGCAATTTGCTCAATCTGCATTTGCGCCGGTTGGCGGGCCTCGGCGCGCGCACGGTGTTTCTGGAAGTTGACGAGCACAATGCAGCGGCGATCCGGCTTTACGACCGCGCCGGATTTCGCCAAATCTCCCGTCGTCCCAATTATTATCCCGCGGCTGGCGGCCAGGCGGCCGCCGCGCTGGTGCTGCGCCGCGATTTGGTTTAATCGGCCAGCTTCACTATGCTATGGGAGCCGGACCCGAGAGACGAGACGCCATCGTGACCACGCCGGACAAGTCCATCTCCGACAGGCGCAATATCGAGGCCTTGTGCGCCGCCAAGGGCATGCGCATGACCGAGCAGCGCCGCACCATCGCGCGCGTGCTCGCCGGGTCCGACGATCATCCCGACGTCGAGGAATTGTACCGGCGCTGCGCCAAGGTCGACGACCGCATTTCCATCTCTACCGTGTACCGCACCGTGCGCCTGTTCGAGGATGCCGGCATCATCGAGCGCCACGATTTCCGCGAGGGGCGCGCGCGCTACGAGACGGCCACCGAATCGCACCACGACCATCTGATCAACCTGCGCAGCGGCGAAGTGATCGAATTCCGCTCGGAGGAGATCGACCGCCTGCAGGCGGAAGTCGCGCGCAAGCTCGGCTATAAACTGGTCGATCACCGTCTCGAGCTCTACGCCGTCCCGCTCGACGACGAGAAAAAATAGATATTCATGCTGCGCGGGCTAATGATCGGCGCGGTGTTCTTCACGATGACGCCGCTCTTGATCTCGCTTCAGTGGCTGCTCAACAAGCTCAGCCTGCCCGGCCGGGGCTTCATCGCCACGCACTATTATCGTTTTCTTTGCCGCCTCTTGCGTATCCATAGCGTCGTCGTCGGCGAGCCGGTGCGCGACCGCCCGGCGCTGTTCGTCTCCAACCACGTCTCCTGGGTCGACATCCTGGTGATCGGCTCGATCTTGCCGGTCGCCTTCGTCGCCAAGCGCGAGGTGGCGGCCTGGCCGTTGATCGGCGTCACCGCCAAGCTGCAGCGCACCGTCTTCGTCGACCGCACGCGCCGCCATCAGGCCGCCGACGCGGTCGGCCAGATCGTCGATAGGCTCAAGAGCGGCACCTCGGTGGTGCTGTTCGCCGAAGGCACATCGAGCGACGGCAACCGGGTGCTGCCGTTCCGCTCGGCGCTGCTCGGCGCGGTGACCGCCGCCGCCGCCCATGCCGACTTCGGCGGCAAGTTCACCATCCAGCCGATGTCGATCGGCTATACCGGCCAGCACGGCATTCCGATGGGCCGCCAGCACCGCCCGCTGGTCGCCTGGTATGGCGATCTCGATTTCATGCCGCACATCAGGGACTTCATCGCGCGCGGCGCAGTCGATGCGGTGGTGAGCTATGGCGATCCGCTCCTTGCCCACACCGCGACCGACCGCAAGGCCATGGCGAAAACGCTGGAAAGCGCGGTGCGCGCGCTTAACGGCACGACGCTGCGCGGCCGGCCCCGCCAGGCGCATGCGGCCGCGTCGTAAAAGCGACACTAAATCAGGCACATGGATGAGGGCGACAAAGCCGGCCTTGGCAGGCTAAATTGGTTCCACGGTTCGAATCCGAGCGGCATGAGCGAAACGCGCAAAGTCCACGTCAAATCCTTCGGCTGCCAGATGAACGTCTACGATTCGCATCGTATGGCGGACACTTTGGCGCCCGCGGGCTACGCTGAGACAGCCGAACCCGCCGAAGCGGACCTGGTCATTCTCAACACCTGCCACATCCGCGAGAAGGCGGCGGAGAAGGTCTATTCCGAAATTGGCCGCATCCGCGTGCTCAAGGCGGAGGCCGCAGCGCTTGGCCGCCGCATGACCGTCGCGGTCGCCGGCTGCGTGGCGCAGGCCGAGGGGCAGGAAATCATCCGCCGCGCCGGCAGCGTCGATCTCGTGGTCGGCTCGCAGAACTATCACCGCCTGCCCGATCTCATCGCCCGCGTCGAAGCCGGAGAGCGGGTGGTCGACACCGAATTCCCCGTCGACGACAAGTTCGACGCCCTGGCGGCGCCGCGCCGCGAGGCGATTGCCAAGCGCGGCATTTCCGCCTTCGTCACCGTGCAGGAAGGCTGCGACAAGTTCTGCACCTTTTGCGTTGTGCCATACACGCGAGGAACCGAAGTCTCGCGCCCGGTCGAGAAGATCGCCGCCGAAGTCGAACGGCTGGCCGAAGCCGGCGTGCGCGAGGTGACGCTGATCGGGCAGAACGTGAATGCCTATCACGGGCAGGACGCCGGCGGCCGTCCGGCGACGCTCGGAAAATTGCTGCGCCGCCTGGCGCAGATGCCCGGCATCGTGCGGCTGCGCTACACGACGAGCCATCCGCGCGACATGGACGACGACCTGATTGCCGCGCACGGCGACCTGCCGGCGCTGATGCCTTACGTGCATCTGCCGGTGCAGTCCGGCAGCGACCGCATTCTGGCGGCAATGAACCGCCGGCACACGCGGCAGGATTATCTCGACGTGATCGCCCGCCTGCGCGCAAGCAGGCCCGATCTCGCCTTCACCTCCGATTTCATCGTCGGTTTTCCCGGCGAGAGCGAGGCCGACTTCCGCGCCACGCTCGCGCTTGTCGAAGAGGTCGGCTTCGCCACCGCCTATAGCTTCATGTATTCGCCGCGGCCCGGCACGCCGGCGGCCGAATTGGACGGCCAGGTTGCGCCGGGCGAGCAGTCCGAACGGCTGCAGCGCCTGCAGGCGGTGATTACCCGGCAATGGCGCGCTTTCAATGCCGGTTTTGCCGGCAAAAGCCTTGAAGTTCTGCTGGAAAAGCCGGGCCGGCACCCTGGGCAATTGGTCGGCCGCACTCCATATTTGCAGACAGTGCAGGCGATGGCCCCGCCCACGCTGATCGGGTCGGTAGTCCCGGTCACCGTCACCGAAGTCGGAAGCAACAGCCTATTCGGTGCGCTCGCCTCTTCTTTTTCACCTCCCTCTGCAGGGAGGTCGCCGGACGAAGCGCAGCGAAGTCTGGCAGCTGGGGGTAACAGCGTTGAAGTTCACCCCACCCCGGCGGCTGCGCCGCCCACCCTCCCCCTGCAGGGGAGGGCGAGAAGCAACGCAGGAGCCTAGGAAACCACTTGCGCACACCGGATTCGCCGATCCCACCCGCCGCCGCTTCGGAAGAAACGGCTACCACCCAGATCGTGCTCGCCTTCGAAGACAACCGGCTCGCCTCCATCCTGTTCGGCCAATACGGACAAAACCTTGCGCTGATCGAGCGCCGCCTCGGCGTCGTTGCCGAGCAGCGCGGCAACCATGTCACCGTCGACGGCTCGCGCGGCGGCTGCGAGCAGGCCCGCCGCGTGCTCGAAGGACTCTATGAGCACATCAAGCGCGGTCATGAATTGAGCCAAGGCGACGTTGAAGGCGCCATCCGCCAGGCGATCGCGCAGGGCTCCCTGTTCGATTACGACCCGGCCAGCGCGCGCCCGGCCTTCGAGGAAATTAACTTACGCAAACGCCCGGTGCGCGCCCGCACCGCCGCGCAGGACGCCTATATCCGCGCGCTCAAGCGCCATCATCTGGTCTTCGGCACCGGTCCCGCCGGCACCGGCAAGACCTGGCTCGCCGTCGCGCAAGCGGTGCAGATGTTCGAGCGCAAGGAGATCGACCGCATCATCCTGTCGCGTCCGGCGGTCGAAGCCGGCGAACGGCTCGGCTTCCTGCCTGGTGACATGCGCGAAAAGGTCGATCCATACTTACGCCCGATCTACGACGCGCTCTATGACCTGATGGATGCGCGCATCGTCGAGCGTGCGCTGCAGGCCGGCGAGATCGAAATTGCGCCGCTCGCTTTCATGCGCGGTCGCACGCTGTCGAACGCTTGCGTCATCCTCGACGAGGCGCAGAACACGACTTCGATGCAGATGAAGATGTTCTTGACCCGCCTGGGCGAGAACAGCCGCATGATCGTCACCGGCGATCCGAGCCAGGTCGACTTGCCGAGCGGGCAAGCGTCGGGGCTTGCCGAAGCGGTGCGGCTGCTCGACGGCATCGAAGGCGTCGGCCACGTTGCTTTCACCCATGAGGACGTGATCCGCCACGAACTGGTCGCCCGCATCGTCGAGGCCTACGACCGCAAGGCAGTCGCGCGCGAGGCCAAAAAATGAATGGCGCGCCGCCCCGACGCGCGGCGACGCCGTCGGTCGACATTCAGGTGCAGTCCCCGCTCTGGCGGGCCGAAACCGCCGCCGAGCAGACCGTGCGCGAGGCAATTGCCGTGGCCGCGGCCGCGCTCTCAACAGGGGCTGGCGAAGTGGCTATCCTGCTCACCGACGATGAGGCGATTCGTGCGCTCAACCGGCAATGGCGCGGTATCGACAAGCCAACCAATGTCTTGTCGTTTCCGGCCGCCAAACCGGGCGTCGGCGTACGCTTCCTGGGCGATATTGTCATCGCCTATGAGACGCTGAAGCGGGAATGCAACGGCGAGGGGCGACCGTTTCTTCATCATCTGGCCCATCTCACGGTGCATGGATTTCTCCACCTCGTCGGCTACGATCACCAGGCCGACGCCGAAGCGGACAAAATGGAAGGGCTCGAAAGCAAGATCATGGCCCGCCTGAAAATGCCCGACCCCTATCTCGAGCCCGATCTCAATTGCGGCGACGCCTGACCGCCATGCCTGACGATCCCACCGGTTCCAAATCCGACACCGCCCACTACGAGCCGCGCAACCTGCCGGTCCCAGTGCCGGCCCCACGTGAAGGCGGCGAAAGCTGGCTGACGCGCGTGTTTCGCTCGCTGTTCGGCCGGCGGCCGAACTCGCGCGCCGATCTGCGCGACGTGCTCGATGCCATGACGCCCGGCGAATCCGGCTTCTCGCCGGAAGAAAGCCGGATGCTCAAGAACATCCTCGGCCTGCGCGAGCGCCGCGTCGGCGACGTCATGATCCCGCGCGCCGACATCATCGCCGTGCAGCAGGACATCAA
>Ga0335078_10015761_pt1 | contig 11224 bp, 12 predicted proteins | sample Lox_Sample_32_FD_206711 | JGI IMG/M metagenome (GOLD analysis project Ga0335078, IMG submission 206711) | Soil microbial communities from Loxahatchee National Wildlife Refuge, Florida, United States - Lox_Sample_3.2 | ecosystem: Environmental > Terrestrial > Soil > Wetlands | place: USA...
GATCTCAAAGACGCGCGCATCCAGAAGTTTTTGTCGTTGTATAAAGCGACGCAGAATCTGCCGAGGCACTTGGGGCAGCATTCGGGCGGGATGGTGATTTGCCAGGGCCAGCTCGATTGCATCGTTCCGCTGGAGCCGGCGACGATGCCGGGGCGGGTGGTGATCGAGTGGGATAAGGACGATTGCGCCGATCTCGGGCTGATCAAAGTGGATCTGCTGGGGTTGGGGATGATGGCGGTGCTTGAAGAAACGCTCGATTTGATTCGCGTGCATGAGCAAAAAGAAGTGGATCTGGCGCATCTTCCCCAGGACGATCCGGCCGTGTACGGGGCGTTGCAGAAGGCCGACACCATCGGGCTGTTTCAAGTGGAGAGCCGCGCGCAGATGTCGTGCCTGCCGAGGCTGAAGCCGAAGAAGTTTTACGACATCGTGGTGCAGGTGGCTATCATCCGGCCCGGCCCGATCGTGGGCAAAATGCTGCATCCTTATTTGCGAAGACGGCAGGGATTTGAAGAGGCCGCGTGCCTGCACCCGTCGCTTGAGACGGTGCTGAAGCGGACGCTGGGCGTGCCGCTGTTTCAGGAGCAGTTGCTGAGGATCGCGATGATCGCGGCGAATTTCACAGGCGGAGAAGCGGAGGAACTGCGTCGGGCGATGGGATTCAAACGCTCCGAAGCGCGGATGCGCGATATCGAAACTCGCCTTCGCACCGGCATGGAGCAAAACGGGATCGTGGGCGAGACGCAGGATCGCATCGTGCAATCGATCACTTCGTTCGCGTTGTATGGATTTCCGGAGTCGCACGCGGCCAGCTTCGCACTGATCGCCTATGCGAGCGCGTATTTGAAGTGCCATCATCTGGCGGCGTTCACCGCGGCGATTTTGAATCAGCAGCCGATGGGGTTTTATCATCCCGCGACATTGGTGAAGGACGCGCAGCGGCATGGGCTGCATTTTCTACCCGTGGACGTGGAGAAATCGGACTGGGCATGTGGCATTGAGAATGGCGCCGTTCGATTAGGTTTTAATTACGTTCGCGGGCTTCGCGAGGAGACTGGCAATGCAATTGTCACGGCGCGGCCGTTTGCGAGCATCGATGATGTTGCGCGGCGCGTGCGGGGATTGAGAAAAGATGAATTGCGGATGCTCGCGGAAATTGGGGCGTTGAATTCGCTGGCTTCTAATTCGCGTGCTGGGCATCGGCGCGATGCTTTGTGGGAGGTCGAGCGGGCGCTGCGGCCGGCGGGGCCTTTGTTTGAAGGATTGGAAACCGCCGAGGTGGCTCCGCTGAATCAGATGACCACTCCAGAGCGCATTCGCGCCGATTTTTACGGAACGGGCGTGACCATCGGGATACATCCGATGCGGCTCTATCGCGAAGAAATGCAAAAGCGCGGAGTCTTCGCGGCGTCGCAATTGAAGTTCGCCAAGAAGGGCCGCTTGGTGCGCGTGGCCGGATGCGTGATCTGCCGTCAGAGGCCAGGAACTGCCAACGGTTTTTTGTTTTTGAGCCTGGAAGATGAGACTGGAATCGCCAACGCGATCGTGGAACCGGAGTTGTTCGATGCATTCCGAGAAGTTCTGGTGACGGCTCCTTATTTATTGGTCGAAGGCGAATTGCAAAATCAGCAGGGTGCGATTTCGGTCAAGCTGCGGCGGGCCGAGCGCTTGAACTTCGCGGCCACCAGCGCGCCATCCCACGATTTCCACTAATAAAAATTAACGTCCCGATACCGTATCGGCTGTATTTCGCCCGCCAAAATGGCAGTCGCATACTCAAGCTAGTGAGTTAACGAAGGAGCGAATTCAAATGAAACATGGCTATCTCTTACTCTGCCTGTTAGGGGCGGCAGCCTGCATCGCCGCGCCCGTCGACGGAAAGTGGACCGCGGAAGTGCAAGGCAGGCAAGGCACGCAAACGCAGACCCTGACGCTTAAAGCCAACGGATCGGCGCTGACGGGCAGCCTCGATACCGGACGCGGCGCCACCGATATCGCGGAAGGCAAGATCGACGGGTCGACGGTGAGCTTCAAAGTGACTCGCAACGGACAAAAGGGCGCGAACACCACGGATTACACGGGAACCCTGTCCGGCGACGAGCTCAAGCTAACCGGCACGCGCGAAGGCGGCGGCGGCCGAGGCGGTCCTCAATCGCTCGATTTCAAACGCGCGAAGTAGGGCCGGTCAAGGAAACCGATCGCCAGCGAGAATAGGGAGGATGCCTAAATCCTCTCTGGGAGACATTCTCGATTTCGCTTTGGAGTTGTCGGAAGCAGCGGGGCGCTTCATTCTGCCGCTGTGGAAGAACGCCGCTGTCGATCACAAGCCGGATGGATCGGAAGTCACCGAAGCGGATCGCGGCGCGGAACAAATCCTGCGAAAGCGAATCGCCGAACGGTATCCCGATCACGCGATTCTGGGCGAGGAGTTCGGCGGCGAGGCGTTCAATAGCGAGAAAGCGCGGGATACCGACCATCTATGGCTGCTCGATCCGGTAGATGGAACCGCATCGTTCGCGATCGGGTTGCCGACGTTTGGAACGCTGATCGCCTACCTTGCTAAGGGCGAGGCGTCGGTGGGCGTTATCGGGGCACACGCGCTGGGCGAAACAGTCTATGCGGCGACCGGTGAGGGCTGCTGGCTGAAGCGCGAAGGAGGCGTCGCGCAACGGATCCGAGCAAGCGCGGTCACCGATCCGGCGAAAGCATACGTGGTCGCAACGGAGCTTGCCCATACGGATTTAGATCCGCGCGAACGCGACTCGCCGGTGCGGCTCTCACGGGCGTACATGAAAGCTCGACGGTTTCGCTGGTCGGGCGATTGCATCAATTGCGCATTGGTGTGCCAGGGGCGAGTTGACGCGGCGATCGATCCGCGAATGCATCCGTGGGATATCGCGGCGCTGGCGCCGTGCATAAGGGAAGCGGGCGGAACGCTCACGGCCATCGATGGAAACGAAGACGTGATTTGGAATCCAAGCTTGATCGCGTCCGCGAACGCGACCTTGCACGCCAGGCTGCTCGACTTGCTTCGGCCGGATTAACGCGAGGCTGGCAGAGCGGGATCGACTTCTTCCGCCGAGCTCCGCGCCGGCCTCGCGATAACTGGACGGGTCTTCGAGGCGGCGGCAACCGGGAACGCCGCAACGGGGAGGGTCACGAAGAAACGGAACGTGCTGCCGCGGCCCGGTTCACTTTCGAGCTCGAGTCTGCCGTCCATAAGCAAGGCGATCCGCTGACAGATGGTGAGGCCGAGACCCGTGCCACCGTAGCGCCGTGTTGTAGAGTTATCGGCTTGACTGAAGGGCTCGAAGATCTTGGCGCGAACATCCTCCGGAATTCCGATGCCCGTGTCAGCGACAGAGAAACATAACTCGACCGCAGTTTCGCGAGGAGCCGAAACCGCGACGCTGAGGGTGACCGAGCCGCGTTCGGTGAACTTGACGGCGTTGGCGAGAAGATTGAGCAGGATCTGCTTGAGCCGCAGAGGGTCGCCGGTGACGGCAGCGGGGATTTTGGGATCGGTGGCCGTGCGGAGATCCAGACGACGTTCCCTTGCCTGGGGCGTTACAACGCGGACGGCTTCGGCAGCTAAGGCGGCGGGGTCGAAATCGAGAACCTCCAGATCCAGGCGGCCGGCGTCGATCTTGGCGAGATCGAGAATGTTGTTTACCACGTGGACCAGCGTCTCGCCGCACTGACGGATGGTCTCGAGGTAGTCGGCCTGCTCGGCATTCAGGCCGGAATCGAGCAGCAGGTAGGTCATGCCGATAATGCCGTTCATGGGCGTGCGGATTTCATGACTCATGTTGGCCAGAAACTCGCTCTTCGCGCGGCCGCCGGCTTCCGCGGCTTCGAGCGCCATTTCCAAGCGTTGCAGCATCTCTTTCTTTACGGTGATGTCGAGGCTTGCACCGATGGCGCGCCGCGATCGGCCGTCGGCCACTTCCACCCGGCCCAGCGATTGCAGCCAGCGAATGGCGCCATCGCGGCGGACCACGCGGAACTCGACGTCAAAGCGGTCGCCCTCCGCCACTGCTTGATTCATTGCGATGTGGAGGCGCCCCCGGTCGTCAGGATGGACGAGCTCACGGAATTGTTCGAGACTCATTTGGCGCGCGGGCGGCTTCATTCCGATCAGCGCGGCGAGGCCGTTGGACATGGTCAGAACGCCAGTGTGCAGGTCGAGCTCCCAGATGCCGAAGGAAGCGGCCTTCTCGGCCAGCTCCAGACGCGCGGCGATGTCGCGCAGGCGCTGCTCCGCGCGAACGCGCTCGATGACGTTGCCGGCCAGTTGCGCGCTGGCCTCGACCAGCCGGAGCTCGCCCTTCGATGGACGCCTGGGACGGCGATGATACATCGCGAAGGTTCCGGCGACTCCGCCGGAGGAATCGCGGATTGGGACGCTCCAGCACGCTTGCAGCCCGAAACCCAAGGGCAGCGCCTTGGCGACGGCCCAGCGGTAATCGGTCGAAATGTCCTCGACGATAACCGTCTCGTTGCGAAAAGCAGCGGAGCCGCAGGAACCCACGTCCGGCCCAATTGGCAGACCGTGGACGTGTTTCATGTACTCTTCGGGGAGACTACCCGCGGAACCGCGAAGCAGACGGTGTTTATCGTCATCTAGTAGGAGGATCGAGCACAGGCATCCCGGCGCAAGCCGCTCAATTCCACGCGTCAGAGCGTCGAGGACCTCGGAGAGCGAAGCGCCCTTGGTGACCAGCTCCAAGACGCGCCGTTCTTCTTCGATGATTCGCGACGATCTCTCAAACGCGCCAAGTTCGAGGCTGCGATCGCTCAGCCGCCGAACCGACCGTCGCCACAGGAGCGTCGCGCATGCCGCCGCAAGGAGGACACCGGTCCAAGTGGCGAGTTGGAGAAACACTCTACCTTATCGGTCTTAAAACGGTAAAGGATTACTGCCAAATCCAGCGTTAACGGTGTCCTAAAGCCAGAAATATACCGTAAATCCAAGATTTCTCAGGCGCGTTTCCGGATTTGGCGCCTCTACCTTAGCGGGCTGGGCGCAGGACCTCGCGATTTGGACGGCCGGCGCCTGGGCGCGTTCTGAAGCCGGTGAATATAGGCGAGGACCTCGGCGACGGCGCGATAGAGATTCGGCGGGATCTCGTTGCCGACTTCGGCCGACTTATATAAGGCTTGCGCCAGAGGAGGATTCTCGATCAGCGGCACGCCACTTTCGATCGCCAGTTGACGGATACGGAGAGCGAGATAGTTCTTGCCCTTGGCTACGACCACGGGCGTAGCCATGCTTTCATGGCGGTAACGCAGAGCCACGGCGTAGTGTGTCGGGTTCACGATCACCGCGGAAGCCGTCGGAACCGCCTTCATCATACGGCGGCGCGCCAGATCCCGGCGCAGACGTTTGATCTTTCCTCGGACATGGGGATTGCCTTCCATGTCCTTGTGCTCGTCTTTTAGCTCCTGCTTGGTCATCATCAGGCTCTTCGTGAAGCGGCGGCGCTGGCGCACCCAATCGATGACTCCGAAGACCACGAATACAGCCGCGCCCTTCCACAAAAGCTCCTTCAGCGAAGAGCCGATTTTCGCGAGGCCGACTTCGAGGCTGGCGAAGGGAAGCGCGAGGAACACGCTGGCATTTTCCTTCGCGATCAGATAGATGGTCACGGCGAATACGACGATCATTCCCAGCGCTTGCAGCACGGACATCGGTGCTTGCTGGGCAATATTGCGGATCTTATTGACCGGGTTGAAGCGCCCGAAATTCGGTTGGAAGCGCTTTAGGCTGAAGCCCAATCCGGAGACGACCATGTGAATCGCGAACGGGGCGAGCATGGCGGCGGCAGCCATTCCCGAGAGCGGGAGGAATACGCGATTGAGAATCGCGCTAGCGATTCCGGGAACGCGAGCGACGACGAGATCGCCATGAAACGCTTCCGTCAGAGATTCGCGCAGCACGGCCTTCATGCCGTCGAGCCAGCCGGGAAACCAGGAGCCCGCCAGCATCGCGAAGACAAGGATTTGCGCGGCGGTAATCATGTCGCGCGAGGTGACGAACTGGCCCTCCTGACGGGCCTTCAAAAGCCGCCGAGCGGAGGGTTTCTCTGTTCTGTTGTTATCCGCCATACCGGCGCGTCAGGAGCTGAGCAAGCCTCCAATGACTTGGAGGAAGTCGCCGGCCAAGCGGTCGAACATGTGGGGGAAGATCGAAACCAGCCACGCCAGGAGAGTCAGCGAGAGCAACATCTTCATCGGCATGGTGAGCATCATCAGTTGAAGCTGAGAGTTCAGCCGGGCCAATAGCGCCACCGAAATTTCGACCATAAGAAGCAATCCGAGCACAGGCAGGACCAGCCGCAGACCGGTGGTAAAGATTGTCGAGCCAAGGCGAATGAGAGCGTTGAGCATGGATTGAGAAACGTTGAATGTCCCGGGCGGCTGAGTCTGGAGGCTGTGGGCGAAGCCGTAGAGAACCTGACGGTCGAGGCCGGTGGCAAAGAAGAGCAATCCGGAGGCGAGCTCGGCAATGGTCAGCAGGACCGGGGTGTCCGCGCCGGAGGTCGGATCGATGGTGCTGGCGAAGCTGTAGCCGGCCTGAAGGCTGATGATCTGCGCGCCCATCTGGAATCCTTCCGTGAAGAATGCGACGGCAAGTCCGACGGCGGTGCCGATCCCGGCTTCGGCGAGCAGCCAGCCTATCATGACACCCATCGTGACCTTGGCCGGGTCGACCGCAGGCCAGCTAGGAAACAAGGTCAGCGTTACGGCCACGGATAGGACCAGCCGAGCGATTTCCGGTCCCACGCGGATGCCCGGCAGCGGCAGGTATACGAATGCTCCTGAGATGCGAGCGAGGACCAGCAGGAATGCGTACAGGGTGCCGGTGCTGAGCGTGAGCTCAGTGCCCATACTTGGCGATTTCGGCGCAGATGCCGATGATGTAACTCATCCACTGCTTCAGCATCCACGGCATCAAGACGCTGAATCCGACCAGGAACGCGGCGAGGCGCGGCAGGGTGCTGAAGGCGTTGTCTTGAAGGGAGGTCGCGATTTGCACGATGTTCATCACGATCGCCACGGAGAGGCCGATGCCCAGCAAGGGCGCGCTCATCATAAAGGCGGCCATTAGAGCTCCGTGCACAAGATTGACTACAGCTTCAGGGGTCATGCTTACTCCAGGAAATTAGTAAAAAGATTTAACCAGCGACCCGACGACTAGATTCCATCCGTCCACTAAGACGAACAGCAGAATCTTGAACGGAGCCGACAACATCACCGGCGGCAATTGGACCATGCCGATCGAGAGGGTGATGGACGCGACCACGAGATCGATGACCAGGAACGGCAGGAACAGCATCGCGCCGATCTGAAATCCGGTTTTGAGCTCGGAAAGAATGTAGGCGGGGACCAGCACGCCGAGTCCGAGCTCCGAGGCGTTCTTGGGAGTCGGCGCTTTGGTGATATCCAGGAACAGCTTCACGTCTTTCTCGCGGGTGAAGCGCGTGAGGAAGGTCTTCATGGGCTTGGAGCCTTCGTCGAACGCCTGGTCGAAGCTGATCTTTCCTTGATCCATCGGTTCCCAGGCGTTGGTGTAAATTTCAGTGACCACCGGTTGCATGATCAGCAAGGAAAGGAACAGCGAGAGACCGATCAACACTTGGTTCGAAGGAGTGGTCTGCGTGCCCAGCGCCTGGCGCAGGAAGTGAAGCACGATGGTGATCCGCAGGAAGGGCGTGATCGACATGACCACGGCCGGAAGCAGGACCATCAGCGTCAGGGAGATGGCGATTTGCATCGGCACGCTGAGAGCCGATGGGGTCGCGGTAATAGCGGCCGGCTGACCCGGCGCGGCGGCGCGAGCGCCCCAGGCGAGCGAGCTTGCGGCTATGGCGATAAAACAGGATCGGACCATGATATTAACGGCTCGCTCCCGCGCTGGTGATGCTGCTTACAGGAGCGGTGTCCAACACATTGCACCCGCTGGGCGAGAGGCCGACAAGCAGAATCCGGTCGGCGAGGCGGATCAGGTGCACGGAGTGCTGCGGGGTCAGCGCGAGCCTTTCGATGACTTCGAGCTGGCTGTGCGCGTCGCGCGAAGTGCGAATCCGGGAGTACGCCCAACCCTTCCGCTTCATCGCCCAGACCAGCGCTAGCAGGGCTCCCAATACCAGCCCGACAGCCAGAAGTTGTTGCAGAATCTCCATGGTTTGAGCGCGATAGTTCAATCGTTGGCCGTCTTGCCGGGTCCGGCCGAGCCCGGGCCCGAAACGAGCGAGCGACCGAAACTCATCAGCTTTATGGCCGGCGTCTTGCCGACGCGGACCACTTCGCCGGCCGCAAACGGCGCGCCCCCGACCAATAGGCGCACGTGGGATCCGAAGCGAACCGGCAGCCGGATGACGCTGCCCGGCGCAAGCGCTAGCACCTCGCGCATGGGCAGCATCACTCTTCCGATCTCGGATTCGACCGTGAGCGGAAGCTCGGCATAGCGATTCATTTGTTCGGCTGCGATCATGGAGCGATCTCAAGCTACGGTTGGATCGCGAGAAGCGCTTGATCCATTTGGTTGACGGTGCTGAGCACCTTCGAGTTCGCCTCGTAGCCGTTCTGATACACGATCAGATTGGTGAATTGGGTGGCCATGTCGACGTTCGATTGTTCGAGCGATTCGCCCACCAGGTTCCCGCGGCCTCCGGTGCCCGCGGCTCCAATGGTCGGCGTCATGGTCTGCGGCCCGAGCAGGAAGTTATTGTTGTTGGTTGCGATCATCGAGTCAGGATTCGACACATTCGCCAGCGCTACCTGCGCGAGCGTCTGCTGCGAGCCGTTGGAATAGCTGGCGATCAGGGTTCCGCCGTTCTGCATCGAGATGTTGGTCACGGTTGCGGCGGCGGAGCCATCCTGGGTCGTCCCAGTGGTGGCGGAGGCTTGAGCATAACCCGTGATATCGGGATTGTTGTTGGCGTCGTAGAGATTCCAATTGATATTGAGCGTGGCCGCGCCGTCGGCCAAAGGCTGCGCGTTGGTGATTGTGACGGGTGAGCCGGCAGCGGGGCTGGTCAACTGGCCGTTCGAGTCAAAAGTGAGGGAGCCGGTGGTGAGTGCAGTGGTGGCGCCGGTTGAGCCGGTAAGCTCAGAGCTGGGCATGTTGACCGAGTAGTTCCACGCGCCCGGACCGGTGTTGGTGAATTGAACAGACAGGGTGATCGCGTTGCCCAGCGAATCGTACACCTGAACCGGAGCGGTGAACGTGGCGCCGACAGGGGCGCTCGCATCCAGGTTCGCGGTCAACGACATGTTCGCCGTCGGCACAGGCGCGAGAGGCGTGAGCAGAGGCACCGTAATGCCCACGGTCGGGCCGGAGGGATTCACCGTGCCGTTGGTGGCCATCCAGCCCTGAACCAGATCTCCGGTTTCCGTCACCAGTTGGCCCTGCGAGTTCAAATTGAAGCTGCCGTCGCGGGTGTATTCGACCTGGTTGGTGGATGGGTCCTGCACCGCGAAAAATCCGTTGCCTTGGATGGCGAGATCGAGCGGCTGGCCGGTAGACTCGATGTTGCCCTGATCGAAATTGGTGTTGGTGTTTGCGGTGGCGACGCCGGAGCCGATCTGAAGCGAGGCAGTGGCTTGATTCATCGCGTCCTCGAACGTGACGCTGCTGTACTTGAAGCCCTGCGTATTCATATTGGCCAGGTTGTTGCCGACCACATCGAGCGCCGTGGTATCGGCGTTCAAGCCGGAAAGCGCGGTGAAGAACGAACCCATCTTTTCTCCTCTCTCTTACCTCAAGAACTTCGGGCGCGGCGCGCCCGTTAACTCTGTGTCCCGGACGTGCCCTGAGTCTGCCCCGTCGAACCCGTGCTTGCGGCGGAGGTTGGATCCAGTTGCGAGACGTCCTGGCGAATTCCGATCAACTGCTCCAGCTGGCTAAACTCGGCCAACTGCGTCAAGAAGGTGTTGCTGTCGACCGGCTGCGTGGGGTCCTGATTTTTGATCTGAGCGACCAGCAGTTGCAGGAACGTGCTTTCGTTGCCCAGTGAAGCGGTGGAGTCAATCGCGGAATTGGCAGCGGCGGCGGACGACGAGCTTGAACCAGCCGCGAAACTCTGCGGCGATCCGATCGGGCTGACGGGTGAACTCATATGTTTTGCTCCTTGCTGAAGTTGCTGATCTCGATCGGGCCGGCGGAATCCGCCAAGGCCTGGAACCAACGGGACTGGTTCTGCTCGCGGGAAGGCTGCTGCTGGCTCTGTGAATCGGCCTGATTGCGGCCGCCGCGGCGATCCGGTGAAGAATTCTGCTGGTTGTTCTGATCTTTGGATTGATTCGAGAGCTGCGCGTCGCCGCTGGACGGACTGGAAACTTCGGTGCGAAGGCCGGCGTGCTCCAGCTTTCCGACGAGATCGTTCAATCCGCCGCGCAACTGCTGGGCTACCTCGGAATTGGGGGTGCGAACGGAGAGATGAATGTCTCCCGCGCGTTCGATGAAGCGAAGGTCGATCCCCGTACCGGCGGTCGCGCCGGGAACCTTGACCAGGATGCTGTGGCGCGAAGACGCCAGCGGCGATGGCGCTTCGATGATCGATTCCATGCGCGCCGCCGCGGGAGAATCGGCCGGCTGAGCAGCAGCGGACGTGTGCGTATGATGCGCGGCGGCCGGAACCGATTGCACCGGCTGGGCGGCTACTGGAAGCGCTAAGGCGGCCTCTGTCTTTAATGCGGTGGCGCTTGCAGGCGCGGCGTCTTCCGGGGATGGCTGCGAAGACTGCTTGCCCAATCCTTGATCCGATGCTTGGCCCTGCTCTTGAGAATTCTGCTGAGCGGCGTTCGCGGAGCTGTTGGCGGAATTCGTCGCGGGCGAAAGCCTCGCCTCAAACGCGACCTGGCTGTTGGGATTTGCTGCTCCGGAGGTCGACTCCTGAATCTGAGGATCTCCGGACTCGGAGCTTCCGTCCGCGGGGGAGTTAAGTTGCAGGGAAGCTCGCGTCTCGGGAGTTGCGGCTTGTCTAGCAGCGCCTGCTTGCGAGCCCGCGTCGGGATCGAGCGCGGATGAGCTCTGGCTCAATGAGTTTTCAGATTCCGCGGCATCGCTCTCTGTTAAGGAAGCGCCGGCGCGGGGATTGCCTTCGAGCCCCAGGATCGTTGAAGTAAGGACGCCGGCATTCGCGCGTTGCGCCAGAAGCGCGACCGCGGACTTAGCGGCGTTGGATGTCGCGCCGCCGGATGGCGATTGAGCGCCGTC
>Ga0335078_10015764_pt1 | contig 11223 bp, 9 predicted proteins | sample Lox_Sample_32_FD_206711 | JGI IMG/M metagenome (GOLD analysis project Ga0335078, IMG submission 206711) | Soil microbial communities from Loxahatchee National Wildlife Refuge, Florida, United States - Lox_Sample_3.2 | ecosystem: Environmental > Terrestrial > Soil > Wetlands | place: USA: Florida...
TGCTGGAGGCGAATGCGCCGACACTGCGCACCGTGGCGCTGCGGCCCCACCTGATCTGGGGTGTGGGCGATCCGCACCTCGTGCCGCGCCTGGTGGCCAAGGCGCGGGCCGGCCGGCTGCGCATTGTCGGCTCCGGGCGCAATCGCGTCGACCTCACGCATGTCGCCAACGCGGTCGACGCGCAGCTGCTGGCCGAGCTCGCCCTCGCGGAAACCGATGCGTCCCCGCCCGCGGCCGGCCGGGCCTACTTTATCACCAACGGCGAGCCGGTGGTGCTGTGGGACTGGATCAACGACCTGTTGCGGGCGCTCGGCCTCGCCTCGGTCACCAAACGCCTGCCGCTGGGCGCGGCCACCGCGGTCGGCGCCGCCTGCGAAGCCCTCTGGCGGGTGTTGTCACTGCCGGCCGAGCCGCCGCTGACCCGCTTCGTGGCGAAGGAACTCGCGACCGACCACTGGTTCGACATCAGCGCGGCCCGCCGCGACCTCGGCTACGCGCCGGAAGTTTCGATGGCCGCCGGCACGGCGGAGCTGGTCGCGAGCCTGAAGACTAGGCCTTGAGCCCGCGCTGCCGCACGGCCTCAAACAGGGCGATCATCGCGGCCATCGCGACGTTGAGCGAGTCGGCCTCGCCGGCCATCGGAATCCGCACCAGCAGCTCGCTCTCCTTCAGCCAGAACTCGCTCAGGCCGTACTGCTCGCTCCCCATGATGAGCGCCAACGGCCCGCGCAGGTCCGCCGCGCTGTAGAGCGTCTCCGCCGCCGGGGTGGTCGCCACGGCCCGGATGCCTTGCTCGCGCAGCCAGGCCCGCACCTCCGCACCTTCAGCCACCACCACCGGCATCGAGAAGAGCACCCCGGTCGAGGAGCGGACCACGTTGGGGTTGAAGAGGTCGGTCACCGGATCGCAGACCAGCACCGCGTCGACGCCCGCCGCGTCCGCGCTGCGGAGAATCGTGCCGAGGTTGCCGGGTTTTTCGATCGCCTCGACCACGAGCAGAAAGGGATCGGCGGTGGGGCGGGCTTTGCGCCCGCCACGACTCGTCGGGGATAAACCCCGACCCACCACTGCATCGAGATCAGCCAGCGTGCGTTTCCATTGCGGCGCCACGGCGAGCAGGCCGTCGGGCCGGTCGCGGTACGAGACCTTGGCGAAGACCGGCTTGGACAGCTCCACCACCTCGGCGCCGGTCTTCGCCGCCGCCGCGAGGAGCGCCGGCTCATTGCCGCCGAGAAACCACTCGGGGCTGCAGTACAGGACGGATGGCGTCACGCCCGCCTTGAGGGCGCGCATCACCTCGCGGTAGCCCTCGATCAGAAACCGGCCGGACTCGTCGCGCGCCCGCCGGTCGCGCAGCTTCACGAGTCCCTTCACGCGCGGGTTCTGCAGGCTGGTGATCGGTGCCCCGGACATGTTGGCCGCAAAAAGGCGCAAAAGACGCAAAAAGTCACCCTGGAACTATTTTGTGCTTTTTGTGCATCTTTGCCGCTATCTTCTCGTTCGTGGCCCCGAAAAGGTTCAACGCGCAGCCCTTCGCCTATCATCAGGAGATCGAGCTGGAGATCACCACCCTCACCAACCTCGGCCTCGGCCTCGGCCGGGTCCAACTGGCCGAACCCTTGGCCCTTGGAACTTGCGACTTGGAACTTGCCCCCCCACCGCCCCAAAGCGGTTGGGTGGTCATGGTTCCCTTCGCCCTGCCCGGCGAGCGGATCCGCGCCCGGGTGTTCCGGAACCACAAGAATTTCTCGGAGGCCGACCTCGTCGCGGTGCTGACGCCCTCGCCGCACCGGATCGCCCCGCGGTGTCCGCTCTTCGGCTGGTGCGGCGGCTGCCAGTACCAGCACCTGACCTATGCCGAGCAGCTTCGATGGAAGCGCCGGCAGGTCGCCGAACTCCTGCAACATCTGGCCGGCATCGATTATCCAGTGGCACCGGTCATCGCCTCGCCCCGGGGGTTCGGCTACCGTTCCAAGATCACGCCGCACTTTGCCGCGCAAAAGCGCGGCAAAGAAGTTGCAAGTTCCAAGTCCCAAGTCCCAAGAGAAGGATCCGTGCTTCCGTCGATCGGGTTTTTGCGCCAAAGCTCGCGGTTCGAGATCGTGGACGTGCCCCGGTGTGAGATCGCGTTGGAGGAAATCAACCAGCGGCTCGCGGCGGTGCGCGCCGACGTGCAGGCGAAGATCCTGGCGGGAGCATTCCCGCGCGGTGCGACGCTCCTGCTGCGCGCCGCCGGCGGCACCGTGACCACCGACTACGACGCGGTCATCACCGAGGAAATCCCTGTGGTCGGTCTCACCGAGGCCGGTCACCCGGGGTCAACGACCCTGGCTACACCGGGAAACCTGCGCCTGCGCTTCCTCGCCCGTGATTTTTTCCAGAACAATCCGTTCCTCCTGCCCGCCTTCGCCGGGTATGTGCGCGACCAGGCCGCCGGCGGCGGCGCGCGCTTTCTCGTCGACGCCTATTGCGGCAGCGGACTCTTCGCGCTCGCCGCGGCGCCACGGTTCGAGCGGGTCGCCGGCGTCGAGGTCAGCGAAAGCGCCGTGGCCTTTGCCCGGGAAAACGCGGCGGCGAACGGCATCGGCAACGCGACCTTCCTCGCCGGCGCGGCGGCGGCGATCTTTGCCGGCCTGGATTTTCCGCCGGCCGACACGGCGGTGGTGATCGATCCGCCGCGCAAGGGTTGCGACGAGGCCTTTCTGGATCAATTGCTCGCCTTCGGGCCGCGCACCGTCGTGTACGTGTCCTGCGATCCGGCGACGCAGATGCGCGACCTGCGGGGCTTCACGGGCGCCGGCTACGCGCTGACCGCGGTCCAGCCCTTCGACCTCTTCCCGCAGACACGCCACCTGGAGTGCGTGGTCACGCTGCTGCGGTCCGGCTAGGCGCGTTCGGCCTCGATCTGCTCCAGGCTCTTCCCGGAGGTGTCGGGCATGAAGAAATATCCGACCACGCCGCTGATGATGAGGAAGAGGGCGAGCAGCGCCGCCACCGGCCTGATGCCGGCACCGGCCAGCACCGGCACGTAGAAGCTCCAGATGCCGAGGATGGTCCGGGCGACGCCAAAGGTGATTCCCTGGGCGGTGCCGCGCAGCATCGTGGGGAAGAGCTCCTGGCTGAAGACCTTGTAGAAAGCCTCACCGGAGAGCGCAGCGCTGGAGCCCCATAGCAGGATATTGCAGAGGATCACGGGAATGCTGAACGGGAAGATCAGGAACAGCACAAAAGCCGCGACCTCCATGACGGCGCCAACCCCCCAAATGGTTTTGCGGGCCGCATAGCTGCGATCGGAATACCGCATGAACACCGACACGGTGAAGATCATTGTGAGCAGGAAGTTCGCGCTGGACAGGCCGACGCTGACCGCCTGATCACCGGCATGGAGCGTCTTGATGAAATAGGGAAAGAAGATGCCGTAGGTGCCGGCCGTCAGATTCCAAAAGAGATAGATCGTCGCGGTCCAGACCAGCGCCTTCAGGTTCGATCCCGTCAGCAGCGCCCCGATCTGGTGGCGGGACTCCTTGGGGCCTCTCTTCGCTTCCTTCCACCGGGCCGACTCGGCCAAGCCCTGGCGCAACGCCCACGTGACGATGGCCACCACGAACAGGTGGAGGAAGACAATCCGGATGCCGAACAGGCCCCATGGGGCGAGCCCCATCGCAAGCCACAGGACGATCACCGGGCCCATGCACCATGCCACCTGCGTGTACCCCAGCAACTTGCCCCGCGCCTTCGACGGAGCGAACTCGCCCACGAGCGCCAGCGACGTCGGCACATCGGCCCCCACCGCCAGGCCGACGATGAACGTGCCGCCGAAGAGCATCCAGCGATGGGTCGCCAGGGCGATCAGCAGGATGCCGACCGCGTAGACCATCAGGTCGTACTGATAGATGCGCTTGCGTCCCAGCTTGTCGCCGAGCCAGCCGCCGATCAACGCGCCCAGCGCGCAGCCGAGGGCGTTGGGGCCGATGGCCGTCAGGACCCCGATCGACCCCTTGCTCAGGCCGAAGCGCTCCTCGAACATGACGAGGCCGGCGCTGAGGGCGACGATGGAGCCGGCGTCGAGGTAGGACGCCATTCCAGCCAGCGTGGACCATTTCCAATGCTCGCGGCTGACGACCGTGGTGTCTCCAGCGCCCGCGGCGCCGGGAGCGTTGGGACTGGCGGGCGACGGATCGCTGGCGGGGTGGGGGTTCTGACTCATGGGGTTGGGGGGCGAAGTTGCGTCGTGGAGAAAAAAGGAGCTCCCGCCAAAGTCGATCCGTTATCCGCGCGGGCAAGCCCCTGATGGCCAACGCCGCCGCCCGGCTCCGGGAGGAGCGCGGCGCGGGGTTCACCGTTTGCTCAGAACCTTGCGCTCGTAGTCGCGCACGGCCTTGAGCCACGCGCCGCCGACCGGGGCGTTCTGGCGGCGGCAATGTTCATCCCAGACGGCGCCGGCTGGCAGCGTCTTGGCCTCTTCCATCAGGGCGAGGCGCGCGGTGTGATCGCCGGCGTGCTCCGCGTCGCGCAGGGCCTGGGTGGGCTCGAGGAGGGCGATGAGCAGACACTTCAGGGCGTTGCGGGCGCCAATGGTCCAGGCCGCGATGCGGTTGATGCTGGCGTCAAAATAGTCCAGCCCGATGTGCGTCCGGCTGAGGAAGCCGCCGCGCACGACCTCCTCCATGATCGCGCGGGTGGGATCGTCGAACAGGACCACGTGGTCGCTGTCCCAACGCACCCCGCGGCTGACGTGGAGCAAAATCTCCGGCACGAACTGGAGCACCGACGAGATCTTGTCCGCCAGTGACTCCGTGGGGTGGTAGTGCCCGGCGTCGAGGCAGTAGAGCTTCTGGTGCTTCACCGCGTAGCCGAGGTAGAACTCGTGCGACCCGACGGTGTAGGACTCCACGCCGATGCCGTAGAGCTTGCTCTCGACCGCGTCGAGGTTGTGTTTCGGATTGAGCTTTTCCGCGAACACCGCGTCCAGCGCCTGCTCCAGGCGGTCGCGCGGGCTCTTCCGGTCGGCGGGCAGGTCCTTGTAGCCGTCGGGAATCCACACGTTGGTCACGCAGGCCGAGCCCAGCTGCCGGCCAATGGCCGCCCCGATCCGGCGGCAGGCGATGCAATGCTCGATCCAGAATTGTCGGACGGCGGCATCCGGGTGGGAGAGGGTGAAGCCCCCGTCGGCGAGCGGATGCGCGAAGCAGGTGGGGTTGAAATCCATGCCGAGGCCGCGCGCCTTGGCCCAGTCGATCCAGCTCTGGAAATGCTCCACGGTGTAGGCGTTGCGCTCGACCTTCCGGCCGCGCAGGTCGGCATAGCAGGCGTGGAGGTTGATCCGGTGCCGGCCCGGGATGAGGGACAGCGCCTTCTCGAAATCGGCGCGCAGCTCGTCGATCGTGCGGGCCTTGCCGGGATAGTTGCCGGTGGCCTGGATGCCGCCGCCGGAGAGCACGGCGTTGGGTTTTTCGAAGCCGCCGACGTCGTCGCCCTGCCAGCAATGCAGGGAGATCGGGGTGCGGGCGAGCGTGCCGAGGGCGGCCTCGGTGTCGACGCCGAGCGCGGCATAGCGCTCCCGGGCGAAGGAGTAGGGCGTGGAGGGCATGGAATTTTCAGCGGGTCAACGGGTACCGCGGCGGTGAGGCCAAAGGCGTCCGATCGTGGGGATCGAGGGGCGGGCGGCGGCGCGGTCCTGCGGCCGGAAACGGATTCTGTTGCGGCAAAATGCGGCGCATGCGCCTCCCAATGTCAACGCGTCCGTGAATCATAACGTCAGAACCGGACCCGCCGGCCCGCTCAGCGGTACGCCAGCCATTCCGGCGACGAATATTGTTCGACGAGCCCGGCCGCCTCGTCCTCGTTGAACTCCGGCCATGGCATCGGCGTCAGGGTCGCGCCCGCCGCCTCCCCCAGCGCGGCGAGGAAGCGCCCCCCGAATAGATCCCAGTCCAGCTCGTCGACCGCGGGTTTCCAGATTGATCCCTGGCAGAGGAGTCCGTGCTTGTTGCGTTTCTGCGCGGCCCCGGCGATTTTCCGGCCGGTGCGCTCGTGGATGACATCGAACGCCTCCGCCTGCTGGAAGCAGATGCCGGCCAAGCCCGCCGGTGGGTCGGGCGCCGTGCCCGGGTCGGGTTTCACCACCGCCGGCTGGCCGAGTTCGCGCAAGGCCTGCGCCACGCATTCATGGAGCGCGCGGTAGGAGCGCGCGGCCCGCTCCTCCCACCAGCCATGTTCCCGCGGAATCACGAGTGCGTAGGTCCAGTCGTGGCGGTGATCGACGATGCCTCCGCCGGTGGGCCGCCGGCACAGATCCACGTCGCCCTCAGCCGCCAACTGCCCGCGCACCCACGCGATCTTCTGGCTGAAGCCGAAGGTGAACGCCGGCCGGCGCCACTCGTAGTGCCGGAAACGGAGCGCGGCGGCGTGCGGGTAGCGCTGCAATAGCAGGAAATCCAGCGCCATGTTCTCGGCGGCGGCCGCGGCGCGCGTGGGCAGGAGGTGGAGTTCCATGGCCGGAGGCTAGACCGCCCGCGCCGGTTTGCCAACCGGTGAGCGCACCCGCGCCGGCTCAACTCCCTTTGGCGGGAGCCGCGCCGGGACCCAGCAATTCCAATGTGAAAAACCAGGAGACCTGCCACCGGGCGCGACCGGATTTCTTGTGGCGGCCACCGGATTTTTCGAGCGCCATCACCGCGCTCTTCTTGAAATCGAAACCCACCGGTTTCACCTTGCCGCGGACGAGCAGGGTGGCCAGGGCGCTCAGCTGCGGCTCGTGTCCGACGATCAGCACCGTCTGGTCGAGGCGCTCCAGCCGGTCGGCCATCGCCGCCGGGTCATCCTCCGGCAGAAGACCGGGGGTCTCCACCCGCAGGGCGTCGATCCCAATCTCCTTCACCAGCAACTCGGCCGTCTCCCGGGCCCGCAACATCGGGCTGTGCCACACGGCGTGGAGGGCCCCCAGGGCCCCGTTTCCCCGGAAGTAGGCGCCGACGTTCCGGGTCGCCTCGCGACCCTCCGGGCTCAGCGCGCGCCGCGCGTCGTCCTTGTCGGCGAGCGCGTGACTGTGGCGCATCAGATACAGTTTCATCGCAAGGCGGGTTCAGAGAATCATCTTGGCGTCCAGCAACTCCCGGGCCCGCCGCAGAACCTGGTGGAGGGCGAAGGGCTTCACAATGTGCGCCTGGTGGGCGGCCGGCAGCCAGGACACTGGCCGCGCCTCCTCCTGATTCGATGTGCACAGGATACGGAAGCCGGGCTTCAGCGCCTGCAGTTCGCGGGCGAGTTCGAGCCCCTGCCCTGGCGGATCGGTCAGGTCGGCGATGAGCAGGTCGATGGGCCGGCCGTGCCGCTTGGCCATCGCAAGCGCGTCCGCCGGGCGGTTGGCGGCCAGGACCTCGTAACCCTCGGCGGTGAGAATGCCCGCAACCATCTTGCCGACGAGCGCATCCTGCTCGAACAGCAGGATCGTCTCCCGGCCGCGGGTGTCGGGCAGCGGCACCAGCGAGGCCTCGCGCGCGTCCGCGGGCTCGCTCACCTCGGGCAGGTAGACGGCAAATGTTGAACCCACCTTCAGGTCGCTCTGCACCGTGACGTAGCCGCCGCTCTGCTTGACGATGCCGTAGACGGTCGACAGGCCGAGTCCGGTGCCCTTGCCGGGATCCTTGGTCGTGAAGAACGGCTCGAAGAGGCGCCGCTGGGTCTCCGGGTCCATGCCCTCGCCCGTGTCGCGTACCGCCAGCATCGCGTAGCGTCCCGGCTGGATTTCACTCGCGCTGTGGCTGTGCAGGCCGGGCGGCACCGTGGTGCTGGCGGTGCGCAGCGTCACCGCGCCGCCGCCGGCCGGCAGCGCGTCGCGGGCGTTGATCACCAGGTTGAGCACGACCTGCTGGACCAACGCGGGATCCGCGCGGATGTTGCCGAGGTCGACTGCGAGATCGAGTTCCAGCGTGCTGACCGGTCCGACCAGCCGCCGCAGGAGTTCGCCGAGTTCGCGGATGATCTGGTTCAGGTTGATGACCTTGGGGTCCATCTCCTGGCGACGGCTGAACGCCAGGAGCTGGCGGGTGAGCGCCGCGGCCTTCTGCCCGGCCTTGTGGATCTCCTCCAGGTCCCGGCGGGCGGCGGCGTCCGCCGCCAGACGCCCGCCGAGAATTTCGCAGTAACCGTTGATGACGGACAGCAGGTTGTTGAAATCGTGTGCGACCCCGCCCGCGAGCTGCCCGACGGCGTCGAGCCGCTGTGAATGCACGAGAATGTCCTGCAGCCGGCGCATCTCCGTCATGTCCCGGTACACCGCGACCAGCCGGACGGGGCGGCCGGCGCCATCATCGAGCGGACTGAAGCTCCAGGCGGCATAGAACATGGTGCCATCCTTGCGGTAGACGTAGCCCTCGCCGTGGTGGACCTGGCCGCGCCGGGCCGTGCGCAGCCAGCGCCGGAGCCGGCTGGTGTCGGACCGCGGTCCGTTGAACAGCCGGCTGTTGTTGCCCACGAGCTCCGCCGCCGGGTGCCCCGTCATCGCACACAACGCGTCGTTGGCGTACAGAATGTCCAGACCGCCGCGCTGCCAGTGGGTGCCGGCGATCATCGCGCCGTCGCCGAGGTTGCGCAGACCGAGCGCCAGCTGCCGCCAAGCGAGGCGATCCGGGCTGCGCCGCCGCCGGCGCCTTCGTATTCGCCCCCGCGGAGATTGGGGTTCGGCGCGCATGGCGGGATTCAGGGCGAAAGACGTTCGAGGCGCCAGCCGCCAGCCGGCCTCCGGCCATAACGGAGGCGATCATGCAGCCGGCTGCGCCGGCCCTGCCAGAATTCGATGCTTTCAGGTACGAGACGGAAGCCGCCCCAGTAGGGCGGCAGCGGCACCGCGCGGCCGGCATACCGCGCCCTGACCGCCTGCATCGCCTGCTCGAGCACCGCGCGGCCGGCGATCGGCCGGCTTTGCGCCGACGCCCACGCCGCCAGTTGGTGGCCACGCGGCCGGCGGTGAAAATAGGTCTCCGATTCCCGGCGCGAAACCCGGGTCACCCGGCCCTCGACGATCACCTGGCGTTCGAGCATCCACCACGGGAAGAGCAGCGTGGCGCGGGGATTGACGCGGAGTTCGCACCCCTTGCGGCTCTCGTAGTTGGTGTAGAACACAAATCCCCGCCGATCGACGCCCTTGAGCAGCACCGTGCGGGCGGCGGGCTGGCCGCCACACGCCGCGGTGGCCAGGATCATGGCGTTGGGCTCCGACACCCCGGCGGCCCGGGCATCTGCAAACCACCGTTCAAACTGCCGGAAGGGATCGCGCGCCAGGTCGGCTTCGCCCAAGCCGGCCAAGTGATAGTCCCGGCGCAAGTTGGCTAAGTGCACCATGCGTGGAGAGCCACACTGCCGTGCTCCGCGTGTAAGTCAAAAACTCATCCAGCCCGAGCCGGCCCCATTCCCGCGGGCGGGGTGGATTCCGGGTTGTGTTGGCGCCTCGGCCGGGAATCCTCGCCGGTGCCTCGTGCCCCTCACCCCCCCATTGCCCCCTTGGTCCTACCCGCTGCTGTTCGCGACCGGCTTCAGCGCCGGGTTGGTGGACGCGATCGCCGGCGGGGGCGGCATCATCTCGGTGCCGGTGCTGCTCAATTTTGGCCTGCCGCCGCAACTCGCGCTCGGCACGAACAAATTCCAATCCTCCTTCGGCAGCGTCTCGGCCTCGTGGCATTACGTGCGCCGCGGTCTGGTCGACCTCCGCGCCTGCCGCCTCGGCATCCTGCTCACGCTGGCCGGCGCCCTGCTGGGGGCGTGGACCGTGCAGCATGTCGATTCCCAGCTTCTGAATCGGGTGATTCCCGTGCTACTCGCCGCGATCGTCGCCTACCTCGTCGTCCAGCCGCAGCTCGGGCTGGCTGATCGGCCCGCGCGGCTGGGTTATCCGGTTTTCTACCTCCTCTTCGGCCTCGGGCTGGGTTTCTACGACGGCTTCTTCGGGCCGGGGGTGGGTTCGTTCTGGGCCATCGCTTTCGTCCTGCTGTGCGGCCACAACCTCACGCGGGCCACGGCCCATACCAAGGTGATGAACGCCACCAGCAACCTGGCTTCGCTCGCGCTCTTCGCCGCCGCCGGGCTCGTCCACCTCGGCGCCGGGCTGGTGATGGCGGCGGGGCAGGTCGCGGGCGCGCGCCTGGGGGCCGGGCTGGTCGTACGCCGGGGCTCGCGCTTCGTCCGGCCGGCCTTCCTCGCCATGGCCGCCCTGACCATCCTGCGCCTCCTCTGGCTCAACCTCGCCGGATCCCGTTGACTCCCCGGGCTTGTCCCTGGAGCCCTCCGCGCTTTCCTTCTTTCCATGACTCCGTCGCGTTACCTCGACCGTCACCGCGCCGAACTCGTCGCCCTCCTGCAGCGGCTGGTGCGCCTCCCGACCGTCAACCCGCCCGGTGAACAGTATGGCGCGATCACCGCCCTGCTGACCCGCGAACTGTCCGCGGCCGGGTTGCGCGCCCGCCGGCTCCCGGTGCCGCGGCGCGCCGCCGGCCCGGCCCCCGAGCTGCGCGACCATCCGCGGTACAACGTCCTCGGTTTTCTCGACGCCGGCGCCACCAAGACCGTCCATTTCAACGCCCATTACGACGTCGTGCCGGCGGGCGGCCGGTGGCGCCACGGCAGCCCGTTCAACCCCGCCGTGGAGGGTGGCTGGATTTACGGCCGGGGCACCGCCGACATGAAGGGCTCGATCGCCAGCCTGCTCCTGGCGCTGCGGGCGCTGCGCGCCACCGGCACGCGACCCCGCTGCAACGTCGAGGTGTCCTTCACCGCCGACGAGGAGACCGACAGCCGGCTCGGCGCCGGCTGGATCGTCCGCCACGCGCCGCTGCGCGCGGACTACGCCATCGTCATGGAGGGGGGCGAAGGCCGCGCCATCGGCTGCGGGCACAACGGCGTGGTGTGGCTGGAGGTGACCGTGCACGGCCGCGCCGCGCACGGCTCCACCCCGGAGCGCGGGATCAACGCCCTCGAAAAAATGTCCGCGCTGGTCCGGGCGCTGGAGGATTACAAGGTGCGCCTCGCCCGCCGCAGCTTCCGCACCCCGGCGGGCGCGGTCATGCATCCGACGATCAACGTCGGCGGCGTGTTTGCCGCCGCCCCGGGCGGCAAGATCAACACCGTGCCGGCGGGCGCCAGCTTCAGCATCGACCGGCGCGTGCTGGCGATCGAGACGATTCCCGCCGCCGAACGCGAACTGCGCGCGTTCCTTGCCGCCGCGGCCCG
>Ga0335078_10015765_pt1 | contig 11223 bp, 8 predicted proteins | sample Lox_Sample_32_FD_206711 | JGI IMG/M metagenome (GOLD analysis project Ga0335078, IMG submission 206711) | Soil microbial communities from Loxahatchee National Wildlife Refuge, Florida, United States - Lox_Sample_3.2 | ecosystem: Environmental > Terrestrial > Soil > Wetlands | place: USA: Florida...
CCGAACGCTCCAAGGGCATTTCCATGCACATGATGCCAAAGCGGGCGGCTGATTTGGGCGGCGGGAAATGGGGATTTGCCGTCACCTATGCCGAATACTTGAAGCCTGAAACAGCGCAGCCGGTGCTGCAAACATCACAGGAATTTCTCTCATTCGTGCGCAAGCAAGACACCCCGGTCCAAGAGCACGGAGTATGGATCGTGATCACGCATCCAGATGCATACTCGGAAGCGGAGACAGCCCTGCTTGAGGAAATCAAATCCTGTGCCGAAAAGAGAAAATTCCGTTGTTTATCTGCCGCCCCTCTGAGTTGCCTAATGGTTGGAAGCGGTACGATAGATAGATGATCGCGCAATATTAGGAACCATGTTTTAGATGCGAATCTTTACCCGTTACGTTCTGAGCGAAGTCCTTTCGCACGCCGCCATCGGCGTCTCCCTGTTCACGTTTGTCCTTTTCATGCGCTTGCTCGATCGCATTCTGGAACTGGTTGTCCGCAACAGCGCACCTCTGCCCAGCGTCGCTGAAATTTTTTTCCTGACCCTCCCATCCGCCTTCACATACACCCTGCCCATGGGCGTGCTCGTGGGAATCCTGATCGGCCTCAGCCGCCTGGCAGCCGATAGCGAGATAACCGCCATGCGCGCCTGCGGCATCGGCTCCGGCAGGTTTCTCGGTATTATCAGTATCTTCACCTGCGTGGCCTGGGTGCTGGCGGTCATCAATAGCGTCTGGATCGCACCCGCCTCCGCCGCGGCATTGGACCGCTTGCAGGACAAACTCAAGACCTCGCAAGCTTCTTTCGAGGTGCAGCCGCGGGTTTTTTATGAGGATTTCAAGAACCTCGTGCTTTATGTGCAGGATGTCCGCGGCAGCAGTGGCGCTGCCGTGTGGAAAGGCGTGTTCCTGGCCGACGTCACCGATCCAGCGGCGCCCAAGATCACTGTGGCCCAGAGCGGAATTGTTACCAACGAGGGACAGGACCGCATCCGCTTGCACCTGGTGAACGGCTCGCAACAGGAGACCTCGGCGCGCAATGCGGAGCAGTACTCGATTTCGACCTTCGCCGAAACCGATCTGCCGGTTGCCGTCCCTCCCAGCAATGCGCCACAACCCGAGCTGGTTCCGGTGGCCGCCATGACCACCGCGCAGTTGCTTTGGCGGGCAGACCACCCCGAAAAGACACCGCCGCCCCGGCCGGGCGTGCATAGCGATGACCCCAAGGTCAAGTCGCGCTGGTACCGGGTTGAGTTTCACCGCCGGTTGGCCTTGCCCAGCTCCTGCCTGGTGCTTGCCTTGGTCGGTATTCCGCTGGGGCTCTCGTCGAAGAAAGGCGGCAAGAGCACCGGATTCGTGCTCACCATCCTGCTCGTCTTCGCCTATTACCTGCTCTCGCTCATGGGCATTTCTTTTGGTCGCGGAGGCAAGATGCCGCCCGCGCTCGGCGTCTGGATGTCGGACATCGTTTTCCTCTTCGCCGGCGTCCTGCTGATGTGGCGAGTGGACCAGCAACCCATCGACATCGGGTCGCTGCGCGCTTGGTGGGCCCGTATCAAGGAATACTTTCAAGTCAGCGCGCGGCCGGGGTCCCGTTTTTCCGTGCGCGGCGCCTTTGAGCGCACTTCCGGCCGTCACCGCATCTTCAGTACCCGCTTCCCTCTCATTCTCGATGACATGGTGCTGCGTGATTTCGTGCTTTATCTCGTCCTCATCATGTCGACCTTCGTCATGCTCACCCTGGTGTTTACCTTTTTTGAATTGCTCAGCGACATCGTCCGCAACAAAATTCCGCTGACCATCGTCGCCGATTATCTGGTCAACGTTACGCCCTCGATGATCTACATGATGACGCCGCTAAGCGTGCTGCTGGCGGTGCTCATCACCTTCGGCCTGATGCAGAAATCCAGCGAGATGACCGCCATCAAGGCCAGCGGCATCAGCCTCTACCGCATGGTCGTGCCGGTGATTCTGATTTCCGTCCTGCTCGCTGCCGGCCTTTTTGTTTTCGACCAGTTCTACATTCCTTACGCCAACAAGCGGCAGGAGACGCTGCGCGACACCATCAAGGGGAAACCGCCTCAGACCTACCTTCAGCCCGAGCGCAAATGGATTTTCGGCGAGCATGAAGATATGTTCTATTACGAGTTCTACGATCCCGATCAGAATCGCTTCGCCAATATCTCGCTGTTCTTCTTCGACCCCAAAACGTTCCAGCTGCAAGGGCGGGCCTTTGCCGCCCGCGCTCACTGGTCTGACACCCTGGGCAAGTGGGTCTTTGAGCAGGGATGGTCGCGCACCTTCCGCGGACCGGCCATCGAAGACTACTCGCGCTTCGACGTGCGCACCTTTCCCGCCGTCACCGAGCCGCCGACATATTTCAAGAAGGAAGTGAAACAGTCCTCGGAGATGAATTACGCAGAGCTGCGGCGTTACATCGGCGACCTGCAGCAGAGCGGCTTCGACGTCGTCCGCCTCAGAGTGCAATTGCAAAAGAAATTCGCCTTCCCATTGATCACGCTGATCATGGCAGTTCTGGCCGTGCCCTTCGCCATGTCCCAGGGACGGCGCGGCGCTTTGACCGGCGTCGCCGTGGCCATCGGCGTCGCCGCCAGCTACTTTGTTCTGGCCGGACTGTTTGAAGCGATGGGAAACGCCAACCAGCTGCCGCCCGCGCTGGCAGCCTGGGCGCCCGACATGATCTTCGCCTTCGCCGGCGGATACCTGTTGCTGAAAACACCCACATAGAGCCCTTTCCCGCACCCTCGGCTGCTAGAATTTCATCTAATCCACATTGGTGGAAAGGTTTCGGAACCGCATGTTGAACAATCTGCGCCCGCTGTTTCCATACTTGAAGCAATACCGGCGTGGACTGGTCGCCGGCTTTTTCGCCGTCCTGTTCAACAACGGCATCTGGATTTTCTTTCCCCTGGTGATTCGCCGCGCCATTGACGACTTGAACGCCGGCGTCACCCGCGAGAAGCTCGTCACCTACTCGCTGCTGCTGGTAGGGGTGGCTTTAGGCAAAGGAATTTTTCAGTTCCTCACCCGCTGGATCGTCATCGGCATCTCGCGCGACATCGAGTTCGATCTGCGCAACGACCTGTTCCGCCATCTCGAAGCTCTCTCTTACGGCTACTATCAGCGGACTCGCACCGGCGACGTCATGGCGCGCGCCACCAATGACCTCAATGCCGTACGCATGCTGCTTGGCCCGGCGATTATGTACTCGGCCAACACCCTGATTTTCACCGCCGGGGCGCTGATCTTCATGATCGACCTCAGCCCCAAGCTGACCATGTGGGCGTTTTTGCCGTTGCCTGCGGTCAGCATTGTGGTGCAGTACTTCGGCAGGCGCATACACGAACGCTTCGAGCGCATTCAGGCCATGTTCTCCGATATCTCTGCCCGCGCCCAGGAGAACTTTTCCGGAGCGCGCCTCATCCGTGCCTATGCCCAGGAAGAAGCCGAGATTCGCAGCTTCGAGGCGGAAAACCAGGAGTACATCGCCCGCAGCCTGAGATTGGTGCGCCTGATGGGCATGCTGTGGCCAACCCTGCAAACCTTGCTCGGCTTTGCGGTCGTGCTGGTGCTGTGGCTGGGTGGGCGCGAGGTCATCCTCGGGCGCATGACCGTGGGCAGCTTCGTCGCCTTCAATACCTACATGGTGCAGCTCACCTGGCCGGTGATCGCCCTCGGCTGGGTCATCAACATCTTCCAGCGCGGCACCGCCTCCATGGGGCGCATTAACCAGATTCTGACCGAGCCGGTTGAGATCAAGGACGATGAATCGCTGACGCGATTTGCCCACGATGCACCCATTCGCGGCGAAATCGAGTTCCGTAATCTCACCTTTGCCTATCCCTCAGAGCGCTCGCCGAACGGCGCTGATGGCCATGCTAGCGCCGCGCACGTCGCGGCATCGAGCGTCGACAAAAGCGTGCCGGTTCTCAAGAACGTCAACCTGCGGATTCCGGCGGGGAGCAGCCTGGCAATCGTCGGCCATACCGGTTGCGGCAAGTCCACCCTGGTCAGCCTCATCCCGCGCATCTACGATGCTGAGCCGGGCATGGTGCTGATCGATGGACGCCCGATTCGCGAATTTCCCCTGCAACACCTCCGCCGCAATATCGGCTTCGTCCCGCAGGAGACCTTCCTTTTCAGCGCCACCATCCGGCAAAACATCGCCTTCGGCGCCGACCACGCCGGCGAAGACGAGATTCGGCGCGCGGCTGAGATTGCCCGCATTGCCACCGATATCGAGATTTTTCCCGAGAAATATTCAACTACCGTTGGCGAGCGCGGGCTCACTCTCTCTGGCGGTCAGAAGCAGCGCACCGCCATCGCCCGTGCGGTCATTCGTAACCCGCGCATTCTTGTTCTGGACGACGCTTTGGCAAGCGTCGACACCCATACCGAGGACGAAATCCTCAACCATCTGCGCCAGGTGATGCAGGGGCGAACCACCATCTTCATCTCGCATCGCGTCTCCACCGTGCGCAATGCCGACCGCATAGCCGTCCTCCAAAACGGCGAAATCGTCGAGTACGGCACCCACGACGAACTGCTCGCCCTGAACGGCTGCTATACCGACCTGTGTAACAAACAACAACTGGAAGAAGAGCTGGAAACGGTCTGACGGGTGCCCCAGATTCCGCGCCGCGCAGTTCAGGGCTAGCGAATCACCAGCACCTCGCGCATGTTGTCGCGCCCGAGAAAGAACTTCACCGAAGCGTAGTCGTGGAACAGATTTTCCACGTGCCGGTTATTGAAAATTCTCTGCAACCGAAACGCAGGCCCGGGGCGCAACTCGATGGATTCTGCGGAGGCTATGTTGAAGCGGAAATAAGGAGCTTCCGGCCCCGCATCCCTGGTGTGAAAGAACCCGAACAGAATTCCCTTAGGCTTCATCGCCCGGTGCAGCCGATCGATCACCGGCTTCACCAGCGCTTCGGGAAGGTAATCGGCCAAGTCCCACAGCAGCACGGCATCGAAGGTCGCGGTCTGGTAATCAAGGTTCTCGCTCAGAAAACGACTTGTATTCAGAATCCGCTTGTTTTCTTCTTCGCCTGCGGGAATCAGCAGTCCAGGGTCGCTGGCAGCAAGCAGCAGGTCTTCGTTATAGGCGCGATGGCCCAGACCGGTAATGAAATGAAGGTTGGCGGGCGAGGTTGGGCCCAGATCCAGCACGACCTGTCCTTCGGGCTTGCCAATCGCTCGGATGAACTCATGGAAACCTGTCGAACGGCGCTGAACCGGCGCGGACGCACCCGCACCCGCCGCCGCTCCGGCAGGATGATCGCCAAAAATGCCTCGAAAGAAACTCACCTCGTTTACCTACGCTGCTCTAAAGCAGTCCAGTGATTAACATCGCGGTGTGTCCCACCCTCGCGCCCATCAAAGGGTCCTCGCCCATCAAACGGTCCCTGACAAGCCGTGAGATTCTCAGCACGCCGGCGCTCGTGCGGAAGCCCACCTTTGGGTTGCTGGGGTGGGCTTTTAGGCGCTAAGGTGGGACGCAAAAGAATACGTCAAACCAATTTGCTCTGGCCGAAGCTACCATGCCCGCAGTTGAAACCTAGTGCCGGCCGCACTCCCACGGCAGAGTCAGCTCGGTTACTTGCCGTCCAACAAAGAAGTCGCCGACACCGCTGGCACTATCGCAGAATTGCCCGCCGCAGCCGTCGCCGGGCTGCTCCCGGGCGCGGCTACTAAAGCCGCCACCGGCGTCTCGCGACGAGCCTCCGGCTTCGCTTCGGGTTTCTGGATGTCGATTCCACCCTTCAGAAATGCCCCGTCTTCGATAATGATCCGCTGCGTGAAAATATCGCCATGCAGCACCGCCGACCGCTTCAATTCCACCCGCTCATTGCCGCGCACGTTGCCCTCGACCTTGCCGAAAATAACCACCTCCTGGGCAAGGATATTGGCATGGACTCGACCATTGGGGCCCACGGTCAGGGCGTGAGCGCGCAGTTCAATGCTGCCTTCGACTTCTCCATCCACGAACAAATCTTCAGCCCCGGAAAGCTCACCTTTAACGGAAACGGAGCGGCCAATCCGCGCTACATCGGTTTTAGGAATGCGTGCCGGCTCGGGGCGGGATTCATCCGGCTTTGGCGTTTGTGTAACGTGCGAATCCCATACCGATCCTTCGGCTGGCTGAGAAGATAAGGGTTCCACTACGGGTCTTTCGTCATCCTTGCGCGATTTCCACATTGGCGAGGCTCTCCATTCGGCTGCCGGTCCGGGAACAACTATTGCTGGCCGGTATCCGTACCAGCCCATCTATCGACTCTACCCAACGACTATACCCAACCACGAGTGCAGCGGCAATCGAGTTCTGCGCCCAGCTCATTTCCCTGCCGCTTTCGCCTGCAGCCACTCCAGAAACGAACTGTTCCTCGCTCATCTAACTCGCTTTCCGCCGCTTCGGACCCAGTTGCCTTTCATGCGGTTGGCCTGCGACGTAATTTTAAACCGGCGCCCAGCCCCAGCAGCAGCTTCAGAACAGCTCTTCTGAGCTGCCGGTCTGTTTTGGTGGCGCTGTAGCGTTGCCGATAGAGGAATCGAGATGCTCATCAGGAGCACCGGCATGGAATTCAGTGCTAGTTACCGGCCAGTAACGAACAGGCTGTTTGGCCCGTGGCACTTAAAGCACGCCCGATTTGGTCGCAAAAACCAGCATTGCTCTTTGTTTTCAGTGTGTCCGGAGTGGTCGAGCGCCCGCCAGAGAGTTTGGCCTGCATCTTGCAACACAAAAGCCGTCGGTTCGGTTGGCGGATCGCTGGGGCAAGACCGAAACCAGGGGAACAGCGGGCTTGTTGATGCGCTCCGGACGAGACAATGGGACTGCCTTTCCAGCCGGACCGATGACCGCATTTTGATAAAACTAGCAGGGTTAAAAGGCCAACCAACCAGTTGGCCTTTTAGCATTTATTTCAATAATTTATAAAGACTTCTCAAGATTTTACTTGAACTTGGCTTCATCTCTGACCGCGTTTCGGGTGAGCCGGGGATCTCCCTGGACTTGTGCGCTAAGTGGAAACGAAGGACCTTGCATCCACCAGCCTAATCGCCCGCACCCGCCACGAATCTCTCATTCCGGTGATCACATAGGAGTAGCGGGTTAGTCTGAATCTCCACAGGGCAGCATCCGTTCTCAAGACGAAGACTTGCCCGCCTGCGTGGTCTAAAATCAAATTGATAGACTTAGATTCCACGAGTAACGCTTTTGAGCATGCGCCTCCGCCACCGACATTTCGCCTGCACAGCAGTTCTGCTGTTGAGCATAATCGGCCTGGGCTTCGCCCTGCGCGCCGACGAGGGTCCACAGGCTCAACCGCCGATGCCGCCTAACGAATTGATGCGCGAAGCCATAGTCAATGAAATAGAGCACCCGAAGAGCTCGCGATTCTGCATCTGGATGGACCGCGTCGAAAAGCCTAAGGGCTCCTGGACCCGGCAGATGGTCGGCACGCCCGAGGGCATTATCGCCCGCCTGCTGGCCGTCAACGACAAGCCCTTAACCCCAGAGCAGCGCAAAACCGATGATGATCGTCTTAATCGCCTGCTTGACCCAGCGAAAATGGGCCAGAAGACAAGCCAACAGAGGGCCGACGAGCAGCGCAGTCAAAAGCTGCTCCGCGCCTTGCCGGCTGCCTTCGACTATACCTACTCGGGCAGCGAGATCGGGCCTGCCGGGCACCACATCGTCAGGCTCAATTTTTCGCCGGCTTCGGGGTTCGCTCCACCCAATTTCGAGACCCAGATTTACCTGGCCATGAAAGGTCAGGTTTGGATCGATACAGAGGTCATGCGGGTGGCAAAGATTGACGGCACCTTGTTTAAAGACTTGAACTTGGGTTGGGGATTCATCGGCAAGCTCAATAAGGGCGGCAGGCTTGTCCTGGTACAGGGCGACGTGGGCAATGGGCACTGGGATACCACCCGCCTGGAGCTGAAGTTCACAGGAAAGGTTCTGCTGCTCAAACACTTACAGCTCGACGAGACGGAAACCGAATGGGATTTTCATCCCGTGCCTAAAATGAGCGTAAAGCAGGCGATCGAGCTGCTGCGCGGCGGCCAGCTTGCATCGACGTTGAGCGAGGGACGCTAAGCAGGCTCTTTCTATTCTTTTCGGCTATCTGCCGCGACTCACGGTTCGTTGTTTTTTGAAGCTTGCCAGTGCGCTTCCATCTCAGCGAGTGACGTATCCTCCGGTTTTTTCCCAGCATTACGCAAGGCCTCCTCGACATGGCGGAAGCGCCGGCGAAACTTGCGATTGGTGTTGCGCAGTGAAGACTCTGGATCGACATTCAGATAGCGCGCAATGTTCACCAGCACGAATAGCAGGTCGCCGACCTCGTCTTCAATCCGCGCCTTCAACTCCTCGGGCAGTGCTTGTCCGCGCGCACCGGCTATGCCGCGGCCGATAGGCATCGGTCCCGGCGGCGGCATGCGCTGCACTTCGTGCCGCAACTCTGCCAGTTCTTCTTTGAGCTTGTCGAACAAACCTTCGATATTGGGCCAGTCGAAGCCGACATGAGCGGCCTTGTTGCTGAGCTTTAGTCCTTCCAGCAACGCCGGCATAGCGGTCGAAACGCCATCGAGAATCGATTTCGGCTTCTCCTCCTCCATGTGCGGCGCCGCTTCGCGCAGCTTGCGCTCCTGCTGCTTGATCGCCTCCCAGTTGCGCAGCACTTGCGCTGAGGTCTCGGCCTTTACCTCGCCAAAAACATGCGGATGGCGTGTCACCAGCTTGCTCGAGAGCCGCTCGAGCACGTCGTCGATGGAGAAACGGCCTTCTTCCTGCGCCATCTCTGCGTAGAAAAGCACTTGCAACAACAGATCGCCCAGCTCGCCGGTAAGCTCGCTCCAGTCGCGATTCTCGATCGCCTCGATTACCTCGTAGGTTTCCTCCAGCGTGTATTGCTTGATGGTGTCGAAGGTCTGTTCCCGGTCCCAGGGACAGCCGCCGGGAGCACGGAGGCGCGCCATGATGGCCACGGCGCGTTCGAAGCGTTCGCCTGTTTCGCTCATGGATTCACTGTAAATGAACCGCCCCAGGTTAGCCCAGTCACCCGGCAAGCCAAAAACAGGCGCGCCGGGGCCCCCGGCTCCGCTCAATGTCAAGCCCGAAACAGCATTGCTGAGGGATCGGCGAATTTATGAGACGAGGGAGCGGCGGAAGTGGGCGAGCAACTCCGGCGAGTCGCAAATCAAGCCATCCACTCCCCACTCCGCCAGGGTACGCATGCGCCGCTCTCGATTCACCGTCCAGGCAAAGACCTGTTTGCCGGCAGCGTGAAATTCGTCAAGAAGCGAGCGCTCCAGGAGATGGTGGCGTGGCATGAGATGCGAGAGCGGAAGCTGCTCCCACGAGCGCATCGCCTCGCGCGTGGCAAAGATAAGACCCAGCGAAAGATCGCCTGCCCCATCAGGCGCCGCTTCGGCGCGTGGGATTGCCCGATCCAGTTGGGCGAGCTTGCGCAGAACTTGCGGCAGAAACGACGAAATGACCACGCCGCGCTTGACCGGAAGGCTGCCTAGCAAGTTCAGGGTCATCTCTTCCAGGCCCTCGGTTTTCAGCTCGATGTCGAGAAAAGCACGGGCAGCGTACCTGGCCAGCACATCTTCCAGGCAAGGAAGTTCGCGCGGGCCATCGCTGGAGACCTGTTCAGCTTTCGCGGCGCCCGCGGCCAGCAGCTCGCAATAATTTGACCGCGCGATTTCCAAGCCGTGCAGAAGCGGATCGTGACAGACGACGCCGCGGCCATCGGAGCTGAGCCGAACGTCGAGTTCGAAGCCGTCGCAGCCGGCCTCTAAAGCCATGTTGAAGGCGAAGTATGTGTTTTCGGGCGCGGCGCCACGCGCTCCCCGATGCCCAAGCAGCAGCGGGTGAAGCCGCTTCGGGTGCGACAGCGACGACGACGGCGCGGGTTGAGGCTCGCGGATAGGCGATTGAGCCGCTACGGCGTCGCGCTTGTCCACCTGAAATCGGCCCCTCTACTCGAGATCAAAATCGCGCAAAGGCTTGCCGGGTGTATCGGGAGCCTCTTTGGCGCGGCGCACAGCCTCCTGAAACTTCTTTTCCAGCAGATCCGCCTGGTTTTTCTGGGCCTCGACGGACTGGCGAAAGATCGATTCCTTGCGACTCTCCTGCTCTCTCATCGAGCGCGCTGCCTCCTCAAAATCGTTAAACATCTTGGGAGCCGGCTTCGCCGTGTGAGCGATCACCGAGTGCGTGGCGGAATCGACCTTCAGCACCGCCTCGCAGCATGGGCAAACAATTTCGAACGATGGAGGGTTCTTTGCCATGTCCTAGATGTTACCCCAGATTTCTGTCACACTACGCGAAAAACTGCGCGTAGCACCCGCGCGAGCAGGCCTGCCCAGCCGAGGGCAACTGGGCTTACGCGCGTGCGGTGATCACGCAACGGTGGCCCCGCATGCAACCGTTTTAAGGCGGTTCAGAGATAGAGCATCTGGTGCCCGAAACAATGCTTGCCGGCGGCTTCCACCAGCCGCTCCAGCAGGCCCATGCCATGCGTGCCAAGCAGGCAAATGCCGGGAATGATACGCTCTTGCAAAGTGTTTGCCGGGTATAGGCCGTTCATCAGCTCTGCCGCCTCACGCGACAACTGCTGGTTCTTGCGCAACTCGGCGCGCGCCGCCTTGCCCGCCAGCCGGGTGACCTGGTGACGCATCTTGCGATGCGCCTTTTCGGCGGCATCCACCAGCGTTGGGTCCAGCCTCTGCAATGGCTCCCGGAACTGCGCCATCAGCCTGTCGATGGCCGCGCTTCCCTGCTCAAACTGTTGCTGCACCTCGGCTGGAAGCACCCGCGCGGCCAGCCGTTCGCGCAGTTGTGTCTCACCGCCGAACAAATCAGGCAGGCGCAGATCGTAACGCCGCAGCAAACGCTGCATACGGCTGTTGACGACCGTCAGGCTTAGTCGCGGAAGCACCGGAGTCACTCGCCCGAGCAGATTGCGATATACCACTTCGGCCTGGGCAAAATAGGCGATCTCGGAGGGCCCACCGAAGTAAACCACCGTCGGCAGAAGGTAATCCTGGACCACCGGGCGCAACAAAACATTGGGGCTGAACTGCTCCGGATACTGCTCGAGCCGATCGAATACCTCTGCGCGCGGCAACCGCTGGGCTCGCACCAGGAAATCCTGGCCGGCGCTCTGCATCACCGTGCGCTCGCCATTCTGCAAA
>Ga0335078_10015766_pt1 | contig 11222 bp, 4 predicted proteins | sample Lox_Sample_32_FD_206711 | JGI IMG/M metagenome (GOLD analysis project Ga0335078, IMG submission 206711) | Soil microbial communities from Loxahatchee National Wildlife Refuge, Florida, United States - Lox_Sample_3.2 | ecosystem: Environmental > Terrestrial > Soil > Wetlands | place: USA: Florida...
ATGGCGCCGAGGGTGGCGGGGCCGGCTGGCCCGTCGCCCCCCCGGTCCGAGGCCGGCGCACCACCGGGAAGCTCCGCGGGTCCCATGGAGGCCGCCGCGACTCCTTGGGTGGGCAACCCGTTCCCGAGTCCGCCGGTCAGCGGCCCGGCCGCGGCTCCGCCGAGGGCGGCAAAGGCCCGGAGCATTCCCTTGTGTTGGACGGCCCGCGAGACGTCCGCCGCGGTCGGGGGCGGGCGCGGCGCGGAGGGTTCGGCCCTCACCGGCTTCGGCGCCTCCTCCCGAGCTTCGGGCACAGCGACCTTCACCGGCTCCTCCGGGGCCGCTGGTGCGCTCTCGGGCCACGCCTCGATGACGAAGGAATCGGAGGCGTTCGCGAGGGGGCGCGGGAAGAGGACGGGCGACAGGCCCACGAACAGCGCATGGGCCGCGATGGAGCCGAAGAGACACAGGAGGAGCTTCGCCCGCCCCGTCGTGGAAATGGCGAGTGCGGAGGGGGGAGGGGCCTGTGCCACGGAGCTCATCCGGGAATCCGCCGCCGACCTAGAACGGCTCCTTGTCGAGGGCGCTGAAGATCTTGGGGACGAAGGACTCGACGTGCTCGAACTCGCCCGGTGCGGCGAGGTTCGGAGGAGTGATGGGGGCTGCCTTCGGCTTCTGCGCCTCTCCCTGGACCTTCAGCTCCCCGGGTCGGAGGACCTTCTTGCCGTGGTCCGGCCGGCTCTTCTCCGCGCCGGCGGTCTCCTTCTCCTGCGCGAACCCAGGCCCGGCGAGCCCGAGCAAGAGGCCGAGGATCGCGAACTTGCGAACGCTCACGGGACCCTCCCGGTCGCCCCGTCGTTCGAGGCCTGGCCCGTCGTCTCTGCGTGCTGATCGCGGAGGCGTTTCTCTTCCTCCCCGAGGAGCCTGTGCGCCTCGGCGCGGTACTCCTCGAGCGCCTTATCGACACCGCCCCGCGCCGCGAACTCGTCGAAGGACGACAGTGCCTTCTGGAGGCGAACGGCGGTGGGCACCCCCTGGACGTCGCCGTTGAGGTAGAGAACGCCGAGGTCGAAATGGGCGTCGGCGAGAGCCCGGTCGATCGCGAGGGCTCGTTCGTAGGCGCGCAGGGCATCTTCGGGCCGGCGGGCGCCCCCGTAGGCGTTGCCGAGGTTGACCCAGGCGGCGGCGTTCTCCGGCGCCTCCTTCACGGCGGCCTCGAGTGCTGCCACCGCGCCGGCAGGGTCCCCCGACTCGCCGAGCGTCCGCCCGTAGTTCGCCCGGGCCTCCGCGAAGCCGGGGCGGAGCTCTGTGGCCTTCCGGAAGCTTTCCAGTGCCTGCTGCTGCCGGCCGAGTCCGGATTCCACCCAACCGCGGCCATTCCACACGCCCGCGTCGTTCGCCTCGATCCGCGCCGCGTCCTCGAGCACCTTCTCGGCGAGTTCGCCGCGTCCCTCGACCCGGAAGACGCTCGCGAGCGTCACGAGCGGTGCCGGGTGCTTCTCCCCCCGCAGCGCCTCCCGGGCGAGTTCTTCGGCCTCGCCGAGCCGACCCGCGGCCACGAGACCGGCCGCGAGTGCATTCCAGGTCGCCGGGTCGGCCGGAGCGGCGTGGTAGCGGTCCTGCAGGACCCCCAGCCTGGCCACCGCCTCGTCCCGCCCGCTGCGCGAGGGCGCGAAGAAGTCGGGGATGGCGAGCCAACGCGCCTCCCTCTGTCGCGGGTACTCCGCGGGACGAAGCCTGGCTAGGGCGAGAGCGGCCCTTGCCGTGTAATCGCTCTTCACGCGCAGCTCGCGGGCCGCGTCCAGGGTCTTGGCGTACACCTGGACGGCCTGCTCCCGGTACGGCTTCGCCACCTGCGCGAGCTGGGTCTCGTAGGCGGCCAGGTACGCCTCCTGTCCCCGGAGCTTCAGTTCGGGGGGGACGGGTGCTTCCAGGATGGACCTCGCGAAGCTCTCCAGGAGATAGCCCTGGCGGTAGGACGCCGCCAGCGTCCAGTCCGGTCGACGCAGCGCCTTCACGGCCTCGTACGCCCCGGTCAGCTTCTTCATCGAGGCGAGCTTCTCCTCGAGCGCCTTCGCGAGTCGCCGGCTATTGCTCGTCGCCGGGAGCGCCACTCGCTCGTAGCGCTCGAGGTCGTCCTCCGCCAGCTTGAAGCGCGACTCGGCGGCAGCGGCGGCGGCCGCCACGTGAACGAGCGGATCGAGCCGCTTGCGGGTGAACTCGTCCGCCGCCTGCCCGTAGTGCTTCTTCGCCGCGGCGCCGCGCCCGAGCGCCTCCTCGGCCACCGCCGTGAGGAAGCGGGACTCCACGAAGAGATGTCGGTCGATGGACTTGTCGAAGCGCGACTCGAACGGCTCGAGAGCCTGGAGGACCCCCGCCCAATCCTTCCCCCGCTCCTCTAGGCGGGCCGCGCGGAGAGCGGCCTCGAGCGAGTCGCGGGCTGCGGGCACGGCCGCGGCGTACCGGGCGAAGGAGCGAGCGGCGTCCGGGTAACGCCCCAGGTACTCGAGGCAGACCGCACCGGCGAACAGGGCGTCGCCCAGGCGAGACGCCTTCGGGTACTTCTCCACGTACCGCTCGAACCAGGGCAGGGCCTTCTCCGGCTGGTAGGCGTCCAGGGCAGCCCGGCCGAGGCGGAAGAGAGCTTCCTCGGCGAGCGGCGAGGTGGGGTAGAGCGACACCAGCCGCTCGTACGGTGCGACGGCGAGGTCCAGGCGACCCTCGCTCTGCCGGCACATCCCGGCGTTGTAGAGGGCCTTGTCGGCGAACTCGGCCTTGGGAGCATCGGCTGCGACGGCGGTGAAGAGCTGCGCGGCTTCGTCCCAGCTCTTTCGCTCCATGAGCCCCAGGGCCTGCTGGAACCGGGCGCTCGCCTCGAGGTCCAGGAGCTTCGCGGAGAGCGCAGGGCTCTTGTCCCCCACGGCCGCCCGGAGGCGCCTGGAGGTGCTCTCCGCCTCGGCCCAGTCCTTCGACGAGACCGGGCCTTCGAGGGCGAGGCTCACCGCCTCCTGCGCGGCGCTCGAGCCCGGCCACCTCTGGGCCAGTACCTCGAGGCGCCGTCTCCCCTCCTCCACCTGGTTCCGCTGGTAGAAGACCTCGGCGGCCTCGTAGGCGATGGCGGGCGCGCGCGGGTGATCGGGGAATCGCTCCACGAAGGCGTCGGACGCCCGGACGAGCCCGGCCAGGGGAGCCGGGAGCGGATCGCCCGCGCCGCCGGCCTTCCGGTCCTTGACGGCAGGCAATTGCCCGGCGCGGCGGGCGCGGGCGACCTCCGCGTTCCAGGAGAGGACCGCGTTCAGGGCCGCGTCCTTCTGGCTCTTCGTCCCGGCGTCGTCGCGCGCCCTCTCGTAGAGCTCGGCGGCCCTGGCGAAGTCCCCGGTGTGGAAGGCGGAGTCGGCCCAGGCGAAGAGGACGTCGCCGCTCACGGCTGCAGCCGGGGACGAGTCGAGGTAGCGGGAGAAGCTTTGCTCCGCGCGCTGGTACTCGGCCGCTGCCGCCTCGGCCTGGCCCGCCTTCTTGAGCGCCTGCGCCGTACCCAGGTGAATGGTGGCCGTGGAGTAGAGGCTCGCCTCCCGGAAGGAGCGCACCTCCTTCGCGAGCTCCGGATCGGAGCCGTTCTTCTGCCACCAGAGGCTCTTCTCGTCGTAGGTGGCGAGGAGCACCTCGCGCTCCTTCACCTCCTCCTGGGGCCGGTTCTCGCGAGACCAGGCCGTCACGATCTTCGCCTGAGCGCGCGGCGCCTCGGGCGCGAGCGGCGCCTTCTCGATGAACCTCTTGTAGGCACCGACGGCCGCGGGGTAGCGGGCCTGGTCGAAGAGCGCGTCTCCGAGGCGGAAGAAGACCTCGGCCTCGTAGACGCGGTTGCCGTGCCGCTCGAACCAATCCTTGGCCCGCTGCATGCCGTCCCACTTCGGCTCGGCGAAGCAGGCGACGAGTTGCCGCAGCCCCTCCGTCCACTCGTCGCCGCCGGGGCGCCCGTCCGGAGAGGTCGCCACCAGGTGGTCGAGGAGCTTCGTGAAGGCGTCGAGGGCGTGGTCCAGATCGCCGGCGCGATAGTGGGTCCAGGCGAGCATGTAGAGCGCGTGGACGTAGAACGGGTCGTCGGGCCGCGACTTGAGCGTCGAGTACGCGTCGAGCGCCCGCCGCAGGGACTCCGGCCGCCCTTCCTCGAAGCTCAGGTCGCCGATGCGCACCTGGGCCTCGGCCACGTAGGAGCTATCCGGGAACTTGTCCACGAGGTCCCCGTAGACGCGGATGGCGTCGGCGGTCCTCCCCATCTCCCCGAGGCAGTAGCCGAGCAGGAAGAAGACCGAGTCGTTCTGCTGGTATTGCGGGAACTCCGTCGCCAGGTGCTCGTAGAGGGAGACCGTGGCCGCGCACCCTCTGGGCTCGGGGGGCGTGGCGTTTCCGGAGGGGCTGGGAGCGGGCGCCGGCGACTCCGACCCCGGCCGATCCTCGTTTTCCTTCAGGTACTGGAGCTCGCCGAGCCTGGACAGCGCCTGCGGGGTGAAGACCGGGTCGTCCGGGTGCTGGCGCACGTACGCCTGAAGCTGAGCGATGGCGTCGTCGCGTCGAAGGCGATCCTCCGCCTGCACCACCCGGCTGTGGCGCTCGAATTCCTCCGTCATCGCCACCCGGCGCGTGGCCGACACGGCGATGGTCTTGTCCACGATTTTGCGGAAGAGCAGGGCGTGGGTCCTCTGCTGGGCGTTCGCGGAGCGCGCCAGGGCCACCTGGGCGGTTCCCCGGTCCGCTGCCAGGAGGATGTAGTGGAGCCGGGTCTGCATTCCCTGGAAGGCTCCGTACGACAGCCTCGCCGCGAGTTCCCTCGCTTCCGAGCGCGTGCTCGAGAGTTCGCTCGCCGACCGGTCCAGCTTCTCGCCCTCGGCTGCCACCTGTGCTCGAAGGGCCGCCGCCCGGGCCCGGGCTGCGTTCGGCAGCTCGGCCAGCTGCCGAGCCGTGCGCGCGTATACCGCTCCCACCCGGAGCTGCAGGGCAGCGACCTGGTTGGCGTCGGGGGCGTCGGCGGACGGTCCAGGCGCCGGCGCGGCGATCTGGGCGCTCAGCCGGAAGGCCGCGGCGTTGAGCGCCTTGGTGCGCTCGTATCGCGCTTCCAGGTCCGGGAAGAGCCGCATGTCCCCGCCGCGGGAGAGCTCCAGCTGCACCCGGCCCACCGCGGCGCGCGCGCTGGCCGTGACGCGCTGAGCGACCTCGATGTCGTCGATGGCGTCGAGGGCCGCGTCGACGTCGCTCGCGGCCTTCTCCCAGGCCTGCAGGACGGAGGAGAGCGGCGGCTGCCCGGCGCCCTCCAGGGGGCGCCCCCGCGCCGCTGCCAGGCGCTCCAGGTAGTGGGCGGGCTCGCGATCGACGTCAAAGAGGTGGTCGAGCTCCTTGGCGATGGGCTCGTAGAGAGCCCGGACCTGCTGGTAGGCAGCCAGGGCCTCCGGGTACTGACGCACGTGGGAAAGCACCGTGCCGCGTAGCAGGTAGACGTCCGGCGCCAGGCTCGACTCCGGATCCGGGTCGGGGATCTTGGAGAGGGGGACGAGCGCTGGCTGGTGCAGGTCGTCCTTCTCGTAGGTGTAGGCCCACTCGTAGAGGGCCTCGGCCCAGCGCGGAGATTCGGGCGGGACCTGGCCGTACCAGTAGGCAGACTGGCTGAGGTCGTTGGCGGAGTAGAGGCGACCGAGGGCGAGCCAGCACATCTCGAGCTGAGCCTTTTCGCGCTCGTCCTTCGCTACGAACCGATCGCAAGCCTGGAACTCCTTCACGGCGGCCTCGATGTGGCCAGCCCGCAGGTGTATGGCTCCGCGGTAATAGGTCGCGGCCAGGTCGAAGGGCGGGGGCGTGGCATTGAAGAAGCCGAGCGCCTCGGAGTCCCGGGTCACGGCCGGCCCGTCCGTGCGCCGGAAGGCGGCCTTGCCGCCGAGGTACATCGCCTCGGGCGGGATCTGCTCCGGCGAGAGAGAACGGCGCGCGGAGGAGAGGATCTCGGAAGCCTCGGCAAAACGCCCGAGCCGGAAGGCGCAGTCCATGGCGCGGAGCAGGGCCTGCTGCGACGTCCCGGAGGGCCGCGACAGCGCCCGCCGGAAGTAGGGCAGCGCGCTCGCCCAGAGGCGCTGTTGCCAGAGCGATTCGCCGAGCTCGAAGAGGGCGGTGGGGTAGTCGCTGCTGTTCACGTCGAGGGCTTGGCGCAGCACGGCTGCCGCGTTCGGGTAGTCTTTCGCCTGGAAGAGCGCGTCCCCCTCGCGGAACAGCCGCTGCGAACGCGCCTGCGCCGATTCCTGCTCGGCCGCCTCGCCATCGCCCGACTCGAGCTCCTTGAGCCGCTCCTCGAGCTCCGACACCGCCTTCTCGGTTGCCGCGAGGGAGATCGACCGCGGCGCCTGCGCCGCCGACGGGGCCTCTCCCTGGCCGGCGCCAGGCTCTTCGCCTTTCACTTCCGAGGGGCGAGCGCTCGCGGATTCGTCCTCCACCAGGCGGATGGCGCTTTGCGAGGCGAGGACCCGGTCCGTGAGCTCGTCGACGCGGGCGTCGAGCGCAGGCAAGGCTCGCTTGGCCAGCTCCTCCGGGGTCGAGAGCGCTCCTCCCGGATCGCCGCGGTTCGCCTGGGCGGCCGGCTCCCGGGCGGCCTCCGCACCGAGCGCCACCGCCCATTGGGCGGCGCAGAAGAAGGCGAAGAGTATCCGAGGCCTAAGCACGGTCGACAGATGGAAGCGCGCAGTATGACAGCGAATTCTCGAACATAGTGCCATCTGGAAGGCCAGGCGATGCGCAGATCGTGCGCTGCCCATCAAGCCCCACTACTGTAGGGCTCCCGGTTCGCAAGAACTACACCAGAAAGGTCCACGCGAAACGGCCGTAGTCCCTTGGGCCGAGGCTCTTCTCGACCTCCTCCTCGTACCAAGTAAGGGCGGGCACCAATCTCGAGCGACCTTTCGGAGCCGGAGCGGGTCCGGAAGCGAAAGCAGTCTTTGGCAGATCGAATATCCTGCCAGACCTCCGCGGCCAGGGTCTCTTGCCCAGGCGGCCGCCGATCGAAAGCATCGAGACGCGAGGACGATGGCGCACACCAGGGACGAGGTAGCCCCGACCCGAGAAGGCTCCGGCGAGGCTCCCCAGCCGCCGGGGAAGAGCGCGGTCTGGATCGCGCTCTTCGCGGTCGCAGCCGCGACCGCCTGCGTCTACTGGAACGCGGGGAACCTCGGCTTCGTAAACATCGACGACCCTCAGTACGTGTACCAGAACGCCGAGGTGGAGCGGGGACTGACCCTCGAAGGGGTCCACTGGGCGTTCACGACCTTTCACGCCTCGAACTGGCACCCGCTCACCTGGCTCTCCCACATGGCGGACGTCCAGATCTTCGGCGTCGCGCCCGGTCCGCCCCACGTCGTCAACGTCCTCCTCCACCTCGTCGCCTCCCTGCTCCTGTTCGCGTTCCTCCACCGGGCGAGCCGCCAACCGTGGCGCAGCGCCGCCGTCGCCGTTCTCTTCGCGGTGCATCCCCTCCACGTGGAGTCCGTCGCCTGGATCTCGGAGCGGAAGGACGTCCTGAGCGCCGTCTTCTGGATGGCCACCTGCCTCGCCTACGTCGAGTACGCGCGCCGGCCGAATGGCCCGCGCTACGCGCTCGTGGTTCTCGGGTGCGCCGCAGGGCTCCTCGCGAAGTCCATGGGGGTCACCCTGCCGTTCGTCCTCCTGCTCCTCGACTACTGGCCTCTCGGGCGCCTCGAAGGGGGCCCTGGCCTCGCGCGGCGAATCGGGCGGGTGGTCCTGGAGAAGGTGCCGCTCTTCGCCCTCGCCGCCGCGTCGAGCGCGGTGACCTATATCTCCCAGTCGCGCGGAGGGTCCGTGGCGCAGACGTCGGGCGTCGAGGGGACGCTCGGATTCACGGGGCGGCTCGCGAACGCGCTTTTCTCCTACGTCCTGTACCTCGAGAAGGCGGCGTGGCCGAGCGACCTCGCCGCCCTCTACCCGCACCCGGGTCTCGCCGCGACGGGCTTCCCCGCCTGGAAGGGCGTCGTCTCCGGCGCCATCCTCGCCCTCCTCACGGGAGTCGTCCTCCGGGAAGCGCGGAGGCGCCCCTACCTGCCGGTGGGCTGGTTCTGGTACCTCGGCACGCTCGTGCCCGTCATCGGCTTGGTACAGGTCGGCCTGCAGGGGATGGCGGACCGCTACACGTACCTCCCGCTCGTCGGGATCTTCCTGGCGGTCACCTGGCTCGCCGCCGATCTCGCCTCCGGGTCGGTCCGGCGTCGGCGCGTCCTGGGCGCGGTCGCCTGCCTCGTCCTGGTAGCGCTGGTCGCCGTGGCGCACCGGCAAGTCGGCTACTGGCGCGACAGCTTCACGCTGTTTCGCCACGCCGTCTCCGTCACCGACGAGAACTGGCTCGCCTGGCGGAATCTCGGTGGGGCCTACCAGGACGAGAACCTTCAGGGGGAAGCCATCCCCTGCTTTGAGGAGTCGCTACGGCTCTGGCCCTACGCGGGAGGGACCTGGAACGCCCTCGCCATCGGCTACAGCAGCGTAGGCCGGCACGAGGAAGCCTTGAAGGCCTTTCGCAAGGCGGTCCAGTTCCAGCCCGAGGACGCCGCCACCTGGTTCAACTTCGCGATCGAGTGCGCCGGACAGGGCAGGTGGCAGGAGGTCGCCCAGATCGAGCCCCGGCTGCGAGCGCTGAGCCCGGCGCTCTGGAACCGACTCTCGGGCATCCTCGCGCGCGAGCCGCGCTGACGGGGGTCGCCATTCCCCGGGCCGGGTGCGTGATATACACGGTCCCTTCCCTATGACGCGCAAGAGCATCCAGTACTACTGCATCGCCTTCTTCTCCGGATCGGCCGTCCTCATCATCGAGACCATGGGCGTGCGCATCCTGGCGCCGTATCTCGGCGCCGCGTACGTCGTCTGGGTGAACATCGTCGGCGTGATCCTGGCGGCGCTCGCCGCCGGATACTGGCTCGGCGGGGTGGCGGCGGACCGCACGAAGAAGCTCCTCTCCCCGATGTTCTTCCTGGCGGCCGTGGCGGTGAGCCTGATCCCGCTCGAGCGGAGGATCCTGCCCGCGCTCGGGGAGCAGCTCGGCATCCGCTACGGGTCTCTCGTCGCGTCGCTTCTGCTCTTTGCCCCGGCGAGCATGCTCCTCGGGATGGTGACCCCCTACCTTGTGAAGCTCGCCACCTCCGATGCGGAGCGGGTCGGCGAATCCTCGGGCACGGTCTTCGCGGCCTCCACCATCGGCAGCATCGTCGCCACGTTCGGGACCGGCTTCGTCCTCATCCCGCACTTCTCCACGACCCAGATCATCTGGGGAGTCGTCGCCATGCTGCTCGCGCTGGCGCTCGTGGCGGCGCTCCCGGTGACGATCGGCAAGGTGTCCCTGGCCCTCCTGCCCATCGCCGCGGTGGCCGCCGCCCAGTGGAAGTCCGGCGGCCCGGGGACCATCATCTACGAGAAGGATAGCCAGTACTACAACATCCGCGTTCTCGAGCGGCGCATTCTCGGCATGCCGGCGCACTTCATGCTGCTCGACGGGTCGGCCCAGGGAGCGAAGCTCGGGGGCGGCGAGGGAACGGCTCTCGAAGGGCAGGCGGGCTACCTCCTCTTCCCCTACGTGCGTCTCTCGGCCCAGCTCATCGACGCCCTCAAGCCGGCCCCGGACCGGCTGCTGGCGCTCGGAGGCGGCGCCTACTCCATCCCCGAATACGTCAAGGTTCGCTACCCGGCCTCGGACGTGACGGTGGCGGAGATCGATCCCGCGGTCACCGAGGCCGCTCAAAGGTTCTTCCTGGGGCCGGCGGCCTCCCGCATCCGCACGTTGCCGGCGGACGGCCGCGTGGTCCTGAACCAATTGGCGGGCGCGAAGTACGACCTCGTCTACACGGACGCCTACAACGGCGCCTACTCGGTCCCCTGGCACCTCGCCAGCCGGGAAGCGCTCACCGAGATGCGCGACGCCATGCGGGACGACGGCGTCCTCGTCGTGAACATCGCCTCCGCCCTCGAGGGGGAGAAAGGCGCCATCTTCCGGGCGTTCTGGAAGACCTGCGATGGCCTTTTCCCACAGATGGCCATTCTCGCCACGAAGAAGGACGACCCGGGAGCCACCCAGAACGTCATCGTCGTCGCCATGAAGTCGCCGCGAGCTGATTTCGAGGAGAGGCTCCGACCCTTCGAGCCGTACCGCTACCGAGGCGAGGTTCGCGTGGCGGACGTGCCGACCCTCACCGACGTGTACGCCCCGACGGACTCGCTCATCGAGCCGCTCGTCCTCGCGTACTACCGGTACATCCGCGAGTACATGGAGTAAGAGGCCTTCCCCACGCGGCCTCGCGCTGGCGGGACGCTCGCTGCCGCAGGTATGGAAAGGCCTGGCGTAGTGTCGTCCGGACAACGGGGCCGGTCGGTGCGGGTTCGCCCCGGAGAGGTCCACATGGGAACGCAGGGAGAGGTCGCCGTGGACGATGGAGCGCGGCCGCCGATGGCCGGCGGCCGAGCCCGCGAGACCACGACGCTTCTTCTGGTGGCGGGGGTGACGGTGCTCCTCTCCGTTCGCCTGTTCGTCTTCGTCCATCGCCACTCGGTGAACCTCCTCTTCTCCGACCAGTGGCGGTTCTGGCAGGGACTCTTCGATGGCGCCGACCTCTGGACGATGTGGCGGTGGCAGGTCGGGCCGATCCGGCAGGGACTCGGCCAGATGATCGTGGTGGCGGTGGCTCACTTGAGCGGCTGGAACGTTCGAGCCGAGACCTTCGTCTCGGCCGGCATCGTCAGTCTTGCCGCCGCCCTCGCCCTCGGGATCGCCGGCAAGCTCCGGGGGCGGCTCTCTCCCGCGGACGTCTTCATCCCGCTGGTCGTTCTCACCGTCTCCCAGCACGAGCTGATCGTGGGGACGCCGAACCCGGCGCACGGGCCCCTCCCGCTCCTGTTCGTCATGGTGTTTGGCCTCGGCTTGCTCGTCGAGCGGCCGGCCCTTCGAGTGGGAATACTTTCCGTGACGGCGTTCATCGCGACGCAGACGGGATTCGGCCTGTTCCTGTCCGTCGTGGCGGTGCCCGTGCTCGGCGTCTTGCTGGCGGACGCCATCCGTCGACGAACGGCGGTGTGGGCACACATCGCGGGCCTGGGGCTCGTCCTCGCTTCCTTTGCCTTGTTCTTCTACGGGTATCAGCCCAATCCCGACGTGGCTTGCTTCGCATTTCCGGATCCACGGCCGGAGCGCTATCCGCTCTTCTTGAGCTTTCTCT
>Ga0335078_10015768_pt1 | contig 11221 bp, 8 predicted proteins | sample Lox_Sample_32_FD_206711 | JGI IMG/M metagenome (GOLD analysis project Ga0335078, IMG submission 206711) | Soil microbial communities from Loxahatchee National Wildlife Refuge, Florida, United States - Lox_Sample_3.2 | ecosystem: Environmental > Terrestrial > Soil > Wetlands | place: USA: Florida...
CAGCTCGCTGATGCGCCGCGACGGGTCCCGATTTTCCAGCGCAGTGAGCATCATGTAGCCGCCCCAGCACGCGAGCGCCGCGGAGCCAACGAAGGCCAGGGACAGCGGAAGCCGCAGCGGCAGGGCGCCGGCGCGTGGGAACGCGACCAGCAGCAGCCCCGTCACCGTCATCACCGCGAACAAGACGTAGGCCGCCTCGAGTGCGTAGAAATCACTCGTCCGTTCGGCGATCTTGGTGGCGGTGAGTCCGCTCGTCGAACCGGTGGCCCACAGCAGATGGGCCGTCAACGGCACGAGCACTACTGCGGAGGCCATCAGAGCCGTGGCTCGCTGCACGCCACGCGTCGGACCCTGCCCCGCCAGGCCCGAGATCCGGCCTCGCCACAGATGTCCCCAGCGCGCGCGTGCATACAGGACGTAGAGCGCACCCAGGGCGAGAGCCTGGACGATGAAGCCGGTGTAGACGACGGTGAACACCCACTCGTCCAGGAACGGGCGGGCGGCAGGTCCGCCGGAGGGCGCCGCGGTTCCATCCAGCAGCCGAGCGCCGAGTTGCAGCGGGTAGCCGACCATGATCGGGCTGAGCAGACCGGTGGCGGCCCAGGCCGGAAGAATGAGGAGCCAGGCCGGCGCCCGTCGACCCCATGGCTGGGTGAGCAGCAGTGCGAGCACGGCTACCATCGAATCGAGCAGGGCGCTCTCGATGCTGCCGACGATCATCGTGGTGTGGTGCTCGAGCAGCATGCTGCCATTGGGGATGCCGACGCGGCTGCCCGACGCCCATGCGATCTTGAGCGCGAGATAGGGCACGCAGGCAGTGAAGGCCAGAGCGCGCAGGACTCGTGCCGCACTGCGAGGCTTGTTGAACACCACTGCTCTCATCAGCACACTCCTACATAACGAAAGCTTCTCGAATTGATGGTGGATATCGATGTGTGAGGTTCAATGTCCGAATTAGGTTCGGCCGGTTGGGGTCGATGCATGCCGAGAGTGCGTGTGGAGATCACAGCGATTTCCCTTGAGGTCTCCTATCTTTCCCGGGCCGAGGTGCCTGCGGCGACGAGTTCGCCCTGGGTGAGCTGGTGCTCGAGCCGCTGTCCCTCGATGTCGGGGCCCGCGGCCCCAGTGGCGCCCGGCGCGGCGGTCCACCTAGTTATGAGTCGGGCTTGGGACATGACAGTTTCTCCTAGCGGGTTTGGGCGGGGCTATTTCTATGCGCGCGGGATCCGCCGCCTGCGTGCCCCGGGTCCAAGCGGCGCCATCGAAGGCGGCCCGTCCGAACGGGTCCGGGCTGCGCGTATGAGCGGGAGGTGGCATCTGGCCTCTTCATCTGCCCGGTGTGCAGTGCGGTCACCCGGCACGTTATGAACGGGGTCCTGAGAAGGGCGTCACTCGATGGCGGGCTTGGGGTGGAATCTTCCGTGGCGGCGGTACGGGCACTACCGTGCCGCCGGTCCGGGTGCGGTGGGCCGCGCGGCGGCGGCCGAGAGCGCCTGCCACCGCGGCTCCCGTGGCACCGACGGCCCAGTAACCGGTCACCCGGTAGACGATGACCGCAGCCGCCGCGGCTGCGGGTGGGGTGCCGGTGAGTGTGAGCGCCCCGAGCACGCCGCCTTCTACGCCGCCGAGCCCGCCGGGCAGCGGGACGAGCCGGCCGGCCAGCTGCCCGGCGGCGTAGGCGAACAGCAGGCCCCGCCAGGGAACCGGCAGCCCGGCCATCCCGAAACACGCGGCCAGCACGCCCGCGTCGGCGAGCAGCCCAGTGCAGGTGCATGCCAGCACCCCTACGCCCAGGCGGAATCCGGGGCGCTGGTGTGACACCTCGGCGATGGCCGCAGCCAGCCGGGCGATTGCGGGCGAGCGATGATGGCGCCGACTCAGCCAGCGGCTGAGCGCCCCGCCGTGGCGCGCCGTGGCACACAGCCCGGCCACGCCCACGGCCAGCGCCGCGGCCGCGCAGGCGAGCAACGGGAGTCCGCCGGCGCCCGCCGCCGCGGCCCCGGCCAGCAGCAGGGCCGAGATCACCACCATGGAGGTGAGCCCCCCGGCCAGCACTGCCCACAGCCCGGCGGCGGCGCCCGCGCCGCGGCGGCGGTACTCCTGCACCTGCCAGGCGCCCCCGGTGACCGGCCCGGCCGGCATCACCCTGGCCAGCCCGGTAGAGGCGAGCACCAGGGCGGACACGGTCCGCCACGGCAAATACGCGCCGCCGCCGGCCAGCAGCTGGCGCTGCGCCGCCGCGCCGCCGGCCAGCGACACGGTCTCCGCCGCAACAGCCACGCCCAGCCACCACACGCGCGGCCCGCTCAGGTGGGCGACCGCGGCCCGCACGTCGCTGGCTGCGCCGGGGGCGCGGATCACGGCGGCCGCCACCACACCTGCTGCCAGCACCCACGCCCAGGGGCGGCCACGGAGGCAGGCCGCCCACACCCGACCGCCCGTGAGCGCCGGAACCCGGCCGGCCGCAGCGTGCCCGGGCCGCGCCGAGTCACGATGGCTTGCGGCGGCTGCGGTGGTTCTTGGCCGAACGCCGCAGGCCATCACGGTTCCCGCCGTGTAGTGACCGGTATCAGCCGCCGTGCCCGTGCGGAGCAACCCACCCTGCACCCAGCCGTCGCGTAAAGCCCGATGCTGGCCGCGGCCAATACCCCGTCTGCGGCCATCCACAGGCCGCAGGTCATCTCGGGCCGTACCGGGCAGCGTCCGCGGGCCAGCAGCTGGCTGGGCCGGCTAGTGGCCAGCATGCCCAGGCCTGCGACGGCGAGGCCGCCGGCCACGTCCAGCAGGAAGTGGTTGGCCGAGGCCAGCACCACCAGCGTGGTGGCGGCCGGGTAGAGCCAGGCTAGGTGACGCCACCGGCCGCGGGTAGCGGTGACCACGGCGGCGGCGCACCAGGCGGCCCAGGCGACGTGCAGGCTGGGCATTGCGGCGTAGAGATTCACCAGGCTGGTGGCGCCGCGCGGGTGAGCGGCGCCGAGGATGTCGTGGGCGACCAGGATGTCGGTCATCCCGGGCACCGAAAACCGTGGCGGGGCGGCCGGCCAGGCCCAGAACACCACGTTCGCGGCGGCGGTGGCCAGCACCAGCCCTGAGCGCAGCCGACCGAACGCTGCTGGCCTGCGCAGGTACAGCCACGCCAGCACCAGCGGGGTGACCAGGAAATGCAGCAGCCCGTAGTAGTAGCCGGCCGCCTCGGCGAGCGGAACATGAGCTGCGGCGAGGTGGTTGAGGTAAGGCTCGACGGTCAGGTGCAGCCGCCGCTCATCGTGCCATAGCTCGGCCGCGTGCGTGAATGCCACCTGGTGACCGGCGTGGATGGCCAAACGGATCAGGGAATACGCCGCGTAACCGGCACCGATGGTGGCCAGTTCGGCTGCCGCGGACAGCCGCGGCCAGGTCAGCACGGCCCGGCGTGCCGCAGCTACGGCGGTCACAGGCCGGACGCAAGTCCGCGATACCTGCAGGCGGGCAGCCATCACCGGTCCTGCCTGCGCCCGCGGTCCTCGGCCCGCGCGGCAGCCCGGTTCCTTGCCCCGCACGCCATCGTGGCCGGACAGCGGGTGGCCGCGTAATCACGGAGCAGTTGCCGCAGCTGGCCGCGGCCGCGGCGGAGCCGCGACGTCACCGGCCTGATCGGCGTTCCCGAAATGCCGGCGATCTCCCGGTATGCGTAGCCCTCGATGTCGGCCAGGTACACCACGGTGCGGAAGTCTCCGCAAAGCTGGCGGAGCGCGGGTGTGATGAGGGGATCCGGCAGATGGTCCAGGACCTTGGTGTCGGCGGGTTTCAGCCCGGACGAGGGACGCGACACGGCACGTGCCAACTGCCAGTCCGTGCCCCAGCCGGCGGCCGCCGGCTGGGCCACGGACTGGCGTTTACGGTAACTGGCGATGAAGGTGTTGGTGAGGATGCGGTACAGGCAGGCCTTCAGGTTCGTGCCGGGCTCGAACGGCCACAATGAGGCGTACGCCCGAGTGAACGTTTCCTGGGCCAGGTCTTCGGCGTTTGCGGGGTGGAAGGTGCTGCTGGATGAATGCGAGGCATTCGGCGATCTCGCGGCCGGGATGTCGTGGACGGACATGGAGCCTCCTGAACAGTTGGTGAGTCCGCTGATCAGGCGTGTAGCAGCTGGGCGGTGAGCGGGTTGAGCTCGAGGGGATCGTCCTCGCCGACGATCACGGTGCCGCCGATGTTGACCATCCGGCCGTTGATCACGCAGCTGGGCTCGAACGCGAACGTCATCCCGGGTGCCAGGGGCAGTTCGCCGCCGATGGTAGGCACCTCGCCGAGCTCGCCGTAGTCCTGCGCCGGACCGTAGGCGCGCAGTCCCCAGCCGAAGCCGCACACAGGGCCGTAGGGGTTGATGCTGTGCACCATCGGGTGCACGTTCCACCCGGCGGCGTCCTTGAGAGTGCGGACCATCGCATCGGCCACCTCGCCGAAGGTATGTCCGGGCCTGAGCAGCGAAAGACCGATGTCGTAGCACGCGCGGGCGACCTTGGCGGCCTCCTCGATGTCAGGGTGAACTTCCCCGACCGCGATCGCCACCTGGTGCTGGCTTTCCTTCAAGGCGATGGAGTTGAACACCTCTGCCATGATCACGTCGCCGTCCTTGATCACCCGCGGCGGCTGCGGCCGGTAGGACCAGGGTGCCGGGCCCCAGGACACGAACCCCGGGCCGGAGGAGATAAGCATGTGCGGGGTATGCGCGCCGCGGCGCAGGCCCTCAGTCATCCCGGCGGTGAGTACTTCCGCCTCGCTGATCCCCGGGCGGGATGCTTCCAGCATCGCCTGGGCCATCGCATCACCGATTGCCGCGACGTGCCGGACCAGCGCCAGTTCCTCCTCAGAGTTGCGTATGATCCGGCGCAGCAGGCTGAACCACACAGGCTTGAACGTGGCCTGCGGAAACTGCTCGGTCAGCGGGGCGTACAGCGCGTGCGGCAGGAGTGGCACGATGTGCCATGGCGGATACGGCTCCAGGCCGATCACTCCCACGGTCCCCTGGTGCAGCCCATGCTCGGTGAGCAGTTTGGCCACGTGGGCGGGGTCCTTGCCGACCCGGATGCTGGCGGGCGCTATCCACAGCGCGTCGCCGCGCTTACGCGCCTCGATGTTGTCCTGGATGCTCATCGGTGACCATGCCAACTGCGTCGGCTCTTCCTCGCCCGCGAAGAACATCACGATCGATCCGGGCCGGTCGTTGGTGAAGTACACATCCGGCGCGAACGGCGCCACCGGCGCGCACTCATGCTCCCCGAAGACCAGGAGCGCATCGACCCCCTCGGCCCGCATCAGGTCCTGGGCAATCGCCCAGCGGCGATCACGCTCAGCGAGGGAGTAGCGGGGAACATCCGTCTGATTTGCCATGACAACCTCCCTGGCCGACTCGCTTTTGCCGACATCTCGCTGGCAAACAACGCCCGGGGTGCTCGCGCCCGGCCTCGGCCTCTCGATACGGAATTGCTCTACTGACATCTCCTCGGCCAGCCGCCATGTCCGGGCCGGTAATCGAGGGCCTGACCGTGGCGGGACTGGTTCTTCGAGGGACGGTACGAGCCGGCGCCGCGGGTGGGCGTCACCCGAAGGTGCCCATGCGGGTGGGATCTTTGGCGCGCCGCCGCTGGCACGACAGTGCCGCACGGCGGTCCCCGGGGCACGGCGGTGCCGGCGGAGGCTGGCTGCGGGTAGCGGGCTAGGGGATCAGGCCGAGCTGGCGGCCCCGGGTGACAGCCTCGGTGCGGTTAGCCGCGCCGAGCTTGCCCAGCACGTGGCTGACGTGCTTTTTCACCGTGTCCAGGCTAACCACCAGCTCCTCGGCGATCCGCGGGTTCGGCATGCCCGCGGCCAGCAGCACCAGGATTTCGCGCTCCCGGGCGGTCAGCTGCTCGACCAGGCTCGGCACCGCCGCGGCGGCGGCTCGACCCGAGCCCGGCGCGGCGTCCTTGCCGCTGAAGGCCCGCAGCACCTGGGCCAGGCAGCCGAACGGGACGCCGCGGGCAGCGGTCTGGCCTGCCCTCTGCGCCGCGGCCAGCCGGGCCAGCAGCGCGGCCATCGGCGCACCCTCATCGGCGAACACCCGGACGTAGCCCTGCGGGCAGCCCAGTATCAGCGCCCGGGCCAAGGTGTCCACCGCAGCGTCCTTCTCGCCGTCGGCTGCCAGTGCCAGCGCCTGCAACGCCTGGATCTCGATGACGCTGCCCGCCCGGCCCTGGGCGGCAGCCGCCGCGTACAGCCGCTCCAGCAGCCCGAGCGCCAGGCCGGGGCGGTTCTCGGCGAGCAGCACCCGGGCCAGTACCAGATACTCCAGCTCTCGCGGGTAGGACGGCTCGTCGTCCGCATCGAGGCCGCGTTCGCTCGTCCAGCGGGCGGCCGCGGCGACCTCGCCCTGGGCCAGCAGCAGCCGAGCCCGCTGGGCCGGGACCGGGTCGAGCAGGCCGGTCACGCCCGGGCCCAGGGCGGCCCGCCCGGCCTCGCCCATCGCCTCCAGTGCCCCGGGCGCGTCGCCCCGGGCCTGCCGGATCCACGCCAGGGTCACCAGGCCGGTGGCCAGCGGCGCGGGGTAGAGGAACTGCCGGCATAGCGCGATGCCCTCAGTGACATGCCGAAGGGCGCTGTCGAGTTCATTCCGCTGGTAGGCCACCTCGCCCAGGCCCACGTACGCGGCACCAGCGGGTGGCGCGGACGGCGGGCCGGACACTGCCGCGATGTCCAGCGTCTGCCGGTAGGTCCGGGCCGCCGCGTCCGGCCGACCCTGGGCGCGCTGGACCTGGCCGAGCTGGTAGATGCCCCATGCGGTGAGAACGGGCTGGCCGGCCGCCCGCCACCCGGCGATGCTGGACACGAAGGCCCGCTCGGCCTCCGCGAGCCGGCCCCGGAGCCATTCAGCCGCGGCCAGGAAACCCTGGATGGTAGAGCTCAGTAGCCGCTCATCCCCGCCGAGCTCGGCCAGGGCCTGCGACGCGAACGCGGCCGTGCCCTCGGCGTCACCGCGAAACTGAGCGAGATAGCTGCGATGGAGCGCGATCAGCGCGGGGACATTCACCAGCATGCTGGCCGCCCGGCCGGCCGATGGCTCGAACGGCTCACCGGCCGCGCCCGCAGAGCCTGCCAGCGCGCGTTCGGCCGCCTCCAGCGGCGGCTCCACCGCCTCCGCACGGCCGCTAGTAGCTGCCAGCAATGCCTGCGCCAGCAACAGCCGAGGCCGGGACTGGACCAGCTCAGTGGGCAGCGCCGCAAGCCATCGCAGCACCGTCGCCCGCTCGCCGCGCAGGTTGTAGGCTGCATCGAAATTCTGTTCGACCAGCCGGGCTGCCCAGGTCATCTCCCCGGCGGCTACCGCGTGGCGCACCGCGTCGTCGGCCAGCCCGCGCTCATCTGACCAGGCGGCAGCGTTGCGGTGCAGTTCCGCGACCCGATCGGGATGTTGCTGCTGGAGGCGGGCGCGGAGCAGATCGGCGAACAGGTGGTGGTACCGCCACCAGACGCGCACCTCATCCAGCGGCACCAGGAACAGGCCCGCCCGCTCCACCTGCTCCAGCATCACCTGGCCACCTGTCCGGCCGGTGGCCGCATCGCACAACTCCCCTGACAGCCGCTCCAGCACCGAGGTCTGCAGCAGGAAGGTGCGCACCTCTTCCGGCTGGCGGTCGAGCACCTCTCCGGCCAGGTAGTCCAGCACGAAACGATGGCTGCCGCTGAACGCCGCCACGAACCCGGCGACATCCGTCTGCCCCCGCAGCGACAGGGCGGCCAGCTGCAGCCCGGCGACCCACCCCTCGGTGCGAGCCGCCAGCGCCGCCACTGCTGCGTCGGGCAGGCCGGGCCCGGCCGCCTCGCGCAGCAGGGCTGCCGCCTCTTCCTCCGTGAAGCGCAGCTCGGCGGCACGTAGCTCGGCCAGCTGACCGCGGGCCCGCAGCCGCGCCAGCGGCAGCGGCGGGTCGGACCGGCCGGCCAGCACCAAGTGCAGCTCCGGCGGCAGGTGCTCGAGTAGAAACGTCAACGACGCTTGCACCGGCTCGGAGCCGATCAGATGGTAGTCATCGAGGATCAGTAGCACCTCGTCCGCACCCGGCTGGGCGTCCAGCTCGTTGATCAGGGCCGTCACCAGTCCCTCGAAGGACGGCGGTGCTGGCGGGCCGAGCAGCGGGGCGACCCGCTCGCCGATCCCCGGCCGCGCCCGGTCCAGCGCGGCCACCACATGCCGCCAGAACCGCACCGGGTCGTCATCGGCAGGATCCAGCGACAGCCACGCCACGGGCCGGTCGCCAGACCGGGCCCAGTCGGCCAGCAGCGCCGTCTTGCCGAACCCCGCGGGGGCGCACACCAGGATCAGTCCCCAGGCCAGCCCTTCGCCGAGCGCACCCGCCAGCCGCGGCCGCGGCACGAAACCCGGCCGCGGGCCAGGCACGTGCAGCTTGGTGGCCAGCAGGACATCCTGCTCAGCCGCGGCAGCCGCGGACGGGGGCGCCGCTTGGGGCTCAGCCATCGGGCGACCTACCACTCAGCGCATCCAGCGATGACCAGCATCGCTGCCAGGTCCGGTCATTGTATCCGCAGGCCTGAAGGATCTTCTTCCGGAACCGGACCGGGTGCCCGTGGCGGGACCTGCCCGGCACCGGCCGGGTCATGCCCTGGCGCGGCCGTCTTGCAGGCTGCGCAGTTGGCCACGGGCCGTTTGGACCGGCCGAGCACGAACACCGGCCAGCCCCGTGCCATGTACCGGCAGGCGGCAGCTTCCAAGGTGGCGTTGAGCCTGCCGCTGGCGGCCCTGCCCTCAACCGGGTAGCACGAGCGGAGCCTACCTTGCCTATCACATAAGATGAAGATATTATCACGTTTTGTGAAAGCCGGTCCGTCCATGCTGACGCCCTTCCTGCGCTCTGACGCGCAGGGCGCCGTGCTGGCAGAGACACTGCTCGATCCAACGACCGAGCTTACGATCTCAGAGATCGCCCGTCGCGCGGGCGTGCTCCCGGCCGTCGCTCACCGTGAGGTTAGCCGCCTCGTCGATGCTGACGTGCTGCGCGATCGGCGCGAAGGCAACAACCGGCTGGTACGCGCCAACACGGAGCACCCGCTATGGCCACTCATGTCACAGATCGTAGTGGAAACCTACGGGCCAGCCCCGCTGCTGCGTAACCTGCTCGCCGAACTGCCCGGCATCCGCGAGGCCTACATCTACGGCTCCTGGGCAGCCAGGCGCGTCGGACAGCCCGGCCCGCCGCCACGCGACATCGACGTCCTTGTCGTCGGTAACCCGTCCCGGACCGACCTGCTTGATGTCGCCGACGCGGCTCAGCAGCAGCTGCACGCCGAGGTCAACATCCGCACCACCACACCTGAGGCGTGGGCCGCGAAAGATCAGCCCTTCCTGATGACGGTCGCGTCCCGTCCCCTCATCACCCTCGTCGACCCGGGGACAGCCGGTGACTGAGCGCAACCCGCCCGCGGACGACCTCGGCTGGCTGCCTGGCGCTCCCGCTACGGGGTTCCTGCTCGACCGCGGTCAGATCGAGCGCGTTGAGGTCGACCCCGCTCATGCCCGCACCATCCTTGCCCAGGCCCGAATGCATCTGTCCTCCGCCCGCATCCTGGCCGGCACTGAGGACACCGCCGCAGCATTCGTTACTGCGTACGACGCTGCGCGGAAGTCGCTGTCAGCGATGCTCGCCGTCCAGGGACTGCGCGCCCGAGGCGGCGACGGCGGGCACCGTGTACTCAGCGAGCTCATGCAGGCACAGCTCCCACAGCATAGGCGCACCCTGCGCGAATTTGACTGGATGCGCCAGAAGCGCAACGACACTCAGTACCCAGACCCCGCTAAGCCGACAGCCACGGCGAACGACGTCACCGACGGCATCGCCGCAGCGCAACGGATCGTTGAGCTGGGAGAGCAGTTCCTGGGACCCGTCACCGCTAAGCGAAAGACAGGGCAGGAGATTTAGACCCGCCGGGCATTGCCCGCCAATGCCGCTCCGCTCGGCTCACTGCGATGCCGCATCAAGCGCCGCCCAGCGGAACTCCGAGGTATCTGACCGGGCGCTCGCTGCGCAGGTCACAGCGTCGCGGCCCTTACGTCGGCAGCGAGTTGGAACCCTGAAATGCCAGGTCAGAAACAAGAAGCCGGGCGGACGGCCTGCGTAACCGCTCCCACCGGCCCCGTCCGTAGCCTTTTCCGCCCCCGTCCGTGGGCTGGTCCGTGCCCGTCCGTGACCCGTTCCGCGTCCGTCCGTGGACCGAACGGACCCAGGAACCCGGCGCCCACGGACGCATAGCGGACGGCGGCGGCCCGAAACGCACCTCCAAGTGCGTCTGTGCTGGTCAGCGCCGGGTGACTTGGGCGGAGCGTTCGGGCTGTAAAACCGTCGGCTCAGCCTACGTTGGTTCGAACCCAACACCTGCCACTACCTGCGGAAACGGCCCCCCGGCTGCGGAAACACGTCCCGGGGCCGTTTTCTTCTTGTCCTGCCGTGTATCGCGGCGTGTCACCGTGAGTCGATGCATTGCGGTGTCCACGGACGCATAGCGGACGGCATCCGGGGCGCTAGGACGGTCGGTGCACACCGTCGGCTTTTTCACGGACGGCCACGGACGGGCCGCGCTGGCGGCGTGTTTCCCGGCTTGACGCGCGGCGCCGAGTCGGGCGTGCATCCCTATGTGCCCGCCGGCGCCCTGCGTGGTTTCCCGGGAAGGGGGGCCGGGACGGGGAAGGCGGATGCGTTGACGACCAAGGCGTTACGGGAGAGCGGGACGATGGCCGCCCACACCTCGAGGCCTACGCAGGCGGCGGTCCGCTACGTCCCCGCGTTGTCTACACCGGCCCGCCTGCGATCATCGCCCCAGGATGCCGTGGCCGTCTGTTATCAATTCGTGACCTAGCATCGCAGCGCGAGGCGTGATCTGAGCGTCTCCCAGATATGGAAGCCGATCCGTCGGATGTCATCCGCAGCCCGGGGCCCCGGCCTGAGCGGGCCGGCTATGACCCGGCGGCCCAGATGACGGTCAACCCTGCTGAGTACGTGACCGAGTTGTTCCGGGCGCACCACCTGGAACTGGTCCGGCTGGCCGTGCTGATCGTGGGTGATCTGGCCACCGCCGAAGACGTGGTGCAGGACGCCTTCGAGCAGCTTCACCGGCGGTGGCGGACCCTGCGCAAGCAGTCGAGTGCTTTGGACTACGCGCGGTCCGCCGTGCTGAACGGCAGCCGGTCCGTGCTGCG
>Ga0335078_10015769_pt1 | contig 11221 bp, 9 predicted proteins | sample Lox_Sample_32_FD_206711 | JGI IMG/M metagenome (GOLD analysis project Ga0335078, IMG submission 206711) | Soil microbial communities from Loxahatchee National Wildlife Refuge, Florida, United States - Lox_Sample_3.2 | ecosystem: Environmental > Terrestrial > Soil > Wetlands | place: USA: Florida...
GTGACACATCACGATGGACATCTAGATTATTGAAAACAAATGGCGGAAGCGAGTGGGGGTCGAACCCACCGACGACAGTCAAACCCGCGGTCCGCCGGTTTCGAAGATCACTAGTGGTGTTCTGATCGGTTTTGAAAATTTTCTACTCTAACTGATTCGTCAACCAGTTACAAATCGGGCCTTGTGATCCGTGCTGATTGACGTAGACCAGTTATGAACGTAGAACTATCACGTTTTTATCACAGTCAGCCTATCGGATGTCCTGCCACACCTTGACGCGGCACCATTAGCAAACACCGCCTGCACATAGACACGCCTAGAATAGTAGGTCTGATGGTTGGTGGTTGCGGGTCGCGCTCTAGGACGACACTGCTCAGTCCTCTTTGGGTGTGCATTTGTGATGTTGCGACTCTGCAGCGGAACTGCCAAAGGCAATCCGTGTGGAGCAATCTCGCGCCGACCGTTGTGCTCCGCTCAGACGAACTGTGACAAACATCACAACTACCTGTGATAGTTGGCACAGTAAACGACCCTCGTAATCACAGACAATCGTGGCCAATTCTTGACACAGAAGCAACAACTTCAACGTTAAGGAGTCGAAGAGATGCGCTCCCCCCGGTGCTGTGTGCTTGTTTTGTGCCTGGTCGCGGTGGTTTGCCTCTCCACCAACAGTCTTGCCATCCCAGCGTTTTCGCGGCAATACGGAACTTCCTGCAGCACCTGTCATCTGGACTTTCCCAAGCTGAACGACTTCGGCAAGGCCTTCAAAGATGCCGGCTTCAAGTTTCCCAAGGACGATGAAACCTTTATCAAGATCCCCCCCGTCATGCTGGGGGCGCCGGCCCAGGCAGAGTTGTGGCCCAAAACCATTTTCCCCGGAACGATTCCGGGCATGCCGCAGATCGGCTTGCGCTTTAATACTTACTTCCAGGTCCTCAGCGCCAATCGCAATAATTTCAATCTGCAGACTCCCGGGGATCCTACCTCGCCATTCCTTCCCCAGACGGATTTTCAGTCGGGCCTCTTCAGTATCTTCACGGCGGGCAACTTCGGCAGCGACATTGCTTTCTGGGTCGATGATGACATCAGCGTGGGCGGCGCCAACTCCAATGGCGGACTCGGCGACGGATACTTGAAGTTCGTGAACATCGGGCGCTTCTTCAAGCTGCCCAAGGATTTTCTTAGTTTGCGAGTCGGGCAATTTGAGCTCGACTTGCCCTTCAGCCAGGCGAGGACGTGGAATATCAGCGGCTGGGATATTTATGACCAGACCAACGTAGGCATCGCCACCACGCAGAACGTCAACAACATGTTCTCGCTCTCGGCAGCCGCCCAGGGTGTGGAACTCAGCGGGGGCCACCAATATGGTGGGTATCACTATTCGATCGCCATTGTGAATCAGAACACCGGGGGCACTCCCGGAGCCGGCAACAACGCTCCTCCGGTCGTTGGATATACCTCCGACTCCAATTTCAAGGACATCTACACCCGGCTTTCGTATCGCTTCAACCTGGAGAAAGACCCTTCCAGCCGCAAGGAGATTCAGGCGGCTGGCGCCACGGGCCCGCGCGACCACACTTACCTGAATGTCGGCATGTTGTACTTCTACGGACGTTCGGTGCAACGCCTGCTGGGTGAGAGTGCCGGTGGAGGAACCCCCGTGCTCGCCGCGCGCGAACCCTTTTACCGTGTCGGCGGCGACTTCAGCTTCAACTACCGAACTTTCAATCTCTTCGGTCAATACGTGCACGGCTACGATCAGAACCTGATGCCGGTCGTCCCCGCTGGATTTGCGAATCCCGCGTTCTTCACCAAGGGCAACCCTGCGACCTTCAACGGCGGCTTCCTGGAGGCCGATTACCTGGCTTTGCCCTGGCTGATGACCATCATGCGGTGGGATGTGGTGAATTCGACCGCCGACCGGCTCAACGGCGTCGGAGCTACCCCGGATACGGATCCGGGAGCTTATGTCTCACCGCTTCGCTCCACTCGCGACCGTTTTACGCCCGGCGTGCAATTTCTGATTCACGCCAATATCAAAGCTTCGTTTGAGTATCAGATCCGGCCCCAACAGGTGGTTTACGACCCGACTACTCTCAAGGCGCTCACCAACCCATTCCGCACCAACTCAGCGGTGGCGGCGTTGGAGTGGGTGTACTGAGCACAAGAACATAAATGGAACAGGAGAAATCATGAAAAGGAAAGCGACGTGGGGAATCCTGATTCTACTGGCTTGCAGCTTGGCGGCCAGCGCGGGAACAATCAGCGGAAAAGTCTCGGGCGTGGCAGGAGAATCGGTGGTGTACGTGGAGGCTCCTGCGGGCAAGACATTTCCCGCACCGACACAACAGCCGGTCATGGATCAAAAGGGCCTAATGTTCCAACCTCATATCCTGGCGGTACAGGCGGGCACGACCGTCGAGTTCCTGAACAGCGACAGCGTCGCGCACAATGTGTTCTGGACCTCGGTGAGTGGCAACAAGAAGCTCGGTCATAACCTCGGGACCTGGCCGAAAGGTGAGAAACGGCCGTTCAAGTTTGACAATCCCGGAGCGGTGCCACTGTTGTGCAACGTGCATCCGGAAATGGCTGGCTACATAGTTGTGTCGCCCACGCCGTACTTCGCGACCACAGACAAATCGGGCGAATACAAGATCGACAACGTACCCGACGGCAGCTACAACGTCACGGCCTGGCATGAGGGAGCCAAGCCGCAATCCAAGCCGGTTTCAGTTTCCGGCGACACCAAAGCTGATTTCACCCTGAGCAAGTAAGGAAGGCGCCGCAGGGCGGCGGTGCGTCCGCCGCCCTGGCCCTGCTCCCAAATCGACCTCTTCAGGCGAACGATCGGAAGACCGCGTCATGCTGAAGCGATACAAGAACAAACGAGTCGATGGAGATTGGTTGAACACCAACTTCCCCTGCATGATGGCGTGCCCGGCTCACACCAATGCCGGCCGTTACGTTGGCTTGATCGCCGAAGGCAGGTTCGAGGAGGCTTACGGTCTCGCCCGCGATCCAAACCCGTTAGCCAGCATCTGCGGGCGCGTCTGCGCTCACCCTTGCGAAACCGCCTGCCGCCGCGGAGAAATCGATCGGCCCATTTCCATCCGCGCCCTTAAACGGTTTCTGACCGAGCGCTACGGCCCCGAGTCGAAAAATCGACTCGATGTAAACGCCGGCAGAGTTCAGAAGAAACTGCCTCACAAAGTGGCCGTGGTGGGCGGAGGGCCGGTCGGGTTATCGGCTGCGCACGATCTGGCTTTGATGGGCTATTCGGTCACGATCTTTGAAGCTTCTCCGGTGCCAGGGGGAATGTTGTACCTCGGCATTCCGGAATACCGCCTGCCGCGCGACGTGGTGGAGGCGCAGGTGCGGGAGATTCTTGAGACGGGCGATATCACGCTGAAGCTGAACCACGCGGCGGGCCGCGACTTCATGGTGTCGGATCTGCGCCATCAGGGCTTCGATGCGGTATTGATCGCGGTTGGCGCGCATCGCAGCCGCGACCTCAGTATTCCGGGCGTCAACCTGGACGGTGTGCACAAAGGAATCGACTTTCTCCTCAATGTAAACCTCGGTTACAAGTTCACCATCGGCAAGAAGGTAATTGTCATCGGGGGTGGCAACGTCGCCATGGACGTAGCCCGCTCGGCCGCCCGCGAGGTCGTGAAGCAGCACGCGGCGGGAATACAAGATGCGGAACCCTCGGCGGAAAATGTCTCCGCCGTCGCCACGCGCGAGATGGTCGATATCTCTCTGTCGGCCTTGCGCATGGGGGCACAAGAGGTCGATATCGTCTGCCTGGAGCGCCGCGACGAGATGCCGGCGGCGCTGGAAGAGATCGAAGAAGCGGAAGCCGAAGGGATCATCCTGCATCCGGGGCTCGGCCCCAAGCGGATGGTCGGGAAAGACGGAAAGGTCGTTGCTCTGGAGACGCTCAAGACCAAGTGGGTCTTCGATCAGAACAAGCGCTTCAATCCAGCGTTCTACGAAGGCAGTGAATCGCAGATCGAATGCGACACCATCATCATGGCGATCGGGCAGGCGCCGCGCCTGGACTTCCTCAAACCGCAGGACGGGGTGGAGATCTCTCCTCGCGGCCTCATCGCGGTCAATCCACAGACCATGATGACTTCCGCTCCCGGCATCTTCGCCGGGGGCGACTGCGTTTTCGGTCCGCGCTTAATCATCGATAGCGTGGGCGATGGCAAGCGCGCCGCCATCGGGATCGACGAGCACCTCCAAGGCAAGAAGCACCCGGAGCCCGTCATCGAGGTTGAGATTCTGCGGCGTCACGGTATGCCACTCGACTACCTCGACATCATGCGGCAGGCGGTTCCCATGCTGCCATTGGAGCGCCGCACCGGCGTCACAGAAGTCGAGATCGGATATGACGCACAATCGGCGATTGAAGAAGCTCAGCGTTGCCTGCACTGCTGGGTCAACACCGTTTTCGAGGGTGCGCCGGAAGACGGCACGATGTGCATCCTCTGCGGGGGCTGCGTCGATGTCTGCCCGGAAAAATGCCTGGAACTGGTCTCGCTCGACCGGATTGAGTTCGCTCCAGAGACCGTCACGCACATTCGGGACAATCAGGAATGCTTTGGAGTGGAACTCGACGAAGTGGCCGCGGACGAGCTTGGTGCGGTGACCGGTTCGGCCATGTTGAAGGATGAGACGCGCTGCATTCGCTGCGGGCTGTGCGCGATGCGCTGCCCTGTGGGAACCATCACCATGGAGTCGTACAACCTGGTGCCGGCAGAACCCACGGGATTGATTGCGGTCGGGGCGATTGACGGAGCTTTCCGGCCGCAACCGTCCGCCCCGGTACCAGCCAAGGGATAACTATGGACGAGAAGAAAACACAGGAGACCAATCAGGAGCTCGACCGGCGGGCCTTCTTTGTGAAGTTGGGGCTCGGTTCGCTGAGCATCGCGACGGCTGGGACGGCGGTGTTCGGATACCAGTTTCTCTCACCCAATGTGTTGTACGAACCTTCGCCGGTCATCAACGCCGGCAAGCCGGAGAGCTACCCGATCGACTCCGTCACCCTGGATGTGAACTCCGGGATTTACATCATCCGCGCGAAGGAAGGATTCTTCTCGCTGAGCGCCGTGTGTACACATCTGGGATGCCTGACGGCGTGGAAACCGGAGCTTGGCATCATCGCTTGCCCGTGCCACGGCAGCAAATTCCGGCAAAGCGGCGAAAAAATCGAAGGGCCGGCTCCGAAGCCGCTTCCCTGGAAGCGCATGTGGATCAGCGACGACGGCGATCTGATGGTGGATCGTTCTGCCGACATCAGCCCCATGCAGTACGTGAGGATTTGAGCATGGAGAAGACAGTCAACAACTATTTCGACGACCTGCGAAACTCACGCGTGTGGCGCTCGATCTTCCGCAGCGGGACAGGCGCGAGTACGCTGCACCGCTCGCTGGCCATCCAGCAAAACGTTTTCCTACACTTGTTCTCGACCAAGGTGCGCCGTCGGATGCTGGGGTTCAGCGCGACCTGGTACCTGGGCACAGTGACGTTCGGAACTTTTCTCTTGCTGGTGAGCACCGGCATTCTGCTTATGCTCTACTATCATCCCTCGGTGCCGCAGGCCTACTCCGACACCAAAGACCTGCAATTCGTCGTCTCATCGGGATTATTCCTCCGCAACCTGCACCGTTGGTCGGCGCACGCCATGGTGTTTCTGGTGTTCGCCCACATGTTCAAGGTGTTTTATCGGGGAGCCTATCGCCCTCCGCGCGAGTTCAACTGGGTCATCGGCATCATCCTTCTGCTGATTACGCTTTTGCTCAGTTACACGGGATACCTGCTCCCGTGGGATCAGTTGGCGTACTGGGCGATTACGGTCGGATCGAATATCGCGTCAGCCGTGCCGGTCGTTGGGAACAGGATACATTTCCTGCTGCTGGGTGGCAACGCGGTGAACGCCAATGCCCTGCTGCGTTTCTACGTGCTGCACTGCATGATCCTGCCCCTGACCGCGATCTTCTTTATCGCGATTCACTTCTGGCGGATTCGCAAGGATGGTGGATTGTACGCGCATCAAAGCGAACCGCCGGAATCACGGGCGCGGGCGTTGGCGGCAAGGGGGGTGCGATGAGCGACGGCAAAGACTTCATCGCCGGAGTGGACTCGAACGCAAAGAAGTCACCCAAGCGAGTGGTGTTCGTCACTCGCCGCACTTCGGCACAGGTAAAGGTGGCGGACGAGGAGCAGCTGCAAACATTTCCAGAAGTTCTGTTTCGGGCAGCGGTCGCAGTCGAACTGGTAGCCATCCTTTTGGTGATGATTGCGCTCGTGTTCAACGCACCACTGGAAGGAATTGCCGATCCCTCGCATACTCCGAATCCCGCCAAAGCGCCGTGGTACTTCCTCGGATTGCAAGAGATGCTGCACTACTTCCCTCCGGTGGTGGCGGGCGTGCTGGCGCCCGGACTCGTGGTCATCGCGCTCATTGTCATTCCCTACTTCAATATCAATATCGAGGCCGAAGGATTCTTTCTGAAGGACCGCGCCCGGCGGTTGCGCACTTTCTTCGTGGTAGCCGCGGCCCTGTCTATATTCCTGTTCGTTTTCCGCGTCTACGCGGCGCTGATTCCGACTTTGATCATGGCCGCACTAATGGCATTGGCGGCGTACAGTTCGCCGGAGTCAAATCCCGGCTTCCGTGGCTACCTGGCTTCGAAGCCATTGTCATTCTGGGTGATGACGTGGTTCCTGTTCGAACTGGTGGTGCTGACGACCATCGGCACGTTCTTCCGCGGCCCGGGCTGGTCTTGGGTGTGGCCGTGGCAGAGTTCCTAAGAGGATGAAGTGGCACTGAAAGACAAATTCGCTACCATCTGGCAACGCCTGTTCGGCGACAGTGTTCGCGCCTTCGGCGTGGTGAGCCTGCTGTTCCTTGCCTCGCTGGCCATCGCCCCCGCCAAGAATTACTTCAGCGAGTGGCGTCACTACCAGGGGCAATACCTGAAGATGATTCGGGGGCGGGGTGAAGCGCTCACTCTGCGCCGACACTTCCAGGGCGACTTGCAGCAGATCTGGTTGCCTGAGCTCGGCGTTGTTGATCGATGCACCACCTGCCACATCGGGCTGAAGGAACCCAGTCTGGCGGATGTCAGTTACCAGCCATTCCGCAAGCATCCGGCGATCCCGCACTCGCTGGACCAATTTGGCTGCGTCATGTGTCATCGCGGACAAGGGCCGGCGACTACGGTCGAGGAAGCCCATCGCAGCACGCTGGCTTGGGAGCAGCCGATTCTCCCGGCTAAGTACACCGAGTCGTCCTGCGGCCAGTGCCACCGCGATTCGCTCACTGGAACGCCCCAGCTCAACCAGGGCCGGGCCCTGCTGGCGCGCAGCGGGTGCCTGCACTGCCATGCCGTAAAGCTGGCCGATGGCACACTCCTCAAGGCGACCGACGATCCGCCGTCACTCTCGCACATCGCCGATAAAACCACGCGAGAATGGATCTACGCATGGATTAAGGATCCACAGGCCTATGCCTCTTCGGCGACCATGCCGAATTTCAAGCTCAGCGACGACGCCGCGCGCGACATCTCAGCGTTCCTGATCGCCAACAGCACTCCGGTGGCAGGAGGCAGCCTTAGCCTCTCCGCTGCGAAGGCTGCGACCGATCCGACCGCCGGTGGAAGCTTGTACGGAGAGTCGTTCTGCGCCTCTTGTCATGCGGTGCAGAATGCCGCGGGAAATCTGGTGGGGGGCGACGTCGGGCCGGAGCTCACCCGCGTGGGCAGCAAGGTCAAGCCGGAGTGGCTGCAGGGTTGGCTGCGCAACCCGCGAACTTACGACGCCGGAACCGGGATGCCGCATTACCGCTTCAACGACCAGCAGATTGCCACCTTGTCCAGATTTCTCATGGCAAAGACGGATTCCGATCTTCTGGCCAACGTCCATCTTGACACCGCCACACCGGAACAGATTGCCCACGGCAAGCGCCTGGTGATGGACTACGGGTGCGCTTCCTGCCACGAGATCGGAGGTATCAAGAAGCCGGAGAATTTTGCGCCCGAACTCAGCCGCATCGGCAGCAAGCCGATCACGCAGCTGATCTTCTTGCAGGGCATGCCGCACACCTTGCCGGATTACATTGCGGGGAAGATCCGCAACCCGCGTGCGTTTGCACAGGGCCTCAAGATGCCGCAGCACACATTCACGCCGGCGCAGATCGATGCCCTCACCACAGCTCTACTCTCGTTGAACGACCGCTCCCGAAGCCTGCCTCCGTCGCTGATGGTCGCGGGCAGAACGGAGCCGGACTACCAACCCGCGGGAAAGGCCGGCCAGTTAATGCATGACCTGGCCTGCTTCAGCTGCCATCGCATCAATGGCCGCGGCAGTGATATGGCGCCGGACTTGAGTTGGGAAGGAAGCTCCGTGCAACGCAAGTGGCTGCAGGATTTCCTGAAGAATCCGAATACGCTGCGGCCAGCGCTGATCCGGCGCATGCCAAGATTCAACCTGAGCGACGCCGACATCAACGAGCTCACCGACTACATCATGACTGTTTATCAAAGCCCGTCGGTCGATCGCGACTCCATGCCGGCCAGCGGCTATTCGCAGGTCGAAGTCGAAACCGGCAAGCAGATCTTCTATTCAAAGTACGCGTGTCAGTCCTGTCACATTGTCGACACCAAGAGAGACAAGGGTTACGTCGGCCCCACCCTCACGCAGGTGGGCTCGCGGCTCAGTGCGGCTTGGATCTACGCGTGGATGAAGAACCCGCAGGCGCTGCGCCCGGGCACGATCGAACCGAATCGCGGCATGGGTGATGACGATGCGCGGGCATTGACGGCTTACCTCATGAGCTTGAAGGGATCGGGAAGGCTGGAGGCAAAGCAATGAAACGGTCCTTCGTTCTCGTCGCGCTGCTCGCTCTCGTGAATTCCGGTTGCTCGAAGAAGACAACTCCGGCGGCAACTGCCAAGCCCACGGCTTTCGGCGCCGCCATCGTGGAATCGAGCGGCGGCAAACAAATCACGGCCGTGGGCACCAGACTGCCACAACCGGTCGTCGTACAGGTGAATGACGAGCAGGGCAACGCCGTGCCTGGCGCCTTCGTGGAACTCAGCGCGCCGGCCGGCGTGACCCTCGACCCACCCAATGGCCTGACCGACTCCAGTGGCCAGTTCACCTCCAATGTCGGCCTCGGGGGCATCGCAGGCCGCTACCAGATCACCGCGAGCACAACCGACAAATCGCAGAAGAGAGTTGAATCGAAAGTGGAAGAGATCGCGCTCGGCTATCAGGAGGTCGTCGGACGGCAGCTGAACGATCAATATTGCGACCGCTGCCACAATTCGGAATCCACACCCGAGCGGGTTTCGAACTTTGACAATCTCGAAATCAAGCCGCACGGATTCTCGGAAGGTGACAGCCTCAACAAACTGAGTGACGCCGACCTTACTGCCATCATCACCCACGGCGGGCCCGCGCTGAATAAGTCACCCTCAATGCCTCCCTACGGCTATACTCTCAGCAAATCCGATATTCAGGCTGTGATTGCTTACATTCGCGCCGTGTCGGATCCACCTTTTCACGGCTTCGGCTTGGTTTATGCAAAAAATCAGTAGACTCTTCCTGGCTCTGACCTTTTTAACCCTGAGTGCCCTGGCGCAGGTGATCGCGCCCACGGCGATCAAAGATCCGGAACTCCGCGAGTTACAAGAGCAATATCTCGATGAGTTGAACGCGCTGGGAAAAGATATCCTCGCCTTGCCGAGAGAGTATCCCTTCTATCTGAGCCGCAAGCTCGATCTCGATGAGGCGCAGCAGAAGCAGTCGGACCAGCACTCGATCCGTTTCGATCACTACAAGGGCCGTACCGTTCTCGAGATCACAGGCAACTATTACGCTTCCTACTCCAATGAACAAATCGATCCCGAGGAACGCGCCAAAGCGACCTATTTAAAAGTGATTCTCCCCATCCTTAAGGTGGAGGTACCGCGCTTCCAGGGGGTTGCCGACCTGAAGGCGTACGCCTTCGAAATTTCTCACCACGTAAGCGGGAAGGTCATGGGGGTTGCTCTCGAGAGGCCGGAGAATCTGGTGATGATCCTGCCCCAAGCGGCGGCGATCCGGCTGGTAGGCGCGAAGGACGATGAAAATGCCCAGCAGTCGGCCCTGTTGCTGGCCGAGGTCTATCTGAACGCGAGTCCGGTTACCATCTGGCTAAGCGGCGAGGGACCGCAACTCGCAGCGCAGAGATCGGAAGATCAGGATTCCGGCAAGTCAAAAGACAGCGCGATCGACATCATTCACGATCAGACCGAGGTCGAGCAACGGAGGGAAGCAGAAGCCATCCGTATGCCAAGCCTCAAGCCCGATAAGGCAGCCGATCCGCCACCGCCGCCACGCGACACATCCGCCCCGGCGCTCGCCGCTCTGCAAGCGGTGAACGAGCAGTCGTTGGCGGAGATCGTCAAGAAATTGGATTCCCAGGCGCATTTTGTTTCTTACGCTCCTCCCAGCTTCGTTGCTTTTCGTAACCAGATCTTCGCCGAGTTCTCGGTGAACACGATTTTGCCCGAGCGCGCAGCTGGGGGCTCACATTACCAGATGGCGGCGCTGGCTTTCGACGATCACATCTCCCATTTGATCCGGCCGGTTCTGGCTTACTTCAAGGGTGAACAGCAATTCGACGGCCTCGGCTTCAGCGCCAATGTGCGGGCACCGGGCAAGCAGGCTTCCAGCACGAGCAGCGAAGCTGTGGAGTTCTTCTTCCCGCTCTCCGCCCTCCGCTGCTACGAAACATACGACTGCACCGGACAGCAGTTGATCGACGCCGGGGCGGTTCTAGTCAACGGCGAACGCATCGGACTGGACCTTCAAGTCGCTGAGGGTGGGATTGCAGCCAAGAGCAAGTGACGTACCTTCTTGATCCTGCCCTATTCCAGGTCCTGTATTGATAGTTCCGGGAGGCCAACGGAGAAACCAGCTTGGCGCGCTCTGAGAATTAGGCCGGTTCACCTCGGTGTTCCGCTCCCAGCATTCTATTCGAAAACTACACTTTCCTAACAACTAGTATCTCGAGGCGGGAAGCCAATGTTTACGCGGGTCGAAAGGAGCAGAATATGGGAGGATTTTCTAACAGCGTGAAAGCATTAGGTGTGAGCACGGGGTGATCTTACAGGCGGTCCGGGAAGCCGATCAAAACCGAGAGGGGTTGGTGTATGGTGACGGC
>Ga0335078_10015770_pt1 | contig 11221 bp, 7 predicted proteins | sample Lox_Sample_32_FD_206711 | JGI IMG/M metagenome (GOLD analysis project Ga0335078, IMG submission 206711) | Soil microbial communities from Loxahatchee National Wildlife Refuge, Florida, United States - Lox_Sample_3.2 | ecosystem: Environmental > Terrestrial > Soil > Wetlands | place: USA: Florida...
TAACCACTTCTGCGTCGGGCACATGATGGTCGACGGCACCCCCAGGGTCGCGTTCACCGGCAAGACGTTCCCGTTCCCCGAGCCAGCGGCCGACGAGCACCCTGGCGGGTACACCAACCGGTGGGCCAGGAGCCATCTCGCGAAAATGGCGGACCTCTGCGGCGCCTACCCCGCCGAACTCGGCGTCATCACCCCTTACGCGGACCAGCTGATCGGCAAACACGACGGCGAGAACGGCAAACAGACCAAACGCGGCCAGACGACCAGACGGTCCGCCGGCCAGCCCGAGAAGGAGCCGCAGCGCAAACAGGGCGCGCGGGACGAGGCGAACGCCGCCGCGCGCAGCGCCCGCGAGAACAGCCCGCAGGTAAGTCACGAGCCGCCGCCGGATCCGCCCACCGTCAACGACAGTCCCGCCCGTCGCGTCGCCGGCCGCCCGGCCGGCAAGCTGACGGCCGGCGAGCAGCATCGTCCGGCGCCCGCGAGCGTGCGGGAGCTGACGGTCGCCGACCGGATCTGCGAGATCGCACCGGCGCAGCGAAACCCGGCCGCCGACGCATTGCCGCGGATGTACGCAGAGGACTATCAGGTCTTCGCGTTTCTGGACAAGGCCGGGCTCGCGCCAAGCGCGCTGATCGCCCGCGCCGCGATGCCCGGCAAGAGCGAGCGAACGGTCGAGTACAAGCTCGAGAAGCTGTACGCCAACGCGCTGATCGCGCGGCACGAGACGACGCTGCGCGGCCAGCGCGACGATGCGCAACGCCCCCCGGCGCTCTACTCGCTCACCCACGAAGGGCTTAAGGCCGCCCAGCAGCGAGCGCCGGAGCCGGCGATCCACCCCAAGCGGGAGTTCCGCGAGATCGAGGCGTCCAAGGGCGCGCGAGTTGCGCACGACCTGCACGCGCTGTGGTGGACGGTCGCGCTGCATCGCGCGCTCGGCGATGTCGCGACAGACAACTGGAAGACGCCCCGCTACCAGACCGGCCGGATCCCCGTGCCCCAAACCGGCGCCGGCCCGCGCCGACGGCAGGTCACGATCGCCGAGGCGTTCCCGCATGGTCAGACCGCGATCGACCTCCAGGCAGCCCAGGCGCGCGAGATCAAGCCCGACGTCACGCTCGAGCTCAAAGTCGGCGAGATCGTCTTCGACGTGCTCGTCGAGCTGGACCTCACCGAGCGTCCCGCCTACAACCGCGACAAGCTCGCCGCCTACGACGCATTCCTGTGCGCCTGGTGGCGGGCCGTCCCACGCTACGGACGGCTCGGCGGCCCGCCGATCGTCGTCTGGGTCTCGCCCAGCGAGCGCGCCGCACTCGCGCTCGCGCGAACCGCCGACACCGTGCTCACCGGCCGGTGCGGCGTGATCGGCCAGCCCCCGCCCAACTGGTATCACGCCGGCCGCGACCACACCTTCTTCGCCGTCGAAGAACACATCCACCACGGCTCGCTGCAACTGCTCGCGCTGCCGGAACTGCCGGCCAACGCGCGACAGGAGCGCGACGGCGACCCCACGCTGTACCTGGACGGCCGGCAGCTGATCCCGTCGACCATCGCGGCGGCCGGACGCAACCCGCGCAAGACCACCGAGCACGAATAACAGGACAGCACGGCATGCGCAGCAAGCTGCAGATCGCGGACGAGCTGCGGGACCTGCTGCCGACGGCGATCGTCAAACACATCATCGCCACGCGCGAAACCGCCGACGTCGCCTGCGGCGTATGCGGGCAGCAGACGCCCGTGAACTCCCCCGAGACCCTCAACGTGATCGTCAGCCACGCCAGCCAGACCGGCACACCAATCGTCCAGTTCGCGCACCCATGCTGCGCCCCTTCCGGCTTCACCAACTTGCGGCTCCCGGCCGGCGAGAGCGAACTCGAGAGTGCATGCCGGACCGCCGTCCGACCGCACCCCACCGCTCCCGCAATCCTCCTCTTCGAAGTCTGGCGACGCGCGATGACCGACACCGGCGAGGACCTCGAGCTAACCCTACCGCCAACTCGGACTCAGCCCCTCGGCGGCCGGCCTGACCGACCCCAACCCTTCCCACGCACGCTCGCTACAGCTGGTGCTCGACGGCACCGAAGCTCGAGTCGAGCTCACCCGGCAAGGCGCACACCTCCTCAACTCGCTCGTCCCGACCACCGTCGCGCCCGCACCGCCAGGAACAGCCCTTCACACCTTTCAGCTGACCGACGACTCCACCTTCGGACTATGGCGAGACACGCTCGCCCGCACCGGCCGCTGCCTGCTGATCAGCGGTCGCGCACTCGGGCTCGACCACCCGTCCATCGAACGGATCGACATCCTGCTCAAGGAAGCCCAAAGCGCTCGCGGCGGTCATCACCGCCACCGTCAAACACGACCGATCCTTTCTCTGAACACCCTCGACCCCGTCCACCGGTGCGGACAACAGCATCACCGACGCGCATCGCCACCGCGCGATCGCCCGCGGCTCGGACCGCGAGCGCCGACCAGGCCGATACGAGGCAAACGACACTCGCGCATTCGCGCGAAGCGCAAGCATGAAAACGACTGGATCGCGCCGCTTACAGTGATGCTGCCCGTCCGACCCGGTCACGCGGGCCGCGCCAGCGTCGGCGCCCACCCGCTAAGGAATGCACAAGTCCGGGGGCCCATCCGTTAGCACGTCGACGGCTAGCACTACACCCGGCCGGAGTTGCGTTCGGTCGCCAGAGCGCAACTCCGGAATCGGTGCGTCCCGGAGCGAAAGGACTAGTCCGCCTCGTTGTCCCGGCACGATCGTGTTCCGCGCGTTGCGATCACGCGCATGACCGAGGCGGGACGATCGCTTCTGGCCTCTCGGCCTTGGGGTCCGGCCGATGCCATCGGGAAAGCAATAGCGGCGGGTGCCGCCGGCCCCGAGCTAAATGACTACCGTTCAGCCGGGGCGAACCAGTAGTCCGCCGCGTCGGGCGGGACGGCTGCTGGCGTGGCATTGCAGTGACGCCGTCACGGGAGGCCGCGCGATCGCATTCACGCGGCAGAAGTCGGGGCGATGGCGGGTGCAGGACCGGTCCGCTTGCTCGCCACCGGTTAGCACCGCGTCGTCGCGAGATTACGTTTGGTCGCCAGAGCACAACTGCAAGGTCCGCTCGTCCCAGAGCGAAAGTGAGAGTCGTCCGGCTTGCTGGCGCGGAACGATCGCATCCCGCGGTTGCGATCACGCGCATGACCGAGGCGGGACGATCGCTTCTGGCCTCTTGGCCTGTGGGGTCCGGCCGATGCCATCGGGAAAGCAATAGCGCGGCGAGTGCCGCCGGCCTCGAGCTGCATGACTACCGCTCAGCCGGGGCGAATCAGTAGTCCGCCGCGCCAGGCGGGACGGCTGCTGGCGTGGCGTTGCGGTAGCGCCGGTCGTGGTGTAGGGGTGATCGCTTTCCCGCGACGCGTTGGCTGGCGGTAGCCGAAATCGAGCAAGCGGCTGATCCTCCTCTCGCGAGAAAGCAGGGCTGCCGAGGTGACCCGCCCGGCGACTCACCGTCGACGCGGTGGAGACGCACACCTTTGGCGGGTTGCGGGAATCGGGTTCCTGCGGTCATGAGATCTGCAATGAGGTGGCGCGGTAATTGCGGACATCGGTGGTGATGCGCGAATGCGCGCCCAACGCGTGGCTGCCGGCGCGGCGGGTTTAGGGTGGGTGTCGATTTTTGCCTCGCTCGCTCGACGCAGAGGTAGAAGCAGTCCAACCGATAGGAGGCATGGCGGATGCGAGTCATGGTGCTGATCAAGGCGACGGAGAAGAGCGAGGCGGGCGAGATGCCGAGCCAGGAGCTGCTCGAGCAGATGACGGCGTTCAACGAGGAGCTCGTCAGGGCCGGGGTGATGCTCGCCGGGGAGGGCCTTCATCCGAGCTCGGAGGGCGTGCGCGTCGAGTTCTCGGGCCCTGAGCGCAAGGTGATCGACGGCCCGTTCGCCGAGACCAAGGAGCTCCTGGCCGGCTACTGGCTGTGGCAGGTCAGATCGATGGATGAGGCGGTCGAGTGGGTGAGGCGGATCCCCAATCCGACGGGCGAGCATGGCGTGGTGGAGATCCGTCCGGTGTTCGAGGCCGACGACTTCGGCGAGGAGTTCACGCCCGAGCTGCGTGAGCGAGAGGAGCGGCTGCGCACACAGACCGCAGCGGGCGCGTAGCCGCGGCCGTGGCGGGGCACGACGTCACCCGCACCATCGAGGCCGTGTGGCGGATCGAGTCCGCCCGGCTGATCGCGGGCATTGCCCGCCTGGTGCGCGACGTCGCGCTCGCCGAGGACCTGGCCCAGGAGGCGCTCGTCGCCGCGCTGGAGCAGTGGCCGGAGTCGGGCGTCCCGGACAATCCGGGCGCCTGGCTCATGGCCACCGCCAAGCATCGCGGCGTGGACAGGCTCCGGCGCGCGGAGGTCCACCAGCGCAAGACCGAGGAGCTCGGCCGCGATGCGGAAATGCGCTCGCCCGTTGCTGAGGAGGACCTTGCGGCCGCGGCCGACGACCCGTTCGAAGACGACCTTCTACGGCTCATCTTCACCGCCTGCCATCCCGTGCTCTCCCCCGATGCGCGGGTGGCCCTGACCCTGCGTTTGCTGTGCGGTCTGACGACGCGAGAGATCGCGCGGGCCTACTTGGTGTCGGAGTCGGCCGTGGCGCAGCGCATCGTGCGAGCGAAGCGCACGCTGTCGGCGGCGCGTGTCCCGTTCGTGGTACCGAGCCGGGACGAGCTGCGCGAGCGGCTGGCCTCGGTGCTCGAGGTCGTCTACCTGATCTTCAATGAGGGCTACTCGGCCACCGCGGGCGAGCGGTTGATCCGACCCGAGCTGATGGAAGAGGCGCTGCGGCTGGGGCGGATCCTGGCCGAGCTTCTACCGGACGAGGCGGAAGTCCACGGGCTCGTCGCGCTGATGGAGCTGCAGGCGTCCCGCACGCGGGCGCGGATCTCGCCCGCGGGCGATCAGGTGCTGCTCCTCGAGCAGGACCGCTCGCGCTGGGACTGGCTGCTGGTGGGCCGGGGCCTAGCGGCGCTCGAGCGCGCATACGCCACCGGCGGCCCGATCGGGCCCTACACGCTGCAGGCGGGCATCGCCGCCTGCCACGCACGCGCCCGCGCAGCCGAGGACACCGACTGGGAGCGGATCGTGGCGCTCTACGACGGGCTGGCCCAGCTGATGCCCTCGCCCGTGGTCGAACTCAACCGCGCCGTGGCCGTCGGGATGGCGTTCGGCCCGCAGGCGGCACTCGAGATCGTGAACCGCCTTCGAGAGGAGCCCGCTCTCGACACCTACCATCTGCTGCCCACCGTGCGCGGCGACCTGCTCGACAAACTGGGCCGCCCCGATGAGGCCCGGGCCGAGTTCGAGCGGGCCGCGCAGCGCGCCGCGAACTCGCGGCAGCGGGCCGCGCTGCTCGAACGGGCGGCCGCCCGTGCCTCCCAGGATGACGCTCCTGGTCCTGGTGTCGTCGCGCCGCGCGATTCTCGCGGTCCCCTAGGTCGCTCCTGAGTTGCGTGGGTTGCAGGGCCGCTCCCGCCTCTGACGTCGGTTCGGACATCGGAGCGGATCCCCCCAGTCGCGCTTCCGGCGCATACGGGGGCCGGCGGCGCGGAAGGCGAGAGGAACGCCGCGCGACCTATGGGGTCTGATCGCGTGCAAGTCCCATTCCGCTCCGTTCTGACGCTTGGCAAGGATCGGTCGCTAAGGCCGCCGCCGAGTCGTGGCGTTTGACCGGTGCTCCTGCGCGCGGCCAATCCAGGGCCGCGAATAGCCAACGATTACCAATGACGCCTGGGTCGTTCGATAGATGCGTCCGGCCCGCTCCTAGCGGGCCCGGCATTGGAGGGAATTGTCGTTGCTGTAATCAGGCCGTGGCGGCGATAGTGGCGGTGAAGGCCGCCTGATCGCTCATCGCTTTGTGTCCGCGAAGCTGCACGATCGCGATCCTGGTGGTCACCTCGCAGATCGCCATCAGCACCAGCGCGGTCGGCCATGCGGTGGCGGAGATGTGATGGGCGATGCTGAAGTTGGCGATATCGGGGCGTAGGCCGTGGCTGACGGCGAACGCGAACACCATCCGCGAGCCGATTCCCGCGACCAGAAGCGCGGCGGCGAGCCAACCCACGCGCGCGACCGCGAGGCCGTTGGCGCCGGCGCGGACATAGGTCGCGAACCCCGACGCGATCCCGAGCGTGAGCCCGGCTGCTGCCAGCAGGCCGATCAGGACGAGGTCGTTGCCGGCGGTCGGAATCGAGTGCAGAAACATCTGTGCCACGAAGAAGAGGATGACCAGCGGGACGATGACGCTGCGACGGTCTAGTTCGCGCTCCCTGGCCTGGCGCGCCACGAGCAGAAGGAACATTGCGTTGATGAGGTAATCGATGATGGTCATGGCGCCATCATCTTCTGCCGGGCCGGTTCTGTCGTCGGCCCGCGGGTTGGACCGAGGGTTGATCTTCACCTCAACCCACGGGTTGACCGCCAATGTCAAACGACGAGCATTACGAGCAGACACGCCCAGCTGCCAGATCATCTGAGGCACTCCCCGGGCGTCCCAGCCGCCGGCAACGCGCAACAGCGGCGGGGTACCGTCACCGCTCGCTGGCGAGCGAAAAGGTCGGGAGGCGGGGTCGTGACGAGCGGCTCCGGCTCTCGCTCTTTGCCTGCGCCCAACGTCGGTGGCTACCGGCGGCAATGACGCCCGCGCCCGAGGATCCGCGCAAACGAGCGCTCGTCCAGTTGCCTGGCATGCTCGGCTGACGGGAAGGGAAGCTTTTTTGGGTCCGTCGGCAACCGAAAGGATGACCGGTGGGCGCTCTCGCCTGGAGGCTTTCGCTGACTTTCGGTCCCGGTCGGGGGCGGCTCACGCGCCCGAGGGGAGTTGGCAGTCTATGGCCGTGGGAGGAGTTCGACCGGTGATCACGCGCCCGATCGATCCGAGCGGCGCCGGCTAGCGACGGCCGCTGGTGGGGGTGAGCGCGGGACCCGGGACGCTCTCGATCTCGTTGTCGCGGAGGACCTCGGCGCCTTCGGGCACGAACGCGGCGATCACGGGGTGCTTGTCAGAGCGGCGGCGGGTGATCCGTGGCGGCTGCTCGCTGAGGTACTTGTCGCCCCACTGGCGCAGCCCGGCGAGCGCGATCCCTAGGTCGCGGCCCTTGCGGGTGAGCCGGTATTCGTAGCGCTCGGGGCGCTCGCTGTAGCGGACGCGGTCGAGGATCCCTTCCTCGACGAGGCGGTTGAGCCGGTCAGTGAGCACGTTGCGAGCGATCCCGAGGCTCTCCTGAAACTGGTCGAAGCGGCGCAGCCCGAGGAACGCGTCGCGGATGATCAACAGCGTCCAGCGTTCGCCGACGATCTCGAGCGCGCGCGCGATCGAGCAGTCCTGTCCTTGGTAGTCGCGGTTGAGCATGACCTGAGCCTAGCAAAAGCCAGTTGCATCACGCAACCGAGTCTGCTACGGGGTCTCCGAAGAGGGTTGTGTGATGCAACGGACTAGGAGGATGGGAATGCAGGCTCTGAAGGCGGACACCGAAGTTGAAGCCACCCCGCGACCACGGCTCCACGTGGTGCCGGCTCCGACGAGGCGGCGGCGCAGACTGCCGAATCGCGTCGCATATGCGCTCGCCGGAAGCGTGATCGGACTCGGCCTATTCGCTTCGATCACGCCCTCGCCGCTGTACCGCGCGTACAGCGTGCTGTGGCACTTCTCGCCGCTGACGCTGACCCTGATATACGCGACCTATGCCTTTGGCGTGCTCATGAGTCTGCTGCTCTTCGGCGGCGCGTCGGACGATGTCGGCCGCCGTCCGGTTCTGCTCGGCGCACTCGGCGCGCTGGTCGCGGCGACCGTTGTGTTCATGTTCGCGGACTCCGCTGCCTGGCTGTTCGTCGCTCGCGGCATCCAGGGCCTTGCCACCGGAGCCGCGCTCAGCGCGGCCAGTGCGGCACTCCTTGACCTGCACTCCCGCCGCGATCCGGCGGCTGTCGGGCTCACCAACGGCATCGCTGCGGCGGCCGGGATCGGCCTCGGCGCGCTCGTCTCATCGTCCCTGGTGCGAATCGGCTGGGAACCACGCGTCTTGCCGTACGCCGTCCAGCTGATCCTGATCGCGATCGCGTTCGCCGGGGCGTACTGGATGCCTGAGCCTGTGCGCGAGCGCTCGCGCTTGCGGGTGACCGTCGAGCGGCCCCGCGTCCCAGACGTCGCCCGCCGCCCGTTCGTCCTCGCCGCCCTCGCGGTGCTCTCGTCCTGGACGATCGGCGCTCTGTTCTTCTCGCTCGGACCCCAGCTCGCGGCGGATCTGTTCAACACGACCAACGTGATCGTGTCCGCCACCGGCATCGTTACGCTCGCCGCGTCGGCGGTCATCGCTCAGCTCTTCACCGCGCGCACCGCACCCTGGATCGCCACCAGCGCCGGCTCGATCGCCCTCGCAGCCGGCATGGTCATGATCGTCCTCGCGGCCGCGACCGGCTCCAGCGTGACCTACCTGGCTGGTTCGATCCTCGGCGGCGCCGGCTTCGGTGCCGCGTTCCTGGGCGGCCTACGCGCGCTCGTCGCGGCAATCCCGCCTGAGCACCGCGCCGCTGTCATGGCCGCGTTCTACATCGTCGCCTATGCATCGCTGTCCGTTCCCGCCGTCCTCGCCGGCGTGGTCGTCACGCACCTCTCGCTACCAGCGACCTTCGAGATCTTCGGCAGCGTCGTCGCCGCGGTCGCGCTCGTTGTCGCCTTCGAAGCCTGGCGCACCCGCCCGACACCCAACCCGATCCTAAGACCGGCACTCGCACAGCCGTGACCCCCTCAACAGACGCGAAGCCATGACCTCCCGGACAGGTGGAAACCCGATGTCAAACCAGCCGATCAGTGTCACGACCCGGGACCGAGCCGGACGCGTCACCTTGCGAGACGGCCGCGTCGTCACCGTGCGTCCGCTCGAGCCGAGCGATCGCGACTGGCTCGCGGCCGCCGTCAAACGACTGTCGCCGGAAACACGCTACCTGCGCTTCGCCAGCCCCAAGCCCCACCTGACCAACCGCGAGCTCGACTTCCTGGTCGACATCGACCACCACCGCCACGAGGCAATACTCGCCACCGACCCAACCACGGGGCGCGGAATCGCAGTCGTCCGCTACGTCGAGACCCCAGGCGACCCGGGCATAGTGGAGATCGCCGCAACCGTCGCCGATGACTGGCAAGGCCACGGACTGGGGCCGGCGCTACTCGCGCAGCTTGCCCAGCGGGCGCGCGAAGAAGGTCACTCCGCGCTACGCGCAACCGCCCTGGCGACCAACCGACGCTCGATCGCCATGCTGATCCGAGCCGGGTTCGCGCCGCTCAACAGTCAAGGCACCCTCCGTGAATACGAGCTTCCCCTAACCGCCGCCGAGCCGAACCGAGCCGCATGACCCTCGGGAGTTCTCATCCAAACAGTCTCCATCCACGGCTCCCGGAACGACCGGTCGACACCCAGTCAGCCTCGAGACGGAGATGCCCGTCAGATCAGTCGGACACGGAGCTGGCCATGCGACCCGTCGGCGCTCGACCAGAGATTCGCCGCAACCAAGGAAAGCAGGTGTCCCACCACGATCGCGACTGACACGCTCCTGGCCGGAGGTGCGCACCTCCACGCGTCGACCGTGAGTCTCCGTGTCGGGTCACCTAGGCAGCCCTGCCTTCCCGCGACAACCTCGTTGGAGCGACGCCGGACGATGCCGAATGGCGATCGGGCAGACGTGCGCCGTGGCGACCGGCGGACGAGTGCTCCTCGCGCCAACCGCGGGCGCGGCTCGGTGGCGCTCCTGGCGCTATCTGGCCCACCAGAGCCCATGCAAGAGGTGGCACACGTTGGGCAGAGCGCACTGCTGCCTGTCGTCCAAGCCACCAGCCCTCTTAGTACCGCGGACCTCTGCCTGAGCGGCAGCGCCATTTACTGGCGGGAGCTTCGAGCCGCTAGTAGCACCGTGTGATCGCGGACTTGCGCTCGAGAGTCGATGTACAAGCGCGAGATCTGCGCGGCAACGGATGCCTGGTGGCAGCTGGCCGCCGCCCGCGCTCAAGAAGCTAAGAGCCTGGGTCAGTAGTAATAGTTGATGTCGTGAACGATCCGACGCCCGGAAACCGAGGTGGCGCGAATCCTGACCCAGTGCGTCCTCACGCCGGGCGCCCAGGTCTCGAGCTCGAAATCCTCCAGCCGTTTGACCTCGGCGGGGTCGGTTACTTCCTCGGCCTCGCCAACGATGATCACGCTCCACCCGGTCTGATCGACGGGATCGGTGCCGTCGATCTCAAACGCCGCGCTCCCCATGCTCAGCCCCTCGCGAAGCTTCGAGCCCAGGTCCGAGCGGAACACGACGGATTGCGTTTGATCATCGAACGCATAGTTCACCGGACGGATAGTTGGTGGCGAGATGCTGAGGCCAACGCGCCCAACACCGCCGCTGGCGGCGGCGAGCATTCGCATGCACCCATCCCGGCCGATCTCGAGGAAATCGATCCCTCGGTCGTGCGCGGTCGCGCCCATACCTCCATCTTACACCGCCCTACGTTTGGGTTCGTGTTCCACGAGCAAAGCCCGAGGCGCCCGATCCTCGGGGCCGTCTAATCATCCCTCGTATCGGAGTTGCTCGTTATGCGCGCAGCACGGCAGCCCGCTGCTGATCGCGCAGTATGTTGGACCGTCCGCGCGTGAATGCGTGCCGTCGAGCGTCTGATCGCAGGGTGACGCCGGCCCGCCAGCACGCGATCGGGATCCCGAGTCGAAGCGCAAGTCACCCCGTGGGTGATCGCTTTCCCCCGACGCGTCGGCTGGCGTTAGCCGAAATCGAGCAAGCGGCTGATCCTCCTCTCGCGGGAAACCACGTCTCCGAGCCCGTCGGTCGCGGCGGCCCGAACAGCGACGCCGCGGCCGGTCTCGCAACTGGCGAAAACGGGGGCGGGCGCACTCTCCCGGCCCGAGACCTGCTTCGGTCTCAGCGCGGTAATCCGGTGCACGGCTGGTGAGGCGGGTTCTTCCGCTCTCGGCGGGAGCATCAGCCCCCCATCCGAAGTCGGGGTCGCGCTCGTGCTCCTCGTCCAACGAGACAATGCGAACACCGGCGAGCCGCGTGCTCGCAATCCCCGGCAAGGATGAGCCCTGGGCGCGTGGGTGGCTCGCGCCTTCTTCTGGGTAAGACCGCGACGCCAATCTCGCGGAGGCGTCGCAACACGTCGACGATGCGCGGAGGGTCGGCAATTG
>Ga0335078_10015771_pt1 | contig 11221 bp, 10 predicted proteins | sample Lox_Sample_32_FD_206711 | JGI IMG/M metagenome (GOLD analysis project Ga0335078, IMG submission 206711) | Soil microbial communities from Loxahatchee National Wildlife Refuge, Florida, United States - Lox_Sample_3.2 | ecosystem: Environmental > Terrestrial > Soil > Wetlands | place: USA...
CCGCATTCTTTGCTGCCGTTGGCTGACTTACCTCCAAAGAGCGCCGATCGAAAGCTACCGTGCCGGAAGCGGCCTTCCTTCTCCTCGGATCCATCGGATCTCGGCCCGGAATCAGGCGAGAAGGAAGTACAATCGGAGCCCATGATTGTGCAACCTTGCTGGATGCCGCGGCGCCCATGTCAGAGAAGCTGCAGTTCGTAGCCTTCGATGTTGATTGCGATTGCCTGCTGGATACAACCGATGGAGATGAGCAGTTTTCTGCTGTCGACCTGGAGTAGTGTGCCTTCTAGCTTGTCCAGGCATCCCCCGCGTACGCGAACTCGTTGGCCCGTCTTCAGGAATGGGTGCAGGCAGAAGGGAAGATCCATCGAGACGACCCGGCGCAAACTTTCAATCTGTTCTCTCGGAATCGGCACGGCAGTTCCCCCGAAGCTGATCAGCGCCAGAATTCCGTCCGTCTGTAGGAATTTCTTTCCTATGAGTGATTGCGCATCTAGCTGGACAAATGTGTAACCCGGGAAGAGCGGAGTCGCAATTTTCTTTCGCCGATCGCTCCATTCGTGAGTGCTTTTGAGCAGTGGCAGGAAAATCTCCCACCCCAGTCGAGTCAGCTGAGCGGAGACTTTCTTCTCATATTTGTAGCGCGTTTGAAGCGCGTACCAAGATGGGGATTCAGGTTCGCTTGCGGGCAATGCTCCGCTGTTTGACTCCCACATCAAATTTGCGGACTTTTTCACAACCCTGACGATTTCTACAGCCGGCTGTAAATCTCCGCCGGAATAGGAAACCGGCGCTCCGTTAAAACCACTCCCAACAGCTTTGCGTGCGATGCGTGCAGCAACTCGCTGGCCCGTTGTGCGGCCACCCGCCGAGTATGGTTGGCTCTCACCACCAGCACCACGCCATCGCACAATGCTCCGAGGATCGCTGCTTCGCTCCGGCACGCCGCTCCAGGCACATGCAACAGTGTGTAATCAAATTTGACACGCAACTGGGCCAAAGCCTGACGCAGACAGCCACTGGAGAATCTGCCTTCCTCCGATGGCGACAAGGTGTCCGCAGGTAGAAACCACAATCGGCTCGACAGCTCGCAGGCTGCATCGCGCACGGCTGCAAACCTGTCTTGCAAGTGCGGCCATAACTGCGGCTGGCCAATTTCACCATGAGCCAGAGGGAGTGCCTCCACGATGCAAGTTGTGCCGGCATCGTGTCGTGCCAGCACTTCACCAGCTTGGACACACAGAGAAGCAACATCGGTGCCCTGATCCACTGCGCTGAACACCACTTGCCGAGCTCGTTCCCTCCTGCCGTTCAAAAACAGTTGCTGTACCAGCCCGCGGATCTGTTCTTCCGCAAACGATCCACGCTCTTGGTCCTGAGCCCTCTTCGGCTTGTCCAATTCAACCGCTTTGCCAGCAGCTTGGGTCCCGGCAACGCCTTGGAAGACCTCAACTAGTGTGCTCATTTATCGACCCTCCGACGTGCCAGTTCCGGGCTTTCGGTCCCGGCTGCGGGAAGGGATGCCAGTACCGGCGCCGATACGAGAGCGGAAATCTCCTCGGGGGTTCGAACCGAAGGATCCAGATAATCTGTCAGGAATGCACAGCCCAGGCTACATAGGCTTGCCAACAGGAAGGCCAACAACCCGATTGATGCTTGAGAGTGTTTGGGAAGCGCGGGCGTCGTGGGCTGTTCCACGACTGCGACATTCAGGAACCCGCCACGATCCATGGCATCGCCGATCCTCGCCTCTTCGCGTTTATCCGCATATAGAAGATACTTTTGCTCGGCTCCTTTTAGCTCGTTCAGCAACCTTTCTTGCACCACGGCCTTGTCACCGAGTTGTTGCGCACGCGCTCGGTACTCTTGAATCAGGGACGCTCGAGCCTCCATACGACTTTGCAACCCGGCAGCCTCAACTTTGGCTTTCACCAGCTCAGACCTCGCCCATTCATGGGTGGAATCGAGATCGCTCGTCTGCTCTCGCATCGGCGTTTGCTCTTCTGTGGTGACTGCGGCGACGGCCTGCTGGATCTCCTGATCTACCTGCTGCACGAGTCGGTAGGAAGGCTCGTATTGCGTCAACAATTCGGTCCGCTGCAATTGCAGCTCGAGCAAGCGCGACTTGAGCTTTTCTAGCAGTTCGGGATTGTCCGAATCACGAACCTGCGTAACCTCCCTTTCCGGCAGTGACGCGAGATCCGTCTCGAGCGTCTGGATTCGCTCGGCATTTTGCGCGGCCGCAACCCGAGTTTCCCCGAAATCGGCTTCGGCTTCACTCAGCCTCTGCAACACCAGATCGCGCTCTTGCCCAGCCGACACCACGCCCTGCTCCCGGCCGTAGTGGACCAGGGCGAACTCTGCGCTTTCGAGTCCTTGATGCGACTCATTTTTTTGCTCATCGAAAAAGCTGACTGTGCCCGACGGTCGCCGCGCCTGCGTGTGACGCTCGAGATAAGCATCCCCCAATGCTCGCAGCAACTTCGTGCCTTCTTCGGGCACCGACGAATGGTACGTGGCAATGATTAATGCCGCTTTCCGCGCCGGGTCAATCTTCAAGCGTTTGCCGACTACGCGCACGGCTCGAGCCAGCTGCTGCTCATCGTTCTCGCGATTGTCCTTTCCGAACCACGATTTTCCCAGTCGGGCAAGCCCAGATTTTTGTACCGCCGCCCGTACCACATCCTGGTCCTGCAGCAATTCCATCTCGGAATTTACTTCTTCATCGGGGATGGGTTGCGCCTGAAACTCCGCCTGGCTCGGCACCGCGGCCATCACCGGATCCACCCGGCTGTGGCGCAGGAGAATCTTCATTTGCGTCTCGTAGCGCCCCGAAAACGTGCCGTACAGGATTGCTGCGACGAATACCACTGTGAACGAACTGACCAGCGCGACCCTCTGCCGAAAGAGGACGGCTGCAAGATCACGTGCCGTAGGGGAGGGCCGGCTGATGCTTCGAGGCACCAATCGCAATTGCTTCTCCATAGGCTTGGTCCGATGTCTCATCTCGATAACTTAAACATCCGCTTAAAAACCAGTCGGATTGGCATAAAGACTCAAACTGGACGCCGGCAGATACTGGCGAACCTTCGAAATTAAGTTTTGGGGAACAAACAGAAAATCGCCCGGCTGAAGCCGGGCATCTTCTTCCAAGTTCTTGGATTTCAAAATTTCTTTTACGTTCAGCAGATGAGCTTCGAACCGGTCCTCCGAAATCCGTCGAAACAGCACGACCTGAGAATGCTTGGCGCGTGGCGTGAATCCGCCAGCAATTGCGATCGCCTCCCCGACAGTGGTGTCCGCCCGGAGTTCGTACTTTCCGGGATGTCCCACCTCACCGGAAGCGATGAAATAGGGCCTGTCAAAATCCTTCAGCACGACCGTGACTTGCGGATCGTGCAACATCCCGGTATAGCCTTTCCGGACCGCCGCTTGCAGCTCCGGCACGGTCAAGCCTTCTGCGTACACCGGCTCAATTGATTTAAGCGGTAGGTAGCCATCCGGTTGGACCGTTAGAACTTGATTGAATTGGGGAGAGAAGACAATTTCGATGTCGACAACGTCACTGCAATGCAACCGGTAGAGCGGACGGCGCACCCCCGTCAAGGCTGGACCCGATGTACCGTCCGCTGCTCCGGGTTTCGTGTCCGCCGCCACCTGCCCAACCGCCAAGTTCTTCGGTTGTTGCTGTGCGGCAGCGATCACCATAAACTCAACTAACCCAATGAGGACTGAGATCAAGCTGATCACCGCTCGCTTCATCTCTGCCCTCCTTCACCTCGCATTCAGAACAATCACGGACTGCAGCCTATTCGGCTTCCGGCCAATCAACAAGTCATGGATAGTGCCGTCTACCTGGGTAGTACGTGCTTCGACGATATAGCGAGCCTCGGCTCCTACTTTCGCGGACCCTCAATTCGTGGACTTGGCAAAACCCGCTGTCACAATCCTTACTTGCCATCTACAATCTCGATTCTGTGGATCAGTTCGAAATTTCCCGACTTCTTCGGCCCTTCCTCTCAGACAACCCATCCGACACCCTCAGCGAATCTCAACTGCATCAACTTTCCACATACCTGGATCTCTTGCTGCGCTGGAATTCGCGCATAAATCTGACCTCTGTTCGCCAGCCCGAAGCGATCGTGACCCGCCACTTCGGAGAATCAATATTCACAGCGCGGCATTTGTTCGTCGCGACAGCGCCTCAATCCGAGCCCACGAGCCTCGTGGATGTGGGCTCCGGAGCCGGCTTGCCCGGCCTGCCGATAAAAATCTGGGCTCCTGCAACCCATCTCATCCTGATCGAGTCCAACCAAAAAAAAGCCACGTTCCTGCGGGAAGTCATCCGCGCCACCCAGTTGCACTCCGCCGAAGTGTTCGCCGGCAGAGCCGAAGATTTCCGCGATCGGGCCAACGTCGTGACCTTGCGTGCTGTAGAACATTTTGGATGTTCCCTTGGCATCGCAGCACAGATAGCAGTTCCGACCGGAAGGCTTGCCCTGCTCGTTGGCGCGGCTCAAGTTCCGCAGGCGTGCGAGCTAGCCCCAAAATTTACCTGGCAAGACCCGCTGCCCATTCCGCTCTCGTCAAGCCGCGTCCTTCTCGTCGGTACCAAGGGCGAGGAATCTAGTTGAATACGAATCGACATCGTTAACAGGTGGGAGAACTCGCTAGCTTTCCATCTGTTCTTGGCGACCTTTGCCATGATTCTTCGCGCTCTTTGCGGTCATGTTTTTCCTCGAGGTGAGCCGCACGTTCCACGTGGAACATCCGTCACATGGATCGTCAGCATGTTCCACGTGGAACATCTGATCTGTGGAAACCTCGGACTCCGCACCATCCACCTCCAGTATTCACGCGAGGATGCCCTCCTCATTCCTCTGCACCGAATTCCGTCATTGAATTCCACATGGATTCGCTCTATGCTGCGAACATCTCGGCGTTCTCCTAAAACTCAATGGGACGCGTTCTCGCTATAGCCAACCAGAAGGGCGGCGTAGGCAAGACCACGACGGCGATTAACCTCGCCTCCTCCATCGCGGCGGCCGGACTCGACACGCTGCTTGTCGATTGTGATCCTCAATCCAACAGCACCAGTGGGATGGGGCTGGCTAAAGATCCCGAGCGGATCAGCACCTATCATTTATTGATGGGCCTTGCTGCGCCCGAGCAGGCTCTGCAGAAGACCGAACTCGAAAAGCTGACTCTGGTTCCCGCCCATAAGAACCTGATCGGCGCGAATATTGAGTTGGTCGATGCCGACCGGCGGGAATTCCGCCTGCGCGACGCACTGGCGCCTCTACGCGAGCGTTTCCGCTACGTCGTTCTGGATTGTCCTCCAGCCCTCGATCTGCTGACGCTAAATTCCCTGGTCGCCGCCGATGCCGTGCTGATTCCAATGCAGGCGGAATATTTCGCGCTTGAGGGGATTTCAGAGCTATTGGATACGATCGAACGCATTCGAGCCAGCCTTAATCCAAACCTGACCGTCGATGGCGTGGTCTTAACCATGTTCGATGACCGGACCAATCTGGCGCAGCAGGTGACGTCCGAACTCAGCCGCTATTTCGGCGACAAGCTTTGCAAGAGCACGATCCCTCGAAACGTCCGCCTTGCCGAAGCTCCGAGCCACGGAAAACCAGCCTTGCTCTATGACCCTCGCTCTCGCGGCGCTGAAAGCTACATCCAGCTCGCGAAAGAAATTCTCGGCCGCCACGGAATTGTGCAGGAGATTCCAGCGGAAACAGTCGTTGACGAGAAGCAAGTCGTCAATGCGCCCCGCTGGAAGCGCTGGATCACCGATCGCAACAAATTGGTCACGATCAATATCCAGGATCGATGAATTTGGATTTTCCCTTCCTTCGTGGTTAATAGACAAACCACCAGGGACACGAAGGAACACGAAGAGGGCATTACAAAGCTCGCGCCGCAGGCGCAACTCTGAAAGGAAGAAATGGAAAACGCCACTGCCACTGACAAGCGCCGGGCCCTCGGCCGCGGTCTCGACTCGCTATTGCCATCGCGCCCACATGTGGTCGCCGGAACGGCAGTTCCGGCTCCGCCAACAATGCCTGAGACTCACGGACCCATCCCAGCGCCCGAGACGCGACCGCAAGCGGCGGTGATCCGCATAAAACTCGACCAGATCGACGAAAATCCCTATCAGACGCGTCGCGCATTCGATGAAAAGGCCCTGCAAGAACTCGCTGACTCCATCCGCGCCAGTGGCATCGTCCAGCCCATTGTTGTCCGGCCGACCGCGACCGGCCGTTACATTCTGATTCTCGGCGAGCGCCGTTGCCGCGCCGCCAAGCTCGCTAACGAATCCGATATCCCCGCGATCGTGCGGCACGTTTCGAACGAACAGGCCGCCGAGATGACCATCATCGAAAACCTGCAGCGCCAGGACCTGAATTGCCTGGAACAGGCGCAGGCCTTTGCCCGGCTCAGCCGCGATTTCGGCTTAACCCAGGAACAAATTGGACAGAAAACCGGATGCTCGCGTGAGTCCGTCTCCAACTATATGCGCCTGCTGAAGCTTCCGGCCGAAGTTCAGGACCTCGTCGCTGCAGGCAAGTTGGGCTTCAGCGAGGCTCGCGTGCTTCTGCAGTTGATCAATCCGGAAAGCATTCCGCAGTTCGCCAAAGAAGCGATCGAAAAGGGATTGTCGGTCGCGCAACTCACGGCTTTGGTCGAATACGCCAACCTTCCGGGCGAACCCGCAGCCGAACGCGAACCGTCTCCGGCACGATATGTCGATCCCAACGTTCGCGCCGTGCAAACCCAACTCGAACAGGCCCTGGGATGTCGTGTCCGGATCAAGGACCGCAAAGGCAAAGGCAAGATCCTGATCGAATACTCAAGCCTGGAAGATTTCGACCGCGTCGTCGAAATGCTGAAAGGGAAAAACTAGTTTCATATCGGTATCGTCGTCGTGAGCCACTGCTTCAGCGCCGCAGGCGCGGCATAATTGAGCCCCGAACGTAATTCCGGGGTAGACTCATAACTGGACGAACGCGCCCATGGGGCGCCACTACTAGGAGCCAGGAACCAAGATAGTTAACCCCTGATCGCACCCACCAAACCCTCCCGTGCCACAGACACCTGTTCCCCGCTCTCCAAATTCTTTAATGCAAACGCCCCAATTTTCGCCTCATTTTCGCCTACAATCAGGATAAATCGCGCTCCGACTTTGGTTGCTATCTCAAATGATTTCTTCAACCTGAACGTCTCGTCACCCAATTCGACGACGACGTTCTGTCCGCGCAAATCCCGTGCCAGCCGCGCCGCCTCCCGATTCATTCCCGCTCCCAAGGGCGCAATGTAAACATCTGGCCTGACCTGGACACCTTTCATCGACTCCATCAGCGCCAAAACCAGCCGGTCCTCTCCAATCGCAAAACCAATTCCCGGAGCGTTCGGCCCCCCAAGCGATTCCGATAAACCGTCATATCTTCCGCCGCCCAGGATCGCGTTTTGGGCACCCAAAGCGCCGTGCGTGAACTCGAACGCCGTGCGCGTGTAATAGTCCAACCCGCGCACCAGGCGATCGTTCAACGTGAACGGAACCCCGACAGCCTTCAAAATTTCCTGCACTTCTTCGAAATGCTTACGGCAAGGCTCATCCAGATACTGGCTGATCCGCGGCAGCTTCTCGATGATCGGCTGATCCTCCGGAACTTTGCAATCAAACACGCGCAATGGATTGGTGACGGCTCGCCGCTGACAATCCGCGCACATTTTTGCCGACACCGGCTCCAGGGCTTTGCGCAGAGCCTCGTTGTACTTAGCCCGGTCTTCCGCGCAGCCGATCGAATTCAACTGCAGTTGCCAGTTCTTGATTCCAACGCGATCCAGCAGCGTGGCCAGCAGCTCGAGAATTTCCGCATCTCGCGCCGGCGACTCGCTGCCCGACGTCGGCGGCCCGATCGCTTCCGCGCCAATCTGATAGAACTGGCGGTAGCGTCCTTTCTGCGGCCGCTCCCGCCGAAATTGTGGCCCGATGTAGTAGAGCTTGTTCAGCCCACGATCCCACAACTTGTGTTCGATGTACGCGCGAACCACCCCCGCCGTGTTTTCCGGACGCAGCGTCAGCGATTGCCCCTTTTCACTCTCGGCCCGTGAGCGATCCTCCCACGTGTACATTTCTTTGGAAACAATATCGGTCTCTTCTCCCACTCCCCTTGCGAACAACTGCGTCTCTTCGAAAACCGGCGTGCGTATTTCCTGGAAGTTGTACGCGCGAAAAACCTCGCGGACCTTTTCCTCGACAAAGTTCCACAGCGCCGTCTCCGGCGGCAGCAGATCGCGTGTTCCTCTTATGGCTTTGATCATCAATGCAGGGATTCTTCGACTGCATGAGAGCTTCGCTGCGCGCACCTCTCACTCCGCTCAGAATGACAATTCTATAGGAAGACGTTGCACTTTCTGAGAACCAAGAACCGAGGATCGACTACTGATTTTTCTCTTTCAAATACTCTTCTTTGTATCCCAGGTAATTCCTCGCGTACCGCATGATCGTTTCCTGATCCTTTTCATCCAGCTTGCGGCGAAACTTTCCCGGAGATCCCAACCACAACGAACCGGGTTCCACAATTGTCTTCTCCGGGATCAGCGTGCCCGCGGCAATAATCGACCCCGCCCCGATTTTCGCGCCATTTAAAATGATGCACCCCATCCCGATCAGGCAGCGATCTTCGATTTCGCAGCCATGCAGCGTCACCGAATGTCCGACCGTGACATACTCCCCCAAGAACACGCCATACTGTTGCTTCATTCCATGTAGTACGCTGCAATCCTGCACATTGGAGTGCGCGCCGATGCGAATGGAATGCACATCGCCGCGCAGAACAGCGTTCATCCACACACTGGCGTGCTCGCCCAGTGCCACGTCGCCAATGATCTGCGCCGATTCATCCACGTAACAAGAGGACGGAATCGTTGGCGTGATGCCTTTAAAAGATCGGATCATAAAATCAGCCGAAGCTCGAAAATACCATGGTGGCGGGCTGTTGTGGAGGACGGGCGTCTCGCCCGGCTTTGCGCGATTCAAACTAACAGGGTAGGAGTAGACGTTCTCTAAATCGCCTTTTCTCTGCGCCCTCGGCGTACTCTGCGGTGAATGCTTCTCAGTTCTCAGTCACTTTCGGCGCAGACGGTGCTCGTGGCGCTTTCGGAGTTTCCGGCGCCTCAGACTCTTCATCATCGGACGACGATGCTTTCCGGATCTCGATGGTTCCGTGCTCGTTATTCAGCACGATCCTCGGTCCGCCATTGCCAACGGTTCCGCTGGCCATCGCCCGTGAATCGTCAACTTTCAAACTGCTGAAGTCGGTTTCGATTTCGCCGCCGGTCGAGCGCGCATCCACCTGGAAACCCGCTTTATCCGGAACATACAACTGGATGTCCCCGCGGCGATTCTCCAACTGCACGCTGCCCAGCTTCTTCATGTGGACTTCGACCGAGCCGTTCTCGTCCTCAAGCCGAACATCGCCGGAGACGTCCGTCAGCCGGATGTCCTTGGCCCGCGTGCTCAATCTGACTGGCCCAGCCACATTGCTCGCCTGCAGATCGCCTGAGTCCAGATTCAGATCTCCGTCCAGCTTCCCAAGTTGCATGTCAGTCCGGGATGACTTGAAGCTCACGCCTTGACCGATCTTTGAGAGCTTCACGCTCTCCATGAATTCGCCGTCCAGATGAACCGCGCCCTTGATGTCTTCGAGAGAAACATCGTTAGCGCGCCCTTCGATCGAAACATCGGAGCTCACCTGCGAAATTCGAGCCGACGCGTGATCCAGGCTTAAGTTCACTTTGCCATTGATGTCCGATGCAGAAACCTCGTTGTGCTGTGCCGAAATCTGCACGTCGCCATCGCGTCCCAGCACGCTGACGTCACCCGAGCGCGTCGTAATATTCACCGACGCTTTCCGAGGAACCGAAATGTCCAGATCCTCGGCAACCCAGTGGTCCCCAGCACCCTGGTTGTTGGCATTGACCGTGACCGTGTTCCCAGCAACGGCGATTTGTGGCTTCGTACCGGCGTTGTACTTATCGGCCTCCGTCTGGCTTTCCGCATTAATACGCTTATGGACAGTCACCCGAATCTGATTGTCATTGGAGGCGCTGACATTTACCGCACCGCGCGTATCGGCCACTCGCAACGTAGCGCCTGCAGGAAAATCCTGCGCAAGCTGATCGTCGTACGAATATTTTTCCCCAAACAAAGTGAAGTCGCCGTCATCGATGTTGATGTGATCCTGTAGCTCGCCCCAATCGAAGCGCGACATCTGCGTCGCAATCAGCCCCAGTACAATCACCAGAATCATCAGAAAGATTCCGCCCGCACCCAATCCTCTTGCACGATATCCCTGACGCTGCGCCGTCTGATATTCAATCAGCTTGATTACTCCCGCGACGATCAGGATCACCGGCCAGTAATGAGCGAACCAGTGGCCCAGGTTGCGCCAATCGAGAAATCCCATCGTCCCCAGCAGGAAAATGATTCCGATAGAAATCAGGATGATCGGCCCCGACAGCGAACGGCGATACCGTGGTGGAACCTGGCTCGGAGGCGCTTGTACCGGGCTAGCCATTTCTCACCTCAGTCATCGGCGGTTGCGGCTCGCCCGTTCCCATACCTGTTGGGCCGCCCATTGGCATCGTTGGAGGTGGTGGCGAAGGTGGCGTCTGCCGCTCCAGCAGCTTGGTCACGCCGATGGCCAACAGCAGCACCGGCCAGGTGCGATGCCATCGCGGACCGCCCACATCCTCAATCAGCGAGAGCACACCAATGGTTACTAGCACAACTGGCCCTACCAACCCTCGCATGCGTTCCGCATGGCTATACACGCGATTGGACGGGATTAATCCCCAGCGTTTGGCGAACATCCAGACTCCGAGCAGGATCAGCAGAATCGGCCAGAACGTCTCCAGGCTGAACGCGAATACATCCATGCTTCGCAGCAGGAAGATGACTCCAAGTCCGATCAGCACGACTGCGCCCACCGGAATTTTCGAGGTGTCGACCTTCTCGCCTGCTCCGAACGCTTGCCCGAGGCCCAGCGGATCCGGCGCGGGCTGCCCTAACTGGATCGCTTTTGCAGTCCGTACCGCATCGATGATTTGCCAGACATAAAAGAACGCAAACGCGAAGGCGCAGATGGTATCGATTGGGCTGCCCTGATCCATGCCAATGATCAAGCCGACAAAGATCAGCAGGTGC
>Ga0335078_10015773_pt1 | contig 11220 bp, 10 predicted proteins | sample Lox_Sample_32_FD_206711 | JGI IMG/M metagenome (GOLD analysis project Ga0335078, IMG submission 206711) | Soil microbial communities from Loxahatchee National Wildlife Refuge, Florida, United States - Lox_Sample_3.2 | ecosystem: Environmental > Terrestrial > Soil > Wetlands | place: USA...
ACAGCGGTCTCCCCGGCGCGCAGGGCGCCCAGGGCCATGACCATGTCCACCTCGGCGGCGCCGTCGTCCAGGGCGCGCTCTGCCTCCAGACGTTTCACCTCCGGCAGCGAAGCACCCAACGGAAACCCAGCCACGCTGGCCACAACCACACCCGACCCCGCGAGAAGCCCGGCGGCCTGCCGGACATGGCACGGATTGACCACCACGGCAGCGAAGCCCCAGCGCACGGCCTCTGCGCACAGTTGGCGAATGTCTTCCTGGGTCGCGGCGGGCTTCAGGAGCGTTTGGTCGATTCGCGCGGCAAGCTGGCGGCACACGGCCTGCGCGCCGCCGGCCCGCCGCGCGTGGCGCCGAGGGTTCTCGAGCGCGGCGAGAATGGCGCGAGGGCCCTGGTCATTTCCGCGGTCCCACCACATCCCGGCATCCTCCTGTCCAGCTGCGGGGAGCGTTACTGCGCGACGCGGACGACTATTTCTTCCTTGCCGACTTCCCCAAGTGCACCACGCAAATGTCCTTGAGATTGCGGTAGCGCTCCGCATAATCCAGGCCGTAGCCGACCACAAAGTGGTTGGGAATGCGAAACCCCAGGTAATCCGCCTCGATGGGCTGCAGGCGGCGATCCGGCTTATCCAGCAGCGCGGCGATGCGCAACGCCCTGGGCCGGCGCTGGCGCAAGAGCCCGGCCAGATAGTTCAGGGTGACCCCGGTGTCCAGAATGTCCTCCACCAGAATCACGTTGCGCCCTTCGATGCTGGTGTCCAGATCCTTCACCAGGCGCACTTGTCCGCTGGACTCGCTGGAAGCGCCGTAGCTGGCCGCAGCCAGAAAATCGAAGGAGGCATCGAGGGAGATTTCGCGGCTCAAGTCCGCCAGGAAGATGCAGGCGCCCTTCAGCACCCCCACCAGCAACACGCTCTCCCCGCGAAAATCACGGCTGATGCGGCGCCCAAGTTCCCGGACGCGCCGAGCGATTCGCCCCCGGGAGAGCAAAACGGAGAGTGTCTCGGACCCAGCGATGGGCATGGCCGGGTAGTTTACAGTACCTGGGGTTGCCCGTGGACCGGAGAGGCGGGAACTTGCTGGTGAGGGCGGTTGTACGGAGCGGTAAGTGGACATAGACTAGCCTTTTACCCGGGGTCATCCATGTTCTCGTTGGGCGGGTTTTCGCGAATCGCCCTGGCGGTTGCGGGCCTATTGACGGCACTGCTGTTTCTTGCCGTGACGGCAGTGCCGTCTCCTGCCCAGACCCATCTGCTCTCGAATCTGGTCCAGGCGGCGATCGTGGCGTGGGCAGCCATCTGCGCTTTCGCCGCGGCTCGCCGCTCTTCCCCATACTTTCGACAACTCTGGCGACTGGTGGGTGCGGCGCTCTGTCTGGCCACGGCGGGCCAAATCGCAGTCTTCTACTACGGAAGCATCCAGCGCGTTCCCCGGGCCATGCCCTGGCCATCCGACGTTGTGTTGTTCATCTGGGTGGCGCCGGCCGCCATGATGCTGCTGCCCCGACGGGCGGACGAGAGCCGGCTGGCGCGCTGGGAACTCAACCTGGATTTCGCGCAAATCGGCATCGTTTTTCTCACCGCCTATTTGTACTTTTTTTACGTCCCCTCCCTGTGGGAAACGCATGGCATGCTGATGTTTCGCCGGCTGATGGGGGCGGCGGTGGCGCGGGACGTGCTGCTGGCGGGCGCCTTTCTCTTCCGCAGTTCGGCGCTTTCTCGATCCACGGCGCGCACGTTTTTCTCCCGGATGGCGGTGTTTTTCCTGGCGCTGGGGCTGGCGGAGGGAATCGGAATCCTGTGGCTCGGCAGCGTGGATGTGCCGGCGGATTGGGCGGACGCCACCTGGGCGCTGCCTTTCGCCTACCTGGTGATCCTGGCGGCCACCTGGTCGAATCCTCCGGAACAGGATCCGGCCCTGCAGACTTCAGACGAAACCGCCTGGGTTGCCTCGCAGGTCCTCCCGGTGACCATCCCCCTGCTGGTGATTTTCATGGGCCGGCGGATCGCGCGCGAACAAATCACCATTGCCGCCCTGGCCATCGCCGCTTCGTTTGCGTGCTCGGCCACGCGGCTGCTGCTGACCAGCCAGCGACAGCGGCGAATCGCAGAGGAATTGCGGCGCGCCGAACACACTGCGCGCGAATCCGCGCAGATGTTTTCCGCCGCCTTCCGCTCCAGCCCCGACGCCATCAGCATCGCGCAGGTTCCCGAGGGCACGCTGCTCGAAGTGAACGAGAGTTTTTCGCGACTCACCGGGTTTAGCCGGGAGGAAGCCCTGGGAAAAGCGCCGGAGGGGCTGGGCCTGTGGGTGGACCAGGAACGCATGCTTTCCATCCGCGAGCGTTTCCGGAGGCACGGCGAGATTCGCGATGAGGAGTCCCGTTTCCGCCGGAAGGACGGGGAAATCCGCATCGGGCGCTTTTCCGGGGCGATCATCAACCTGGAGGATCGCCGCTTATCCCTGGTGGTGGTGGGAGACACCACGGAGAGCCGGCAGGCGGAGGACGCGCTGCGGGCCAGCGAGGAGCGATTCCGCTCCCTGGTGGAAACCCTGCGCGTGGGAATCTCCACCTGGTCGCCGGACGGACGCTGCCAATTCGTGAATCAAGCACTGCAGGAAATGCTCGGGTTGCCACGGGAGCGCCTGCTGGGCCACACCTCTCCGGAGATTCTCCCCGCCTGCAATGAAGACGGCCGGGAGATCCCGCCGGAGATGCGTCCGGCGGTGCAGTGCATGCGCACGCGGCAGCCGGTGCGCAATCAAATCATGGGGTGGCGCATTCCCAACTCCGCAGAACTGCTCTGGACGCTGGTGGACGCGGTGCCGGAGTTCGGCGCACAGGGCGAGGTGGCCGGAGCCATCGCATCGCTGACCAACATCACGGACCTGCGGCGCGCGGAGTCTGAAAAGCGCGCCTCCCGCGAGATGTTTTTCAAGGCCTTCCAGGCGTCGCCGGACTCGATGGTGATCACCACGCTGGCCGAGGGGCGCTATCTGGAGGTGAATGAAGCGTATACGCGGCAGTTTGGATGGAGCCGGGAGCAGGCCCTGGGGAAGACGGTGACGGAACTGGGCATCTGGGCCGATCCAACGGGCCGAGAGGGATTCAAACGCGCGTTGCTCAATGGATGCCCCATCAGCCAGTACGAAGCGATCCTCCGCGCCAAATCCGGGGAACATTGCACCGTGCTGATTTCCGCCGATATCATTCAGCTTGGGGGCACCACATGCGTGCTTTCCGTCTCCCACGACATCACCGCAAAGAAACAGCGGGAAGAGGCGCTGTTTGCGAGTGAAGAGCGCTTCCGCACCCTGGTGGAAAACATTGACGCCGGGATTGTGCTTTTTTCCGCGGAGGGAAGAATCCAGTTCGCCAATGCGGCGGCCCAGCGGATGTTTGGAATCAGCGAAGCGGAAGTGCGGGGGAAGCTAGCGGCGGAGGCTCCGCTGGAATTGCTGGATGCCAATGGGCGGGTGCTGACGCTGGCGGAGCGGCCGGTGCCGCGGGTGCTGGCCACGGCAAAGCCAGTGCACAACGCGGTTCTCGGCTGGCGACGCGTGGGGTCCGCCGAGGTTTCCTGGATGGTGGGGAACGCCGTGCCCCAATTCGCAAAGGACGGAAAAATCTCCGGGGTGATCGCTTCCCTGGTAGACATCACGGTGCAAAAAAAGTCCGAGGAGAAGCTGCGGCGGCTTTCTTCACGCCTGCTCCAGCTTCAGGACGAAGAGCGCCGGCGGCTGGGCCGCGACTTGCACGACAGCCTGGCGCAACTGGTGCTGGCGGTGAATCTGCGTCTGGCGCAAGTCACCCGCACCCCGTCGAAGCTGGACCAAACCGGCCGGCACCTGCTGGGCGAGGCGCGCAAGACGCTCCAGGAAATGTCCCGCCAGATCCGCACGCTCTCGTACCTGCTGCATCCTCCGCTGCTCGACGAACTGGGGCTGGCATCGGCCATCCGGGAATATGCGCAGGGCTTCGGGGATCGTAGCGGGATCTCTTTGAAAGTGGACATCGAAGCGGACTTTCCGCGCCTCTCGCAGGAGGCGGAAACGGCGCTCTTCCGCATCGTGCAGGAGAGCCTGACCAACATCCAGAAACACTCGGAAAGCCCCACGGCCGCCATCCGACTGCACGGCCGCAAGGCCGCGGTGCACCTGGAAGTGCAGGACCGGGGACGCGGCATGCCCGCGGTCTCCGAGCGCAAAGCGGAACAGCCCGGGGCGCGCTTTGGGGTGGGAATTCTGGGCATGCGCGAACGCCTGACGCAACTTGGGGGAGAACTGCAGATCGAATCCAATGAGTCCGGCACCACGGTGCGGGCGCGCATTCCGCTGCCCGTTGAGGAGCCCCATGCGGTGTTTAATCCTCGTGGCGGATGACCACGCCGTGGTGCGCGCAGGATTGCGGACGCTGCTCGAATCCCGTCCCGGGTGGCAGGTGGGCGGGGAGGCGGCGAACGGCCGGGAAGCAGTGGAACTGGCTGCGCGGCTGAAACCGGATGTCGCGGTGATGGACATTGGCATGCCTCTGCTGAACGGAATCGAGGCCACGCGCCAGATTCGCCGCGTTTCCCCGGAGACGGAAATCCTCATCCTGACGATGCACGAGTCCGAACAGATGGTGGAAAAAGTGCTAGAGGCCGGCGCCCGGGGATACATCCTGAAAGACGTTGCCGACAGCACGCTGATTTCGGCGGTGGAAATGCTGCGCCGACACAAGCCCTTCGCCTCCGCGCGCGTTGCCGAGCATTTTGCGGCCGCCGGGGCCAGGGCCGGTACGGGTGGCGAGCGCCGGAAAAGAATCCGCGGGCGGCTGACGCAGCGCGAGCGAGAGATCATTCAATTGCTTGCCGAGGGGAAAAGCAACAAAGAGGTGGCGGGGGTCCTGGGCATCAGCGTGCGCACGGCGGAAACGCATCGCGCCAATATCATGCTGAAGCTGGACCTGCACTCGGTGGTCGAACTGGTCCGTTTTGCGGTGCGCAACAACATCATCGAGCGCTAAGGGAGGCGCGGCGGCGCCAGGAGGAACCATGCCCGAAGAGTCCGTAACCTACCGCTCCAGCGTGCAGATCGAGCGGCGGCTGGGCCCGCTGCGTGTGGCCCAACTGCCTGGAGAGCCGGCTCCAGTCTACTTCAGCGTGCACGGCGCGATCGCGCGGCATTACGGCGTTCCCGCGGACCGACTGCCGGAGCCGCACGCGGCCACATTGGATTACGTAGTTGCCGCCACGGGCGGCTGAATGCTGGGCACCCTAGCCGGCGCGCTGGCAGCGCGCGAAATCGCGGTGGACGAGGGACGCGCTTCCTGTCTGGCCACGGGCGAAGTGGAAACCGAAGAGGGCGTGCTCATTCTCCGGCGCATTCACGTGCACTTCACCCTGCGCGCCGAGGAGGGAAAGCGGCCAGTGATTGAGCGGCTGCACGGAGTTTTCGCGCAGAAGTGTCCGGTCTACCGTTCGCTCCAGAATTCCATCCAGATCACTTCCAGTTTCGAGCTTCAGGCAGGCTGAAGGGCGGAGCCGCGCAGGCGGGATGAGCCACTGGGCGCGCGCGCGGGCACGCACTGCGCTGCGCGCCACTCCGCGCCGGACCACGCATTTGTCAACAATTTAAATACATGCCGCCGGACATACCAGCACGGCGGATCCCCAAAGTGGGGAAACACGGCGTGGACGCAGTCGCGGATTTCCGGATGGTCGAAATAGATTTCCACACGGCCGTTTTTCATTTCCGCGGCGTCGTAAATAGTGACGTGGTCCAGCACGGCGCTGCCCGCGCCGCGCTGGAGGCGGTAGCGCAGCACCGCGTCTTCGCCGGCAGCAAACAGGGCGACCAGCAGCAGGAGCAGCAGCGACCAGCGCCAGAGAATTCGGAGCAGCCGACCCATGAGCGCCATTCTACCGACCCGGGCCGGATCCTGCCAATCGCTCGCCTTTCGTGGGAGTGTGTCCGCTTACGGTGATTGAATCGATGAAGGGCTCTGCGTTTCGGCGGGTGGGGGAGTCGAGCCAGGGATGGCCGAACTGCGACGCACTGGAAGTCATCTGGCTCGGTTGATTTGCTCTGGACAGGGGGGTCAAAAGAAAAAGCTGGTCCCTCACCCCGCAAAGACCGCGGGGATTCGGGATGACAGGGCCGGGTCAGCAGCGCAAGAGCAAGAATTCGAGAGAGCCAAGTCATCTCACAAAAGCTTGTGCGTCGCGGTACGAGATGGCTTCGGGGTAAAGTCCGCGTTTTCCGGCTTCGTTTGGCGGCGGGGTTGAAACCCCGCCCTTCCACATCTCCAGTCTCGGCTGGTGGCGGGGTTGAAATCTGGCCCTTCCGCCAGCAAGTATGAGGCGGGTTTTAGCGGCCATTTCGAAACAACTGCGGGGCGAGAACTACCTGCGCACGTCACGGAGTTGCTGCATTCGGGGCGCCGTCTTATGCGCGGAGCGGCATGCGGGCGAACGCTATTACCTGGAACACACGGATCCGGGCGCCCGGTCTGTGTTCCCTGCGCCGTTCCTGATATGCTCTCGCGAACTAATCGGGCCGGGAGGGATCCGCCGCTGGTTTCGCCCGGGACCTCAATTGCCCGCTGCCACCCGCGGGAAAGGAGCCGTGCCGCCGCCGCTCGTGCGGGGTGCGAGACGCATACGCAATGAAACGAAAAACCACGAAGAAAGCCCCACAACGAATCCTGGTGATTGACATCGGAGGAACCAACCTGAAAGTTGGCGGCACGGGGCATCCGGAGACTTTGAAAATTCCCTCCGGGCCAAAGATGACCGCCGCAGTGATGGCCCGTGACGTGAAGAAGGCCGCGCAGGGCTGGGGCTATCAAGCCGTTTCCATCGGTTATCCGGGACTGGTGGTGAACGGACGGCCGGTCCACGAACCGCACAACCTGGGACCTGGTTGGGTCGGTTTCGATTTCGGAAAAGCATTTGGCTGTCCGGTACGGGTCATCAACGATGCCGCGATGCAGGCGCTGGGAAGTTACGAAGGCGGCGCGATGCTTTTTCTGGGGCTGGGTACCGGCCTGGGATCTGCGATGGTGTCCAATGGCGAACTCGAGCCGATGGAACTTGCCCATCTGGCCTATCGCAAGGGAAAGACCTACGAGGATTACGCCGGTTTACGCGGCCTGGAGCGCATGGGGCGCAAGAAATGGCAAAAGCACGTGACGCGCATCGTCAATCACTTCCGTGAAGTGCTGGGAGCCGATTTTGTGGTGCTCGGAGGGGGCAACTCAAAAAAACTGAAAGTGCTCCCGGCCAAATGCCGCCTGGGTGACAATTCCAACGCCATACGGGGCGGGCTGCGCATGTGGCAGCCGCCGGTCCACTTTCGCTGAACGGAACTGAAACTCCTGAAGCGTGCAGGTCCAGGGAGTGCTGGCACCCTGTGCACCGACACGCGCGTACCTCCCGGCACGTGAGGACCGGAGGTTCCCCACCAATTCATCCTTCACGGTGTCCTTGAAAAGGCAAACAGCAGATCGGATGGGCGAGTGAAAAAAATATGGCGAGGGGGGACCGTCCACTCCCGCCGCGGCGGGTGAGCGGGCAGCCCCCCTCATGGGGTGATTACGCCTTCTTCGACCCTAGGATAAGGCAAGCCACGAGCCAAACTTCGCCGCTTCTCTCACGTGGAACAACCCGATGAGCAACAAGCAGTTAGAGACTTCACGGAGGAGGAACACGAGCAAAGCCGCGCAGAGAATGTGCAGCGGACTGCATCTATTTGGACGCGGCAGTGAAATGGCCCGGCAGGAGGTCTCCTGGGCAGACGTGACGATGGCGATGTTGTAGACCAGCCCGGGCGAGTTTTTCGTGAATTGAGTGCCCGGGACCGTCAATCGTTCTGGGGCCGCGCGCCGTCTGAAATGGCCAGCCCGGCCCGCAAATCCGCCGCCAGCAAACGGTGGAATAGATGCATCCCGCCTTCGCGCCGCACGGAAAGCCGCCCGGCCCGGTAGGATCGGGAGTGCAAGCCACGCTGCACCGCTTCGCAGATCCCCACATCCTCGTTCTGGATACGGTCGCTCAATTCAATGCTCCGGCGGTTGCGCTCCGCGGCGGGGCCGTCCACTTCTGAAAAGTAGAAATCAAAGACCACGCGGCACCGGTCCACTCCGAGGGGGAACACCAGATTGGTGTCCATCACGCCTTCATACCAGTTGAGCATGAAGTTCGGGTACTGCCACAGGTAATAGGCGCGGCTGCCCTGACGGGTCTGGGCGGTCACCGCATCGGTGGCCGCGCCGGGATCCAGCGGGCTGGACTGTTCGCAGTAGCGATCTTCGTTGCGGATGGTGTAGTCCTTGTAGGAGACCACGCTGGAGAGGCTCTTGTGCAGATAGGGCACGTGGTAGCCTCCGTCCAGGTAGTTATCCACGAAGACCTTCCAGTTGCAGTCGAGCGTGTACTCACGGCGCTCCAGGAATTGCAGCCCGGCCAACCCGAGTGGATTCACCACTCGCCGCAGGCCCCCCAAAAAGTCCGCCAGGCGGCCGGCCGGCGAATTCAGATGGATCAAAACAAAGTTTTCCCAGATTTCGGCGGCCAGGGGCGCGAGGCCATTGAGCGCGCGGTCGAAATCGCGAACCTCCTCGAAATCCGGGGTGCCCTTGAGGGATCCATCCAGGCCGTAGGTCCATCCGTGGTAAGGGCAGCGCAATTGCTGGACGACTCCGCAGGGTTCCGTGATCACCGCCGCGGCATGATGCCGGCAGACGTTGTAGAGGCCGCGGAGAATGCCATCGCTTCCGCGCACCACCACCACCGGCTCGCCGGCAACTTCCGCGGAGAAGAAGGCGCCAGGTTGCGCCACCTGATCGGTGCGACCGGCCACGATCCAGTTATTGCTGAAGACGGTGCGCGCTTCGAGCGCCTCGATTCGCGGGTCCACATACCAGATCGAGGGGATGGTGGCCGCTTCCGCAAGCGGCGCCGCCGGGTCGTACTCCAGCACGATTTCGTGAACGGTGCGTTCCATCCGCGGGCCCGGCGGTAGAGTATCACTCCCTGGGCCGGCGCCGCCGCCCGGGGCCGCCGTGTACTTCCTGCCACGCGCCCGGTATCACCGCGGGCCATTTCTGTTAGGATGTTGCGGCCGCCGGCCTTCGTACTTTCGTCCATTCCGCCGGGCCCGCAGATGCGAACCCGGATTTCCGGGAATCTGGACCTGCGGGCCGGATTTGCTGGACGGTTGGTTGGCGGCACACGCACCCATGAGCCTCGAGCGCCTGCGCAGAAGCGACCGCGTATCCATATCCATTCCCGTCGAGGTGTTCGGTGCGGACTTTAGCGGAGAACATTTTGTGGAGCAGTCGCGCACCGTGCTGGTGAGCCGCCACGGCGCCACAGTCGTCATGTCCCGCAAGCTCGGCCCGGACCTGGAGCTGATCCTCCGCCGCCCCGGAACCAAAAAGGAAGCGCTGGTGCGCGTGGTAGGGCAGATTGGCGGGCAACACGACGGATACATTTACGGCCTGGCGCTGATGGACCAAAACGTCAACCTCTGGAACATCTACTTCCCCGCTCTTACCGAGGGGCAAAGCGCCGTGGGCCGGGCTCTGCTGCAATGCGGGCGCTGCAAAAACCGCGAAATCGTTTACATGGATGAAGTGGAAGCAGAGGTTTACGAAGCCAACCTGTGCCTGCAACGAAGCTGCTCGCAGTGCGGCCACTCTTCCATCTGGAAGGCGGTTCCCGGCGAACTGATGGATGAACCGCTGCCCCCGGCCGAGGCTGCGGCGGGCGATGCGGAACAAGCTGCCGGGGAAGGAACCGCGGCATCGGAATCGGCCGTGGAGGCGCCGCCCGAGCCGCCCCCTCCGGTGGTGAGCCGGCGAAAGAATCTGCGCATCAAGTCCAATATGCCCGCCTGCATCCGCCAGCCGGGGTTCGATGAAGAGGTGGTCACCTGCGAAGATGTATCCCGCGGCGGCCTGTGCTTCAAAAGTGGCAAACGCTACTTCCTGGGCTCGCGCATCGAGGTGGCCATCCCCTATGCCGCCGGGGCAGCGAATATTTTTGTGCCCGCGCGCATCGTCTACACCCAGGAATTGACCAAGGAAGGCGCCTACAAGTACGGCGTTTCCTACCTGAAAAAATAGAACCGCGGTTCGGCCGTGCTACCGGGTGGGCAGCCACGGAGCGGAAATCCGACTTCTGTCCCCGCCACTCGCGATTCGATCCTGCCTGACGGGTTCTGGTGCCGGAGGAGGGAGTCGAACCCTCACGGGCTTGCGCCCAACGGATTTTGAGTCCGCCGCGTCTGCCATTCCGCCACTCCGGCGTGGCTGGAGGGAAGCGTAACACGGCCGGTCGAAAGCGTTCCAGCCTTACGGAAATGAAATGCAGTGCGAGGATCGTCCGCAATCCGTTACGGCGCGACCACGTCATACGGGCGCATCATCTCGTTGTCTTCATGCTCCAGGATGTGGCAGTGCCACACATAGCGTCCCGTAAATCCCTCAAAGCGCGCGATGATGCGCGTTACCATCCCCACGTCCGCCTGCACTGTGTCCTTCCATCCCATCTCCTGGGGCACCGGCGGCGCCGCATCCCCGTTGTAAACAATCTTCCCCTGCCGGTAGTACTGCTCCGAAACGAACGGCCTGCGGTCCAGGATCTGGAAGCGAACCAGGTGCAGGTGGATGGGGTGCGAATCCTCGGTGAAGTTCGCGAAGCTCCAGATCTCCGTGGAGCCGAGTTTCGGGTTCTCAGTCACCGGGGCGCTCCAGTGGGCGTTGTTCAGCAGCATCGTCTCGGGATTGCCGGCCATGTTGTCCTTCTCACCCAGGGTGAGCAGCCGCGTGGTGACCGCTTCTGATTCCGGTATCCGCAGCACTGCCTTTAAAGAAGCCGGCAGCACTCCGGTCCCGGCGGGCCGGGTTTTCGCCACGCGAAACTGCATCAGCGGCAGCACGCCCTGCATCACATGGACGTTTTCACCGGCGTGGCCCGCAAAATCCACCACCAGGTCGGCGCGCTCGGCCGGCGCCACCAGTACGCCCTTCAGCGGCACCGGCGCGGGCAGCAGTCCCAGGTCGGTGCCGATCTGGTGAAACTCCTGGCCGTTGGACAATGTGAGATGGTAAAAGCGGGCGTTCGATCCGTTCAGCAGCCGGATGCGATATTTGCACGCTTCGACTTCCAGATAGGGGAACAGCTTGCCGTTCACCAGAGTTGCGTCGCCGTAGACTTCGGGCACCCAGGGTGC
>Ga0335078_10015774_pt1 | contig 11220 bp, 7 predicted proteins | sample Lox_Sample_32_FD_206711 | JGI IMG/M metagenome (GOLD analysis project Ga0335078, IMG submission 206711) | Soil microbial communities from Loxahatchee National Wildlife Refuge, Florida, United States - Lox_Sample_3.2 | ecosystem: Environmental > Terrestrial > Soil > Wetlands | place: USA: Florida...
GCGGCGTCGCCGTAGGCGAAGATCCCGCCGTCGGCCGCCACCATCCAGTAGCCGCCGTCGTCGGCGGTGTCGGCGGTGCCGACGACAGGCGCCTGCAACCGCAGGCCACCGGCGGAGCCGAAGAAGCCGGCCGTCCCGAAGCCGAACACCCCGCCGTCGGCGGCCACCAGGCGGTAGCCGGGGCCGGGGGCCTGCACCCCGGTGGCCTGGCCCGAGTCGGCGTTCACTTCGAGCGACGACTCGTCGACGGCCACGAAGTCGCTGGCGGGGATCTGTTTGAGCTGGTCGACCTCGGTGTCGGTCCAGCGGGTGTCGGCCGTGCCCTGGAAGTACCAGTTGCTGCCGTTGTCGGCCACGATGAGCCCGTAGGTCTTCATGGTGGTGAGGACGGTCTGGCACATGGCCGAGCATGCCGAGGCGGGCAGGGTGAACCCGGCGTCGAGGCGAAAGCGCGCCCCCATGGGCGGGCAGGCGGCGTCGGCTTGGCCGGCCTCGTGGCGCGCCGGCCACAGGTAGGACTGCTGGGTGCACTGGGCGGTGACGCGGATGGCGTGGTCCATGGCCCCCGCCGCCACCTCGTCGTAGTCGACCAGCCCCGGCATGATGGGCAGACCGGCGGCGTCGGCCGAGGTCCAGCCGGCGGGGCGCAGGGCGTCGGAGCGCAGGTTCCAGATGGCGCCCGACCCCGCCGTGGAACCCGACGAGCTGTACTGGGCGTCCCACAGCTCGTACAGGGTGCAGGTGGCCGGGTCGATCATGATGGCGTGGCGGTCGCCGCTCGCGCCCTGCCCGCCCTCGATGGGGGTCGAGGGTCCGAAGGGATAGGGACCGGGATCGCTCTCGTCGGCGTACTGGAAGGTGATGTGCACGAACGTCGTGCCGGGCGTGACGATCTGGTACGGGATGCCGTAGGGCGTCGTCGGGTCGCCCGAAGGCCCGTAGTCGGGGTGCAGGAGCGTGCCCGAAGCGTCCATCGACGCCAGCCAGGTGGCGCTGTGGGCGCTCACGGGCAGGTTGGTGACGGGGGTGTTCCAGACGTTGTCCGCCGGGAACATCGGGCAGCTCCCGGCGCCCGGGACGGTGGTGGCGGCGCCCGCCGGGGGGGTGCCCTGCCAACCCACGAGCACCGGCAGGCCCGTCGCCAGGGCGGCGGCGGCGAGGAGCCGCCTCCGGGCCGGACGCCGGCGCGCCGTGGCGCGCCGCGACCTGCTCCTCCTCATGGGCACGTGATCGGCATGACCGCCGCCCGGGTTGAGGGCCGCGCCCTACGTCACGCGTTCGGGTGACCGCGCAACGCTGAAGAACGAGGGCCGGGGTGCCGACAATCCGGGGGGCGAAGGAGGCGAGTCGGCGGACGCGGTCCTGCGGTGACAACGGACGACCAACAAGGCGGCCGGGGCCCGTCCCGCCTTGTGATCCGGCGCACCACCTACAACACTGGGGCGCTTCCGCGGGCGCCCCAGCATCCCGACCGGGCAGGCGACCGGCCCCGCCGGGCCGCCCGGTCCCCGACAGCGATCGACGAGTGCAGATGACCAGACGAGCGCGACCACGGACGCCCCGCGACGACGTCGTCCTGCGTGATGCCGGCCTCGTGCTCGCCGCGGCGGCGTCACCGTCGATCGTCGAGGGTCTGACCGTGGCCGTCGAGGACGCCGGACTGCGGGTGGTGAGCCCCACCGGCCGGCCCATCAGCACCATCCCGTGGACCTCGATCACCGCCGTGGCCCTCGACATCGCCTCGCCCGACGCCGTGGCGGCGCCCGGCCCCGAGGCCGAGACCGTCGGGGGCCAGGCCTCGGTCGACGCCCGGGTGGCGCTCGTGGTGGCGGCGGGGGGACGGCGCCACCGCTTCCTCGCCCCCGAGGCCGAGGCGACCGCCTTCTGTGCCGGCGTGGCGCCCCGCCTGCACCCCGACGGGCCCGGTGCCGGCGACGTCGTGCGCGCCGGGGCGCGGGGTCGCCTGGCCGGCGCGGTTCGTCCCTTGGGCGCGGCGGCGGCCCGGGAGCTGCGCAGGATCGTGCTCGGTCTCGGCGCCGTGGCCGTCCTCGCCCTCACCGCGCCCCGCCGGCGGCGGCGCCGACCGGCCCACGGCACGGCCGGGCTGTGGATCGGGCCGCGGTCGCGCACCGCGCTCGGGGGGAACCTGTTCCGCTCCTCGGTGCGCCCCGTGCCGCTCCACGCCGTCACCTCGACCCGGGTGCCGAGGCCACGGCGGCGGGAGGTGCGCGTCACCCCGGTCATGGCCTGCGCCAGCTCGCTCGTGCTCGTGATGGTGGGTGGCGCCCTCGGCTCGCTCGGCACGGGCGGTGCCGTGGCCGCCACCCAACCTCCGCCCACGTCCGCCGGGCAGGGACAGGGCGTCACGATCATGCACCGTATGGAACAGGCCTTCGCCACGTCGCCGGCCACGGTGGTCCTTCCCCCGGCGACGACGCCCCCCCAGCCGGCGCCGCCGTCGCTGGCCGGGGCGCCGGCGCTGCGAGCCCACGAGATCTTCGCCTTCGCCCCCTACTGGACGCTGCCCCAGGCCGGCTCGTTCGACGTGGGCGGCGTCACGACCCTGGCGTACTTCAGCGTCGACGTGAACGGCGACGGGACCATCGTCGAGAGCGGTCCCGGTTGGGCGGGCTACCAGAGCCAGGACCTGGCCGACCTCGTGACCCGCGCCCACGCCGCCGGGGCGCGCGTCGTGCTCACGGCCACCTGCTTCGGCCAGAAAGCCCTCGACCAGCTGGCCGCCGATCCCACCTCGGGCGGCCGCCTGGGGGCCTCGCTCGTGCAGCTCGTGGAGGCCAAGCACCTCGACGGCGTGAACATCGACTTCGAGGGCAAAGGACCGGCGGACCGGGCCGGGCTGGACACGCTCATGGCGGCGGTGTCGAGCGCCGTGCACCAGGCCGATCCCCACTTCCAGCTGACCATGGACACCTATGCGTCGTCGGCGGGCGACCCCACCGGTTTCTACGACGTCGCCGGCCTGGCCCCGAGCGTGGACGCCTTCTTCGTCATGGCCTACGACATGAACAGCCCGACGGCCCCCTCGCCCACGGCCCCGCTCACCGGGACCGGGTTCACCGACCTCGACGCCGCCCAGCAGTACGTCGCAGCGGTGGGTGCCGGCAAGGTCATCCTGGGCGTGCCCTACTACGGCTACGACTGGCCCACGGCGGGGCCCGGTCTCGGCGATCCCGCCACCGGCCCCGCCACGCCGCTCAGCTACGCGGCCATCGCCGCCCAGGGCGCCCAGACCTACTGGGACCCGGTCACCGAGACACCGTGGTCCTCGTACCAGGTGGGCACGCAGTGGCACCAGACCTTCTTCGACAACCCCACGTCCCTGGCGCTCAAGGCCCAGCTCGCCAACACCTACCACCTCGCCGGCCTGGGCATCTGGGCCATGGGGATGGAGGGCGACGCCCCGGCCATGCTGGCCGCCCTGCGCGGCAACGCGCCGGTCGTGAAGAACCTGCCCAAGGGCCCGGCCGCCACCCACCCCGGGGCGCCCCCGACCCCACCGCACTACTTCTACTCGGGCTCCTGGAACGGCGCCCCCGTCACGCTCAAGGTGGTGGCGCCCGGCGACGCCCCCACGGGCGGCCTCACGCCCGATCCGAGCGCCCTCGTGGGCTTCGCCACCAACGACCCCTCGGTGAATTGCCTGGAGAACGGGCCCGCCCTGGCGGTGAGCGCCCTGGACGGTGCGCCCGGCACCTATGTCGTGGTGGCCGCCGTGCCCGCCGACTGTGCCGGCGCCATGTGGGAGTTCACCGTGAGCCCGTCCCCGGCGCCGCCCAGCTCCACGACGACCACGCCCACCACCACCACGACCGCACCCCCCGACACCTCGACCACGTCCAGCACCTCCACGACGACGACCTCGCCGTAGCGGCTACAGCACCCTGGTGGTGTGGCCCTCCCAGTAGCGCTCCTTGAGCAGGCGCTTGTAGAGCTTGCCGTTGGGGTCGCGCGGGAGCTCGTCGACGAAGTCGACGCTGCGCGGGCACTTGTAGGTGGCGAGCTGGCGCCGGCACTCGGCGATCAGCTGCGCCTCGGCCTCAGGCCCTGCCGAGGCCGGGTCGGCCAGCTGGACCACCGCCTTGACCGCCTCGCCCATCTCGGGATCGGGCACCCCGATGACCGCCACGTCGGCGACGAGGGGATGGGAGGCGAGCACGTTCTCGGCCTCCTGGGGATAGATGTTGACGCCCCCCGAGATGATCATGTGGGCCTGGCGGTCGGTCAGGTAGAGGTAGCCGTCCTCGTCGAGGAAGCCGATGTCCCCGAGGGTGCGCCAGCCGTGGCCGTCGGTCACCGACGCCGTCTTCTCCGGGTCGTTGTGGTACTCGAAGGGCCGCCCGCCCTCGAAGTAGACCACGCCCTCCTCCCCGGGACCGAGCTCGTCGCCCCCGGGCCCGACGATGTGCGCCGGCTGCATCGGCCGCCCCACCGACCCCGGGTGCGCCAGCCACTCGGCGGCGGTGATCCACGTCGCCCCGATGTCCTCGGTGCCGGCGTAGTACTCGTCGATGATCGGTCCCCACCACTCGAGCATGCGCCGCTTCACCGCCACGGGGCACGGCGCCGCGGCGTGGACCACCGAGCGCAGGCTCGACAGGTCGTGGCGGGTGCGCTCCTGCTCGGGGAGCTGGAGCAGGCGGATGAACATGGTGGGGACGAACTGCGCATGGGTCACGCCGTGGCGCTCGATGAGGTCCAGGCATTGGGCGGGATCGAAGTGCTCCATCACCACCGCCGTCGCTCCGAGCCGGTGCATGGACATCGAGTAGACGAGGGGCGCGGAGTGGTACAGGGGGGCGGGCGACAGGTAGACCGAGCCCGGTCCCACGCCCCGCGCCGCCAGGGCGCCGGCGATCTGCACCGGTGCGGCCGTCGGATCGCCCACGGCCGTGGGCACGAGCGCCTTGCGCACGCCCTTGGGCTTGCCCGTGGTGCCCGAGGAGTACAGCATCTCGCGACCCTCGCACTCGTCCTCGAGGGGGTCGGGCGCCACGGCGGCGACGGCCTGCTCGTAGGGGTCGAAGCCGGGCAGCGTCCCGTGCACCGAGAGCCGGATGCCCACCCCCCCGAGGTCGAGGGCCGACACCGCCTCGGCCATGGCCGTGCTGGTGACGAGGGCGCGGGCTCCGCAGTCGTCCAGGATGTACTGGATCTCGGCCGTGCGCAGGTGGCTGTTGAGGGCGGTGTAGTAGAGCCCCGAGCGCTGGGCGGCCCACACGACGGGCAGGTAGGCGGCGTTGTTCTCCATGAGCACGGCCACGTGGTCGCCCACCGCCAGGCCCGCCGACCGCCACAGCCTCGCCAGGCGGTTGGCGGCGGCGTCGAGCTCGCCGTAGGTGAGCACCTCGCCGGATCCCATGATCACCGCCGGCGCTCCGGGCTGGGCGCGGGCCCACGCACCGAGGTCGAGCCGCTGCGACGGCGCGTCGGGGTCGCTCACCTCGCACCCCGCGTCGTCCGGCGCTCCCCCACCGGGCGGCAACCCTACCCGTGGCGTCCCCGGCCGGCACCGCCCGGCCCCCACCGCCGTGGCCGAAACCCGCCAGCGGGGCCCGTCGGCACGGGTCAGGATGGCGCCGTGGTGGAGGACTTCGAGCGCTGCTACGGGGCGGTCCTGGCCCGCGATGCGCGCTTCGACGGATGGTTCGTCACGGCCGTGACGACCACCGGCATCTACTGCCGGCCGAGCTGCCCGGCGCGCACGCCGCACCGGGGCAACGTCCGCTTCTACGCCACGGCGGCGGCGGCCCAGGGGGCCGGGTTCCGGGCCTGCAAGCGCTGCCGGCCCGACGCCGCCCCCGGGTCGCCGCAGTGGAACACCCGCCAGGACGTGGTGGCCCGCGCCATGCGCATGATCGGCGAAGGGGTGGTCGACCGCAACGGCGTGGGCGGCCTCGCCGGCCGGCTGGGCTACAGCCCCCGCCAGCTCCAGCGCCTGCTCGTGGCCGAGGTCGGCGCCGGGCCGCTCGCCCTGGCCCGCGCCCAGCGGGCCCAGGCCGCCAGGGTGCTGCTCGAGACCACCGAGCTGCCGGCGGCCACGGTGGCGTTCGCGGCGGGCTTCAGCAGCGTCCGACAGTTCAACGACACCCTGCGACAGGTCTTCGGCCGCACCCCGACCGAGCTCCGGCGCACAACGGCGGGACGGACCCTGCCCGCCGACGTCGTGCACCTGCGCCTGGCCCACCGCCCGCCCTACGACGCCGAGGGGATCCTGTCCTTCCTGGCGGCGCGGGCCGTCCCCGGCGTCGAGGCGGGTTCGCCCGGGCGCTTCGCCCGCACCCTGGCCCTCCCCCACGGCGGCGGCACCGCCGAGCTCGTCCCCGACACCGGCTTCGTCCGGGCCACGCTGCGCCTCGACGACCTGCGCGACCTGACGCCGGCGGTGCACCGCTGCCGGCGCCTATTCGACCTCGACGCCGATCCCGAGGCCGTCGACGCCCGCCTGGGCCAGGACCCGCTGCTGGCCCGGGCCGTCCGGGCCACCCCGGGCGTGCGGCTCCCCGGCAGCGTCGACCCCCACGAGCTGGCCCTCCGGGCCGTGGTCGGACAGCAGGTGTCGGTGGCCGGGGCGCGACGGGTGCTCGGCCGCCTCGTCCTCGAGCACGGGACGGCGCTGGCGGTGCCGGTGGCGGCGCCCCCCGGGACGCTCACCCACCGCTTCCCCGATCCGGCCACGCTGGCGGAGGCCGACCCCGGCGCCCTGCCCATGCCCCGGGCGCGGGCCCGTGCCCTGGTGGCCCTGGCCAGCGCCCTGGCGGCGGGTGCGGTGGTCCTCGACGCCGGCCGCGACGCCGAGGAGGCACGCTGGACGTTGCGCCGGCTCCCCGGGGTGGGCCCGTGGACCGCCGACTACATCGCCATGCGGGGCCTCGGTCATCCCGACGTCGCGCTGTCGTCCGACCTGGGCGTGCGCCGGGCCATGGAGAGCCTGGGGCTCGCAGCGACGCCGCGCCGCGTCGGGGACGTGGCCGAGGGCTGGCGCCCGTGGCGCTCCTACGCCACCGTGCGCCTGTGGCGCACGAGCGCGTGGAGCCGCGCCCGGGCCTCGTGACCTCGACGTCCCGGCGACCTCCGGCGACGGAGCCCCCCGAGGCCGCGCCGCACGACACCGGCGCATGGCGACGACTCGACACCCCCATCGGCACCCTCGTCCTCGAAGCCTGCGGTGGCGCCCTGACGGCCGTGCGCTTCGCCGGCGCCCACGGCCCCGAGGGCGGCGTCGCGCCCCGGCTCCCGAGGACCGGGAGCGCCTCGCCGGCGGGCGCCGCGCTGGAGACGGCGGCCGTCGAGCTCGAGGAGTACTTCACACGGCGCCGGCGCGTCTTCACCGTGACGCTGGCGCCCCGGGGGACCGCCTTCCAATGCCGCGTGTGGCGGGCGCTGTGTCGCGTGCCCTACGGCGCCACCGTCAGCTACGGCGAGCTCGCCCGCCGGGCGGGCCATGCCGGGGCGGCCCGCGCCGTCGGGCGCGCCAACGCCTGCAACCCCTTGGCCGTCCTCGTCCCCTGCCACCGCGTGGTGGGGGGCGCCGGGGCCCTGACCGGCTACGGCGGTGGCCTCGAGGCCAAGCGCCTCCTTCTGGACCTCGAGGCCGGCCCCGGGGCGGCGGGCGCGGTGACGCCGTAGGGTTGGCCCATGCACGACTCGGTGACCGTGTCCATGGCAGCGCCGCCCGAACGGGTGTGGGACTTGATCAGCGACGTGACCAGGATCGGGAGCTACAGCCCGGAGACCTTCGAGGCCCGCTGGATCGACGGGGCCACGGGGCCGGCCGTCGGCGCCCGCTTCCGCGGCCACGTGAAGCGCAACGGCCGGGGCCCGGTCTACTGGACGACGTGCACGGTCACGGCGTGCGTGCCGGGCAAGGAGTTCGCCTTCGGCGTGGGCGCCGCGCAGAAGCCGCTCAACGTGTGGCGCTACGAGCTCGAGGCGGACGGCGAGGGGACCAAGGTGACCGAGTCCTTCACCCTGGCCCCCACGCCCCTGCTGCGGCTCTACTGGGCGCTGCTCGGCTGGGCCCGGGGGCCGACCAACCGCAACGGCATGCGCACCACCCTCGAGCGCATCAGGGCCGAGGTCGAGACCCCGAGTCCTTGACCCCGAGCCCCTGACCCCGGCGCGGGAGCGAGATCCGGCGCCGCCGCGCCCGCCCCATCCTGCGGGTATACCGGAGCCATGCGAACACGAAATCTGGGAGGCCGGCTCACGGTGTCGGCCCAGGGGCTGGGCTGCATGGGCATGAGCGAGTTCTACGGCCCGCGCGACGACGCCGAGTCGACCGCCACCATCCACCGGGCCCTGGACCTCGGCGTCACCTTCCTCGACACCGCCGACATGTACGGGCCCTTCGTCAACGAGGAGCTCGTCGGCCGGGCCATCGCCGGCCGGCGCGACGAGGTCGTCGTGGCCACCAAGTTCGGCAACGAGCGGCGCCCCGACGGCAGCCGGGTGGGGGTGAACGGCCGCCCCCAGTACGTGCGATCGGCCTGCGACGCCTCGCTGCAGCGGCTCGGGGTCGACCACATCGACCTCTACTACCAGCACCGCGTGGACCCCTCGACGCCCATCGAGGAGACCGTGGGGGCCATGGCCGAGCTCGTGGCGGCCGGCAAGGTGCGCCACCTCGGGTTGTCGGAGGCGGCGCCGGCCACGATCCGCCGGGCCCACGCCGTCCACCCCATCACCGCCCTGCAGACGGAGTGGTCGCTGTGGACCCGAGACCCCGAGGCCAACGGGGTGCTCGACACCGTGCGCGAGCTGGGGATCGGCTTCGTGGCCTACTCCCCTCTGGGCCGGGGCTTTCTGTCGGGCGAGATCCGCACCCCCGAGGATCTCGCCCCCGACGACTTTCGCCGCCACAACCCGCGCTTTCAGGGGGAGAACTTCGAGAGGAACCTGGAGCTCGTGGACCGGGTGCGGGAGATCGCGCAGGAGAAGGGCATCGAGCCCGCCCAGCTCGCCCTGGCCTGGGTCCTCGCCCGCGGGGAGGACGTCGTCCCCATCCCGGGGACCAAGCGCCGGCACTACCTCGAGACCAACGTCGCCGCCGACGACGTCCGCCTGAGCCCCGCCGAGCTCGAGCGCATCGACGAGGTCCTGCCCGTCGGCGCCGCCCTCGGCGACCGGTACCCCGACATGTCGCCCGTTCACCGCTGAGCCCGCCGGCCTGGACGCCGCCGGCGCGCCGGGCCCCCTCAGCCCGACGGGAGCGGCCCCGCCGGGGCCCGCTCGAGCGGGCCGTCGCTCATCCGAACCCGGCGGTGGCCGGGGCGTTCGAGGCCGGACCGGCGTCGGGCGCGGGGTTCTCACTGGGGCCCGACAGGAAGGGGGCGATCTTGCCCACGGGGTAGGGGCACACCTGGGTGGCGGGGACGCACACCGTGACGCTGGTGGGGAAGTCGAACCCGCCGGCCACCTGCACCGGGGCCGACGGCTGACCACCGCTGAAGGTGACCTTCATGACCCGTCCCGTGTTGTCGCCCGGCCCGCACCCCGTGAGCACGCCCTGGCACTGGATGTGGATGTCGACGAAGTAGAGCGTCCCGTCGGGGGCGAAGGCCATGCCGAAGGGGTTGTACTGGCTGGGGCTCTTGCCGATGTCGGTGACCGTGGTTCCCGGCACGGTGCCGCGCCCGGGCTCGGGCTGGCCGTCCTTGGTCACCCACCGGATCGACGGGTTGCCGATGTAGCTGCTCACCGCGAAGCAGTCACAGGTCGGGTCCTTGGCCACCCCGGCCGGGAAGGTGACCTTGAGGAACGTGGAGATGTGCAGCTTGCTGCGCGGGTAGAGCCCGCCGGGACACTGCGCCGCCGAGGTGGGGAGCGAGGACGCCTTGAATTCGAGGACGCTCGAGGTCCCGACGTTGGGCACGAGGAGGTCGCCGTTGTCGTTGAGCGCCATCATCCCGGGTTGCGCCAGGCCACCCGTGCCGTCGGTGTGGTGGGGCCCGTAACCGCCGGCGGTGGGCCCGTCGACGATGCAGTAGGTGCTGTAGCTGGGGGCGAACCACTCGACGAGGCGGCCGCTGCTCGGCACCGGGAACGAGCCCTGGGCGGTGGCGATGTCGTTGCCGAAGACGTTGCCGGCCTTGTCCACGGCGCACCCGGTGTAGGTCTGGTTGTTGTTGAATACCCCGTTGGCCGTCGGCGGTGAGTCACTGCCGATGCTCTGCCCCGGCATCTTGTACTTGCCCGGGACGTAGAGCGTCTGGCCGCTGAAGGCGCCGTTGGGGTCGTCGAGCTCGACACCGTCGGCGGGCTGCTTGTAGGGCTTGGCGCTGCCCAGGTTCTTCTGCGCGGGCAGCGTGGGGTCGTAGCCGACCACGAAGCGCCCGTCGGGGAGGGTGCACATCTGGCCGTTGGGGTCCCACGGCGGCACGAGCTGCCCGGTGAGCCCCGAGGGCTCGGACAGGAAGTCCTCCTCCTCGTTCTGGTCCCAGTACACGAGGTACCCCGCCTTGCCGGTCACGCCGCCCACGAGGCTCGTGGTGGTGCTCGAGGCGGTGGGAGCCGTCGTCGAGGGTGTCGAGGTCGTCGTGGCCGCCGAGTTGTTGTTGTTCGACGAGCACGCCGCCAAGAACCCCGCAGCACACAGCAACGATGCGGCACCCGCCGCGCATCTTCCGAGACGATTCACGCCCTCGCCCTCCCCCATCTCCGGCCCCGCCCGCGCCCAGGACGCAGTGCGCCGTTTATACCAGTTGCGCGCGTCGCCGGCCCGCCCGCCGGTCGCATCACCCGCAAACAAGGTCGCGCGCGCCCACGCGACGCGTCGTCACGGGGCCCGTCGTGCGCCCGGGACAGCGCGCTGGAGGCGGCGCGGACGTGACGGGACGCCCGCGCAAGTGATAGCCCTGTGCAACCCAGTCAGCATCCGGGCAGCGACCGCCGTAGACGTGGCGAGTCTGGACGTGAGGACGCGAAAGAGATGCGGGGGCACCGCTCCACTACACGGGGTGACGGTCGGTGAACGGTGCGAGGCGCACACGGCGCCGTCGCACGGGGATGCTCACCGGCAGGCTGGCACTTCCTCGCTGGGCGTATGCAAGCCACCACAAACGGCGCGTCTGGGAAGCGATCCGGCAGTGGCCGCCACCACCGCTGTCGGCGCCCGCCAGGCCACCGATCTACCGGATGTGGTGGTCCTGGGTGGCAGCCGGCGTCGTGCTGGTGGCCGGCGTCACCGCCGTCGTGGTGGCC
>Ga0335078_10015775_pt1 | contig 11220 bp, 8 predicted proteins | sample Lox_Sample_32_FD_206711 | JGI IMG/M metagenome (GOLD analysis project Ga0335078, IMG submission 206711) | Soil microbial communities from Loxahatchee National Wildlife Refuge, Florida, United States - Lox_Sample_3.2 | ecosystem: Environmental > Terrestrial > Soil > Wetlands | place: USA: Florida...
GGCGCTCTACGGACCCATCGACCGGAACCTTGGCCATCACCGGCGATACAGCCGCAACACGCTGGCCGCGCTGGCGCATCGCGCCGGTCTGCGCGTCGAAAAACTGCACTATGTCAACGCCGCCGGCTTCTTCGGTTGGTGGATGAACGCGCACGTATTCCGGCGGCAGGCTCAGTCCGAACGCCAGATCCGGATGTTCGACCGGTGCGTCGTACCGTGGCTGTCGCGCCTGGAAGCCATCGCGCCGCCGGGTTTCGGGCAGTCGTTGTTCGCGGTTCTGCGGAAGCCATGAAGGTCTCCATCGTGATTCCCGTCTATAACGAATTCCGCACGTTCAGCCAGGTGTTGGAACGCGTCCGGCGCGCGCCGCTGCCCGCGGGATGCGTGAAAGAGATTGTGGTGATCGACGATGGCTCCACGGATGGAACCGTCCAGGTGCTTGGTGAAGTCACGCATCGGCGAATCAGTCATTCCGGCAAGGGATCGGCGATTCGCGCCGGGATCGAATTGGCCACCGGCGACATCATCCTCATCCAGGATGGCGACCTCGAATACGATCCGAACGACTATGCGCGTATGCTCGAACCTATGGTCAGCGGCGGCGCGGACATCGTCTACGGTTCGCGCTTTCTCCGCCGGCGGGCCGCCATGGCTCTGCCCAACCGGGTGGCGAACCGAATCCTGACGGCGGCGGCGAACCTGCTCTATGGCGCGCATCTGACCGACGAGGCCACTGCGTACAAAGCATTTCGCGCGACGGTCCTGCGCGAAATCCATCTGGCATGCCGCCGTTTTGAGTTCTGCCCGGAAGTCACCGCCAAAGCGCGTCGCCTGGGGTTTCGCATCCACGAAGTGCCCGTCAGCTACAACCCACGCGGCATCGCGGAGGGCAAGAAGATTCGCGCGCGCGATGGTTGGGAGGCTTTATGGACGCTGTTGAAGTACCGCTTCACGCCGCGCGCCCGCCTTTAGGTGCTCCATGAACACCTCGCAAAACTCGCGCCGCAGTCCGGCCTTCACCACCGCGCCGTCATCGGTGAACGCGATGTACTGCCGTTCCTTCACGGCGAAACTGGGCCAGCGCGGCAGCCCTTCACCGTTGGGGTCGCCGGTGAGCACGAAATTCGCCCAATAGGACTGCATCAGGTCCGAGATTTTGTGGTCGATCGGCGCGAGTTGGACGCCGCTGCCCCACGTCCCGAAAATATAATTCAGCTCGGCGGAGTGCACCATGCCATGCCGGTCGGGCGCGACATGGTCGAATGCGTACTCGTAGACCCGATGGCCGGCGCCGGCGTGCGCCACGGCTTCGGCGACCACCGGGCAACGGAATACCTCGTCGGTCGGCCACTGCGTGCCCGGCCCGCCATACAAGGGGTCCGGCTTGCCTTGGCCGCTCCCCGCCAGGCCGTACAGCGCCAATGCCCGGTCCGCCAGGCCGCCATACGTTTTCTGAATCGCGCTCGCGATCTTCGCCGGGGGTTCGTTGCCGCCAATTTCCTGCGCGGTGCTCCCGATCATCAGCGGCACGGCGAGGCTTCCTCCCGCCGTGAAGACTTCCGCCGGCGGCTTGGGCAGCACCCACCCGTCCACCGAAGTCTCCAGGCCCGTGCGATCGCCGCCGGTGGCGCGCCTGGCGGCCTCCAGAATCTCCACGGCGGGCAGCTTGCGCATGCGCGCGATCGCATCGCCATCCGGTATTTTCAATTCCGCAGCCAGTTTCTGCCCCAACGCCTCGGCCTCGCCGCGCGTTCTGGGCCCCTGGAACACCGACACCGCGCCGCTCTCCGCAATGGCCCGGCGGAAAAGCCCACGCGCGCGCGGAGACGTCATCAGCAGGCTGACATCCATGGCGCCCGCCGATTGCCCCGCCAGAGTCACACGCCCCGGATCTCCGCCGAACACGGCGATGTTCTTCCGCACCCACTGGAGCGCGGCGATCTGGTCCATCAGTCCGTAATCGCCCGAGGCGTGGTGCGCCGACTCGCGAGCCAGCGCGGGATGCGCCAGGTATCCCAGCGCGCCCAGCCGGTAGTTGATGGTGACCAGCACCAGACCGCGCCGCACCAGCGTGCGCTGATCGAATCCCGCCGCTTCTCCCGAGCCGGCCGTGTTCGATCCGCCGTGAATCCACACCATCACCGGAACCTTCGCCGCGGGCGGCCACGCGGGTGCAGCCACGTTCAGATACAGACAGTCTTCGCCGCTCGACTGCACGTCCCGGATATTCCAGCCCTCGGAGAGTTGCGTGCACGGGGCGCTGAAGGCGGCGGCATCCCGGATGCCGGTCCAAGGCGCCACCGGCTGCGGCTCACGCCAGCGAAGGCCGCCCAAAGGAGGCCGCGCGTAGGGGATGCCCTTGAAAGCAGCGCCGCCATCCGGCGTGGAGCGGCCGCGAATCTGGCCTCCGGTGACCGTCACCACGGGCCCGGTCTCGGCCGCGCACATGAAAAACGGGAGTAGCAAAAGAACGGGTTTCATGGGCACGATGGTAACAGAGCGGCCCCGGGGAGGGCGGGCTTTAGCGCGCGGGGCTTCAGCCCCGCTAACCTAAGATCATGCGTTCCGGAAAGCCGAGCCGCACCGCGCACTTTGTCGCCTATAACCGGGCCTTGGGCACGCTGGCGCCGCAGGTGCCGGGCTTCTCGGATCCATTGGCCGTCGAATTCTTGCCGGACAACTGGAAAGCCAGGATCGAGCGGAGGCGCAGGTGGCTGACTCGCAAGCCTGGGCGATCACCATACCCGCCGTGGCTACGCGGGATGGGCTTGTTCAACCAGTTTCGGACCGTCGTTCTGGACCGGGCCATTGCCTCCGCCGGACCCATCGATCAACTCGTCATCCTGGGCGCAGGTTTCGACACGCGCGCCTGGCGCTTGGACGGTCTCCGGGACGCCACGGTATACGAGGTGGACCATCCCGCCACGCAAGCGTTGAAGCGCAAGCGAGCCGCCGCGCTGCGCGCCAAAGCCCGGCAGGTTCGCTTCGTGGCCACCGACTTTCAGCGGGATGACCTGGCTGCTTCACTGCTGGGCGCCGGCTACGACGCGAGCCGTCCGGCGTTCTGGCTCTGGGAAGGCGTCACCGTGTATCTGCGGCCGGAAGCCGTTGCGGCGAATCTGGGGGCAATCGCGGCCCTCTCGGCGCCGGGCAGCCGCTTGGCGCTCACCTATATGAGCAAAGACGGCGGGCGGATTCCGCGCAGCCTGTTCCTGGCGCTATTGGGCGAACCGGTGCGCTCGGCCTATTCGCCGGCCGAGATGGCGGCCTTGGGGATGACGCACGGCTGGGCATCGGCAGCGGACTCCGGAATCGAGGACTGGCTGCGCGATCTGACGCCCGGCGTGCGGCTTACCAGGCGTCAAGCCGGCCTGCAGTGGTTCGAACGGATTTGGGTGGCGGAAAAATCTTCCTAACCTTTTCGCGGGCTTCGACGTATATACTCACGAGCGGCCTTTCCAGTAGAACTTCTGCCGGAGTACAATAACAGGCGCGACCATGGGAAAGAAGCCAATACAAACCGACATCCTGCAAGGCACGCTGGACATGTTGATCCTGCAGACGCTGGCGCCGGGAGCGGCCCACGGGCATACCATCGCCTACGCCATCGAGCGGCGTTCGGAAGAAGTTCTACTGGTAGAGCACGGATCGCTCTATCCGGCCCTGCACCGCCTCGAAGACCGCGGCTGGATTGCCTCTTTTTGGGGCACTTCGGAGAACAACCGCAAGGCGCGCTACTACCGCCTCACCGCCGCCGGACGCAAGCAGTTGAGCGCGGAAATGAGCCGTTGGGAACGCGTGGTGCGCGCGGTCAACCAGGTGCTGCGCCCGGCGGAGGAGTGAAACGCGCATGCGCTGGCGGCGGTTCTTCAAGCGGCGGTGGTGGGACGAAGAACGCGCGCGCGAAATCGTCGCGTATCTCGAAAACGAAACCGCCGACAACATCGCGCGCGGCATGCCTCCCACGGAAGCCGCTGCCGCCGCGCGCCGTAAGTTCGGCAATCCCGGATTGGTGCGAGAGGAGATTTACCGTATGAACACCATCGGCTGGCTGGAGAGCACCTGGCAGGATCTGCGCTACGGCATGCGCGCGCTGCGCTTGAGCCCTGGATTCGCGGCCGTGGCGATCGTCTCCCTGGCGCTGGGAATCGGCGCGAACACTGCCATCTTCCAATTGCTCGACGCCATTCGCCTGCGCAGCCTGCCCGTCCAGAACCCGCAAGAACTCGCCGAAGTGAAAATCGCGGGCGGCAACCACGGCATGGGCCTCAATCAGGAGTACGGGGAATTGACGCGCCCGCTCTGGGAGCTGATCCGCGACAAACAGCAGGCCTTCGCGGGGACATTCGCCTGGAGCGCGAACCAGCGCTACATCGGCCGCGGCAGCCAGGTGCGGCATTTCAACCAGCTTCTGGTCAGCGGCGATTTCTTCCGCGTGCTGGGCGTCCGGCCCTTTCGCGGGCGTCTGCTGGGACCGCGGGATGAGGGCGCCTGCCCGGCCTCGTCCGCCGTTGCCAGCTACGCCTATTGGCAAAGTGAATTGGGCGGACGCGACCTGGCCTCCGGCATCAAGCTGTTCGCGGATAACGCGCTCGTGGATGTCGTCGGCGTTACGCCGCCGGAGTTCTTCGGCATGGCCGTGGGCGACAGCTTCGACCTCGCGCTCCCCTTCTGCCAGCCGAAAGACGGACTGCGGCGCGACATCTTCGAAGTATCCGTAATGGGCCGCCTGAAGCCGGGCTGGACCATCGAACGCGCCTCGGCCGCGATGGCCGTGCTGAGCCCCGGCGTCTTTGAAGCCACCGTTCCGCCGGAGCGCGACCCGCGGACGGATCGGATGTACAAACATTTTCGGCTCGCCGTGTATCCCGCCTCCACGGGAGTCAGCGACGCGCGCCAGACCTACGGCAAATCCCTGTGGCTGCTGCTGGCAATCACCGGACTGGTGCTGTTGATTGCCTGCGCCAACCTGGCCAACCTGATGCTGGCGCGGGCCAGCGCGCGCGGCCGCGAGATCGCCGTGCGGTTGGCGCTGGGCGCGTCGCGCGGCCGCTTGTTGCGGCAATTGCTGGCGGAAAGCGGGCTACTGGCCGGAATCGGCTGCGCCTTGGGGATCGCCCTGTCCCAAACTCTGTGCCGCGTCCTGTTCTGGTTGATTCTGCCGGAAGGCGAAACGGTGGACCTGCGCATTGTGACGGACTGGCGCGTGCTTCTGTATGCGGGTGCGGCGGCCGTATTTTGCAGCGCGGTTTTTGGCGCGCTGCCGGCACTGCGCGCCAGTAATTCATCGCCGGTCACCGCCATGAAAGCCGCGGGCCGGGGCATGACTGCGTCTCGCCAGCGGTTCTCCGTCGAGCGCGCCGTGGTGGTGACGCAAATCTCCGTCTCACTGGTCCTGCTGGTGGCGGCGCTGCTGTTTGTGCGCAGCTTCCGCAACTTGCTGACGTTCGATCCGGGCATGCGGGAAAGCGGCATCACCACCGGATTCCTGGGATTCTGGCAGTCCAATCTGCCGCCCGCGCGATGGCTGGAGTTCAAGCGCGAATTGCTGGACGAAGTGCGGGCCACACCTGGCGTCCTCAATGCCGCCACCACCACCAACGCTCCGCTGCTGGGCTCCAGTTGGGGGCACGGCGTGCGCCTGGGATCGGTCGAAGGTGATTCGAAGTTCACCTGGGTGAGTCCCGGCTATTTCGATACCATGGGCATTCCGGTGGTGCGCGGCCGCGGCTTCAACCTGGATGACACGGCGGCCGCCGCGCGAGTAGCGGTGGTGAACCAAACCTTCGTGCGCAGGTTTCTCGGCGGCGCCGATCCGATCGGGCACACCCTGCGCACAATTCAGGAACCGAACTATCCTTCCACGGTCTATGAAATCGTCGGCGTAATCCCGGACACCCAATACAACGACCTGCGCGGCAAGACCCCCCCGATGGCCTTTGCCCCGGCCTCGCAACTCCCGGCGCCAGGGCCATGGACCGGCTTGATGATCCTTTCCAACGCGCCGTCCGCGGCGATGGGCGCCACCATCAAACGAAGGCTGGCCGCCCGGTACCCCGATGTCATCGTGGAGCTGAGCGATTTTCAGAAGGACGTCCGTAGCGGGCTGCTGCAGGAGCGCATGATGGCGACGGTCTCCGGATTCTTTGGACTGCTGGCCGCGGTATTGGCGATGGTCGGACTGTACGGCGTCATCTCGTTTCTGGTGACGCGACGCCGCAACGAAATCGGCATTCGCCTCGCGCTGGGGGCGGAACGCGGACAAGTAGTCGCCATGGTGATGCGGGAAGCCGGCCGCCTGCTCCTGGTCGGCGTCGTCACGGGCGCCGCGCTGTCGCTTCTCGCCGGACGCGGCGCCCGCTCGTTGCTTTTCGGGTTGAAGCCGTACGACCCACTCACGCTGGTGGCGGCGGCCCTGCTGCTGGCGCTGATCGCAGCCACAGCCAGCTTCCTTCCCGCGTGGCGCGCGTCGAAGCTCGATCCCATGGCTGCCCTGCGCGAGGAGTAACGAATCGCTGTCGCGCAGTTCCGACCTGGGCCTCAGTCCGTATAGAAGTGTGGGCGCGATCGATGTCGTCGTGCAAAGGGACCTCAGGTTCTCGCGCACTCCATTCGCCAAGACGCGCCGCAGCTTCACGTGACTGCCGCGCTTGAGAGACCTGCTGAAATCCGAATCGGGCAAAGGTGCCGATCAGATCGCCACCGGATAACGAGCGTAGCCGCCTATCAGGCGACCGCCGGAAGCTCCACGGTGGCCAGAATGGTGGGATCGTCCGACAAGCCCATTGCGGGCAGGTCTTCGCCTTCCACGTGCAGAGAAATAGCTTCCCGAAGATTGGCCGCCAACTCGTCAAGGGTATCCGCCTCGGTTACGACCGGCAGGTCCAAACACTCAGCCACGTATTTTTGTTCGCCTCGAAAGATCCGTGCCAGAATCGTGCGCTTGATCGGCGTGGGCTCCTCAACCACCCTAGCATTCGGGTGACTGGGCCGCCCCGGGGCCGATGAACGGGATTCGGGATCGACGTCGCGTGAAAGGCCTGACTTCCTATAGCGCCCAACAACCCGACTCCGGGCGAGGCGCGCTGCTAAATGTGCCAAATGGACGTCGTACACCCGCAAGATCGGTGTCCCCGGTGACGCGCCCGTAGAGAACGGCGGGATCAAGGTCTGCTCCGTTCAAGCTACAGTGCCCAATTCCGGATCGACGCGAATCTGCGCGAATTAGGCGAGGTCGCGTAGCGGCTCGAAGACTCCGTCAAAGCTGATATGGGGCGCGAGATCGACCACGCCCTCAACGCCGTCCTCGAACCGAAGCCAGGCAGCCACCGCACACCAGCCCAAGTCTGTATATCACCGAAGACTGGTGGGCGCGCTCCGTTTCCGCTACCCTCAACGGTCAGGCGGGCGCGCGGCGATCACACGTCCCCCAATTCCGCCATCCCACTGACCCCAAAGGGTCGCCGCCTATGGGCACGCCGACAGCCCCGCTCCCCGATGCTATCCTCAAGTTGGAATTGGCAACGGTGTTCGGCCTTCCCGGGATCAACGCCCATGGGCCTCCAGGAATGGCCGTATACCATTGATTCAAAAGGCGTTATAAGAAATTGGTTTCGTCTGGTCAAATTCGATTCGAGTCGGCAAAACCCTCCCCCGGCGAACCGGCCCGCGTACCAGCCACCCCTCGCCCTGCTATTCTGTACGGTGGCATGCGAGCCACCCGCGAAAGGAGACATTCTAAGTGAGAGTCGGCGTATTCACCGCCTTGTTGGCGCAACTATCCCTCGACGATGTTCTGAAGAAGCTGAAGAGCATCAATATCGATACGGTGGAACTCGGAACAGGCAACTATCCGGGCGATCCACACTGCAAGCTGTCCATGTTGGACAGCAAGGCCGAGCTGAACGAATTCAGAACCAAGCTGGCGGACAACGGCTTCACCATCAGCGCCCTGAGCTGTCATGGCAATCCGCTGCACCCCGATCAGGTGCGCGCCAGGCACGATCAGGAAGTCAGCCGCAAAACCATCCGCCTGGCCGAGAAACTGGGCGTTCCCGTGGTCATCGATTTTTCCGGCTGTCCGGGCGACTGCGACAAATCCAAGTGGCCCAACTGGGTCACCTGTCCCTGGCCGCCGGACTACCTGGAGATCCTGAAATGGCAGTGGGAAGCCAAGGTGGCGCCCTACTGGACCAAACAGGCCAAGTTCGCGGCCGATCACGGCGTGAAGGTTGCCATCGAAATGCACCCCGGCTTCGTGGCCTACAGCCCGGAGACCATGCTCAAGCTGCGCGCCATCGCCGGCCCGTCCATCGGCTGCAATTACGATCCCAGCCACATGTTCTGGCAGGGCATCGATCCCATCGCCGCGATCCGCGTGCTGGGCGACGCCATCTTCCACGTGCACGCCAAGGACACCCAGATCTATGAACGCAACCTGCCGCTGACCGGCGTGCTCGACACCAAGTCGTACACCGACGAACGCAATCGCGCCTGGATCTTCCGCACCTGCGGCTATGGCCACGGCGGCGAGTGGTGGAAGGAATTCGCCTCCACGCTGCGCATGTTCGGCTACGATTACGTGCTCTCCATCGAGCATGAGGACAGCCTCTTATCGCCTGAAGAAGGTCTGCGCAAGGCCGCCGATTTCCTGAACGGCCTGGTGATGAAAGAGCAGCCCGCCGCTGCCTGGTGGGTTTAGACGGTGCGCTTCCTACTCTTGTTAGCCTGCGCGGGATCCCTCCTGGGGCAGTTCCGCGCAGGCGCCTTTAAGACGGTCATCACCCCACCATTGCGCGACCGCCCGCCGGTTTATATGGCGGGGTTCGGACATAACCGGGTGGCCGTCACGGTGCACGACGATCTCTACGCGCGCTGCGTGGCGTTCAGCACGGGAGTGAAGCCGCTGGCGGTGTGCGAGGTCGATCTGATTGGCTTCTTCCTGGACGATGTCCAGCGCGTGCGCGCGAAAGTCCCGGACGCCAACGTGGTGGTGGCCTCCACGCACGTCCACGAAGGCCCCGACACCATGGGGCTTTGGGGCCCGGCCGCGGGGCAATCGGGAATCGACGAGGCATACAACAGCTTCGTGGTGGAGCGCATTGCCGAAGCGGCCAAAGGCGCGCTCGCCGCGCTGGTTCCGGCCACGCCGTCCCTGGCCGTGGTCCACAGCGCGGAGCTGGATTCGTTCATTGACGACGACCGTCCGCCTGTGGTGCACGACCCCGACCTGATCGTTCTTTCGCTCACTGGCAAGGACGGCAAGCGCATCGCCACCTTGGTCAATTGGGCCAATCATCCCGAGACGCTGGGCTCGCGCAATACGCAGATCAGCGCGGACTATCCAGGGTTCTTCTATAAGCGCCTGGAAGCCAAATTGGGCGGCATGGCCGTGCTGTGGAACGGCGCGGTGGGTGGGATGCAGTCGCCGCTGGGCGCCAAGATCAAGGATCCCGCGACGGGGACGATTGCGGCGGAAAACAGCTTCCGCAAGACCCAGGTCCTCGGCGAACGCATCGCCGATCTGGCTGCGGATGCGGCGCGCGCGGCCAGGCCCGCGAGCATCGACAAAGTCGAATTCGCCGAACGCATCATTACTATTCCGGTGACCAATCGCGGTTTCGAGATGGCCGCCCAGGCGGACCTGTACAAAGGACGCAAGAAGACCACCGCCGAGGGCGCCACCACCACTTCCGTGGGGCTAATCCGTATGTCGGGCAGCCAGCCTGTGCTGGCCATCGCACTGGTGCCTGGCGAAATGTATCCGGAGCTGAGCTTGGGCGGCGTGGAGCGTTACGCGGGCGCCGATTTTCCGGACGCGCCCATCGAGACGCCCATCAAATCCATGCTGCATGCGCCATTCAAGATGCTGATCGGCCTCGCCGACGACGAGATCGGCTACATCATTCCGAAGGCGGAGTGGGACGAGAAGCCGCCTTACCTGCAGAACGCCAGGAAGGCCTGGTACGGCGAAGAGAATTCCGTCGGGCCGGACGCTGCCGCCCGCATCGCCGCGGCGATCGGGGAACTGGCCCACCGGCGCTAATGGCATCCCAGGCAGTGGAACTTGCGCCCGTGGCACACCGCGCAAGTGGTCTTGTCCAGACCTGACTTGCCGCTGGTGTGAGTGTCCAGGAAATCCGGCGTGTGACTGGCGGGCGTCAGTTTAGCCCCTTTGGCGTGGCAGAAGTCGCAGCTATACGGCGGATCGATCTGGTTGTGGCACACCAGGCAATCCGCCATCTGGGGCAGCCCGCTGCGGTCCGGCCGGTCCGAGACCTCCAGCCCGCGATGGCACGCCCCGCACGGATTCAGCGTGTTGAGTTGCGCGCGCAGTGCGGGGCCGGACGGCGTCAGGTATGTCTTCTTATCGATCGCGGCGGCGATCAGCGGCGCCAGATTGCCGAGCTTCAGATGCAGTTGATGATCGAACCGCGCGAGGCGGGTCACGATGGGCAGGCCGATTTCCGCGGTCTTATGGCACTTCAAGCAAGCGCTTTGCGCAGGCCGCAGATTGTCACCCGCATGGCACCCGGCGCAATCCAGCTTCGCCGCTAGATGGACGCGGTGCGAGAATGGCTGCGCCGTCTGCGCAATGACCACTTCGGTAGTCGCGATCAGCAGGAATAGGATTCGCAATTAGTGTTTATAGCTCACGCGCCAGATCTTATTGCCGCCATCGTCCGAGATCAGCAGGCTGCCATCGGGCAGGATCAACAATCCCACCGGACGGCCCCACACGTCGCGGCTGTCGGGCGCTATCATCCAGCCGGTAAGGAAGTCGCGCGGCGCGCCAGCCGGCTGCCCGCCGCGGAACGGGATGAAGGCAATTTTGTATCCGACGCGCTGGGCGCGGTTCCAGGAGCCATGCAGAGCCAGAAATGCGCCGTCGCGATACTCGGCGGGAAACTGTTTCGCGGTGTAGAATTCGAAGTCCAGCACCGCCTGGTGCGCGGGCATTAAAGGAACGTCGGGCACGATGGTCTTCGCCACCAAGTCAGGGGCCTGGCCCTTGTTACGCGGATCCTCATGCGGGCCGATATAGGCATACGGCCAGCCGTAGAAGCCGCCCTGTTGAATGTGGGTGAAGTAATCGGGCACCAGGTCGTCACCCAGCGCGTCGCGTTCCTGCACCGCGGCCCATAGCGTATCGGTTCCCGGATACCAATGCAGGCCGATGGGATTGCGCGTGCCCGCGGCGTAGGTCTCGTGACCGCTGCC
>Ga0335078_10015777_pt1 | contig 11218 bp, 7 predicted proteins | sample Lox_Sample_32_FD_206711 | JGI IMG/M metagenome (GOLD analysis project Ga0335078, IMG submission 206711) | Soil microbial communities from Loxahatchee National Wildlife Refuge, Florida, United States - Lox_Sample_3.2 | ecosystem: Environmental > Terrestrial > Soil > Wetlands | place: USA: Florida...
TCGAGATCGAACAATTCTTCTTTCAGCGCCTGCAGCAGCATGGAGGAGTGTGAAGATGGCGGGGGCTCGGCTGTCACAGAATGCGGGCTCACGCGCCTGACCTGTAAATCCGGGATTTCTTCCTCATCAATTGCCGAGAGGCCACCGGCGGCACGTGCGCGCCGGGGAGCCTGCTGGCGCCAGGCCACGAAAACTCCGCCGCCGGCGAGCGCAATCGTAATTCCGACCAGAATCGGAATCTGATACTTATGCAGAGGGTCAGGGGCATCGATCGGCGGGCCGAGTCCGCCGCCGGGACGGCTGTCATTTTGCGCCGAGCTTTGCCCGGACGACGCTTGGCCCGATGAAGCCTGCCCGGACTGTTCCTCGTCCGAAGGAGCGGCGAGCGCTCCTTCTCCGCTCAGCTTGAACGCCATGGGCTGGCCCACCTGCGCGTTGGAAGCGACTTGCACTACGGCATCGGACTGTCCCGGCAGCGGTGCGGTCTGATAGGTTACGCCCGGCGCGGCCGTGAACTCCATCGCCTTGGGCACGATCGCTACAAAATGCTCGAGGGGGTAAACACTTTTCGGATCGATATTGATGCTGCCGGTATAAGGCAACGAGTAGACGACGTTGAATCGGGTCTCGCCCGGCCGCAGAGGAAAAATGAAGGCGTAGCGATTCTTCGCATTGTCGCCTTCGGGAACGGGTGCGGAGTTCACGGGCTGCCCGCCGGCCGTCATCGCCTGTGCCTCTTGTATCTTGGCGCCATCGGGCACATAGAACTCAAGATTGTGCTCGTTCATTTGCGTGCGAGGAGGCTTAGAATTATTTTGCACGGCGAAGGTGCGCTCGACCTGCATCTGTCCCTGGGCGGCCTGAAACCGCATGATGTCGGCGACGACCTGAATGCCGTCGAGCTTCTTGCTCACGTCGTAGACTTCGACTTCAACCGAGGTGCTTCCCGGAGGCGCCATGCGGTGATAGGTCACGTCCTGATGGATGACGCGCACCAGGTGCGGGCCCTGCGCGTTGTCGAGCTTGAACGAGAAGTTACCCTTGGCGTCGGCCTTGGTGCGTCCGGATTCTTCCATGCCCTGACCGAGGCTGAGCAGGACGACCTCGTCTCCAGCGGCAGGTCTGCCCGTGGTGGAGTTCTTGACCGTACCGGTAAGGGTTTGGGCGGCGCTCAGCACAGAGAGCGTTATGACCACGATCAGAACAATGGAAATGCGTGCAGGGAACTCCTTGCCACGCCTGATGAGGGCGTTGGCCGGGTGGGGATCCTTCGACTGCGTGAATGCTTCGATTCGCGAACCATTCGCTCCGCTCAGGATGACAGGGATTTGAGTTCGAATAATCATCTGGAGTTCTTTGAATCTGCTGGAGCGGACTCCAGCTGTGCGATTTCGGCCAGCAGAGAGGCCGCTTCGTCTTCCAGCGACGATTTCAACGACTGATAGTCGGCGTCCGGAACTTTACCGGCTTTATATTCGAAGTTCAGGTCGCGCAGGTTTTCGTAGACGGCATCTTTGCGCTCGCGCAGATAAGAGGCGCGAGTCTTTTCTTGACCAAGGTACAGCCGCGCGGGCAGGTGAAAAATGTAGAGCAGCGCGGCCGCGGTGATCAGGATCGAAACGGCCCATTCGAAAGTCATAGCTCGGTCTCCTCACGCGCCTGTTCACGGAATTTATCCAGTTCAGCGCTATGGCTAGGGATGCCCCCCGCAGTTGCTGGAGCCGGGCGATTCCTCCACGCCCGTACCACGAAGACTACCGCGGTAACTCCTAGTCCGAAGGCGACGAAGGGGAAAATCCATGCGGTGCGGTCGAACCCGGCGGTAGTTGGCGCGGCGAGCACCGTTGGCCCGTACTTCTGTACGAATGCCTGCTGCACCAGCGAATCGCTGTCGCCGCGGCTGATGGCAGCCGCAAGCTCGTTGCGCATGCCGTCGGAATCGGGGCAGCCTACGTGATTGCACTCGAGCAGGATCTGTCCGCAGCCGCAGATGCACATGAGCTGATGCCCGATTTCATTGAAGCGCGTGGCGGGATCGCCCGCGCCGGCGAGAGAACCGACTGCAATGAAGATCAGAGCGCATTGTGCGACGCGGCGGCGGATTGATTTGGATTTGAACTTCATCAACTGGATGCAAACCTCAGCGGCTAAAGCCGCGGCTACAAGGCACCATGCTAACGGCAGCGCTGAAAGCGCTGCGCCACCCAAGAACAAATTCTGAACGCGGCCCCTTCGACTCGCTGCGCTCGCTCAGGGCAGGCTCTAAAGGGCCGCTCCCTTCCACTCAATCTCCTGTTGTGACCGGAGCGGCACGTTCGATCATCCTCGGCACGCGCACGGTAACCGGAACTGGTGCGGGTTCCACCAAGGCCAACGCTGTTCCCAGCACCATGATCCACGCGCCGATCCAGATCCAGATCACCATGGGATTCACATGCGCCTTGATGACCGGCAGGCCTTTATCGGTTTGTCCCTCATAGACCAGGTACAAATCCTCTTTGAACGTCGTATAAATGTCCGGCTTGGTCGAAGGCTGTTGGCTGGCCTTGTAGAGCAAGCGCTGCGGCGTCATGCTAGTGATTTTCTTGCCGTTCTGGTTAACGTCGATGATCGCCCACTGGCTGAACTCGTTGGCGTTTTCATCTTCCGTGTAAGAGCGGCAGATAAGCTCGTAGTTGCCGATGGTCATTTTGTCGCCGTAGCCCATCTCCATTTCCTTTTCCTGGTTCAGGGCCGCGCCAGAGAATCCGATCATGACCAAGACGACGCCAAAGTGGACGATGTATCCGCCGTACCGGCGCGTGTTGCGATGGGTGAGCTGCACCATCGAGGCGAACATACCCTGCCCGGTTTTGTCCGCGATAACGCGGCCGCCACGGTAGAACTCGGAAGCCACGGTGAAGGCAATCAGCGCGGAAAGGAAGATCGTCATCAGAGAATAGAAATAGCTGATGTCGTGCCAGGGCTTGAGGCCGAAGATCGATCCCCAGGACTGCGGCGTGCCCATCACGAACAGCGCGACTGCCAGGGCCGCGACGGTGGGCCAGAGAAAATTCCGTTTTAAACTTTCGAACGAAGTCTTGCGCCAGGCCAGCAGCGGGCCGACTGCGGTCAGCAGCAACAGAAGCAGAGCTACGGGAATGGCGACGCGATTGTAGAACGGGGCGCCGACTGTGACTTTGTTGCCCTGCACGAGCTCAGAAATCTTCGGGAACCAGGTTCCCCACAATACGTCCAGCGTTAGAAGCAAGAACAGCAGGTTATTAAAGAGGAAGCTCGATTCGCGGGAAACCAGCGATTCAAGCTTGTTCTCGCTGCGCAGATGATCCTTGTTGCGAAAGAAGAAAAAGACGAAGACGGCAAATGTGATCGCCAGAAAATAAGCGAACCAGCTGCCGATTGACGATTGCGCAAACGCATGCACGGAACTGATGATCCCGCTGCGCGTCAGGAATGTTCCCAGGATCGCCAGCCAGAAGCAGGCAAAGACCAGCCACATGTTCCAGATCTTCAGCATGCCGCGTTTTTCCTGCATCATGACGGAGTGCAAAAACGCGGTGCCGACCAGCCATGGCATCAACGAAGCGTTTTCGACCGGGTCCCATCCCCAGTAACCGCCCCAGCCGAGGACGTAGTAGGCCCAATGCGATCCAAGAAAGATTCCGCAGGTGAGAAAGGCCCAGGTCACCATCGTCCAACGACGGGTGATGTGAATCCACTTCTCGCCGGGATACTTCATGATTAGCGCGCCGAGGGCGAACGCGAAGGGAATGGTGAATCCGACATATCCCAGATAAAGCATCGGGGGATGGATCACCATCTCGGGATACTGGAGAAGTGCGTTCAGTCCGGCGCCGTCGGGACGTGCCGGCCCTTCGATCAGGCCAAAAGGAGTCGCGGCGAAAGTGACAAGGGCGAGGAAAAAGACCTGGACCCCTGCGAGAACGACCGAAGCGTAAGCGAAGAGGCGAGGATCGGTCTTGTAACGCAGGCGCAGAACGAAGCCGTACGCTGCCAGCAGAAGAGACCAGAACAGCAGCGACCCTTCCTGGCCGGACCACAGCGTCGCAAATTTATAGGCCCCTGGGAGGTCGCGGTTGCTGTGATGGAAGATGTAGGCGATGGTGAAGTCGTCGCGAAATGCGGAAATCACGAGCGCGAGTGCGGCAAGAAAAACAGCGCCGAACAACGCCACGCCCGCGCGGCGAGCGGTCTCACCGACACGTGCCCACTTGGGATCGTCCTTGAAAAAGAGGGCGATCAGTCCCGCCCCAAAGGAATATACGCTCAGGGCGAACGCCAAGAGCAGGGCATAACTGCCGATTTGCGCCATGTAGGGGAACCCCGAAGTATTTTTTCAGAAACTATGGCGAAGGGCAACCGCGTGGGAAGGAGAGTGCGCAATGACTAGTTCGAAAACGGGACGATGCGGAAGGCTGGGGCTGGACATTTCGTCTACCGTAAACGTTTTCGCAAGGAAAGCGGCGGCCGGAACGCGGCCGCCAAGCGAGTCCTCCAGGCGCGCTAGGCGCTGTATTGATGATGATAGCGCTGACGAACTTCATGTTCGGCAGCGAGCCAGTCTTCGGTCTCGTGTCCCGGTTCAAATCCGCGGCGCTCCGAAAGCAGATAAGCCAGGCGGCGGATTTCATCCTCCAGATTGATGGGCACAAGATTCACACGAGTCTCTGGCTTCACGATCGAAGGCTTCTTGGCAGATTTCTTGGATTTGGCTGCTTCGCTGGCGCCGGCCTCCAGTGCGGTGGCGGCAGGCGCGCCGTTACCCGGCTGAACAACTGCTTCACCGTTGGACGTCTTTGGAATTCTGGGTTTTGCCATAGTCGCTTACTCCTTCCGTAACTCCTTCTAGGAATGATTGATTTGGTTGGCGGAGGAACAACATACACGTCGCCCCTTACCGATTAGCGTTGATGAAGAAAATTAAGCTCGATACTTCCTACTATAGCTCGCGACAGGCTGTGAATGGCAATAAGTTGCACAAAAAAAATGGATGTCGCGCATTGGGAATTCCAAAATGGATCGCGCCGGTTCAAGCTAGAGATTTCAGTGGCTTAGAGTGCAATTGGCAGTGACGAGAAAAGAGATGGCGAAAACAGCTCTGTTATAATTTGAGTTTCCCATGGCGCTATCGTCTAGGGGTTAGGACGGAAGATTCTCAATCTTCAAACCCGGGTTCGATTCCCGGTAGCGCTACCAGCACCTTCGGAAAGCATTGGTTGCCAGAGGTCCTTCGCTCCGCTCAGGATTTCGCCTGCGGGCTCGCGCTGCGCTCACGCCCGCAAATCGGCTCAAGTTCGATTCCAGCTCCCGCACTTCGACGAGAGGGACTTGAAGGCTAGTCCATTGCAGGAATTCGGATGTTCACCATGCTCTTACAAATTGAACCAAGTTGGGAAGCAGATCGCCTGCCGCATGGACAAGCATGACGACCAAGAGATTTCGTGTCCTCATCCACAAAACCCCCAGGAAAATTCCAGCGACCGAAGTCACAGCTATCGAATAGCAGATTGCCACCAGCCATGAAGGGTGCGAAGCTAGACCTTCCAGCGTGGCCGCACTCCGAAAATGCAGGCCAGGTGCGTGAGCCAGACCAAACAACAACGCCATTCCGACGATTCCGGCCACTTCTGACCTAAGAAGTGCGGCGAGCCGGGATTGCAGCAGCGCACGAAAGAAGAACTCCTCGACCAGGCCCACTTCCACGAGCAGCCAGACAAACGCAAACGGCAGACCAAGGGCAACCGTCCACACCGGCAAGCCAGAATGCCGAATCTCAGACACGCCACGACCGAAAACGGTCTGGAACAATAGCAAGACCATAGACATCCACAAAGCCGCCCGCAAATGTTCCGGCTCAGAAGAAGCAGGCATGAGTTCGCTGACTTTGTAGCGGCCCAACAGGTAGAACAGCAGGAAAGGGAGGAGAACGAATAGAGCGAGTTTCGCTCCCAGCGTGGCTGACATTTGCCAAGGTTCGCGCAGCACGCCGATCTTGAGCGCATCCATACCCCAAGTCAGGAAGAGCACCACGACCGCCAGACAAACGGCGAGCAGCGAGCACTCTGTTTTCGGGCTCCTCACTTCATACGGCAGTGGCTCTGAGCGGCGTGCGAGAAACCAGGCCAAAGTCGAGAATCCGACACCAACAACGGCGAAGATTAGCAGGGGCTCAGTCAAGGCGAGTCCCGCCTTGGCATGTATTGCCACAACAGACCCAATCCAAAGAATCAAGTAGGCGGCAAGACTCAAGTAGGTTCGCCAATTCGCAAAGCTGGATGTAGACGAACGCTTTGCCAGCGTAGACCCCTGAGTAACCTGCATAAAAGTCTCTGCTGAATAGTACGAATCGACGGTTCAGGTGGTTCAATTGAAGTTACTGGGCGTCCGAAGCAGAAGGTGACGCCATCGAGATGCAGGTCTGCTGCCGACCTGAGCCTGCCGAACTCCGCGTGGCCAATATTGACCTCAGATAAAGCTCCGTATTTGCCCCATGCGTGCTCATCAACGTGTGTCCTACAATCGGAAGCGATGTTTGAGCGCCACGGTCGTGTTATCCCCATCCTCGCTCTCGTAACGGCTGGAGGCCTTTGGGGAACCGGATTCCTCTTCGGCAAGATCGCGCTGAGCGAGATGTCTGTTGCCACAATGATCCTGTTCCGTTTTGCGTTCGCGTGTGTCGGCATGTTGCCCTTCTTCTTGTTCGACCGTCCTCGCTTTGCCGGGGGTGAATGGGGCTGGGTTCTCGCTGCTGCGGTGTTCGGAGTGCCAGTCCTGTACCTCGTCCAGTTCGAGGGACTCTCGCTTACCACGGTTTCGCATGCTTCTCTCATGGTCGGCACGCTTCCCATGCTCCTAGCCGCCGCAGCGGTACTATTCTCTGGGGAGAGGCTGCACTGGGGTGGCTGGCTTGCGCTTGTTGCCTCGACGGTTGGTGCCGGGTTGATTGCATTGTCCAATAAGGGAGCCTCTGGCACGACGCACGCCAGCGTTGGGGGCGACCTTCTGATTGTGCTTTCCATGCTTGCCGCCATTGCATGGATTCTGATTTCGAAACGTCTCATGCGGCAGCATTCTGCGCTGATGGTGACGACCTCCGTGTATTGCATCGGCGCTCTGATTTTGGCGGCTGTGGTGATCCTCACATCGGGCATTCCCTCCCTGCATTACTCAACTCGTGCGTGGATTGCTGTGGCTGAACAAGGCCTCTTCGCCACTGCGAGTGCGACGGTATTGTGGAATTGGGGACTCCATCGGGTTCCGACATCTCACGCAGGAATTTTCGTAAATCTGGAACCACTGGTCGGGGCGATTCTGGGTGTTTCCCTTCTACATGAAGTCTTGGGGAGGATGGCTCTGGCGGGTGGTGCGCTGATTATCGGGGGAGCCGTTTATTTTAGTTACCAGCCAGAAGGAACTACTTCCGCATAGTTCACTTCGCATACCAAAGAGAATGCAGCGACCAGCGACTGCAAGAAAGGCGCTGTGTTTTAGTCCAGTGATGGAGGCATGCTGGGTAGACGTCTCCGGTCTCAAAGGTATTCCACGAATGACCGCACTCGCAGAACCAGTAGTCTTCCTTGCGGGGCGACCAGCCGCATTGCGGGCAGCGAATGCACGGCGGTTTTGACTCGCCGGGCTCCTTCTCTTCTTCAAGTTCGCGATTTCGGAAGCATTGGTTGCCAGTGGTCTTTCGCTCCGCTCAGGATTTCGCTTGCGGGCTCCTGCTGCGCGCCCGCAAATCGGCTCAAGTTCGGGCTTATTCCCTTGGTCATGGCAGACGGTACTTGTTCTTCCCCTTGGACTGCAAAGCTGGCTATACTGTGTGCAAATGGACGTCGAACGCATTATTGACGACATCGAGCAGCTTGAGGAAATGTTCGACACGCCAGACATCAGGCCACTCAAGCCAAGCGATGTCGCTGCCGCGAACCGAAGGCACGATGCAATGAACGCCAACAGTCCGTGGTTCCGGCTGTGGCAGCACTTTGGTGTCTGCTGCCGATCTGAGGCTCCGGCGATCCAACTCCCTGAATAAGTGCGACTCACGCGTTGAACTACAGTGGCCGCATGCAATCGACGTCAAGAGGTTCTTCCTTCCACTTCCGCGAACGTTGTCGGAGTCACGTGACATTTCAAAGAAAAACGGGGCCGGAATGCCGGCCCCGTTCCGTGTTCAGGTGAGCTGTGTTCTAGAACGAGAACTTTGCCAGCAGCGCGATAGTGCGCGCGTTGCTTGCGAACACAGCTTTGGGATTGTTGAAGTTTGCATTGCCGGGCGTGACGAACGCGGTATAACCCGTTCCCACCGAGGCAAAGCCGTTCACATCGTTGACCCCGAGCCCAAAGCCCGGATTGCTTCCGGGAATGAATTGGGGATGGTTGACGATGTTGCCAAACTGCGCGCCGAAGCGGAACTTCATGGTCTCGCTGAAACTGAGATCCTTGTAAACTGCGAGATCGATGTTGTTCGTGCCCGGCGTTTGCAGGGTGTTCCGGCCAGTGCTAGCCAGCGCACCCAAACCGGCGCGGATGTACTGCGCGTTAGGATTGTTGGCCAGATACGCCACCACCAATCCGGCGTTCGGTCCGGTAGCGGCCATTAGCGGTGACACATCAGTGCCGGTGCCGTGAACACCGCTCGGATTCGTAATGACCCGGTCGCCAGCGGGATCGCCATTCAGGTTTGCGTCCTGCTGCGACTGAGCGGTGACCCATTCCCCAGTTTCGTAGGTATAAACTGGACTGAAGGCCCAATTGCCGAGGACATTTTTCCTCAGCCAGTTGCCGCCCTTGAAGTAAGGCAAGTCGTACACCATGGCCAGCGTGAACCGCTGGGCACGGTCTAGAGCGGAGTTTGCCTTTTCTGCAGCGAAGTTAAAGAAATCCTGCGGACGCCGAGGCGTGATGTCGCTGGTGTGAAAGTCCGCTGTACTGTTGTCGATCGTATGGCTCCAGGTGTAAGCGGTCTGAAACGTCAGGCCGTGGGTCATCCTGCGAGTCAGTTCGGCCTGCAATCCGTTGTAGGAGGATTGGCCGCGCGGGACGAAAGCAGTGATTGCGCTGCCAAATCCTGCATTGGCGTAGTTTGCAGGTTCGATGTCCGCATTGGCCAAAGCGACCAGGGCGTCCAGACTGTTCGGCAGAGCATCGAGCGTAGCCTGAGATGGAGCCTGGGTGTAAGTCGGCAACGACGTGGCCGGAGTCACGACCGTTACCAGATTGATGATGTCCTGCAGCGGGAGGTGAACTCCACGAGTGCCGACGTAGTTGATTTCAGCCGTGTAGTTCTTGCCGAACGAATGCTGCACTCCGAAGTTCCAATTGATGGAGTAAGGATCCTGCTCCTTGTTTGGAATCCAGTTGGCAGTATTGGCGAGCGCGTCAGCCTGGCTGAGAACAGTGATGCCACTGCCAGTACTGGGCGGAAGGCCGCCATTGGTTAGGAAGTTCGGGCTCAGTGGAGCTACGTTGGGCGCCGGCAACCCTGCCGCAACGTTTTCAGTCGAACCGATTTGCGGAGGCACCGCCAGGCTGCCAATGTTGTCGTAAAGTGTGTCGTAGGCTATGCCAAAGCCGGCGCGGATTGAGGTATCGCCGCTCTTGCCCGGTGAATACGCCAGCCCGATGCGTGGCGCCCAATTGTTACCGGCGGGTTGAACCTTGCCAAAGACCAGCGGCTGATTCCCGGCCTGCGGAACCAGAATGCTGGGTGTGTTGGATATTTCGTTGAGAGTCTGGCGGTTTTCACCGACCGGCGTGGTGGTGTACTCGTAACGGACACCCCCGTTCAGACTCAAATGCTGATTCACACGCCAGGTGTCGTTGACATAGAAGTAAATGGCTTTGTCATTTCCGTAGTAGGTGCTAGACCCGGTACTGCGTTGCCCGAAGTTATCGGGCGCGAGGTCCTCCAGATACACCTGGGTTGCGTTGTACTCATAGTCACCGCGAGACCGTTGGGTGAAACCCTGAGGTGAAATATACCAGCGGTACTCTGCCCCGAACTTGAAGGTGTGCTTGCCTTTGACCCAGCTGACGTTGTCGACGACTTGGTAGAAGTTCTGGATGGTGAACTGGGGAGCGTTGGAATCAGGCCCGACGTTCAAGCCGTTGCCGAGATCAAAGAGGGTGATGTTCGGAAAAACATCCAAGCCGGGATAGCTGAAGTTTCCGGCCGGAATGTTTTCGTCGAAGCGGTTGTAGCCGAGCCGGAATTCATTCGTCAGGTTGGGCGAGAACGCATGATATTCGCTGGCATTGATCAAAGCGAACGTTATCGAGTAGGGCGCGAAGAAAGTTCCGAGTTGCGCGCTATTGTCGAGCAAGTTCTCTTTGTTATAGATGAAGCGCCCGCGAACCTGGTCCTTTGCTGACATGTTGTAATCCACGCTCTGGACAAAATTGGTCCAGCTCTGCCAGGCCGCGGGAGTGATGGGAACGTTACCGACCTCGACGGTACCGGCGGCACAGCTTCCATTCGCCGGAGCGCTATAAGGATTGGCACCTAGTTGCGTCGCTCCGCTGTTGGTGGTCCCGTTGTAGGTGATGCAACCGGACGCAGCAGAAGCGAGGGGAACGTACTTCTGGAAGATCTGGAAATTCGTGGCGTTGAGATTGGGATCGGCGCCCATTGCAGCCAGGCCGGCCGCAGTGGGTGTCTGCACGGCTCCGCCGCCAACCGAAATGAATCCGACGGGATTGCGCTCAAAATTGGTGAAGAAGAAGAGCTTGTCCTTGATAATCGGACCGCCGATGGTGCCGCCGAAACGGTTGGCATCAAAGCGAGGGTTGCTGGTCAGTCCCTGCTGCACCCAGGTCTGATCGACGGCGTTCAGATTCTTATTTCGGAAGTATTCATAGGCTGAGCCATGAAAGCTGTTCGTGCCGCTCTTGACGGTGGTGTTGAATTGTCCGCCCGAGGAGTGACCGAACTCCGAATTGAATTGGTTCGACAGCAGAGTAAAGTTCTCGACAGCTTCCGGGGGCACTGTAATCAGGGCTCCAGTCACAGTCTTGTTGTTGTTGTCGACGCCCTCGACGGTGAAGTTATTGTCCCGCGGTCGCTGACCTCCGACAGAAGGACCAACGCCATCTCCCATCGCACTGCCGTTGGTCACGCCCGGGTTCAACAACGAGAGATTCAAAACCCCGGCACCCGCGCCACCTGCAGAGGTAAGGCCGAGATCCTGCGAATATT
>Ga0335078_10015778_pt1 | contig 11217 bp, 17 predicted proteins | sample Lox_Sample_32_FD_206711 | JGI IMG/M metagenome (GOLD analysis project Ga0335078, IMG submission 206711) | Soil microbial communities from Loxahatchee National Wildlife Refuge, Florida, United States - Lox_Sample_3.2 | ecosystem: Environmental > Terrestrial > Soil > Wetlands | place: USA...
TCCGCAAATTCCGCGAAGCTTGGCAGGCGGCCGGCCACGCGCGCACGCCGCGGGTGTCGGTCAGCCGCAGCATCTTCGCGCTGGTCGACGACCGCGACCGGATGTATTTCGGCCGCGACAGCGAGAGCGAAGATCAGATCGGCTTCCTCGGCGACAACCGCCGCGCCGTGTTCGGCCGCTCCTACGCCGCCGAGCCGGACGTGCTGATCGAGCAGCTCCGGGAGGACGAAGCCATCGCCGAGGCCGATACGCTTCTGCTCACCGTGCCTAACCAGCTCGGCGTCGATTACAACGCCCATGTCATCGAGGCAGTGCTCAAGCACGTCGCGCCGGCGCTGGGCTGGCGGTGAAGCACACCCTGGCGCGGCGGCCGCGCGCCGCCTATGCTGATCGCGCTGCCAACACGGGGGTCGGCCATGGCGAAGAAAGCGCGAGCGGCGAAAAAGACGAAAAAGGCGAAGGCGAGCAAAGCCAAGCCGGCCAAACGCCGGCGCGCTGCGGCGCCCAAGCGAACCGCCAAAGCAGCAAAAAAGCCGGCCAGCAAACCGTCAAAACGGGCCGGCGCGCGCAGCCGGAAGAAAGCAAGCGCCCCGGCGCCGAGCCGCAAGATCGCGCCGGCCAAAAAGCCCGAAGCGCCGGCGGCCGCACCACCCGTCGCGAACCAGCAACCGGCGAGCCCGCCGGGCGCGGCGCATGAGAGTTTTTCACACCGGATCGCCGGCGCATTCAAAACCGTGGTGGATACCCTGACGGACGCCGAGCGGCTGCATCACCGCCTCGATCCGGATGCAAGTCACGACATCGACCCGGAGTAACGCGGCCCGTCACCGGGTATCCCTTTCGCCCGGCCTCATGCCGGGCAAAATGATCGCGCATGCCGGCCACGATCCGCGACAACACCGCCCTGTCCCGCTTCGAGCTCGACGCCGATGGCGCGACGGCGTTTCTGAATTACCGGCTCGCCGGCAACGTCATCACGCTCAACCACACCGAAACGCCGGTCGAGGCGCGCGGCCGCGGCCTGGCCTCGCGGCTTGTTGACGGCGTGCTGGGGGAGGCGCAGGCGCGCGGACTGAAGATCGTGCCGCGTTGCCCGTTCGTGACCGCCTTCCTCGGCAAGCATCCGGAATACCGCGATCTCTTGGCCTAGGTTTTTTCGCCAATAACTCTGCACAATCACGCTTCACCCGATTGTGCGTGCGCCTGCCGTCAATCCGTCCAGATCGCCTCGCCGGGAATACCGGCTGCAGAGCGCTGTTATTCTGCTTGCAGGTGCCCAATTCATCCAACGACGTTTAAGGAGGAAACAATGATCCGATCATGCGTGCTCACCACCGCGGCGCTGGCGGCGGCGCTGACCGCCGGCGGCGTGCGGGCCGATCCGCTGCCGTCGGAGACCCATAAAGTCCTCACCACCGCCCTTGCCGTGGAGGCCGCGCAGGCGGCAATCGCGGCCTGCAAGGCGCAAGGTTACAACAATGCTGCCGTGGTCGCCGATGCCGCCGGCAAACCGACCGTTCTGATCGTCGGCGACGGCACGCGCTATATCGCCGTGGAGGTCGGCCGCCGCAAAGCCTACACGGCCGCCCTCTGGAAGATGAGCACCGGGGACTTCGCCAAGCGGTTCCCGACCCCGACCGGCTTCAATCCGGCCGTTTACGACCCGCAGCTTGCCGGCGGGCAAGGGGCGCTGCCGATCATGGTTGGCAACGATACGATCGGCGCCATCGCCACCGCCGGCGCTCCCGGCGGAGACAAGGACGAAGCCTGCGCGCGCGCCGGCCTTGATAAGATCAAGGATCGGCTGAATTAGCACGTAGGCTGCCCGGCAAGCTGGCGCGTGTTGTATTCACTGGTCATTTTCGATCTCGACGGCACGCTGGTCGACAGCTTTACCTGGTTTCTGCGCAACCTGAACGACGTGGCCGACAAGTTCGGCTTTCGCCGCGTCACCGAGGACATCGCGCCGCTGCGCCCCGCGGGTTTGCGCGAAATCTTCGAACGCCTCGACGTGCCGGGGCGCAAGCTGCCGGCGATCGTGCGCGCGCGGCGACTCAAGACCAAACAGGCGGCCGGCATCCCGCTGTTTGCCGGCGTCGAGGCCACGCTGCGCGCGCGGGCCGGCGCCGGCGTGCGGCTGGCGCTTATAAGCTCCGACAACGAGGACAATGCGCGGGCCCAGCTCGGCCCCGCCAACGCGGCATTGTTCGCGCATGTCGATTGCGGCGCGTCGGTCTTCGGCAAGGCAGCAAAATTCCGCCGCGCTGTGCGGCGCGCCGGTGCTCATCCGGGGAGTGCCATCGCGATCGGCGACGAAGTGCGCGACATCGAGGCCGCCCACGCCGCGGGTATAGCCTGCGCCGCCGTCACCTGGGGCTATTCGGCGCCGGAGGCGCTGCGCGCGCGCAATCCGGACCTGGTGTTCGAGGACATGGACGACATCGCCCGCCGCCTGCTAGTGGAGCATTCGCCACCCTAGCCCCAAACTCGTGAAGCGAATGTCAAATCTACTCCGCTAGAATTTTTGGGAGATAGCCGCATGGGCCGCGCCGACGAAGACGCCATCCGCGAGCTTGAAGAGCGCTTCAACGCCGCGTGGAACGCGCACGACCCCGACGCCGTCGCCGAGTCGCTCACGGACGACGCGCAGTTCATCACCGTCAACGGCGCCTGGACCACGAGCCGCGACGGCTTCCGCGATCTGATGGCGCGGCTGCATGGCGCGAACGGCCCGTTTCGCGCGAGCACGCGCCGGACGCCGGAAATGCAGGTGCGCTTTCTCGCGCCCGACGTGGCGATGCTGCATTCGCGGTTCTGGATCTCCGGCGAAATCCTGCACGACGAACTCAGCAACCCGGACCGCGAGGGCGTCGGCATGCGCGTGGTGCGCAAGATCGACGGCCGCTGGCGTATCGCCGCCACGCAGAACACCGATGTTCGTTACGGCCGGCGCCACTAGCGGGTCGATTCAAATATTCGCAGCCCGTTCCGGAGGCACTTTCGCCCGGCCCGGGCCGCCCCTATGCTTCGCCGATGAAAGTCGAAGACATCGAAGAAGCCATCCTCAAGCTCTCGCCTGCGGAGTTCGCGAAATTCCGCCGCTGGTTTGCGGAATTCGAATCCGGCATGGCGCCGCCAAAAGCTCAGGAACCGGCGGCGGCCAGGTTCGGACGCCTCGCCGGCCGCGCGGTCGCCGAACTGCGCAAGCGCGTGCGCGAGCCTTAGTTTCCGCCCCACCGCAGGACGAGCACGCCCGGACACGATAAACGCGCCGCGAGAACGAGATTCTATTCCCCTCCCGCCGCACGTATAATCGTTCGATACGATGTCCAGGGAGCCCCCGCCATGCCGTCAAGCACCGTGAAAGTCCCCTCCGCGTCCGGCGGCGCGTTCGACTGCTATGTCGCGTTGCCCGCTGCCGATAAGGCGCCGGCTATCGTACTGGCCAACGCCATCGTCGGCGTCGATGAGGATCTGCGCGGCATCGCCGACGAGTTTGCCGCGGCGGGTTATATAGCGGCGGCGCCGGATCTATTTTGGCGCACGGTGCCGGGGCCGCTCCTCCACGAGGACCCGCGCACCCGTCCGCGCGGTCAGCCGCGGCTGGAGAAAATCAAGACCGGCGAGGGCGACATGGCCGACACGCTCGCCTATCTGCGCACGCTGCCGCAGCACAATGGCCGCGCCGCCGCGATGGGTTTCTGTTACGGCGGTCCCTACGCCATTCTCGGTCCGGCGCGGCTCGGCTACGACGCCGGCATTTCCTGCCACGGCACGCAGCTCCTCGATTTCATCGGCGAGGCCGACGGACTGACTGCGCCGGTCTGCATCATGTGGGGCGACAAGGATTTTGCCGCGCCGCCCGAGGTGCGCGACGCCTACCGCGCGCTGGCGGGCCGCCGGAAGAACCTCGAGGTTCACGTCTTTGCCGGCATCGACCACGGCTACATGCTGCCGCACAGCCCGGCCGCATTCGACCCGGCCACCCGCAGATTCTCCATGGGCCGGGCGCTGTCGATCCTGGAATCCCTGCGCGCCCAGCGGAAGGTTGAGGCGGCGGAATGATCCCCTCGGTTCGCCCGCCGGCTAAGGAGAAATTTGCAAAGCTTCCGTGCAAGGCGCGCCCTCCCCGGCCATGGCCGCAGGTGCTATGCGAAAGCTGTACGCTTTCGGGATCAAAGGCTTGAGGCGCGCGGGGTGAAAACGAAGCGACCCATCGTCGGCGTGATCGGCAGCGCCCATAAGGTCGAGAACCGATTCACCGCGCAGCGCGTGGGCGAGCGCAATCTGCGCGCGGTCGCCGTCGTTGCGGGCGCGCTGCCGCTGATGTTCGCCGGTACGCCGGAGATTACCGACGCCGAGGCATTGCTCGAGACCGTAGACGGCGTCCTGCTCACCGGCGCGCGCGCCAACGTCCACCCGACCCATTTCGGCGAAAAGGAGGACCCGCGCTACGAGCCGTACGACCACGATCGCGACGCGCTGGCGCTCGGATTGATCCGGCTGTGCGTCGCGCGCGGCGTGCCGCTCCTCGGCATCTGCCGCGGTTTTCAGGAGATGAACGTCGCGTTCGGCGGCTCGCTCCATCCGGAGATCCGCGAGTTGCCCGGCCGCATGAATCATCGCATGCCGCGGCTTGAGAACGGCGAGCCGCATCCCGATCTCGCCGTCATCTTCGCCGACCGCCACGACATCGCCCTCACCCCGGACGGCGTGTTCGCAAAGCTGCTCGGCTGCGCGACTATCCGCGTGAACTCGCTGCACGGCCAGGGCATTTTAGAACCCGGCAAGCGCATCGTCGTTGAAGGAATTGCCGAGGACGGCACCATCGAGGCCATTCGCATTGCCGACGCGCCTGGCTTTGCGCTTGGCGTGCAATGGCACGCCGAGCATGATGCCGCTCGCAATGCGGTAAACTGCAAGATATTCGAGGCGTTTGGCGCGGCGGTTGCGAAGTATCACAAGCACAGGTCAGACGGCGCGCGGCGCCGCACAACGATCAAGGCCTCCCGCTGACAATGAACAAATACCTGCACTACGGCGCGACCGCGAAAGTCTTGCACTGGCTAATCGTCTCGCTGCTGCTCACGCAGTATTTGATCGGCTGGCTGATGCCGAACATCACGCGCAACATGTCGCCGGGCGTCGGCATGACGTGGCACATTTCGATCGGCACGACCATTTTGGCAGTGATCATGGTGCGTTTGATTTGGCGCCTGACCCATCCGGTTGCGCCTGAGAGTTCGCTCCTGCCATTCCAGCGGGCCACCTCGGAAGCCGTACACTGGCTGCTTTACGTCCTGGTCCTGGCCACGACGTTGTCCGGCTGGCTATTCGCCTCGGCACGCGGCTGGACGATGTCCTGGTTTTTCCTGGTCCCGATGCCGATGCTCACTGCGGGAAATCAGGCGCTAGTTCATACGATCGACGGTTGGCATCAGGACTTCGAATGGGCGCTGTTGATCCTCATCGGCTTTCACGTCGCCGCGGCGTTGCTGCACCTGTTTTATTACCGCGATGGCGTGATGCGGCGCATGCTGCCGCAGAGCTGATGCGACCTTTGATGCGGTGGGCCGCGCCCGCCTCGTATCAGGCGTAGCAGGCGCCATCACACATGCCATTTCGCTATTTCGTCGCTCGTTCAGGGCGCCAATGGCTCGTGCTTGATTGTTACTTAAGGTTGTCTTAGATTTTGGTGCAGTTAGTACTCAAAAGCAGTTTCGATCGAGCTTCTATAAAGAACTTGGTCGTTGATCTGGGACGGAGGAGCGTATGGCAAGGCTCGGTCAGTTCTTCGGACCTCATACTGGAACGTTGAAAATTTATCTGGCACATTTTCCGGTGGGCTCCGGCAATTTCACAACCTTCAGTGATTACTCTGTCGAGTTCACAGGATCATACTCGACGATTTTTGCCTCGGGTAATTTTACGATAGCCGTCACCCTCACCGACCAGAGCGCGGCTAACTCATCAGGGCCATGTCGACTTACGCTCAACGAGCAAACAGACAGTGCCGCGTCTTATTCGGTCAGTGCGCAAAAGTTGACGGTTACCACGTCGCTGAACAACACACCCTTTGACATTTACATTAGCCAAGGCGGCACCCAAGTCGATAACGTCTCGGGCCATAATATCTGGATCGGGGAACAGGCGTAAATCTTGCCTTTCAACTCCAAATAAGGTCGTGGGAGGGTACTATGCCGGAAATAGCCTGGGGCAAGGTCGTCGGCCCACAATTCAAGAACAAAGTCATCGCCATTTGCGGTCGCCTTGGTTGCGATCCGAGCCATCTCACCTCGTCAATAGCGTTCGAGACTGGGGAGAGCTTTGCGCCCGATAAGATCAACCGCGTGAGCGGCGCTACGGGCCTTATCCAGTTTATGCCGTCAACGGCCAGGTCTTTGGGCACCACAACGGCCGCCCTCGCGCAAATGAGCGCTGCGGATCAGCTCGACTACGTTGAACGATATTTTCAGCCCTACAGGGGCAAGATGGCAACCATCTCGGACGCAACTGTGCTTTTTAAATCTCCCAGCCCCGCTTATCAGCAAAACAAAGGCCTTGATGCCAACAACGATGGGCAAGTCACGAAAGCCGAAGCAGCAGCCAAGGTCGTTCAGAAGCTTACGAAGGGCTTAGACGCGAGCCGCCGCGGCTGAAGCCAGAGTGAGACGGCTACATTTGCGGGCGATCGTTCCAGTGCGTGGCTGCGCTCTTATGCAGCCGATCTATTGTCCTTTCCAGTGCGGCGGGCGCTTGTTGAGGAACGCGTCCATCCCTTCGCGGAAGTCGCGACTCATGTAGCACATCAGGATGAGGTCCTCGCCCTCCTCGCGGGTGAGCCGCCGCATCAGCCGGGCGAGCGCTTGCTTGGTGGCGGCAAGCGTGAGCGGCGCGTTGCCGGCGACCGTCGCGGCAAGCTCGTCGGCCCGCTTATTCAGCGCCGACAGATCCTCGACCACCTCGTTGAGGAGACCGATGGCGGCGGCCTCCTCGGCGCCGACCAGACGGGCGGTGAAAATAAGGTCCTTGACGCGGGCCGGTCCGATCAAGGCGGTCAGCCGGCTCATGCTCGCCATCGACAGGCAATTGCCAAGCGTGCGCGCGATCGGAAAGCCGATCCGCGTAGTCTTGGTGCCGATGCGCAGATCGCAGCAACAAGCGATGGCGCCGCCGCCGCCGGTGCAGGCCCCGTTGATCGCGGCGATGGTAGGCACACGGCATTGCTCGAGCGCTGTTTGCACCCGGTCGATGCGGGCCTCGTATTCGAGCGCATCCTCCGGCGTCTTGAAGGCGCGGAACTGGTTGATGTCGGTACCCGAGGCAAAAGCCTTATCGCCGGCGCCCTGCAGAACCAGCACCTTGATCGAGCGGTCGCCGTTTGCCTGCTGGCAGATCTCCGCTAGGCGCTCGTACATCGCGAAAGTGAAGGCATTGCGGGCCTGCGGACGGTTGAACGTGATCTTGCCGATGCCATCGCGCAGTTCGAACAGGAGATCGTCGGAAGAGGTTGTTCGTTGTTGCATGATGATCAGTCTCGCCGCGCTGCCATAGCTAGTGGGCTGTGGTGCTCTCGACTCCCTCGATCTCCTCAATGACGACCTGCCCGAGATGGCGGATCGCCTCCGCCATCAGCGCGGCCCACTGTTCCTTCGGTGCAAGCATGATGGTTTCGGCGAGACTTTCAGAGATTCGCGCCACCATGTCGGCAAGATCCACGCTTTCCTGCCCCTCGATGCGCTCGCGCACCAGTTCATTGATATCGCAATGCAAGCAATCGCTCATCGGATCACTCCATGAAATCAAACAAAAGCTGCGGGCGCAATGCCGCAAACCTTGCCGGCGTGCGCGCGTCGATTGCGAACGCAGCGACGCAATCCGTCCGCCGCAGAGACCGGACTGCTTTCTCGCGGCCCCGCAATGACGCGCGCGCCAATCGAACCGGCTACGCCTTTATATGCCGGCCGACGAAGTCCACCATGCGCGCGAACATGTCGCCCGACTTGCTCAGGTCGGGAGAATGTCCCGTGTGCCGGTCCATGTCGATATATTCCAGCGCGATCTCGCCGCCGGCTTTTTTGTAATTGGCGCAAAAACGCTGCGGCTCGTTGCCGGGGAAATCCGACTCGGGATCCTTGTAATCATGCACGATGTCGCCGCGGCCCTGGTACCAGACTGCAGGCGGCAAATCGGCCTTTTCGCCGCGCTCGAGCGCCAGCATCGGATTGCCTTCTTCCATGTTGGCCTCGTTGCGCCAGTAAGAATCGTGACGGCCGATGATGCCTTTTGCCCAATCGCCGCCGCTCGCCAGCGCGCGTTTGGCGTGACGATAGCGCGACAGCGGATTGATCACCGGCCAAGACATCACGACGCAGCGCACGCTGGCGTCCTGGGCCGCCGCCCCGGCCGGCAGCGCGATCGCCGAATAACGCGGATCGCGCGGGCGCATGGCGACGAGCATTGCCAGATGGCCGCCGCTCGATTGGCCGGATATGCCGATCAGTTCGGGCCGGGTTTTCAGCTCGCGCGCGTTGTGCTTTGCCCAACGTACCGCGTAATTGATGTCCTGCACCGATGCAGGATACGCGTCCTCGTTGCCGGAACGGAAATCGAGCGCAATCGATACGATGCCGTGCGAGGCCATGAATTCATGGCGCAAATGCTCGGTGAGCCGGTCGCTCATGCACCAGGCGCCGCCATGGCACTCGACCAGCGCCGGGAAAGGGCCGTCTCCGCGCGGTTTGAAGACGCGCGCCAGCAGCGGCTTTTGCCCGTGGCGCAGATATTCGACGTCACTCACATCGAATGCCGTGGTCTTGGGTTCCAGGGTCGTGGTGGTCATGGGGCTTTTCCTTTGAACAGAAATGGGTCGGGAGTGGCAAAATGCAGCGGTTTTGCCACTCTACCGGCGGCCCTGGGCGCGCTCAACCCACCCCCGCTAGCCGGCTTCGGCCTTCAAGATCACCGCCCGCGTCATGGTGGCGAGCGCAATTGCCCCGATGACGAGGAGGATACCGGCGATCCACAACGCCCAATCGTAGGAATGCAGGCCGGCCACCACATAGCCGGTGATGATGGGCGCGAGCAGGCCGCAAAGGTTACCGCTGAGGATCGTCAGACTGATTGCCTTGCCGACGTCGCGGGCACGGTGGACCAGATCGGTGACAAGCGTGAGGTTGAGGGAGATCGCGGCATTGATGCCCGAGAGCGACAGTGCGAACAGCGCCAGGATCAGGCTTGTGTTGTCGGTAAACGGCACGAAAACGATCACAGCCGACAGCAGCACGCAGACGATGACAACGGCGCGGCGACCGCCGGCAAGCAGCGTGTGCGTACGCAGCAGGCGATCGCTCAGGATGCCAATGACGATGCTCACCGGCACGGCAATCGCCCACGGGATTGCCGTGTACAGGCCGGTCTTCATGATGGTCAGGTGCTTGGTGTCCTGCAGATAGCTGGGCAGCCAGAACAGGAGCAGGTAGAGCGTGTAGATGCCGGCCGCCTGCGCAATCATGGCGCCCCACATCGACGGCGACCGCAACAGTTCGAGGACCACGCCGGGACGGCCGTGGATGCCAATCTCGTCGGCCGAACCAGCGGAACGCTCCGCCAAAATCTTGCGGCGTTCATCCTCGGCGAGCCAACTCACCTTCTCCGGCCGGTCGAACCAGATCAGATTGCAGATAAGCCAGACAAAGCCGAGCGCGCCGAGCGCAACGAAGGCCGCGCGCCAGCCGAACGCGCTGGCGATCGAGGCGGTGATCACTGCGCCGATCGCCGGGCCGACAAAGCTGCCGGCGCTCCAGAACACGTTGGCGACGCCGCGTTCCTGTGCCGGCATCCATTCGCGCACGATGCGGCCGCTGGATGGAATCGAGGTCGCTTCGCCAGCTCCCATGAGAAGGCGGGTCACCATCAGGCCTGTAAAGCTGCCTACGGCGGCGGTCGCCGCCATGACGAGCGACCACAGCGCGATGCCGATGGAATTGATGTTTCGCGCCGAAAAACGATCCAGCAGGATGCCGACGGGCAGGACGCAGAGTGCATACGTCCATAGGAACGACGAGAACAGGTAGCCCATCTCGACCGGCGACAGCTTGAACTCAGTCCGCACCGCCTGCGCGACGACGGCCAATGCCGATCGGTCCATGTAGTTGATCGTGACCAACGCCAAAAGAAGCACATAGATCCAGCCACGGCGAAACTGCCTTCCCGGCAGTCCTTGCGTTTGCGTACTCATCAACCCCTCCCCGTTCCACACCCGGGCCTTTATGGCCCTGGGCCTCTTGCCGTCGAAGGCTGGCGACTGCGACAGCAGTGCTCGGCAGCTCGCCGTTTTAGCCCTTCGGCGTACCGCGCGGCTCGTTCTTGTTCGACATGCATCGCTCGATGAAGCGTTGGCGCTCTTTGCCGACGAGCTTCGGACCGCCACCATTCGGATGATCCGCACCGAATTTGCACGTTTCCATTTTCTGCTTTGGCGTGATGGCAAGCGCCGGCCAACTCGGCAGCACTGTCGCGCCAAAGACGAATAGGGTTCCGGCCACGAGAACATACCGATGCATCATAGGTCTCCTCACTGACTGAACGACAATTTAGCATCGAGCGGCTTCGCTGCGGAACAGCCGATCATTCGGCTACTTCCGCGAATCGGCGCCGGAACTATAGCTGGATGGCGACAAGCGTGCGTGCTGCGGTTATGACATGATTCCCGAACTCAGCCAGCGGGCCGCGACGCAATGTCTTCGACGCAACGAGCGAACCCAGTCCTGGAGCGTATTAAGCCGGGGCTTAGCGGAAGCTCCGATCTAGTCGTTGGGCCGGAGCACACCGCGCCGTTTGTCGGCTCCGGCCGAATCGCAGTGCTGGCGACACCTGTGATGATCAACGTGATCGAAGCCGCGGCGCTCGCGGCGGTCGAACATCTTTTGCCGGCCGGCCATCAAAGCCTCGGCATACATCTCGACGTCAGTCACACGGCGGCCACGCCCGTAGGCCTGCGCGTGATCGCAAGCGCCGAAGTTGTGCGCGTCGAAGGTCGCACGATCACATTTCGGGTGGAGGCCCGCGACGAGTTTGAGCCGATCGGCGGCGGCACCCACCAGCGCGTGGTCGTCAGCGTGGCGCGCTTCGACGAGCGCGTTCAGCAAAAGCTCAGCCGCGGCAACGGCTGAGGCTGAGCGTGCCGCTGTACTACGCTGCGCGCCGCGAGCGGCC
>Ga0335078_10015779_pt1 | contig 11216 bp, 13 predicted proteins | sample Lox_Sample_32_FD_206711 | JGI IMG/M metagenome (GOLD analysis project Ga0335078, IMG submission 206711) | Soil microbial communities from Loxahatchee National Wildlife Refuge, Florida, United States - Lox_Sample_3.2 | ecosystem: Environmental > Terrestrial > Soil > Wetlands | place: USA...
TGTATGGCATTCTCCAAGAGTGAGGATGGCGTACAAGTGCCGGGCATACCCCGACGAGGCGCAGCAGCAGGTGCTGGCGCGCACGTTCGGCTGCGTCCGCCCTCGGCGTCAAGGACTTCGCGGTGACCTCGGACGGGGAGCGGATCGCCAGCCCCCGGCTGCTGGAACGCAAGGCCCGGAACCTGGCCCGCTACCAGCGCAGGCTCGCCCGCTGCCAGCAGGGGTCGGCGCACCGGGCCAAAGCCAAAGCCAAGGTTGCCCGCGCCCACCGCAAGGTCCGCGCAGCCCGGCAGAACTTCCTGCACCGCGCCAGCGCGCGCCTGGTCCTCGGCCATGACGTGATCGCGGTCGAGGACCTGGCCGTCAAGAACATGGTCCGCAACCGGCACCTGGCTAAGGCGATCTCCGACTGCGGGTGGGGGGAGTTCCGCCGCCAGCTTGCGTACAAGTGCGAGCGGTACGGGCGGCACCTGATCGTGATTGACCGCTGGTACCCCTCGTCCAAGACGTGCTCGGCGTGCGGGCATCTGCTCGCCTCGCTGAGCCTTTCCACCCGGACGTGGCGCTGCCCGTCCTGCGGCGCCCGGCACGACCGGGACCATAACGCCGCGAAGAACAATCGTGCGGCAGGTCTTGCCGTAGCTCAGGGCAGCCTGGGCGATGCCTGCGGAGCTGGCGTCAGACATTCCGGGTCCTCCCGGGTGCGGCCGGCGGTGAAACAGGAACCCCAGCCGGTGACGGCTGGAATCCCCGTCCTTCAGGGCGGGGAGTAGTCAAGCGGGCCACTCGCGCACCAGGCCGTCCAGTTCCCGGTGCACCGGCGGAAGGGCCTGGCCGTCCGGTACGGTGCCCAGGTAAACGAAGCCGGTGATCTCATCGCCGTCGCCGAAGCCGAGCGCGTCCCGGACGGACGCGTCCCGGGCCCAGGCACCGGTCCGCCACATGGCGCCGTAGCCCAGCGCGGTCGCGGCCAGCAGCATGTTCTGGGTGGCCGCCGCGGTGGCCGCGACGCGCTCCGCATGCGGGACCTTGCCGTCGCCTCCCGGCGCGCACGCCACCGCGATGATGACCGGTGCGCGCATCGGCTTGGCCCGCTCCCGGTCCTCCGCCGCCGGGTCGGGCTGTTCCCCGCGCTGGGCGGCCGACCGGCGGTACGCGTCCGCGAGCACCTCACCGAACGCCTTCCGGCCGGTGCCCCGGATCAGCACGAACCGCCACGGCCGGTGGCGTCCATGGTCGGGCGCGGCCACCGCCGCGGCCAGGATGGCGCGCAGGTCGTCGTCGCCGGGCGGGGGATCGGTGAGCACCGGCCGGGAGCGGCGCGCGTGCATGGCGGTGATGGCGTCCATGATTGCTTCCGAGCCTAGTGGGCCGGGCCGCCAAGCCGGGCCGGGCCGGGGAGCGGTGTCAACCGCGGGCGCCCACCGGGCACGCTCCGTAGAATGTGCGGGTGATATCCCGTATCGACCTGCGTGACCACGATGCCGCCACGCTCACCCGCGCGAGCTTGTCCGGGGCCCTGCCGCGGGCCGCACTCGACGTGGCGGCCGCCGCTGAGCAGATCCGGCCGCTGTGCGAGGACGTCGGCCGCCGCGGCGCCGCGGCCGTGCGTCAGTACACCGCCCGGTTCGACGGCGTCCACCTGGCCACGACGCGTGTCCCGCGCGACGCGCTCGGCCGGGCCCTGGACGACCTCGACCCCGGCGTCGCCGCCGCGCTGGAGGAGGCCGCCCGCCGGACCCGCCTGGTCCATCAGGCCCAGCTCCCGCCCGCGGAGAACACGGTGACCCCGGCCCCGGGCCTGACCGTGACCGGGCGCTACGTGCCGGTCGGCCGGGCCGGCGTCTACGTGCCCGGCGGGCTGGTGGCCTATCCCTCCTCCGTGGTGATGAACGTCGTGCCCGCGCAGGTCGCGGGAGTCGGCTCGGTCGCGGTGGCCTCGCCGCCGCAGGCCAACAGCGGCGGGCTGCCGCACCCGGCCGTGCTCGCCGCGTGCGCGCTGCTCGGCGTGGACGAGGTGCACGCCGTCGGCGGCGCGCAGGCGCTGGCCATGTTCGCCTACGGCACCGAGGACTGCGTGCCTGCCGACGTGCTCACCGGGCCGGGCAACGTCTACGTCGCCGCGGCCAAGCGGCTGCTCGGCGGGATCGTGGGCACCGACGGCGAGAACGGGCCCACCGAGATCGCGATCATCGCCGACCACACGGCCGACGCCGCGTACGTGGCCGCGGACCTGATCGCCCAGGCCGAGCACGACCCGCTGGCCGCGTGCCTGCTGATCACCACCGACCCGGATCTGGCGGCCCGCACCGACGCGGAGCTGGCCGTGCAGCTGCCCGCCGCACCGAACCGGGACCGCATCGAGCAGGCGCTGTCCGGGCAGTCCGCGTACGTGCTGGTGGACGGCATCGACGCGGCGCTGGCCGTCTCCGACGCGTGGGCTCCGGAGCACCTGGAAATCCAGACCGGGGATGCGGCCAAGGTCGCCACGCGGGTCAGGAACGCGGGCGCGGTCTTCGCCGGCCCCTACGCGCCGGTCTCGCTCGGCGACTACCTGGCCGGCTCCAACCACGTGCTGCCCACCGGAGGCACCGCCCGGCACGCCGCCGGGCTGACCGTCCTGCCGTTCCTGCGGCTCATCAACCTGGTGGAATGCTCCCGTGAGGCGCTGGCCGGCGCTGCCCCGTTCATCGACGCGCTCGGCGGCGCCGAGAAGCTCGCCGCGCACGTGGCCGCGGTCCGGGTCCGGGTCCCGGAATGACCGGCCCCGACCTGGCCGGGCCGCCCGTGACCGGCCCCCCGCAGGCCCCCCGGGTGGCCTCGCCGGAGGCACCGCAGGCCAGCGGCCGGCTTCCGCTCCGCGCGGATCTCGAAGGCCTTGAGCCGTACGGGGCGCCCCAGCTTGACGTGCCCATCCGGCTGAACACCAACGAGAACCCCTACCCGCCGTCGGCGCGGCTCGCCGCCGCGGTGACCGGGGCCGTGGCGGCCGTGGCCGGCGGGCTGAACCGCTACCCCGACCGGGACGCGGTCGAGCTGCGCAAGGACCTAGCCGACTACCTCGGCCACGGCCTGACCGGGCAGCAGGTGTGGGCGGCCAACGGCTCCAACGAGATCATCCAGCAGCTGCTGCAGGCGTTCGGCGGCCCAGGCCGGGACGCGCTCGGCTTCGAGCCGTCCTACTCGATGCATCCGCTGATCGCCAAGGTCACGTGCACCGGCTGGGTGGCGGGCCGCCGCGAGGAGGACTTCGGCGTCGACCCGGCCCGCGCCAGTGCCCAGATCCGCGCCGCCCGTCCGGCGGTCGTGTTCCTCACCTCCCCGAACAACCCGACCGGGACCGCGCTGCCGCTCGGCGTCATCGAGGCGGTCTGCCAGTCGGCGCCGGGCATCGTCGTGGTCGACGAGGCCTACGCGGAGTTCGCCCGGGAAGGCACCCCGAGCGCGCTGACGCTGCTGCCACGGTTCCCCCGCCTGGTGGTGACGCGCACCATGTCCAAGGCCTTCGCCATGGCCGGCGCGCGGGTCGGCTACCTGGCCGGGAGCCCCGAGCTGATCAGCAAGCTGCTGATCGTGCGGCTGCCCTACCACCTCTCCGCGGTCACCCAGGCCGTCGCGCGCGCCGCGCTGGCGTGTGCCGCGGAACCGCTGGCCAGCGTGGCCGCGCTGCGCGCCGAACGCGACGCCCTCGTGGCCTGGCTGCGCGGCCGGGGCCACCGCGCGGCCGACTCCGACGCCAATTTCGTCCTGTTCGGCCGGTTCCCCGACCGGCACGCGGTCTGGCAGGGCCTGCTGGACCGGGGTGTCCTGGTCCGGGAGACCGGGCCAGCCGGCTGGCTGCGGGTGACCGTCGGCACGCCGGCGGAGATGGCGGCGTTCCGGGCCGCCCTGACCGGCGTGGCGGGCCGGTGAACCGGGAGCGGAAGGCGCGGGTCGAGCGCCTCACCCACGAAACCCGGATTCTCATCGAGCTCGACCTGGACGGCATCGGCGAGGTCGAGGTGTCCACCGGCGTCCCGTTCTTCGACCACATGCTCGCCCAGCTCGGCAAGCACGGCGGCCTCGACCTGACCGTCCGGGCCGGGGGCGACGTGGAGATCGACGCCCACCACACGGTCGAGGACACGGCGATCGCGCTGGGCCAGGCGCTGCGCGAGGCGCTCGGCGACAAGTCCGGCATCACCCGGTTCGGCGACGCGCTCGTGCCGCTGGACGAGACGCTGGTGCTGGCGGCGGTGGACCTGTCCGGGCGGCCGTACGTGGTGCACTCCGAACCCGAGCCGATGGCCCCGCTGATCGGCAGCTACGACACCACGCTGACCCGGCACGTCTTCGAGTCGCTGGCCGCGTCGGCCGGCATCTGCCTGCATGTGCGCGTGCTGTCCGGCCGCAACCCGCATCACATCGTGGAAGCCCAGTTCAAGGCCGTCGCGCGGGCGCTGCGCAACGCGGTCTCGGCCGACCCGCGGGCCGGCGGCGTGCCCAGCACCAAGGGGGTCCTGTGAGCGCGCGGGGGACACTGTGAGTGCCCGCCCGGCGGTCGTGGTGCTCGATTACGGATCGGGCAACCTCCGGTCCGCCCAGCGTGCGCTGGCCCGGGTGGGGGCCGCGGTGCAGGTCACGGCCGACCCGGACGCCGCACTGGACGCGGACGGGCTGGCGGTGCCGGGGGTGGGCGCGTTCGCGGCCTGCATGGCCGGCCTGCGCGCGGCGGGCGGTGACAAGCTGATCGCCCAGCGGCTGGCCGCGGGCCGGCCCGTGCTGGGCATCTGCGTCGGGATGCAGGTGCTGTTCGCGGCCGGCGTCGAGCACGGCCTGCACACCGAGGGCTGCGCGCTGCTGCCCGGCACGGTGGAACGGCTGGAGGCACCCGTCCTGCCGCACATGGGATGGAACACGGTCACCCCGCCGGACGGCAGCGCGCTGTTCGCCGGGATCGCGCCGGGCACCCGGTTCTACTTCGTGCACTCCTACGCGCTGCGCTACGCTCGCGCCGCCGGGCTGCGCGCGTCGGGCGCGCTGGTCACCTGGGCGACGCACGGGGAACAGTTCGCGGCCGCGGTGGAGGACGGGGCGCTGGCCGCGACGCAGTTCCACCCGGAGAAGTCCGGCGACGCCGGCGCCGCCCTGCTGTCCAACTGGCTGGAGAGGATCCGATGACGTCCCTGGCGCACCTGACCCTGCTGCCCGCGGTCGACGTGGCCGGCGGGCAGGCCGTGCGGCTGGTCCAGGGCGCGTCCGGTACCGAGACCGGTTACGGCGACCCGATGGAGGCCGCGCTGGCCTGGCAGCGGGCTGGCGCGGACTGGATTCACCTGGTGGACCTGGACGCGGCGTTCGGCCGTGGTTCCAACGCGCCGCTGCTCGCCGAGGTGACCGGCCGGCTGGACATCAACGTGGAACTGTCCGGCGGCATCCGCGACGACGCCTCGCTGGCCGCCGCGCTGGCCACCGGCTGCGCCCGGGTCAACATCGGCACCGCGGCCCTGGAGAACCCGGACTGGGTGCGTGCGGTGATCACCCGCCACGGCGAGCAGATCGCGGTCGGGCTGGACGTGCGCGGGACCCGGCTGGCGGCCCGCGGCTGGACGTCGGAAGGCGGCGGCCTGCATGAGACGCTGGACCGGCTCAACGCCGACGGCTGCGCGCGGTACGTGGTCACCGACGTGACCAAGGACGGCACACTGCGGGGCCCCAACCTGGACCTGCTGCACGAGGTGTGCGCGCGGACCAGCCGGCCCGTGGTGGCCAGCGGGGGCGTGTCCAGCCTGGACGACCTGCGCGCGATCGCCGCGCTGGTCCCGCTCGGCGTGGAAGGCGCCATCGTCGGCAAGGCGCTCTATGCGGGCGCGTTCAGCCTGGAGGAGGCGCTCAAGGCGGTGTCAGCATGAGCGGGCGGGAGCGAAGGCGGCGCCTCCAAGCGTCCCGGGAGCGCGCGGGGGACACAGCGTGACCGTGGCGGTGCGGGTCATCCCGTGCCTGGACGTGGACGCGGGGCGGGTCGTCAAGGGCGTGAACTTCCGTGACCTGCGGGACGCGGGCGACCCGGTGGAACTGGCCGCCGCCTACGACGCGGAAGGCGCCGACGAGCTGACCTTCCTGGACATCACCGCGTCCAGCGGGGGCCGTGAGACGACCTACGACGTCGTCCGGCGCACGGCCGAGCAGGTGTTCATCCCACTGACCGTCGGTGGCGGGGTGCGCAGCGAGGAGGACGTGGACCGGCTGCTGCGGGCCGGCGCGGACAAGGTCTCGCTCAACACCGCGGCCATCGCCCGGCCGGACCTGCTGGGCGAGGCGGCCCGGCGGTTCGGCTCGCAGTGCGTGGTGCTGTCGGTGGACGCCCGCCGCTTCACCGGGCCTCTGGCGGACGGGCCCGCCGCCGCCCCGCCGCCGAGCGGTTTCGAGGTCACCACGCACGGGGGGCGGCGCGGCACCGGCATCGACGCAGTGGCCTGGGCCCGCCGCGGCGCTGAGCTGGGCGCCGGGGAGATCCTGCTGAACTCGATGGACGCCGACGGTACGGCGGCCGGCTTCGACCTGGAGCTGATCGCGGCGGTGCGCGGCGCGGTGACCGTGCCGGTGATCGCCAGCGGCGGGGCCGGCGAGGTGGCCCACTTCGCGCCGGCCATCGATGCCGGCGCCGACGCAGTGCTGGCGGCGAGCGTGTTTCATTTCGGGAAGCTGCGCATCGCCGAGGTGAAGGACGCGCTCCGCGCAGCCGGCCGCCTGGTCCGGTAGCGGCCCTGGACGCCTCGGCCCCCGCCCTAACTGGGGCAGGCCCGGATCGGGGAAGCGTCGGCGGCGTGGCCGGTGGCCGCGCCCGCGCCGGCCGGACCCGGGCTGGCGGTGCCCCCCGCGCCGGCCCGCACCGGCGCGCCCGAGCCGGGATGCGCGGCCATCGCCGCGCCAGTGATGCCCGCGTCGTTGTGCATTGCCGCCGGGACCACGCGCGCGTGCAGCCCGGTCATCAGCGGAAGGAACTTGTCCGACTGCCTGCTGATCCCGCCGCCGACGATGACGAGCTGCGGGGACACCAGCGCCTCGATGTGCGCCAGGTACTCGTTGACGTTCTTGGCCCAGTGCTTCCAGCTCATCTCGTGGGCGGTCTTGGCGCGCTCAGACGCCCGTTCCTCGGCGTCCTTGCCGCGGATCTCCAGGTGACCGAACTCGGTGTTCGGCACCAGCAGCCCGTCCACGAACAGCGCACTGCCGATCCCGGTGCCGAACGTCACCATGAACACCGTGCCCGGCTCGCCCTTCCCGGCGCCGAACGTCATCTCCGCGACGCCGGCCGCGTCGGCGTCGTTCAGCAGCCGCACCTCCTGCCCGCACGCCTTGCACAGCAGCGTGCGGGCGTCCAGCCCGATCCACGCCTTATCTAGGTTCGCCGCCGTCCGGGTGACGCCGTTGGTCACCACGCCCGGGAAGGTGATGCCGACCGGCCCGGACCAGGAGAACTTCGCCGCGAGCTGGTGCACGATCTCGGCTACGGCGTCCGGCCGCGCCGGCCGGGGCGTGGCGATCTTGACCCGGTCGGCCGCGAACGTGCCGGTGCCCAGGTCGACGGTTGCCGCCTTGATCCCGGTACCGCCGATATCGATGCCCAGTGCGTGCATGGCCGCTCCAATCTCCCTGCCGGCCGGCCCCCGGGGCTTGCGAGAGCTGGCCGACGCTGCCCAGTATTCCGCACTCCCAGGTAAGCTCTGAAGCAGTACATGCCCCGTCAGGGCGTGTGTAGCCGCGGAAAGGGGGCGGCTGATGCGCTGGGCCAAGGTCCTTGTCATCGCACTCGGCGCCCTGATCGCCTTCATCGTCCTCGAATCGGTGTTCCGCCTGCTCCAGTGGGCCATCATCGCCCTGGTCATCGGCGGGATCATAGCCATTGCGGTCAAGGCGCACAGCCAGTACAAGCTCGCCCGCGAGCGCCGCGCCCAGGTCCGGGAGCAGAAGGCCGAGCGCAAGGCCGAGGTGCGCGGCCGGGCCAGCCGCCCGGCCCCGGAGATCGCGGCCGCGCCGCAGTGGACACAAGAGCCGGCCGCCCCCGCCCCGCCGCGGCGGGACGACGTGGAAGCGGATCTCGCGCGGCTGAAGCGGGAGATGGGCGCCTGACAGCCCGCCCGGCCTGCGCCGTATAGCCCGGTCCGGCCGATCGCGGCCAGTCGGTCGCGATAAGATCCGCCAGCGGGCCTGCCCGAGCATCTGCACCGCCTCCTTGGTGCCGTCCAGCCTGACCTGGGCCGCGCCGGTGCGGCCGGTGGCCCACAGGGTCAGCTCCGCCGGCGGTCCCGTCACCGTGACGACGGGCGTCCCGCGCCGCACCATCATCCGGAACTCCGGCGCGGCGCCCGCGCCCGCGCCGACGTCGGCACCCGTGCCGTTGTCGTCCCGCGCGAACTCGACCCCAACCGGCGCCTTCCGCAGCGTGAACCGCGCCATCCGCAGCCGGTCCCACAGCGCATCCGGCAGGCCCGGGCCCAGTTCGCGCGGTTTCCAGTCCGGCGCGGCGCGGCGGACGTCCTCGTGATGCACGAAAAACTCAACGGTGTTGGCCAGCTCGTCCAGCGCGGGGATGGCCCACGGCGACAGCCGCGGCGGCCCGCTGCGGATCGTGGCGACCAGCGCCGGGAACGGCCGCTGCGCGAGCTGCTGCTGAACCCGGGCCGTGTGCCGGGCGAACAGCCCGCCGGGGATGCCCGCCCCCGCGTCCGGTCGGCGCTCGCGCAGCACCAGGTGCGCGGCCAGATCCCGGGTGGTCCAGCCCGCGCACAGCGTCGGCGCGTCCGGCCCGGTTTCCGCCAGCGTGGTGCACAGGCCCAGGCGCTCATCCCGCGAATGTCCCATCTGGGAATCGTAGGGGTGAAGCCGGGCAGGCCGGAAGCGTGGTCCCGGCTAGGCTGGTGGGCGGCGCCGCGGACGGGACGCGGACGGGACGCCGACGGGACGCCGACGGGACGCCGACGGGACGTGACACGCGGGAATGAGGGGACGATGAGCAGTGCCGCCTGCCCTTCGCGGCTGGATCCGGACATCGCGCAGCGGCTCAAGCGGGACGCCGCGGGGCTGGTCGTCGCGGTAACCCAGCAGCATGACACCGGCGAGGTGCTGATGGTCGGCTGGATGGACGACGAGGCACTGCACCGGACGCTCACCACCGGCCGGTGCACCTACTGGTCGCGCAGCCGCCAGGAGTACTGGGTCAAGGGCGACACCTCGGGCCATCAGCAGTGGGTCAAGTCGGTGGCGCTGGACTGCGACGGCGACACGCTCCTGGTGCAGGTCGACCAGATCGGTGCCGCGTGCCACACCGGCGACCGGACCTGCTTCGACGCGGGCCGCCTGCGGGCGGTCACCGGGCACCGCCCGGAGTCGGCCGCCGCCGGCAGCGGCGAGGAGGCCTGACGCGGGTGACGGCCGACACCGGTGCGCGGGCCCCGGCCCGGCCGTTCGCGGCGGCGCTGCTGGCCGGCGCGGCGGGAGCGGCCCTGGCCCTGCTGGCCGTCCGGCAGGCCTGGGCGCACGCCATTTACCCGGCCCCGCGCCCGCTGCCCACCCAGACCGTCACCGTCACCGGCCAGGACCTGGTGCCGGCCGCGGGTGCGCTCGCGCTGGCCGGGCTGGCCTGCCTGGCCGCCGTCATCGCGACCCGCGGTACGGCCCGCCGCGCCGCCGGCGTGCTGCTCGCCCTGTGCGGCGCCGGGGCCGCGGCGGCGGCCAGCGCATCGCTCAGCACCGCGCGCGTGCTCGCGACCGCGACCGCCAAGGCCAGCTCGCAGGCATCGGCCGCCTCCGGCGGCGCCGGGTCGACCACGGGTGGCACCGCCACCGGCAGCGGCACGGTCGTGACGGGCAGCCACGCCGCGTACGCCGTGCTGGCCGGCCTCCCGTGGCGGGTGGCCGTGTTCGCCGGGGCCGCCGCGATCATCGGAGCCGGGCTGGCGACCACCTGGCGGGGGCCCCGCTGGCCGGTCATGTCCAGCCGGTACGAGCGCCCGGCCCGGCAGGATCGGGCCCGCCGCCCGCCGGCCGCGGCCGGCCCTGCGCCCGCCGGACCGGCCCCGGACGGCCTAGCCGCGGACGGCCTAGCCGCGGACGGCCCGGCCGCGGACGGCCCGGCCCTGGCCGACCCGGCCGCGCTGTGGGACGCGATCAGCCGCGGCGACGATCCCACCGAGGCTCCCCCCGGCCGGTCCCCGCGTGGTCCCGCCGCCGGCTGAGCGGCCGGCCGGCCACGCCCGCGGCGCGGTGCCGCCGGCCGGGCCGGCCGGCTCCCAGCTCGTCCTGCTGGCCGAGCACGCCCCCGACGTCGCCGAGTTGGCGCGACGCTACCTGACCCGCGCGGGTCTGCCGGTCGCGGTGGCCGGCACCGCAGACGAGGCACTCGCCTTGCTCGCCGCTGCCAGCCCGCCGTCCTGCACCGCCGCGGTCATCGACCTGACCATGCCGGGCCTGGACGCCCGCAGGCTCCGCCGCCTGCTGGCCGGGCCGCGCACCGGCCCGCCCGGCCCGCCCGGTGCGCCGACGCCCGCCGTCTACCTCCTCGGCCCCGGCATGCGCCCGCGCGACGTGCGGATCAGCGCCGAACGCTGCCTGCGCCGCCCGTTCAGCCCCCGGCTGCTCGTCTGCCGGGTGCTGGCCGCCGTCCCGGCCGGCGCCGCCCCGCCGGCCCCGCCGGTACCGGCCGGCTCGGCCACGCTGGCCCTGGATCCGGGCGCCCGCCAGGTCCGGATCGGCGGCCGGAACGTCCCGCTCACCCCGGCCGAGTTCGCGCTGCTGGCCGCGCTGGCCAGGCACGCCGGCCGGGTGCTGACCCGGGACCAGCTCCAGGCCGCGATGCGCCGATCCAGTTCGGGGCGGGCGGTGGACGTGCACGTGGCCCAGCTCCGCGCCAAGCTGCCCGCGCCCGGGCCGATCCGCACGGTGCGCGGCGTGGGCTACGTCCTCGACAACCGTTGCGATTGAGCGCTCGATGATGCTCATGCCGCAGTCCCGTCTTGCGTTGGGACGCTCCCGGTCTGACCGGCTGGCGCGGTGCCGGGTTGACGTTTCACAGCCACCTGCGGGACGAGTCCCGTCTGACGGCCGGCTCCACGTCCGTTGCTGTCCGGGGCACTCCCGGCCAGTCGTGCGAGGTTCACCGCGGCGTTGATGTCCCGGTCCAGGACGGTGCCGCAGGTGGTGCAGACGTACGTGCGTTCCGAGAGGGCGAGCTTGGC
>Ga0335078_10015780_pt1 | contig 11216 bp, 6 predicted proteins | sample Lox_Sample_32_FD_206711 | JGI IMG/M metagenome (GOLD analysis project Ga0335078, IMG submission 206711) | Soil microbial communities from Loxahatchee National Wildlife Refuge, Florida, United States - Lox_Sample_3.2 | ecosystem: Environmental > Terrestrial > Soil > Wetlands | place: USA: Florida...
GATCGACCGACAGCCAGTAGGACGGCGTGCCGTGCACGCGGTGGGTCTCGAAGTCGGCGTCGCTCCAGTCCTTGAGCTCGGCGCGCAACGCGGCGATCGCCGCCTCGACGCGATGCTCGACGCCGCTCGGCGCCTCGCGGCTGAGCGCCCCGATCATGCGCTCGTCGGCGGCGAAATAGAGCTCGCGCAAGAGCGCGGCCTTCCAGTTGTTCCAGGTCTTGGGCCCGACGCCGCGGATGTCGGCGACGGTCAGCACGAGCAGCAGCTTCAGGCGCTCGGGCGACTGCACCAGCGCGACGAAATCGTCGATCGTCTGGGGATCCTGGAGGTCGCGCTTGAAGGCGACGTCGCTCATGGCGAGGTGGTGGAGCACGAGCCACGCCACGGTCTCGGTCTCCTCGGCGGTGAGCCCGAAGCGCGGGCCGAGCTTGTAGGCGATGCGCTCGCCGATCTCCGAGTGATCGCCGCCGCGGCCCTTGGCGATGTCGTGCAGCAGCACCGCCACGTAGAGCGCGCGCCGCGACTGCAGGTGCGGGATCAGCGAGGTCGCGAGCGGCAGCTCGTCCTTGAGCGCGCCCTGCTCGATCTGGTTCAGGATGCCGATCGCGAACAACGTGTGCTCGTCGACCGTGTAGACGTGGTACATGTCGTACTGCATCTGCGCGACGACGCGGCCGAAGTCCGGCACGAAGCGGCCGAACACGCCGGCCTCGTTCATGCGCCGGAGCGCGATCTCGGCGTCGCTGCGCGCGGTCAGGATCTCGAGGAACAGCCGGTTGGCCTCGGGATTCTCGCGCACCACCGTGTCGATGCGCCGGAGGTTCTGGGTGATCAGGCGCAGCGCCGAGGGATGGATGTCGAGGCTCTGCTGCTGGGCGACCCAGAACAGGCGGATCAGGTTCACGGGATCGCCGAGGAAGGCCTCGGTGTCGGCGATCGCGAGCCGGCCGGCGTCGAGCTTGAAGCCCGCGAGGTCGCGCCGCCAACCGCTCCAGAAGCGCTTCAGGGACAGGCGCGGCTTGCGCTGCTGCTCGGCCTCGAGCGCGGCGCAGAAGATGCGCGTCAGGTCGCCGACGTCCTTGGCGACCAGGAAGTAGTGTTTCATGAAGCGCTCGACGCCGCGGCTGCCGGCGTGGTCGGTGTAGCCCATGCGCCGCGCGAGCTCGGCCTGGACGTCGAAGGTGAGCCGCTCCTCGGGGCGGCCGGTCAGGTAGTGGAGCTGGAACCGGATGGTCCACAGGAACGCCTCGGCCTTGGCGAACTTGGCGGCCTCGGGCACCGTCAGCACGCCGCGCGCGATCAGCTCGACGACGTCGCTCACCCGGTAGACGTACTTGGCGATCCAGAACAACGTGTGGAGATCGCGCAGGCCGCCCTTGCCCTCCTTGATGTTGGGCTCGAGCACGTAGCGGCTGTCGCCCATGCGGACGTGCCGCGCGTCGCGCTCGGCGAGCTTCTGCTCGACGAACTCGCGCGCGCTGCCGGTCATGACCTCGGCGGCGAACGCGCGCTGCAGCTCGTTGAACAGCTGCGGCTCGCCCCACACGTAGCGCGCCTCGAGCAGCGCCGTGCGGATCGTGAGATCGGCGCGCGCGAATCGCACGCACTCGGCGACCGAGCGCGTCGCGTGGCCGACCTTCAGCCCGAGGTCCCACAGCATGTAGAGCATGTGCTCGATCACCTGCTCGCCGTGGGGCGTCTGCTTGTAGGGCAGCAGGAACAGGAGATCGATGTCGGATTGCGGCGCAAGCTGCGCGCGCCCGTAGCCGCCGGTCGCGACCAGGGTCAGGCGCTCCGAGACGGTCGGGTTGGGCGCCGGATAGACCTTCTCGGCGGTGTCGTCGTGCAGCACGCGCACGAGCTGGTCGATCAGATAGCTGAGCGCGGCCGCCGCGGCGAGGCCGTCGGCGTGCGCGGCGAAGCGCCGGCGCGCCTCCTCGCGCCCGTCGGCGAGCGCCTGGCGCACGATCTCGAGCACCTGGGCGCGGCGCGCCTCGGGCGTCAGCTCGGGATCGAGCGCCTCCAGCCGCGCCATGACGGCGCGCCGGTTGACGATCGCGCGGCGGTTCTTCGGGACGAGCATGGGCGGGGAATATAGCGCAGGGGACCCGGCTTTGTTAGGCGGGCCCCGCCGGCTGCCCGGCGGCCGTTACTCCGCGGCCTGCGCGCCGACCTGCTTGGCGATCTGTGACGAGTGGCCCTGCTGGTGGAAGTAGTTGGCGCGGAAGAATGCCAGCACGAGCTCGCGATAGACGGTCGGCGGGTACTTGGGCGGATTGTCGGCCGACACGCAGCTCGGCACCGGCTGGATGATCGAGTCCGGGTTCGGGCTGTGGAAGTAGGCGAGCGAGTAGCGGTCGGTGCCCGAGTCGTTGAGCACGCCGTGCGGCGTCGACAGGAAGCGGTCGTTGGAGAAGCGCCGCATCATGTTGCCGAGGTTGCACAGGAACGTGCCGGGGAGCAGCGGCGGCGCGAACCATTCGCCCGACGGCAGGCGCACCGCGAGCCCCGGAACGTCGGTGCGCGCCAGCACGGTCATGAAGCTGTTGTCGGTGTGCGGCGCCTGGCCGAACTGGTTGTCCTCGACGACCTGCTGCGGCGGGTAGTGCAGCATGCGGAGCGTGATGTGCGCCTCGTTGGCGAACAGGGGCGTGAAGAAGTCGGCCGGCAGGTCGAGCGCGACCGCGAACGCCGGGATCATGCGCGCGCACAAGGCGTCGAGCGCCGTGACGTACGCCATCACGTCCTCGCGGAAGCCCGGCAGGCCGTCGGGCCACTGGTTGCGACCGCGCAGCGGGATGCCGGCGCGCACGTCCGGATGGTCGGCGTCGCGGTCGTGGCTGACGAAGAAGCTCTCGTTCTGGTTCGGCTTGGTCGCCTTGTGGACGGTCGAGGCGTTCTGCGCCGAGGCGTTGATCGGCAGGTAGCCGATGTTGTTCTGGTTGAGCGACAGCGCGAGCTTCTGGTCGAGCGGGATGGCGTGGAAGCGCTTGGCGGCGCCGAACGTGCGATCGATCAGCGCCTGGGGCACGCCGTGACCCTTGATGTAGAAGAAGCCGACGTTCTCGCAGGCGTGGCGCACCTCGGCGCCCAGGCGCTGGAGCGCGCCCGGCTCGCCGGCGAAATAGGGCGCGTAATCGATCACCGGGATGGCGGCCGCGGTCGCCGCCTCGTCCTTGACCGCCAGCTGCTGGAACAGGTGCATCGCACGATCCTCGACTTCGGGCGACGCCAGTCTAGCCGGGTTGGGGGCGACGGGACCAGCCCGTCACGGCTTGGCGAACCAGCTCTTCAGGACCGGTTGGTGCTGCACGGGATTGAACTCCGTGATCCGGCTGAAGCGCATCTTCTTGGCCCTGGTGAACGGCTCCTCCGCGAGGATCTCGTGCAGCGCCTCCAGCGATTCCGCGCGCGCGACCAGGAAGCCGCCGCGCGCCGGGATCTGCGGGCCGGACAGCAGGAAGTGTCCGGCGTCGTAGCCTTTCTGCAGGAACGCGCGATGCGCGGGCACCAGCTCGGCGAACGTCTCGAACGGCTCGAGATATTCTCCCTCGAGCAGAAAATGCTTCATGGCGCGGATTCTCCTGGGGCCGAGGGATATGTAACCGACCGGTTCGTTCAATCGCGTGACAATGACGAACCGATCGGTTACATGTCAAGCGAGTAAGGAGCCGCGGCGATGGCGAAACGCGCAGTTCGACGACGCAAGCACGCGGCGGGCCGCAAGCCGGCGCGCGACAAGATCTTCGAGGTCGCCGCCGACCTGTTCTATCGCAGAGGCGTCCGCGCGGTCGGGGTCGAGGAGATCGTCACCCGGGCCGGCGTATCCAAGATCAGCCTGTACCGCAGCTTCGCGTCGAAGGACGACCTCGTCGTCGCCTATCTCGAGAACCGGAACGCCGAGTTCTGGCGCCAGTGGGATGCGGCGTTCGCCGGCCACGACGGCGATCCGCCGGCGCAGCTGCGCGCCATCACGGCATATCTGGCGCGTCGGACCACCCAGCCCGGCTATCGCGGTTGCCCCTTCATCAACTACTGCGCCGAATTTCCCGACACGACGCATCCCGGACATCGCGTCGCCGCAGCCAACAAGCGCGAAATGCGCCGACGCTTCGCCCGGATTGCCGAACGGCTCGGCGCGCCGCGGCCCAAGCAGCTCGCGGACGGTCTCCTGCTGCTGGTCGAGGGGACTTATGCGATCAGCCAGACCTTGGGCGGCGCGAAGGGGCCGGGCACCGCGGTCGCGGCGGCGGCCGAAGCGCTGGTGGCGGCGCATGTGGGACCGCGCGACGCTGCTCCCGCGTGACCCGCCTCAACCCTTGGGCAACAGGCCGCGCAGGCGGTAGAGCGCCTCGAGCGCCTCGCGCGGGCTCAGGGCGTCGGGCTCGAGCGCGCGCAGGGCGTCCTCGACCGGCGAGGACGCCGGCGCGGCGGCCGCGGGCGCCGGCGGCCGCACCGCGGCGAACAGCGGCAGATCGTCGGCGAGCCGCGCCAAGGCGCCCGACTGCTCGCCGGTCTCCAGGGTCGCGAGCACGGCCTCGGCGCGCACCAGCACCGCCTCGGGCAGACCCGCCAGCTTGGCGACGTGGATGCCGTAGGAGCGGTCGGCGGCGCCCGCCGCGACCTCGTGCAGGAACACGACGTCGCCCTGCCATTCCTTGACCCGCATGGTGCGGCAGGACAGCGCGTCGAGCCGGCCGGCCAGCCCGGTCAGCTCGTGATAGTGCGTCGCGAACAAGGTGCGGCTGCGGTTGACCTCGTGCAGATGCTCGAGCGTCGCCCAGGCGATCGACAGGCCGTCGAAGGTCGCGGTGCCGCGGCCGATCTCGTCGAGGATCACGAGGCTGCGCGCGGTCGCGCGGTTGAGGATCGCGGCGGTCTCGACCATTTCGACCATGAAGGTCGAGCGCCCGCGCGCGAGATCGTCGGCGGCGCCGACCCGGCTGAACAGCCGGTCGATCACGCCGATGCGCGCCGCCGCCGCCGGCACGAACGCGCCCATCTGCGCCAGGATCGCGATCAGGGCGTTCTGGCGCAGGAAGGTCGACTTGCCCGCCATGTTGGGCCCGGTGACCAGCCAAACGCGCTGCGCCGCGCCGAGGTCGCAGTCGTTGGCGACGAACGACCCGCCGCCTGCCGACAGCGCCGCCTCGACCACCGGATGACGCCCGCCCGCGATCGCGAAATCCTGGCTGGCGTCGACGTGGGGCCGCGTGCAGCGCGTCTCGACGGCGAGCTCGGCCAGGCCTGCGACGGTGTCGACGATGCCCAGCGCGCGCGCCGCGCGATCGATCAGCTCGCCGCGCGCCAGCACCTCGCCCGTCAGATCCTCGAACAGCTTGAGCTCCAGCGCGAGCGCGCTGTCCCCCGCCTTGGCGAGCTTGGCCTCGAGCTCGCCGAGCTCGACGGTGGCGAAGCGCGCGGCGCCCGCCATGGTCTGGCGGTGGATGAACAGCGCGCCGCCTTCCGGCGCGGTCGCCGCGCGCAGCTTGTCGGTGTGCGCCGCCGGCACCTCGATGTAATAGCCGAGGATGTTGTTGTGGCGGATCTTGAGCGCCGCGACGCCGGTGTCGGCGACGTAGCGCGCCTGCAGGTTGGCGATGTGGCGCCGGCTCTCGTCGCGCAAGCCGCGCAGCTCGTCGAGCTCGGGACTGTAGCCGGCGGCGACGAAGCCGCCGTCGCGCGCCATGACGGGCAGCTCCGGCGCCAGCGCACGGCCGAGCCTCTCGGTGAGGCCGGTGTCGCTGTCGAGGCCGGCGAGCGCGCCCGCGAGCGCGGTCGGCAACGCGGCGTCGGCGGCGACCAGGCGCGCGCGCAGCGCCTGCGCCGCCGCGACGCCGTCGCGGATCGCCGCGAGATCGCGTGGCCCGCCGCGGCCGAGGCTGAGGCGCGCCAGCGGTCGTTCGAGATCCGGCGCCGCGCGCAGCGCCGCGCGCGTCTCCTCGCGCAGCGCGCCGTCGTCGACGAACCACGCGACCATGTCCTGGCGCGCGACGATCGCCGCCGGATCGGTCAGCGGTGCGACCAGCCAACCCGTCAGCGTGCGCGCCCCGGTGCCGGTGAGCGTGCGGTCGATCGTGGCGAGCAGGCTGCCGCGCCGCTCGCCGTTGAGCGTGCGCGTGAGCTCGAGGTTGCGCGCGGTCGCGGCATCGATCTCCATCACGGCGCCGGCGCGCCGCTGGCCGAGCCGCGACAGCCGCGGCAAACGGCCCTTCTGCGTCAGGTCGACGTAGTCGACCAGCGCACCGGCGGCGGCCAGCTCGGCGCGGCTGAAGCTGCCCAGCCCGTCGAGCGTGCTGACGCCGTGCAGCCGCTCGAGCCGCAGCCGCGCGTTCTCGGAATCGAAACGGCTGCCCGGCAGCGGCGTCAGGCGCGGCTTCCATTCGGCCATCAGCTCGAACAGGGCTTGGACCTGCAGGAGGCGCTCGGGCACCAGGATCTCGCTCGGGTCGATGCGCGCCAGCGCCGCGGCGAGGCTGGCTTGCGCCGGCGCCTCGACCGCGAACTCGCCGGTCGACACGTCGACCGTCGCCAGACCGTAGCCGCCGCCGACCTCGACCAGCGCCGCCAGATAATTGTGGCGCCGCGCGTCGAGCAGCCCGTCCTCCGTGATCGTGCCGGGCGTGACGACGCGCACGATGTCGCGTTTGACCGGGCCGCGGTTGCCGCGCTTGCGCGCCTCGACGGGGTCCTCGACCTGCTCGCACACCGCGACGCGCACGCCCTGGCGGATCAACCGCGCGAGATAGGCCTCGGCGGCGTGCACCGGCACGCCGGCCATCGGGATGTCCTCGCCGTTGTGGCGGCCGCGCTTGGTGAGCGTGATGTCGAGCGCCGCGGCGGCGCGCTTCGCGTCGTCGAAGAACATCTCGTAGAAGTCGCCCATCCGGTAGAACAGCAGGCAGTCCGGATGGACGCGCTTCAGCTCGAGATATTGCGCCATCATGGGCGACGTCGCGTCGTCGCCGTTCCCTGGGCTCGAAGGGACCGCGTCCGCCCGCCGGTTCTCGTCGCCCCGCGCCATCGCGGGCCTGTGTATCACGGACCGCGGCGGTCGGGCAGGCTCGAACGCCGCCTCATGCTGCACCGCAAGAACGACGCCCGCGGGTGCGCGCTTTGACACGGCGTCGACCGGCTGCCTAGCATGCTGCAAATCCGATCGATGGGCCGCCGGATCGCCGCGCGGCAGCATCACCCGGGGGGAAGGCACCACCTGCCATGGATCAATCCACCGCGCGCGTGACCGATGAGGAAGCGCTGCTGTTCCACTCCTCGGGCAAGCCCGGGAAGCTGGAGATCACCGCCACCAAGCCGCTGACCACCCAGCGCGACCTTACATTGGCCTACTCGCCGGGGGTCGCCATCCCGTGCCTCGCCATCGAGCGCGACCCGGCGCTGGCCTACGACTACACGGCCAAGGGCAACATGGTGGCGGTGATCTCGAACGGCACCGCCGTGCTCGGTCTGGGCGACATCGGCGCGCTCGCCGCCAAGCCGGTGATGGAAGGCAAGGGCGTGCTGTTCAAGCGCTTCGCCGACATCGACGGCATCGACCTCGAGGTCGACACCAAGGACGTCGACCAGTTCGTCAACTGCGTGCGCTACCTGGCGCCGGCGTTCGGCGGCATCAACCTCGAGGACATCAAGGCGCCGGAATGCTTCATGATCGAGCAGCGCCTGCGCGAGCTGCTGCCGATCCCGGTGTTCCACGACGACCAGCACGGCACCGCGATCGTCGCGGTGGCGGGGCTGATCAACGCGCTCGATCTCACGGGGCGCGCGCTCAAGGACGTCAAGATGGTGGTCAACGGCGCGGGCGCCGCGTCGATCGCCTGCGTCGAGCTCCTGAAGTCGATGGGCCTGCCGCACGACAGCGTGATCCTGTGCGACACCAAGGGCGTGGTCTACAGCGGCCGCACCGACGGCATGAACCAGTGGAAATCGGCGCACGCCGCCAACACCAAGGCGCGCACGCTCGCCCAGGCGGCCGAGGGCGCCGACGTGCTGTTCGGCCTGTCGGTCAAGGACGCGGTGACGCCCAAGATGGTCGAGTCGATGGCCAGAAAGCCGATCATCTTCGCGATGGCCAATCCCGATCCCGAGATCACCCCGGAGGAGGCGAAGAAGGTCCGCAAGGACGCCATCATCGCGACCGGGCGCTCGGACTATCCGAACCAGGTCAACAACGTGCTGGGCTTCCCCTACGTGTTCCGCGGCGCGCTCGACGTGCGGGCGTCGACCATCAACGACGCCATGAAGATCGCCGCCGCGCAGGCGCTGGCGCGGCTCGCGCGCGAGGACGTGCCCGACGAGCTCGACGCCGCCTACGGCGGCCAGCGGCTGCGTTACGGGCCCGAGTACATCATTCCGGTGCCGTTCGACCCGCGGCTGATCTCCGAGGTGCCGCCGGCGGTCGCCAAGGCGGCGATGGACAGCGGCGTCGCGCGCAAGCCGATCGGCGATCTCAAGGCCTATTCGCGCGCGCTCGGCGCGCGCCTCGATCCGACCGCGTCCGTGCTGCAGGCGATGTTCGAGCAGGTGCGCAGCAACCCCCGGCGCGTGGTGTTCGCCGAGGGCGAGGAAGAACGCATCCTGCGTGCCGCGCTGGCGTTCCGCAACGCCGGCTACGGCACGCCGGTGCTGATCGGCCGCGAGGAGGGCGTCGCCAACACGCTGGCGCAGCTCGGCCTGCCCAAGGACGTCGACCTCGAGGTGCACAACGCGCGCCTGTCGCGCCACAACAAGCGCTACACCGACTATCTGTACGACCGCCTGAAGCGCCAGGGCTTCCTCTACCGCGACTGCCAGCGCATGGTGAACCAGAACCGAAACGTGTTCGCCGCCTGCATGCTGGCGCTGGGCGACGCCGACGCGCTGGTCACCGGCACGACGCGCAGCTACTACGCCGCACTCGACGAGATCCGCCGCGTGATCGACCCGGTCAAGGGCGCGCGCGTGTTCGGGCTCAACATCCTGCTGTCGCGCGGCCACACCGTGTTCATCAGCGACACCACGGTGCACGAGCTGCCGTCGCCCGAGGAGCTCGCCGACATCGCGATCCAGACCGCCGCCAAGGCGCGCCGGATGGGCCACGAGCCGCGGGTCGCGCTGTTGTCCTTCTCGAACTTCGGCAACCCGATGGCCGAGAAGGCCGACCGCATCCGCGCCGCGGTCGCCGAGCTCGACCGGCGCAAGGTCGATTTCGAGTATGACGGCGAGATGGCGGCCGACGTCGCGCTCGACGCCGAGCTGATGAAGCTCTACCCGTTCTGCCGCCTCTCGGGGCCCGCCAACATCCTCATCATGCCGGCGCTGCACACCGCCAACGTCGCCTCCAAGCTGATGCACAAGCTGGGCGGCGGCACGGTGATCGGGCCGCTGCTGATCGGGCTCGAGAAGCCGGCCCAGATCGTGCCGATCGGCGCCACGGTGTCCGATCTCGTGACCGCCGCCGCCTTCGCCGCCCACGACGTCGGACGCTAGCTCTCCGCAAGTCCGCATCGCGACCGCCGCGCTTCTCTGCGCGCTCTGCGGTCGATCGTCTCGGACGATAAGCGCTTGCGGGCGCGCGGCGTGCGCCGCACATTGACGGCATGCCCACGCGCGACGTCTCCGCGAGCCAGATCGTCAGCGGCACCGCCGCGGCCGTGGCGCCGGCCGCCCTCGTGTTCGGCGGCCTCATGGTATGGGGCGACCTCGACCCGATGGCCGGCGTGATCGGCTTCGCCGCGTTGGTCGTCGCGCAGGCGCTGCTGGCGCGTCATCAGCTCGGCGTCCTGCAAGCGGTGCGCAGCTATGCCGAGGGCCTGGTCGGCGGCCACGCCGAGCCGCCGCCCGCCGCCCGCCGCTACGGCGTCGCGGCCGATCTGGTCGCCGCGATCACCAAGCTGCATCGCTGGGGGCGCGACGCGGTCGACGAGCTGCGCGGCCTCGTCGAGACCCGCGAGACCGTGCTCGACTCGGTGCCCGATCCGCTCCTGATGCTCGACCAGAACGGCCGTGTGGTGCGCGCCAACCTGTCGGCGCGCCTGCTGCTCGGCAAGGCGCTGCGGGGGCGCGATCTCGCCAGCGTGCTGCGCAATCCGGTGGTGCTCGACGCGGTGGCGTCCGTGCTCGCCGGCGGACCGGCGCGGCTGGTCGACCTCAACCTGTCGGACCCGGTCGAGCGCGACTTCGCGGTCGGCGTGCAGCCGCTGCCGATGCGCGCCCCCGACGGCACGACGGCGCTGCTCTCGATGCACGACGTCACCAGCCTGCGGCGCGCCGAGCAGATGCGCGCCGACTTCGTCGCCAACGCGAGCCACGAGCTGCGCACGCCGCTCGCCAGCCTGGTCGGCTTCATCGAGACCCTGCGCGGCCCGGCGCGCGACGACGAGGAGGCGCGCGACCGCTTCCTCGGCATCATGCAGGAGCAGGCGACGCGCATGGGCCGGTTGGTCGGCGATCTCCTGTCGCTGTCGCGCATCGAGCTCAACGAGCACCTGCCGCCGACCCAGGCGGTCGCGCTCGACGTCATCCTCGACAACCTCGCGGCCACCTTCGAGCTGCAGGCGGCGCGCCGCAAGATGCGGCTCCAGCTCGACTACCCGGGCGACCTGCCGCGCGTCGTCGGCGACGAGGACGAGCTCGCCCAGCTGTTCCAGAACCTGATCGACAACGCGCTCAAGTACGGCCGGCCCGGCACCGTGGTGCGGATCGCCGCCAGCCGGCCGGGACGCACCCCGGGCGGCTTCCCACGCGCGCCCCATGGCGCGGTCGCGATCGCGGTCGCCGACGAGGGCGACGGCATTGCGCGCGAGCACCTGCCCCGCCTGACCGAGCGCTTCTACCGGGTCGACCCGGCGCGCTCCAAGCAGGCCGGCGGTACCGGGCTCGGGCTGGCGATCGTCAAGCACATCGTCAGCCGCCACCGCGGCGCGCTCACCATCGAGAGCGAGGTCGGCCAGGGCAGCCTCTTCACCGTGTTCCTGCCCGCCGCCGACCCCGCCGCCGCCGACCGCGGCGGCGAGGCGCGGGAGATCGCCGCGCGGGCCCGCAGCTAGGCGCGATCGGGCGGGCGGCCGAGAGCGCGCGGCGCGGCGGATTCGAGCCGCTTCGGCGGGACCGGGACCCGTGTCACAATCTCGTCATCTGTTCGTAGTAAACAGCTGGCGTCCCCCGTCAGGAAGGCTCCCGCCCGTGAATGAGCAGCACATCGCGCGATCCTACGATCAGGA
>Ga0335078_10015782_pt1 | contig 11215 bp, 9 predicted proteins | sample Lox_Sample_32_FD_206711 | JGI IMG/M metagenome (GOLD analysis project Ga0335078, IMG submission 206711) | Soil microbial communities from Loxahatchee National Wildlife Refuge, Florida, United States - Lox_Sample_3.2 | ecosystem: Environmental > Terrestrial > Soil > Wetlands | place: USA: Florida...
CGGTAACAGGGAACAGGTCCGCAACGTTCGCGGATCGCCGCCGCGCCCTGCGCCCGCCCGGAGAGCGTGACCAGGCCGCCGGACACCATGTGCGACCTTCCGGGGGCGGCGAGGGCCCGGGTCAGTCCGGCGCGCTGTTCCCGCCGGGAGCCTGCGGCAGGATGAGCACGCCGGCCGCAAGGTCCACGTCGTGCAGCCGCTCGCGCCGAGCCTGCGCTGCGGCGGTGAGCTGTTCGGTGAGCGCGGCCAGCTCACCTGCGGCCCAGTCGTCCGCGGCGGTGGACGCGACCAGATCCAGGTACGTGTCGTTCCGCCTGGACAGCGTGGCCGCCTGCTGCCAGTCGCGTTCGGCGTCGTCGGCGTCGCGGATCTGGCTGGCGTAGCTTTCCAGCGCGGCAACCCGCGCGGTCGTCGCGTGCTGGGCCAACTCGACGGCCCGCTGCTGGCCGCTGAGCACCTTGGACGTCATCGGGGCTGCATGGCCATGTTCGCGGCACGTGTCGCCTCGCGGGCGGCAATGAGCGCAGCCGTCGCGTACCGGTCCGCCATGACGGCATGGACCGCTGTGGCGGCGTCGGCCGGCCTCGCCATCAACCGGCCCCGCCAGTACCGGGCACGGGCATCCGCCAGGCCCGTGCGGCATTCTTCCGCGCCCGCCGGATTGACCGTAGTGCTTCGTCCGCGCACTCAGCGCCTTCGCGAGTGAGCTGGTAGTAACGGCGGCGCGGGCGTCCCTCCGCGATGTGCGCCTCCGGATCTTCCCAGGCGCTTTTCACCCATCCGATGCGCTCCAGCCGGGCCAGGATGGGGTAGATCGTTCCGCTCGGCAGGCCCGTCGCCGCGCAGATATCGAGGCCATAGCGCGGCTCGGCGGGCTCACCAAGCATCTCAGTGAGCACCAGCTGAACCTGGAGCGTCATGCGGGGCGGGGCCATATACCGTAGTCTACATAGCCTGTCTTCGAGTTAACAAGCGTCTTGTCCTGCGGCCCGCGAGACTGCGCGCCGCGATACGCAGCGTGCGCACCGTCCGGAAGCAGGCGTCACCGGACTCGGCCCAGCGGCCCTGGCTCCCCGCCCAGGCGGCGACGGCCGGCTTGCCGGCGCTCTCGCGGCAGGCGCGGGCCGCCGGCGGCGCGCGGGCCCGGCGGCGGCGCGCGGCATCATGTCCGGGACGCCGGCCGGCCAGCCCGCCCGGGCCACCCGCCGCGCGCCCCCCAGGCGCCCTGGCCGGAATGCCGGTAGACTCCAGGATGCGAGGTCGGGGAGGTTCAGGTGCCCAACAGTTACCGTGCCTTCATTTCAGTGCCTATCGAGGCGAACTCTGACGATGAGGCCGAGGATAAAGCGGCTGATTACGCGCGATCGCTGCTGCACCCGGCGACGATGGCCATCGCCGGTCATGTGGAGCTGCTGATCGAGGTCGACAATTCCGGGCTGGCGCCCAAGCGGTCCGTGTACGAGACGCGGCATTTCCGGGGTCAGCTGCCCGAGGCCCCCTGAACTCCGTCACCGGGCTCCATCCAGCGGGCGCGCTATCCGCCGGGACCCGTAGGGGCGGGGCGACGGCCTGCGGCAGCGGCGCTGGCGCGGTCAGCCGGCCGGGCGGAGCGGGGCCGGCTCCCCCAGCGCGGCCTCCATGTACCGCACCCGGAGCGGGAACACGAAGACGTCCGCCACGGTCACCCACCTGTCAGCAGGAAAGATCAGCACGCCAGCACCATCATCGCCGCGAAGTCCGCTCCGGTCATGTCGTCATGATCAGGCCTTTCGTGACGGCGGGCCGGTGGCCCGGTTCGCGTTCCGGCGTCCACGGTACGGACCATTCAGGTCAGTTCCTGGCCTGAATTCGGCGAGAATGGGCACCATGGCCACCACCGACGCGCGGACGCTGGGGCTGCTGTCCCTGCTGCAGGCACGCCGGCCGACGTCCCCTTGACCGAAGGGCGGCGGCCGGCTCGGATAGCACGCAGTCCCCGGCATTCCGGGGACCCCCTGTCCGGCCGGAGTGCCCAGGGGCCGATGAGAAGGAGCGGCATGAGCGCGGACCAGGCAGAACACGGCCATCAGGTGAGCGAGCGGGAGGCTCGCCAGGTAGCGGAGGAAGCCCGTGAAGCCGGCTGGGAGCGGCCGAGCTTCGGCAAGCAACTGTTCCTGGGGGACTTCCGGCTGGACCTGATCCACCCGCATCCGCGCCCGAGCGCGGAATCCAGCCGCCGCGGCGAGGAGTTCTGCGCCCGGCTGCGGGAGTTCTGCGAGGCCTCGGTGGACGCCGCGCAGATCGAGCGGGACGCCCGGATACCCGACGAGGTGGTCAAGGGGCTGGCCGCGATCGGCACGTTCGGCATGAAGGTCGCGCCGGAGTACGGGGGGCTCGGGCTCAGCAACCTGTACTACAACCGGGCGCTGATGATCGTCGGGTCCGTGTGCCCCGCGCTGGCCGCGATGCTGTCCGCGCACCAGTCGATCGGGGTGCCGCAGCCGCTGGCGCAGTTCGGCACCGAGGAGCAGAAGCAGCGGTACCTGCCCCGGTGCGCGCGCGGCGAGATCACCGCGTTTCTGCTCACCGAGCCCGACGTCGGCTCCGACCCGGCCCGGCTGACCACCACGGCGACGCCGTCGGAGGACGGGTCGGAGTACGTGCTGGACGGGCTCAAGCTCTGGACAACGAACGGGGTGGTCGCCGACCTGCTGGTGGTGATGGCCAAGGTGCCGAAGGGGAACGGGCACCGCGGCGGGATCACCGCGTTCGTGGTCGAGGCCACCGCGCCCGGCATCACCGTGGAACGGCGGAACGCGTTCATGGGCCTGCGCGGCCTGGAGAACGGGCTGACCAGGTTCGACCAGGTCCGGGTGCCGGCCACGGACCGCGTCGGCGCGGAGGGCGCCGGCCTGAAGATCGCCCTGACCACGCTCAACACGGGCAGGCTGGCGCTCCCGGCGAGCTGCGCCGCAACCGGCAAGCTGGCGCTGAAGATCTCCCGTGAGTGGTCGCGGGAACGGGTGCAGTGGGGGCGGCCGGTCGGCGAGCACGAGGAGGTGGCCAAGAAGATCTCCTTCATCGCCGCCACCACCTACGCGCTGGAGGCGATGGTCGAGCTGTCCAGCCAGCTCGCGGACGACAAGCGCAACGACATCCGCATCGAGGCGGCGCTGGCCAAGCTGTGGTCCTCGGAGATGGGCAGCGCGATCGCCGACGAGCTGGTGCAGATCCGCGGCGGCCGCGGATACGAGACCGCGGCGTCCCTGGCCGCGCGCGGTGAGCGCGGCGTGCCCGCCGAGCAGATGCTGCGGGACATGCGGATCAACCGGATCTTCGAGGGGTCCTCCGAGATCATGCGCCTGTTCATCGCGCGTGAGGCGGTGGACGCGCACCTGTCCGCGGCCGGCGACCTGATCGAGCCGAAGGTGCCGCTCGCCCAGCGCACCCGGGCGGCCGGCAAGGCCGGCAGTTTCTACGCGCGGTGGCTGCCCACGCTGGTCACCGGCGACGGGCAGAAGCCCCGCGCCTACAGCGAGTTCGGCCCGCTGGCCACGCACCTGCGCTACGTGGAGCGGGCCAGCCGGAAGCTGGCCCGGGTCACCTTCTACGGGATGGCGCGGTGGCAGGGGCGGCTCGAGCACAAGCAGGGTTTCCTGGGCCGGATCGTCGACATCGGCGCGGAACTGTTCGCGATCAGCGCGGCGTGCGTCCGGGCGCAGCTCGACATGACGACGGCGGCCGGGACCGACCGGGGCGCGATGGCGGGCGAGCTGGCGGGCCTGTTCTGCACCCAGGCGCGGCTGCGGGCCGAGGAACTGTTCGGCCAGCTATGGCGCAACACCGACGCCGCCGACTCGGACCTGGCGCGGCGCGTGCTGTCCGGCCGTTACGTGTGGCTGGAGGATGGAGTCCTCGACCCGTCGATTCCCGGGCCGTGGATCGAAGCCGTCGAGCCGGGCCCGGCCGAGACGGAGAACCTGCACCGCCGCATCATCTGACACTCCCGGTCAGGCCGCCGCGTTGTTGGCCGGGGCGGTCTGCAGCGGCGCGGTGGCGGCCGAGGCGGGCAGGGTGGCGGGGTCGACGAACGTGCTGCCGCCCGGCCCGGCCTGGACCGCCTCGTGCAGCGCGCTGCCCTGCAGGTACTGCGGCCAGGACAGGAACCACTCGGTCCAGCCGTTGTCCCAGGTGCCGCCCTTGGGGCTGCCCACGACCGTGATGGGGTCGCCGGGCACGGCGAGGTTGTAGTACGTCTCCGCGTCGGCGGGCGACAGGTTCACGCAGCCGTGGCTGACGTTCTCGAAGCCCTGCTCACCGACCGACCAGTAGGCGTCGTGGTAGTAGTCGCCGCTGAACGTGAACCGCACCGACCACGGCACCATCAGGTCGTACCCGGGGCCCTTCATCTCCACCGGGTTCTCCTTCTCGATCGTGAGGTAGCTGCCGTCCGGCGTCTCGTCGCCGGGCTTGCCCGAGCTGATCAGCCAGTCGTAACGGAGCGTGCCGTTCTCGTAGATCTGCGTACGGTGCGTCGCCGTGTTCGCGATCGCCACCAGGGACGGGCCGATGCCGAAGGTCTGGGTGAGGGTGTGCGCGCCGTACATGCCCGGCGCGCCCTGCACGCCGTTCAGGTGCCCGGTGAAGCTGACCGTGGTGCCGGACGGCCAGTAGCTTTCCGGCCGGAAGTCCAGGTTCGTGTCCCCGTCCCAGTACCACGCGCCCACCACCGGCCGGGACGTCGTCAGCTGGAGGGAGCGTTCGACCGCGGCCTTATCGGTGATCGGCTCGCTGAACGTCAGGATGACCGGGATGCCGACCCCGTAGGTCTGGTTGCCGCCCTCGAATATCTGGGTCCGGAACGTCCGGCTCGGCGTCAGCGTGCGGAACGAGCTGGTCGTGGTGACCGTGCCGGCGCCGCGGACCGACGCGGTGGCCGTGACCGTGTAGGCCTGCGACACGTCCAGCGCCCACCGGCTATGCCAGGCCTTGCCGCCCAGGCTCATGGTCCCGGTCACGGCGTCACCGGCGGTATGGACGGTGACGCTGGTCAGCGCGCCCTTCGCCGCCGTGACGGTGATGCCCGCCGACGGGTCGGCATCGGCGGCGCCGTTCGCGGGCGTTATCCGCACCTCCGACGCGGCCTTGGCCCTCGCGTTGGCCGCGGGGTTGACCGTGGCCGTGCCGCCCGTGCACGCCGCCGCCAGCAGCGCCGCCGCAGCGATGGCCGCCGCGGCGGCCGCCCGCCGCGGCCGCCGGCCCGGCCTCCCGTCCCCTGGCCAGCGCCCGATTGTCCCCATGACCGTCACACTCGCTCCTGGAGGCTCGTCATCCGCCGAAGATGCCTGACCCCCGCGAGGATAACTGGTCAAGCTCTGTGAACCTCGGCCCGTTCACGCCGGGACGTAACCATTCGGCGTCAGAGTGTGCGTTGCGGAAAGGAGTGAGTCAGCCGCGCCGCTCCCACCTGGCAGAACGCGCGCCATAATGATGTCCGTCACGGATGGTCAGCCCGGACTCCGGCCTGTACGGCGCGCATCCCGACTGGATCCTGGCCACCGCGTGATTCCGGGGACCAGCCGTCCACGGGCGAACCGCCGTCAGAGCTGCCGTAGCCGCGTGGCCCGCCCCCGTTGCTATCCTCAGCGGGGTGGCCGCGCAGCGCACCGGGAGGGCCGCGGGCGTTGATGGGAGCGAGATGCCGGATGACACCGAGCGCGCGGCGGCAGATCGGCAACACAACCGTGAGATGCGGCGCACCAGCGACAGCATCGAGCGGCTGCTGGTCGCCTCGCTGTGGCTGGCGTACCTGCCCGTCGTGTTCCTGCTGCTCACGGCGCTGGGGGCGTTCGGCTACGGGATCGCCACGTTCTTCAACGCGTTCTCGAGCATCTTCCACCACCCCTTCCCGGTCGGCCACAATATCGGGCTGTTCCTGCTGGATTTCGACCTGTTCCTGATCGGGGCCACCGCGCTGATCTCCGCCATCGGGTTCTACGAGCTGTTCCTCGGCGACATCCGGGACGGCAGGGGCGCCCCGCTGCCCGGCTGGCTGGCCATGCGCGACCTGAACGACCTCAAGGGACGGGTCGTCTCGATGATCGTGCTCGTGCTGGCGGTGACCTTCGTCGAGGACGTGGTCGATGCCCCGGCCGCCCTGGAGGCCCTCCAGCTCGGCGCCGGGATCACGCTGGTCATCATCGCGCTCGGCGTATTCATCTGGCTGGCGGGCCATGGCGGAGGTGACGGATCCTTACCGCCACCCAGGGATGCAGAACAACCCCTGCCCAGTCCGGCTGGCTCGCCGGCTGATCATCGAGCCGGCGTCCACTCACCAGGATTCGGCGCCTACCAGGAGTGGGGGGGAACAGGATCGCTGGCGGTGCTCAGGACGGTCCGCATCTTCTCGATGAGCTGCTTGGCGGTGAAAGGCTTCTGGATGAAGGCCACATCGTTTCCGGTCTCGGGAAGCTGGTTCGCGGTGTAGCCAGACATGTGCAGGACAGCTATGCCGGGTTTCAGCTGGCTGATCCGGCTGGCCAGGGCGGGCCCGGTGATGTCGGGCATGACCGTGTCCGTCAGCAGCAGCTGGAGGTCGTGTTCTTCCGCCACGGCGAGTGCCTGGTCGCACGTCCCTGCGGTGTACACGGTATAGCCGTGCTGGCGGAGCATCCGTGCAGCGACGGCCAGCAGGCTGGGCTCGTCGTCCACGACCAGGACCGCCGCCGGGCCATCGCCGGCCGGGACTGGGCCGGCTGCCGGCTGGGCAGGGAAGTACAGCCGGAATGTCGAGCCCCGGTTTTCCGCCGATTCCACCATGATGGCCCCGCCTGCCTGGCGGACGATGCCGTAGACGGTAGAAAGGCCCAGGCCGGTGCCCTTTCCGGCGGGCTTGGTCGTGAAGAACCGCTCGAAAATGCGGGCCCTGACGTCGGGGCTTATGCCGCACCCGGTATCGCTGACGGTAAGTTCCACATACCGGCCGGGGATGACGTCCGGATTGACGAGCCGGTCTTCTTCACTCAGCTCAGCTGGCCTGGTGGCGATGGTTAGCGTGCCGCCCTGGGGCATGGCATCCCGGGCGTTAACCGCCAGATTGAGCAAAACCTGCTCCACCTGGGTACGGTCGGCCAGCACGGGCGGTAGCGCCGGGTCTGGGTTGAGGGTCAGGTTCAGGCCCCCGGTGCACACGGACAGCAGGCCGCTGGCGTCCGCAATGACGGCATTGAGATCAACCGGGGCGGGCTCGCCTGGCTTTCTGCGGCTGAAGGTGAGCAGCTCTTGCGCCAGTCTGGTGGCACGCTGCACGGTGAACTGGATCTCCTTTGCGTCGGAGTGCAGCTCGGGATTGTCAGCTGTCCCGTCCGCCAGGAAGCCCGCATAGGCCATGATGGCACCGAGCAAGTTGTTGAAATCGTGCGCAATACCGCCCGCGAGCTGGCCGATGGTCTCCATCCGCTCGGCCTGGTAAAGCTGCGCCTCGGCCGCCCGCCGGCCGGATTCGGAGCGGTTGCGGTCGGTCATCTCCCGGGCAATGCTCGCCGCGCCGATCACCGTGCCGGCCAGGTCGCGGATCGGCGAGATAGCCACCGAAACAGAAATGACCGTCCCATCCTTGCGCACCCGGTAGGTGTCGAACGGCTCGATCTGCGAGCCCTGGCGGAGCAAGGCAAGAATCGGCGGCAGCTCATCCGCACGATCAGGCGGGATCAGCGCCGCGATGTTCTGCCCGATGATCTCCTCAGCCGCATACCCGTACATGCGCTCTGCGCTCGCGTTCCAGCTGGTGATCACCCCGTCCAGGGTCTTGCCGATGATCGCGTCCGGCGACGACTCAACGATCGCGGCCAGCATCGACTGCGCCCCTGCGTCGCTGCCCGCGGGCAGCCCTGCGCCGCCAGCCGCCATAACCCCTCCCAGGCAATGAAGCCAAAGATCCCTAACTATACGTGAAGGTCATACTACTCAAAGTGAGGTCACGGGCAGAGGCCAGGGAGCACCCCGCTACCGGCGGCCATCCGCCCGCGCCGGGTGCCTCCAGATCAGGAAGCCCGGCGGCATGCCAGGATCCGCGCTGGAGCAACCGGGCGTCAGCGGCTGACAGCGGTCACTTCCGGGATCCGCCCATCGAGGTCAGGCTGGGCCAGCACAGGCAGCGCGGGAGCCCAGACGATCTTCTGGCAAATAGGTCGCGTGGCAACGGCTGGCAAGATCGTCGTGCCGTTGCGGTGTCGTCACCCACTAGGCCGGCGTTCCGGTCAGCTATCGAGGCCCCGGCCGGCGGTCCCGGACCCGTCTTTACATGGCTTCTGACGTACCGTAACATTCTAACTACAGAGAGTGATAATGGTTGCTGCGTAATGCCGGTCGTGGCCGAGGCGCGTCATGTGCTGGCGGGTACAGCCGGCTGGGCGCCAAGGGGGGAACCAATGACGTCCGGCCCCGTGCAGGCGGATGCCCGCTTGGCGGCCGAGGCGACCTCAGAACCGGGCGAGACCATTCGCATCCTCATGCTGGAAGACGAGCCTTCGGATGCTGAGCTTGCGCAGCGCCACATGGCCAGGGGCGGCCTGAAATTCAGCGCGGTCGTGGTGGATACCAGCATCTCGTTCACGCAGCAGCTCACCGCCTTCCGCCCCGACGTGATCCTGGCCGATTTCTCCCTGCCAGGCTTCTCCGGCGAGGGTGCCCTCAAGCTCTCGCAGGAGCTGTGCCCCCAGGTGCCGTTCATCTTCCTGTCGGGGGCCCTCGGCGACGAGGCCGCGGTCGAGCTCATCAGGAAGGGGGCCACCGATTATGTGCTGAAAGACCGGCCTGCCCGCCTCGTCCCGGTCATCAAGCGCGCCATCGCTGAGACGAGACAGCGGGCGAGACTAGCCCAGGTGGAAGCGCGGCTCCAGCGGTCGGAACGCCTGGCGGGCATCGGCCGCCTGGCGGCCGGCATAGCCCACGAATTCAACAACCAGATCGGCGTGATGGTCAACTGCGCCGCGTTCATCCGGGAGGAAGCCGAACGCCGGGCCGCGTCGGGCACCGACCGGGAGGCCTGGAGCGGTATCTGCCGCGACGCCGAGCAGATCGAGCAGACCGGCGAGCGGGTCACCCGGCTGGTTCACCATCTGCTTGCTGCCGGGGCCCGGCAGATGTCCCGCGACCGGTCCGTTGACCTGTACGAGGTCGTGCGCGGCAGCGAACAGGCGCTGCGGAGCGCACTCGGCAGCCGGGTGGAGCTGCGCCTGGAGGCGGAGCACGGCCTGTGGCCTGTTACCGCCGATCCGGACCAGATCCGGGAGATGCTGTTGCCCCTGGCGGCCAACGCAGCTGAGGCCATGCCCGATGGCGGCACCTTCTCGGTGGTCATGAGCAACGTGACGGTCAACGGCACAGACGCCGATGAGCACCCCGGCCTCGGGCCGGGCTGCTACGTGTGCCTGAGGGCCACCGATACGGGCAAGGGCATGGAACCGGAGGCGGTTGAGCACGCCTTCGAGCCCTACTTCACCACCAAGCCGTTCGTGCAGGGCAGCGGGCTGGGCCTCGCCATCGTGTACGGCATCATCAGCCGGGCCGACGGCATCGTCGATATCTCCTCGGTTCCGGGCGCCGGCACCACGGTCACCGCGTGGCTGCCCCGCGCCCAGCAAGACGGGCCTTAGGGCCCGCCCGCGGCGCGGCCTTCCCGCGGTCGTGTGGCGGCTCTGGCGTTGAGGGTGAAGTAGAAGGTGGCGCCGCCGCCGACGGTACCTTCGGCCCAGGTGCGGCCGCCGTGGCGCTCGATGATCTGCCGGACGCTGGCCAGCCCGATGCCGGTGCCAGCGAACTCGGCCACCGGGTGCAGCCGCTGGAACGGCCGGAACAGCTTGCCCGCGTAGGCAGGGTCAAAACCCGCCCCGTTGTCCCGCACGAAACAGCACACCGCCGCGTCAGCGGCCGTGACGGTGCCGAACTCGATGCTGGCGTCCGCGCACCGCGCGGTGAACTTCCAGGCGTTGCCGAGCAGGTTCTGCAGGACGGTACGGATAAGGTTGCGGTCGGCGGTGACCACGACGCCTCCGGCGATGCCGATGCGGACCTTCCGGTCCGGCTCGTGCGAGCGCAGTTCCGCGGCGATGGCGGCCACCTCCGCGCTGAGGTCGACCGGATGGAGGCCCACCTCGGCGCGGGACACCCGCGACAGGTCCAGCAGGTCGTCGATCAGCGTGGCCATCCGCTCGCCAGCCGCGCCGATACGGCGCACGTACTCGCGGCCGGTGTCGGGGAGGCAGGCGCCGTACTCCTCCGCCAGCGCCCCGGCGAACCCGCTGACCGCGCGAAGCGGGGCGCACAGGTCATGGGTGACCGAGTAGGTGAACGCCTCGAGATTCCCGTTCGCCTGCTCCAGCTCGGCCGTCCGCTGCTCGACCCGGGCTTGCAGTTCCCTGGTCAGCGACGCGACCTCGGCTTCGGCCTGCCGCTGCGCGGTGATGTCCCGCGTCACGCCGATCAGCAGCACCGTGGTGCCGGCCTGGTCGCGGATCACGGAGCGGTTCACCTCGGCCCACACGACCCCGCCGGCCCGGCGCAGGAAACGCTTTTCGGCCGCATAGGCGTCGATCTCCCCGGACAGCAGCCGCTCGGTGCCCGCGAGGTCGGCGGCCAGGTCGTCGGGATGGAGGATGTCCTGCATCCGCAGCGACCGCAGCTCATCGGCGGTGTAGCCGGTGAGCTGGCAGAACCGCGGGTTGACGGCGATGAATTCCCCGCTCGGCGTCATGTCGCAGATCCCGGCCGGAGCGGTCTCGAAGATGGCGTGGAATCGCTGCTGTGGGCCAGTGGCGGCGCTGACGTCGGTGATCGTCTCGTCCGGGCCGATGGTGACCAGCGGATCCAGGCTGGCGTCGGTCAGGCTCCGGTTATAGCCGGCGGCCGCCCTGTTCTCGTCCTCGATCCGTTTCCGGTTGGTGACGTCCTGGCAGATCCCCAGCATCCTGGTGGCCGCACCGTCCTGGTCACCAGCCACCACCAGGCTCTGCTCAACCCACCGGACCGAGCCGTCGGGCCGGACGATGCGGTGCTCCATCCGGCAGAAAGCGCGGTCTTGGCATGCCGCGGCGATCGCTGCCGACACTTTCCCGGTGTCCTCGGGGCAGAAAAGATGCAAGAATGTCTTCATCCTCCCGTCGAACTCGGCCGGCGTCACCCCGAAGATCCGGTAGGTCGCAGCGGACCAGGTAAGCCCGCCCCCCCGTCCCAGGTC
>Ga0335078_10015783_pt1 | contig 11215 bp, 12 predicted proteins | sample Lox_Sample_32_FD_206711 | JGI IMG/M metagenome (GOLD analysis project Ga0335078, IMG submission 206711) | Soil microbial communities from Loxahatchee National Wildlife Refuge, Florida, United States - Lox_Sample_3.2 | ecosystem: Environmental > Terrestrial > Soil > Wetlands | place: USA...
TGATGGGCCTCTATTTAATACGTGATGAGGTCGAGGAGCGTCTCAACTTGCTCGCTGGCGAATTCGAGGTGCCGCTAATCATCGTTGACCGATCTTTCCGCGCCGATGGCCAGATTTACTACCCCGTTTCTGGTAATCCCAAAAGTCCGTGGGTCTCTGAATATTATGGTGGAGGAATTCTTGTTAACGGCAAGTTATTTCCGTACCTCGATGTTCACCCGCGACGTTATCGCTTCCGCATTCTGAACAGCTCGAATAGCAGCTTCTACGTGCTGTCCATTTCATCTGCTTTGTCCATCAACTCGCCGGCGCTGCCGTTCTTCCATATCGGCGGGGATCAGGGGCTTTATTCCGAGCCCGTGCAGACCGAAGCGTTGGTCATCGGTCCGGGAGAAAGAGGCGACGTTGTCATGGACTTCAGTTCCAGTCGCGGGAAGGAGCTTTATTTGAGGACCAAAGTCGCGACCATTCTGCAATTCCGCGTCTCGGGCACGCGAGTGGACGATTCGTCGCAACTCCCCGACAAGCTCCGGTCCATCCGCCGGATTCCGGAATCGGAAGCTGTCAGAACCCGCCAGCTGACATTGGCGGATTATCAGGACCGGCTAGGCAGATCAAAGAGGATGCTTCTGAATGGCGCTCGATGGTCGACGCCCGTGACCGAGAGGGTGATTCTCGGTTCCACCGAGATCTGGAGCTTTATCAATCTGACGGACGATTCACATCCGATCCATCTCCATCTTGTCCGATTCCAGGTTCTCGATCACACTCCATTCGATTTGCCGACTTATCAGCTTACGGGCAAGGTGGTTTTCACCGGTCCGGCTCAGCCACCCGGCATAGGAGAACGGGGCTGGAAAGACACGGTTCGAGCAGATCCCCTTTCCGTGACGCGCATCATCGTAAAGTTCGAAGGATTTACGGGAAGGTACGTCTGGCACTGCCATCTTCTGGAGCACGAAGACAATGAGATGATGCGCCCTTACGACGTGATTGGGCGCAATCACGCCCCGCTCTCGAATTCGCCTCCATTCATCTGATAAGATAATCGCGAGAAATTCGCCGCATCGTGATCAGGACCGGAACTGGCTCATTGCGACACCACGAGAATCTCAAGGAGAGCAAATGGCCCGCATATTCAAAGGTCTCTTATCTGTTGGTGCCGCCCTCATTATATTTGGAGTAACGGCCGCGATCGGCGCGGGGCGGGTGCATGCGGCGGAGAGTCATTATCGACTGGTCGAAAATTGGGCCCAATTCCCGCCGGGCGTCACGAAATGGGGGGCCGCGACCGGCGTGGACGTTGACTCGCACGACAACGTGTACGTGCTGCATCGCAACGAATCGATGCCGATCATGGTCTTTGACAGCCATGGGAAATTCCTCCGGGCGTGGGGCCAAGGCATGTTTAAGACGACGCACTTTTTGCGTGTTGATCGTACGGGAGATGTTTGGGTCACCGACCGCGGCGATATGGAGGCGTTCAAGTTCAACTCCGATGGAAAGCTGCTGTTGACGCTCGGAAAGAAAGGCGTGACCGGCGACAACACATCGCAGGACACCTTCAACGGCATGGCTGACCTTGCGGTGGCGAAGAGCGGCGACATCTTCATCGCCGACGGCGAAGGTCCAAACACGCGTGTCGTGAGATTTTCAAAGGACGGCAAATTCATCAAGTGGTGGGGCGGCAAAGGGACTGGTCCGGGGCAATTCAACGTTCCACACAGCATCGCGATCGATTCAAAGGGTCGCCTCTACGTGGCCGATCGCTCGAACAACCGCATCGAAATTTTCGACCAGGAGGGCAAGTTTCTAAATCAGTGGACCAACTTCGGAACGCCATGGGGCGTGTTCGTCAAGAAAGACCGGATTTACGTCGTCGATGGAACGAAGAACAACTGCCTGCTGATCGCCAGCACAAAGGACGGGCGGGTGTTGGAGAAGATCGAGGGGCTTAGCAATCCGACGGCGGTAACCGTTGACTCAAAGGACGCCATCTACGTGGGCGAAGTCAACGGGACAAACGTAAAGAAGTTCGTGAAGCAGTAGTGGCGTCGAAGAAAGTCTTGAAGCAATCGCGGAACCCGGTTACTCACCCGTAGGCCGCTTTATCCGCAGTGCGCCAACCATCAGTTTCCCGAAAAATCCGCGACGCCGACGATCGAGAAAGAGCCACGACAACACGCCGACCAGGGCCGGAGGGCGAAAACCGGGATCGAGCGCGCGCCGCCGGTCGAGAATTCCGGTTAGTGTTTCCCGCGGCCGCTCGCGAAATTCGTCGAGCATGGCGGTCTGATGAACGCATGAAATTGTGCAAAATGGGGCGCAGCCCTTGGGACGTGCTGCTTCGCGACGGATATCGGCCACGCTGTACTCATCGAGCGGAATGCCGGGGCGACCACGCTGTTGCGAGCAGTAATGCACCAACCCGTCCTCGCAGATATACAGGAACCGGCCGCCGGCACGGCAATGCCAGTCGTTCGGTAATCCCCGCCCAATGTTCTCCTGAAAATGATCGAAATGTGCGAACGAGAACAGAGCGGTTTCCAGCCGCCGGAAACGATCGTAAACGCTCCGGTGGTCCGGCGCGAGTGGCTGAAGCTGGCCTCCATGATCGTGCAGGATACCGACTGTGCTCGTGAAGCCGAGGTCCCGGGCACGTCGCCCGACCATGATCGCGTCTTCCGGGTTACGAATACCAGCGCCCAGGACCGAGTTGATCGTGACGCCGAATTCAGCGTATCGTGCGAGCCATTCGAGCTTCCGGTCGAGCACGCGCAAGCTCTTCTTGGAAACGTCGTCGGGCGCCACGTTGTCGATGCTGATCTGCAAATAATCCAGTCCCGCGCGATTCAAGCCGCGAATCCGGTCAGGAGTCAGAAGCAGGCCGTTAGTGATTAGAGTCGCGATCGCGCCGCGGGCCCGAATGCGGCGGATGATCGCCTCCAGGTCGGGATGTAGCGTCGGCTCGCCGCCGCTCAGTGTGATGATGGTAGTGCCGAGGTCAGCCAGGCGGTCAATTCGCGCCAGCATCGTTTCAACCGGTACGGGCGCGGACGTCTTGTCGTATTCGTTGCAATAGGCGCAATCCAGATTGCAACGCCGGATTGGAACGATCTGCGCCAGAATCGGGTGGGAAGGCGACTGCATGGCGCGCACGAACATTCGCGTCTCACGAATCGTACGTTTAAGCCGCCTGACCAACCGCATAGTCTCAGTTTGACCGATTTGCGAATTCAAAGTCGCTCAGAATTGAAGCCGACTAGTGTGAGCACGCTTCCCCGCGGCGGGCGGGTCTGGATGCCGCGGTAGAGTAGATTGCCGAGCGCCGCCGCTGTCAGCGTACCTTATTTCTTCTAATGGAATTAAAGACAATTGGCCGAGGATCAATATCCGCGCATAGCGCGTTCCGATACTGGCTTGACTTCAGCAAATCGTCCGATTACACTTCATTGCAGCGTGCTGGAGCGCTTCACCATTATGAGCTTGACCCGGTTGAGACTTCTCGGATTTCTACTCGTTCTGCCTTTGGCAGCGAGTACGGTTCGTGTCATCCAGACCAACAGCGCTGGAGACAACGTTTCCGTCATTGACCCCACGACGAACAAGGTCGTAGGTGTTATCAACGGTATTGAGGTCGGTCACGGTGCCGCGTCCGCTCCCGACGGGAAAAGCTACTACATCAGCAATGAAGCCGAAAGCACGTTGGACGTGGTCGACACAAAGACGCTGAAAATCACGAGACATATTCCGCTAAGTGGTCACCCTAATAACATCGCGATCAGCAAAGACGGCCGGAGAGTTTATGTCGCGATTGCAGTAGCTCCCGGAGCTGTGGATGTTATCGATACGAAATCCCAAGAAAGAGTAAAAAGCATTCCTGTCAAAGGAGCCGTCCACAACGCCTATGTTACACCGGACGGGAAATACGTGGTCGCCGGGACTATTCCGGGCAAGAATGCAACTGTCATTGATGCTCAAACCGAGGAACCGGTCTGGACCGTATCTTTCGAGACCGGCGTGCGTCCGATCGCGTTCGAAACAAATCCCGACGGCTCTACGAAACGGATGTTTGTCCAGCTTACTGACTTCCACGGATTTGCGGTCGTCGATTTTGCGACACACAAGGAAGTCTCTCGGATTAAACTACCGGATACGCCGCCCGGTAAGACTCCGATCCACCAAGGCGGAAACATCTCTCACGGCATGGCCGTCACCTCGGACGGAAAGACGCTGGTGGTAGACAGCACTCTGAACAGCAGCCTCTATATGTACTCGCTCCCCGATTTGAAACTAATCGGTGCAGCCGATGTCGGAATGTCGCCAGATTGGGTGACCCTGACGCCGGACGGAAAGACGGCTTACGTGGCCAACGCCGGATCGAACTCCGTGTCTGTAATCGACATCGCGTCGAGGAAAGAGGTAACCCGCATTCCGGTGGGGCAGGTGCCCAAGCGGAACATTACGGCGGTTCTTCCTTAGACCCAAGGGCCCCCCGGTGATGCTCCGGGTGATCCAAACCGCTATGGACCGTCTTTTGATAACTTTGCCTGGAGCATTACTCGACAGGGAGGAGGAGAAATGAACCGTAGAGATTTCCTCGCTTTGGCCGTGGCAGGGTCCGCCTCCGCGCCGGCGGCGCCGGTCTTCGACGCTGGCAAGATCCCGACTCGTAAAGTGGGCAAAGTGGAAATCGTCTTCAACACCCCGCCTGCGGTCCGACCTAACGGACTCCAGGCCACAACCGACGGTCTATGGATTATCGATCAGGAGGCGGGCAACAAAGTATTACTCGTCAGCTATGACCACGGCAGCGTGCTTCGGTCGTTTGAAACCGAAACCGACCGTTCGAGCGGCCTCACCTACGAAAACGGTTCGCTGTGGATCGGTTCGACCTACAGCCGCGAGATCGTACAATGCGACGCCAAGACCGGCAAGACCATCAGCCGCCACTTCACGCCGGGCGCCGGCGTCATTTACAAGATGGTGGGCGACCCACCCGCACGAAGCAGCCCGCTCGCCAAGAAGCGACCCGACGAGGGGCAGAAGAAAGCTAGCGGCGAAAGCCAAGCCAAGAATCTCGACCCCTCGCGTGTGGGCGGCTTTCAAGCCGGTCAACTACTAGGCTCACGCGCTCTCGGCACCGGGGCTCATGGGCAGGAGTGGCGTGACGGCAAGTTGTGGATGGCGGTACCGCCCTCGCGAATGGTTTATCGCCTCGATCCCAAAGACTGGATCGTTGAGAAGAGCTTCCCGACCGCCGGCAATCGACCGCACGGTATCGGCTGGGAGGACAGGCATCTTTGGGTCGCGGACTCCAACCTGAACGCCTTCTTCAAGCATGACCCCGATACAGGCGAAATGGTCGAGAAGATTCAGCTCGCCGACAACGACCCGCTCCCGCACGGCATGAGCATATGGCAGGGGTGGATGTGGTACTGCGACGATGTCGGCGTAGTTTGCCGGCTGAAGATGTAGTACTGCTGCTCGCTTCCCTCCGGTCCTATACGTCCTCAAACGGCGTTACCCAAACTTCCGCAGAATTGCCCCACAGCGTGACTATTTCGATCCCCGCGGCGAAGTATCTGCTGAAGGAATCGGGACGAGCGTGAAAGACGCCTGGAGTGGCAATGAACTGCCGCGATTTTGATGATCTGCTGAGTTCCGGCGCGGGAAATTATCGGGAGACGCCTGATGCCGCTGAGCACCTGGCTTCTTGCGACGATTGCCGCAGCTTGATGCGATTGCTTGACGAAAGCGCTGCTACTCAAGCGCATTTCGAAAGCCAACTCAAGCACATCCAGGCCCGCATCGTCCGGGACCTTAAGCCGGTGCGACCCTTAGCTCCCTATCGCTTGCTTCTTTTTACGTGTGCGATTATCTTTCTTTGTGTGGTGGCGGCAGGAGCAATGCCGTTCGGTATGAATGGCTGGGCCGCGCTCAATGTGGCCCAGAGAATCGCGATTTTTGCGGCGCTCGCTGCCAGTGCTGCGCTCCTGGCTATTTCCCTGGTTGGTCAGATGGCGCCTGGAAGCAAATTCTCTTTCGCTCCCGCGACGCTGCCGATTGGTATTCTGACAGCTCTCGTGTTCATTATCTTCCTCACTTTTCGAGCTCGGGGGGAAGCGGCGTTTGTTGCGAGTGGCCTGATGTGTCTAAGGAACGGGCTCACCTATTCCATCCCCGCGGCGTTCCTGTTCTGGCTTTTACTAAGGCGTGGCGCAATGCTCTACCCCAAACTCATCGGAGCCGCCGCGGGCGGATTGGCTGGGTTGGTGGGTCTTAGCGTGCTCGAACTCAACTGCCCGAATCTGAATGCATTTCACATCCTGGTCTGGCACTGGGGCGTGGTCTTGATCAGCGCGGTGGCGGGCGCGGTGCTCGGCGCTGCCGTGGAATACGCTGAGAGATGGCACAATTCGAAGATTTCTTCGCTCCGCGTCGACTGACGAACAACGGTCGATGTTTGAAAAATGGTTCGCAGCCTGGGCGGGATTGAGTTGATTGTAACCGCCCGGATCAAAGAAAGACAGGTCAAATAAGATGCAACTCGCAGAGAAGTACTATCAGCTTTTAATTCGCTTGTCATCGAGCCTGCAATCTCCATTTCTGCTCGTCATGCGTTTATATTGGGGCTGGGAGTTCACGCAGACCGGATGGGGTAAGCTGTCCGACATGAGCAAGGTAGTAGGATATTTCACCGACCTGGGCATACCGGCGCCGGCCTTTAACGCGTACTTCGTCTCAGCTCTGGAGTTTGGAGGCGGTCTGCTTCTGATCCTGGGGGTCGGTACTCGATTGATTGCGCTGCCGCTGGTAATTGATATGATCGTCGCATATATCACGGCGGATCGCGAGGCGCTCTTTTCGATCTTTTCCAGCCCGGACAAATTCACCGGCGCGGCTCCCTATAACTTCCTGATTGCCTCTCTAATCCTGCTCATTTTCGGACCAGGCAAGTTTTCCGTCGACGCTCTTTTGGCAAAGAGAATGGGTCGCAGTCAAGTAGGGCGAAGCGCCGAAGGAGTATCCCGTCCGATCGTGCAGAATTGAAAAAATTGCCTTTAGGCTGCGTTATCTTCCCGCCCGTTGGGCAGTCACAAAGAAGGAAAATAAGCACATGACGAACCAAATGAAGATTCAGATTCGCCAGGTTTCAGCCTCGACCTCAGAGGCGACCCTCCGTACCCACCAGGTCCTCATCGACAGGCCCACAGAGAAAGGGGGCGCCGACCTTGGCCCCATGGGCGGAGAACTCTTCCTCGCAGGCGTGGGAGGCTGCTTCATGAGCAACCTTCTGGCTGCGATCAAGGTGCGGCAGGCGGAGATTTCCGATGTTCGTACAGAGGTGATCGGCACAATTGCCGATTCGCCAGCGCGCTTTTCGTCGCTGGAATTATATGTCATGGCAAACAGCCCCAATCCCGAGCTGCTCGCGCGAATGGTGGAAATCGCGGACCGTGGTTGTATCATGATGAACACACTTCGCGGAAAGCTGGACGTTCGCATCCAAATAGGCGTGCCCGTGTAAGGGCGTCGGTCAAATGAAACCCCGGGCGATCGTGTTCGATGCCTATGGCACATTGTTCGATGTCCACTCAGTGGTTTTTGGGAATGGCAACAACATTATCGGAGACCTGCATGCTCTTTCTATTTTGTGGAGGCAAAAGCAACTCGAATACTCCTGGCTGCGGTCGCTCATGGAGCGTTACGAGGACTTTTGGATTGTCACGGAAGCCGCTTTGCGTTCGGCCGTCCGGCAACTCCGGATCGAGGCGACCGATTCGGAGCTCGATAACCTCATGCGAGCCTATCTTGCTCCATCCGCCTTTCCGGATGTGAATCCAGCTTTGGAATCTTTGAAGGGAGGCCCGCTGGCGATCCTGTCAAACGGTTCGCCGAGAATGTTGGAATCGGCGGTCCGGCATAATGGGCTGGAGTCCCGTTTTGCCGAAATCATTTCCGTGGATCGAGTAGGGAAGTACAAACCGTCTCCGCGGGTCTACGGGCTCGGGACTGAGATACTGCGCCTTCCAGCGAGTGAGATACTATTCGTCTCATCGAACTCGTGGGATGCTTCCGGAGCCAAAGCGTTTGGGTACAAAGTTTGCTGGTGCAACCGGTCAAATGCGGAAGGCGAGTTCCTGTATGGGGCTCCGGACGTGACCGTAACCGGGCTTGACCAAATCGCTAACCTTCGCTGGGAATAATCAATGCTACAGACGGCATATATCGGGGGCAGGCCGCTGTGGAAAGCGCTTTTCAAGAAGAACGTCACGCCAGCATAACTATACGCACGAGTCGTGCGAATAAAAAAGAGGTGGAGTCCAGCGTGCGAGAGAATGTTGCCGCCCAAAGGTCCTATGCGGACCTCGATCACTGGATGGAGCGCTACCAGCAAGCGGATCCGCACGCGCCGGCGGCCTTGGTCTCGGCGCTTAGCCCGGCTCTGTTGCGGTTCTTCCGAAGCCAGGTGGCGAATCGGGAACAAGCTGACGACCTGCTGCAGGAGACTTGGCTGAGGATTCATCGGGTGCGGCACACCTATCGGCCGGGCGAGCCTGTCCTGCCGTGGATATATGCAATCGCACGGCGCGTGCGGGTGGATGGGTATCGCCGGACTCGGCGCATTATCAGGCACGAAACTGCGATGGAAGCGCTGCCGGAGCCGCCTGCGCTGCTTGAACCTCAAAATCCGCTTCCGGCATTTGAAACGCTCGTCGCCACCTTACCTGATGCGCAGCGGGAAGTGATCACAATGTTGAAAGTTGGGGGACTAAGTTTGGAAGAAGTAGCGCGTGCCACGTCGTCGACGGTGGGCGCCGTGAAACAAAAAGCGCACCGTGCTTATGAGCGGCTGCGCAAATTGCTCCATGCCGGTGCTGTACACGATTCATGGGGAGGTGCTGAGTGAGTTGCGACGATGTGGATCGCGCTCTCATGGAGGAGCCTTTCACTTCGCGGTTTTCAGCCCAGGCTCAAGAGCACCTGAGAGGATGCAGAAGCTGCCGGGAACTGGTCCGTGCGGTCAGGCTGCCTGTTTCCGCGGACTTGCCTTCACCTAAAACGCTGCGTCGGATCGAACTCGATATCGTCGCCAATTTGCGACCGGTACGGCCAGTGGCGCCTAAACGTCTTTTCGCAACTCTTGTTGCCATCTTCGTTTGCGTAGTTGCGCTTAGCGTCTACCGTATTGGCGCATTCGCCATCGCTGTCATGAGTCCGCTGCAGACTGGCGCCATGCTTGGCACTTTGGCGATTAGTTCGGGTTTGCTGGCTTATTCCTTAGTGCAACAGGCGATCCCAGGCAGCAGGCATCGGATTTCTCCAAGGCTGCTGCCCATTAGCATCCTGATTGCGCTGACAGTGGTTGTTGTGCTCCTGTTTCAGTTTGAACAGGAAAGAAATTTCTGGGCAAACGCCTGGTGGTGTATCAGGACTGGGGCGGCGATTGGGGCGTTGGCGGCTGTGCCCTTCTGGCTGGTACTGCGCCGCGGCGCTATCCTCTCGCCGAGCATGACAGGACTGGCCGCCGGACTCTTTGCCGGCTTGGTTGGTATGGCTGCCCTAGAAATACATTGTCCGAACCTGGATATATGGCATATTCTCGTCTCGCATATAGGTGTTGGCGTTCTGGGCGCGACCGCCGGTCTCATGGTGGGCTCATTTCCTAGATGGCGCTGATCCGGGGGGGTGACACTCATGCCTTGGGCGCGCCGAATTGCGGGGTTCCACCCGTGATACAGCCGCGCCCCTGCCAGCCGACCTGAACCACCTTCCCATCTTCGATCAACACGGGTACGGTGCGCTGGCCGCCGGTTGCCGCCAACATCCTGGCGAAGGCTTGGGGATCTGACTCGACGTCGTACTCGTCGAAATCGCGGTTCCTCCACTCCAGCCATTCGCGCATCTCGCGCGTGTACGGGCAACTGGAAGTGCCATAAAGCTCAGTCTTCGGCATGGCGGGTGATCTCCAGCAGGTGGCAAATGATGTGATAAATGGAAGCCTGAACTTCCTGAATGCGCGGGATATAGTCGGAACGGACCACCAGCGGCCAGTCGGCTAATCCTCGCCGAGCGATCTCGCCGCCGTCATAACCCAACAGCGCCACGGTCAGCAAATTTCGCTTGCGAGCCTCTTCGAGGGTCACGATGATGTTCTTGGATCCGCCGCTGGTGGAGATCCCGACCGCGATGTCCTCGGCGCGGGCCTGCGCGATCAATTGCCGAAGAAAGATCACTTCGGTTCCTACGTCGTTCGCAAGAGCCGTGATGTTGGCCGGCTCAAGGGAGAGCGAGACGGCGGGGACGGGATGACAATCCGCGAGAGGAAGAACGCAATCGATCGCCCAGTCATTCGCATCCGTGGCGGAGCCGCCATTCCCAAACAGGATCAGTTTTCCGCCACGATCGAGGCGATCGCGAATAGCCACGGCGGTATTGGCGATCTGATCAGATTCCTCGCGGGCCACGCGGGCGCGAAGGGCGGCGTCTTCCTCGACCTTCATCCGGATGGAAGCAGCCACTTCCTCGACCACGCTGTCCGTCTCCTGTTTTTCCTGACCGAGGAACGGATAGAGAAAGCCGGCGTCGCCGACATCATGACCCAATTCACGATGTTCGAAAAAGACGTGGACGGTTTCCCAGAGAGTGTGATAAAGGATCTCAATCATCTCCTGGTGTTGGAAAGGATCACGTGCCAGAGCCGGGCAGAAATAGGAGCCTCTTTCACCGGGCAGGGCGAAGGTCATCGCCCCGCGCGCGGCGGCAGCGTCGAGGGCGGCGCGGACCTCCGGGTCGCCGTCCGGTGGACCAAAGCCCATCACGATATCTTCCGGCCGAAGGATCGCTTCGAGCCAGGGGCCAAACATCATGGATAGATCGAGTGCCGGCAAAGCGCGCTTGCCGACAATCACGGGATGAACGAATTCCACCGAGACGTGTTGGGCATCGGTGGCGTAGGGGCCTCGTCCGAAGGCCAGCAGCCGGCCACCGTTCAGGAAGCGCTCCGACATGTCGCGGCAAGCTAAGGCCAGTCGAGGTGCCTCATGTGAGAAAAACTCGCTGTAGAGCCGATTACGTTCCAGGAGCGCTTGCTCGACATGGCCCGCGAGTGTGGAGCGGCTGGTCAGCATTGCTAGCAAATACGCGGCAATGGATCTCCCACCAGCATATCGATTACGCGGGTGCCCCCGTAGCTAGTGGCACCGAGAAC
>Ga0335078_10015784_pt1 | contig 11214 bp, 7 predicted proteins | sample Lox_Sample_32_FD_206711 | JGI IMG/M metagenome (GOLD analysis project Ga0335078, IMG submission 206711) | Soil microbial communities from Loxahatchee National Wildlife Refuge, Florida, United States - Lox_Sample_3.2 | ecosystem: Environmental > Terrestrial > Soil > Wetlands | place: USA: Florida...
GAGCCCATGTTCGGGTGAGCGCCCAAAGAAGTAATCCGGGTTCTGCACCATGAACTGGTCCAGCGGCGCGCTCGACGCCACCAGCACGGCGGCGGAGGTACCGCGGCGGCGTCCGGCGCGGCCCGCACGCTGCCACGTCGAGGCGATGGTCCCGGGATACGCCGCCAGCACCGCTACATCGAGGCTGCCGATATCGATCCCCAGTTCGAGCGCGTTGGTTGCCACCACGCCCAGCAGCCGGCCGTCGCGCAGGTCGCGCTCGATCTCGCGGCGTTCCAACGGCAGGTAGCCGCCGCGATAGCCACGGATGGCGTCCGGGCCGATGGGACGGCGGGCGAAGTCCTCCTTCAGATACGTCACCAGGATTTCGGTGGCCAGCCGGCTATTGGCAAAGATGATGGTCTCGAGGCCACGATCCAGGAACATGCCGCTGATGCGCCGCGTCTCGTTGAGATAAGAACGCCGAATGCCAAGCTGCGGGTTCACCACCGGCGGATTATAGAAGACGAAATATTTTTCGCCCGAAGGCGAGCCGTTCTCGTCCACCAGCGTTACTTCCTCTTCAATCAGCTTCGCCGCCAGTTCAGCGGGATTGGCAATCGTCGCCGAAGTGCAGATGAACTGCGGCCGGCTGCCGTAGAACCGCGCGATGCGCTTCAGCCGGCGCAAGACATTGGCGAGATGGCTGCCGAAGACCCCGCGATAAGTGTGTAGCTCGTCGATTACCACGTAACGCAGATTCTCAAACATCCGCTCCCACTTGGTGTGATGGGGCAGGATGCCGGTGTGCAGCATGTCCGGATTGGTGATCACCAGGTTGCCGCGCGACCGGATGGCGCGACGCGCGTCTTGCGGCGTATCGCCGTCGTAGGTGAACGTACGGACCTCGTCGCCCAGTTTTTCGGTCCAGCGGTTGAGTTCCACCAACTGGTCCTGCGAGAGCGCTTTGGTGGGAAAAAGGTAGAGCGCGCGCGCATTCGGGTCCTCCACCAGCGTGTTCAGAATGGGCAGGTTGTAGCAGAGCGTCTTGCCGGAGGCGGTGGGCGTCACCACCACCACGTTCTTTCCCTCGCGCGCCAGGCTGAAAGCCGCCGCCTGATGCGAGTAGAGGCTCTTCAATTCGCGCGATCGGAGTATATCGATCAGTCGCGGCGCTAGGTCCGCCGGGAAGGGCGCCAGGCGAGCCTCGCGCGCCGGGAAGTGCTTCACCGCAGTCAGGCCGCCGCGCGCCGGCAACGCCCGGAATCGCTCGCGTAGCTCCTCCAGCGCGCTTTGCACCGTCGCCAAGGCTTCGGTTCCTCCACGGGTCAGCCAGTCTGCTTTGGTAGCCACTGTGCCTCCGCACTCCTTCGGCATTCGCCTTTTCTTCGCTAAGGCTAACACAGTCGTCGACTGATCACCAAGATGAAAAGGATTCTGGTAGACGGGAAAGAAAGGGAATAGGGAACAGGTTACAGGGAATAGGAAGAAAGGGAAGAGGCTTCCTGTTGCCTGTTCCCTGTTCCCTTCTTTCCTGTCTACCGTCTGCTTGTCCCCCCAATCCAAAATCAAAAACCCAAAATCAAAAACTGGTATATCCTGTCCGCTGTGCCCGGAGGTGATCCATGTCGACCGCTGTTCTTGAACCAACAACGGCCGCGGTTTTAAGTGTCCCTGGTACGCAGGCCAGCCCGCCGGCGAAGGCGGTACGTAACGTCGCGGTGGACGCCTATCGCGGACTGGTGATGCTGCTGATGATGGCGGAAGTCTTGCGCCTCTCGCGGGTGGCGGAGGCCTTCCCCACCAGCATCTTTTGGAAGGTCCTTGCCTATAACCAGACCCACGTGGAGTGGGCCGGCTGCTCGTTGCACGATCTCATCCAACCCTCGTTCTCTTTCCTGGTGGGCGTGGCGCTGCCCTATTCCATCGCCAGCCGGCTGGCCAAGGGCGCGACGTTTGGCAGGCTTCTGGCTCACACCTTGTGGCGATCTCTGCTGCTGACCGCGCTGGGCGTCTTCCTGCGGTCCATGGACCATTCCCAAACGTACTTCACTTTCGAGGACACGCTCTCGCAGATCGGCTTAGGTTACACCTTCCTGTTTCTGCTCGGCTTCGTGAAGCCACGCTGGCAATGGACAGCCTTCGGCGCGATCCTCGCCGGCTATTGGCTGGCTTGGGCGCTTTACCCGTTACCCGGCGCCGGATTCAACTGGCCGTCGGTGGGAGTTTCGCAGGCGTGGCACGTGCAGCACAACTACACCGGCTTCGCCGCGCACTGGAACAAGAATTACAATCTGGGGAACACTTTCGACCAGTGGTTCCTGAACCTGTTTCCACGCGAGCATCCCTTCGTCTTCAACGACGGCGGCTACCTGACCCTGAGCTTCATTCCCACGCTGGGCACCATGATCCTTGGGCTCGTCGCCGGCCGGTGGCTGCGCGCCGCGTCTCCACGCCTCCCGTTGAAGCGACTTCTGCTCGCCGGAGTGATCGGGATCGCCGCCGGCCTGCTGCTGCATTACACGCACATCTGCCCGGTGGTGAAGCGTATCTGGACCCCAAGTTGGACCCTCGCTAGTGGCGGCGCCTGCTTCCTGCTGCTGGCCGGCTTCAGTTGGCTGATCGATGCCAAGGGCTTGCGCAAATGGGCGTTCCCGCTGGTGGTGATCGGCATGAATTCCATCGCCGCCTACATGATCGCGCACCTGTTTGAGGACTTCATCGTCAGCTCGTTCCGCATCAATCTCGGCCCGCACTTTTTCCAGTTCCTCGGAGCCGGGCTCGAACCGTTGATGGAGGGCGCGGCGGTGCTGCTTACCTACTGGCTGTTCCTGTTCTGGATGTACCGGCGGAAGCTTTTCTTGAAGATCTGAGAAGAAGGAGTCAGGATGAAGAGACTCCTGACTCCTCCTTTTCAATCGACAATCTTCAATCATCAATTCCTTCCTAACCCGGATACCACACCTTGCGTGGATCGTCGGGGCTTCGCTCATAGGTCCAAGCCGCTTCCATCAGGCGCTCGCAGTCGTAGCGAGGCGCCCACCCAAGCAGTAACTTCGCCTTGGCATTATCCAGCCAGGTCGACCAATAGGGAGTCCGAACCTCCACCGCGCCGACCCCTCGCGTCTCTCGGAGGTAGTCGGCCACCTGCCGGTAATCCACCGGTTCGTCCATGGTGATGTTGAACGTCTGCTGACGCGCTCGGGGGTGGTCGAGAGCCAGCAGGATGGCGTCCACCAAGTCCTCTACGTGCACGAAGCCCCGCTTCACCGGCCTCCCGTTGCGGTCGAGCATCAGCGGCACGGCGCCGTTCCGCACATACTCGTCGGCACGCTCCGGCCCCACGAGATCGCGCCAGCGGGGTCCTCCGAACACATCTTCCCCAAACGAAAGCGAGTATTTGAAATCGTCTTTTTCCATGATCCAGGGCGCTCGCAGGCAGCAACCCGAGAGATCGTACTGGATGTAGTACTGCTCCAGCATCACCTCCTCGAGAACCTTGGAAAGCGCGTAGCAGCCGGGATAGGCACTGTGCTTCTGCTGCTCCGTCACGGGCACGGGGTGCGGGTAGAAGAAGTGGCCCACGGCAGCATCGCCGCCAATCAAGATGATCCGCTTGAAGGAGGGGCTGACGCGGCACTCCTCCAGCAGCCAGAACAGGCCTTTCACGGCGACATCGATCACCTCCTCCGGGGTCTCCTTGCAAGTGGCACAGTGGACGACATGAGTAACTCGGTCCATTGCCGCGCGCACCACCGACGGATCGGAAATGTTTCCGTGAATGATCTCCAGCCGCTCCTGCGGCTCCAGGAGCCGATTGTGGCAAAGCGCGCGAAGGATCACACCGCGATGATCGGCGGATCCCAGAACTCGATCGATGAAGTTACGGCCCACTTTCCCGGTGGCGCCGGTGACGAGGATACGTGCGGGAGATTCAGGACTGGCCATGCTGTTCGTTAGCGGCATCCTCCATCGAGGCTAGCTAACTAGTGTGCTGTCACACCTAATTCTTGACAGCAGTTCAGCGGCTCCGCCGCCCCGCTGTCTAGTCTTAGGTGTGACAGGACACCAGCTACCGTTTTCAACTTTCCTTGCCGGGCGCTACCACTTCTTTTGCTCGTCATTCGTCACTCGCTGTCACTGGCCACTCGACTCGGCGCTACTGCTTAGCCGGCGGAGTGGCGCTCGGCGTTGTGGGCGGGCTGGCAGGGGCTTGCTGGCTTGCGGGCACCCGCGTCAGCTTGGCCGTGTAGTAGACGAAAAACGGTTTGCTGGGTGGCGCCAACTCCACGGTGACGCGGAACTCCTTGCCACTCAGTTGCTGGTAGAAACGCCGGAACACCCATCCCGCCGGCGACGGCTCGCCCCCTTCGGAAACCAGACGTATCCCCTCGCCGTCGGCCGTCACGCGGTAGCGGGTGACGAAACCCGTGCTGGCGTAGGTCCGCAGGAGAAAGGATTTCTCCGTTCCCTCGCTCCCCAGAATACCGAGCCAGGATTCCTTGGCGACGGAGTCACTCCCCTGGGCGCTGGTGGAGACTTCCTCGTGTAGCACCATGAAGCGTTTGCCGAGGTCGTAGGTGACGGTGAAGTGGATCTGCCGCTGCGGGCCGGGTCCGGTACTGCCGCCCGCCCACTCGCCCACCAGCCAGTCGAGTGACGAGAAGTCCGGTGGCGGCGGCACGGGGATGGTGTACCGCGTGGGCTGTTTTTGCCCGGCGAGAGGAAAAGCAAGAGCCGGCAGAATGAGCGCGAGCAAGAGGAGGTAACGTACTTTCATCTTCAACTCTGGACCAAATGTTCCGCGAAAGCAACCACCCCGGGGCTTGCGTCGGGCCAAGTCAGATTATAGCGGAACGCCGGCCGAAAGGATTGACGATTGTCGATTGCAGTCCAGCTTCAGTGCAAATCGGTGACTCACGCAGCATCCTAGTGTCCATTCTTAGGTGTGACAGGACACTTACAGTTCCTTTGGCGGGAAAAAACCTTTTCGGAACTGAGAACTGATAATTGCTTCTTGGCTTCGTTCTAAAACCTAACCCAAGATCTCCTTTAGAATCAATAAAGATTTGGCTTCGTCCCGTTTTTTTCAGCATGTAAGCACTTTCCTGAAGGCCAAAAGCGACAGTCATGCAACCGACTACTGCCCAACCCAAATCAGTGTTGGGCATCGTTGAGGTGGCAATCCATTCATATTTTGCGCAAATCGGGCCTCCAAGTCGTCCCAACCCACTGAAAAATAAAGCGATACACGCCGTGGGTTTGGGTCGCCTTATTTTGAACTATCCTCATCATAACAATAGCTTTAACCGCGTTGGGTTTGGGTCGGCCTTCCCCGGCAGGGCGGGCGTTCCTTCGCTTCGCTCAGGACAGGCTTCGCCCGCTTCTTCGCCCCAAAAAGAAGGCGCAAAAAAATGAAGGATCTCTCGCGAAGGCGCAAAGGCGCAAAGACCAATGAAGCGGGAGTCTCTTGTTTTCTTTGCGACCGTGCGCCTTTGCGAGAGGCGCTTTTGCTTTTCCCATCATTTCCTCACGCCTTCTGAGCCTTTCCGCACGTCCCGGCGGCGGAGCCGCTGAACCACTGTCAACAATCAGGCGTGACGTGACCGCACAATAGTATAGCGGGGTGCTGAAAAAGGCTCTCGGTCATGCTGAGTGTTAGATGGGCCTTTGGCCCACCAATCGAAATGAAAGACAACCCGTTCATGTCATCATCTTGAGCGCAGCGAAGGATCTCGCTTCGAGCTTCTCGCTTGCAAGAGCAAAGCAAGATCCCTCGCTGCCGCTCGGGATGACATGAACGGCCGACACTGCGGCCGCCCAAACGTCCTTCGACGGAGCGAGCGAACCATCGCTCTCGCTTTTCTAAAGAACGAAGACAGATCCTTCGCTTCGCTCAGGATGACACTCTGCGGGAGCCTTTTTCAGCGCCCCTCCTAGATCCTCCTTGTCATTCCGGGCACATTAGCGGGCACCGGCTCAACTAAGGGCAATCATAGTATATCGCTGGATTAATGGCAAGGACATAATGAAGGGACGTTCCTGCTACGCTAGCCTCGCCGGGCGCTTGTTTGTTCTTGCGTGGCGCGAGCACTACCGCGTGGATCGCCGGGTGAATCTCTCGAGTCGGCCTGGGAGCGCGGGCGGGATGAAGCTTCGCCCCCCACCTAAGTACAGATTCGTAATTCCGGTAACGTATTTTGCGCCTTTGACTGCCACACGCCGTGTTTCCACTCCCTGTGGTGTTGCTGTAGAGGGCCCCAGATCCGATAGCTACGTTCTCTTGGCCCGAAGTGGTGCTTGTAAGCGCATTATACCCGACTCCCGTGTTCCCGCCCGGGCTCGGCCCCGACGCCGGGTTTCCTGCATAGAAGCCCACAAAGGTGTTGGAATTGCCGTCCGCGTTCATGAACCGTGCGCCCCCAACGTTGATAAGCTCCCCTGTTGCCCCTGTCGCCCAGATACAGTCCATAGGCATTGCCGATCTTCCCCGTGGAACCGTTGCTCAGGTAGGTGTAGAGCCCATAGGCGTTGTTGATGGTGCCCCCGGCATCATTGAGCACCGCCCCGAACCCTCCCGCAAGCACTCCTGAAGTGAGGGTCCTTCCCTTCACCGGCATTACCCGGCTTCAGCGGTAACATGACCCTCTCCGAGTCCCTGTCGAGCCGCCCTCCTTAGCGAAGGCGTGGGAGTTCGCCTCCACTCGAACTGGGGTTCCCCCAATTACCCAGATCACCTTCCCAGCATGCCGTGCCCACTACCCCGGTGGACCCGAACCGGTGCTTCTATCGGTTACTTCCCGGTCGGTGCGGCCTTCCCCGTTTCTCAGGCGGGTCGGCGTCCACGATTTCACTTTCGAGGTCTGCTCGGGCTTCACTCACGTTACGGCCTGCAGGGTTGCTCAGCCACCACGAGGTGGCCTTTGTCACAAGGCTCCGGCCCGTCCCGTCACCGGTCCAAGCCGCTTGTCAGCTACCAGGCTTACCGACAACTATCTGGGTGGGACTTGCACCCGTTGGGGCGCACTGAGAAATCCGGGCTAAACTTTGTCTTGCCGAGCCCCTCTTCCCGCGCCTAAGATGCCCTCTTACGTTGTAACCATTCAAAGAGGGAGAGTGACATGCAAAATCCACTTATTTCACGAAGGAATTTTATAGGGAAGGCAGCGGGAGTAACGGGGGCGATGCTGGCGGCTCGATCGATCGAGCTGGAGGCGAGTCCAATCCCGGCGCGGACTCCGCCCGCGCCCAGCGACACCATTCGCTTCGGCATCATCGGCGTGGGTATGCAGGGATCCGGGTTGCTGCGAACGGCGATCGATCTGCCGGGGGTCGAGTGCGTCGCCGCTTGCGATCTCTACGACGGGCGCCGCGAGTTGGCCAGGGAGATCGTGGCCAAGCAGATCCAGATTACCAAGCGCTACCAGGACCTGCTCGACAACAAGGAGATCGATTGCCTCATTGCCGCTGTGCCCGACCACTGGCACAAGCAGATTGTGGTGGACGCCTGCAACGCCGGCAAGGACGTTTACTGCGAAAAGCCCATGACTCACCACGTGAGCGAGGGCTTTGAGATGATCGCGGCGGCCGCCAAGAACAATCGCATTGTGCAGATCGGCAGCCAGCGGTGCAGCTCGATTATTTACAACAAGGCGAGGGACCTGCTGGCCCAGGGAGCCATCGGCGACGTTTGCCTGGTGGAGGCGCACATGGGCCGCAACGATCCTTGCGGCGCGTGGGAGTACACCGTGCCGCCCGATCTCTCGCCCCAAACGGTAGATTGGGAGACGTGGCTCGGATCGGCGCCCAAGCGTCCTTTCGACGGCATCCGCTGGACGCGCTGGCGCTGCTTCCAGGACTACGGTGAAGGAATTCCGGGCGACCTGTTCGTGCACTTGCTCACCGGCATCCATCACGTCGCCGGCATCACCGCGCCGCCCGAACGGGCTGTTTCCGCCGGCGGGCTTTTCCGCTGGAAGGACGGCCGTGACGTGCCCGATGTCATGAGCACCGTCTACGACTATCCCAAGTTCCGCGCCATCGTGCGAGTTACTTTGAATTCGGAGACAGACGAGATGACGCGCTTCATGGGCGACCGCGGCCTGCTCACCATTCAGGGCGACGTCCTGAGCGTTTCGCCGCAGGACGGCCTCGATCATGGGCCTTGCACTCCCGGCTGGCCGCGCCAGATGCGTGCAGACTATGCCGAGAAGTGGGAATCGCAGCACAAAATTCAGCCCGGAACCCAGACCACGGTTGAGGCCATGGAGTTCCACACGCCGCCGGGATACAACGACGATCGCGAGCACCTCTGGAATTACTTTCAGTCGGTGCGCACGCGCAGGCCCTCCGTGGAAGACGCCAGCTTCGGCAATAACACGGCCCTCGGCTGCCACATGGCCAACTACTCGTACTTCAAGAAAGCCATCGCCACGTGGGACGCGGAGGCGAAGGAAATCAAGGGGTGAGAAGAGCAGGAGACAGGAGACAGGAGACAGCAGACAGCGGCCCGCTCCGGCTGATGAAAGCGCCGGCCGCGGGCCACCCTCTCCCCCAGAGAGAGGGCTAAAAATCAGGGGAAACAACCCTCTCCCTTTGAAGCTGTGAAAAAATCATGGCCTGATCTACGCGGCTCTGCCGCAAGCCGAGCGTCGGTTTTTTCACGCCTTCTTTGGGAGAGGGGGGACCGCGCAGCGGCGGGTGAGGGTAAAAGCAGACTGTTGGGAGGCACGAGCGCAACTGACGACCTGTTCAATGTAATGCGAACCCCAATAAGAAAGAGGTGCCCCTCGAAGATGGGAACTTCGGGGGGCTCCAGAGGGAGATTCAGCCCGCTCACTCACGCCGCAAAGCTTGGGGGCAAGGTCTTCACGGCACAAGTCCCATACTACAGCGGGAAGAACTGCTTTGATTTAACTGCCGATGCTCAGGCCGGTCCAATCAATTCTTCTTATGATGTTCATCAAAGAAATCTGGAAGGCCTTCGCACCTTGCGGACCGAGCGGTGATATGCTTAAGGATGGACTGAGCGCCTGGTACTTGGCGCATGGAGAAACCTACCCGAGCCGCCGCGGTAGCAGGTGTCGGGTGACGCGCAACAAGTTATCTTGGCGTTGCGAAGCACTGAGTCAGAAGCAACGAGGTGATCCACGGCTTCTCTTCTATCCGCTCACTTTCGTCCGGGAAAGTGGGTTGGATGAGTAGCCGGGGGTAAGAGGTCGGCACGTCGAGCAGAGCAGGAACCGGAGTTCTTTCTGCTGACTCCTGGCTCCTGATTTCTGTCTCCTTCCTTTAGGACGCGATGAGTGATGCCGCCTTAGCGGAAGACCTTCTGGTTCGCATCCGCAAGCGCGATCGCGAGGCGCTGGGCGAGCTTTACGACCGTTGCGCTCCCCGCCTACGTGGCATGACGCTGCGTATTCTCTCCGAGCGCGATTCCGCAGACCGGGCCGTGCGGGAAGCCTTCCTTCATTTGTGGGAAGCGGCAGCGCCCATTTCCCCGCGTGCGGGGCGGAACGGAGCGCCGGCCGTCTCCTCACGGAGCGCCTTGAGCGATGCGCGTCTGGATGGACCGCCAGGGGCCAGCGCCGCCGCTTGGCTCACCCTTCAGGCGCGCACCATGGCCCTTGCTCGATTGCGGGCCGTTCGCACCGGGGGCGCGGTGCCCGGGCTGGAACCGAGCGGGCAGTTCGTCTCCTGGCTGCCGCGCACGGAAGAGGTCGAGATAGTCGACCGCCGGCGCGACCTGCTCCAGAAGATTTTGAATCAGTTGTCCAGGCCCCAACGCGAGTTGCTGGAGAAGGTAGTGTTTGAGGGCTGCCGCGAGACCGAGCTCGCGGAAAAGCAAGGGGAGCCGGTGGCCAAGGTGAAAAGCGACTTGCGCGCCGCGATGCGCTTCCTGAGGCATCGCCTGCGGGCGGTGATGGGAACATGGGGTGCCAACATTTAGAGGAACTCTACGAGCTCTACCTGCTGGGCGCGCTCGACCCTGAGGACGCCGACCGGGTGGGCGAGCATGTCCGCACCCAGTGCCCGAGTTGCTACGAGGGTCTGCGCGAGGCCGCTCTCGCCGTCTATCTTCTCTGCCAAACCACCCCGCCGGCTCGCAGTTCAGCCCGTGCTGACTCGCAGCAAAGGGCGGATCTGCTTCGCCGTCTCCGGTCGAAGTAGCCCCTGGGGCGCGGCAACTTGTCCGCCCCTCTTCGTTCCGGCGAGCTTGCTCGCCGTCAATGGCGCCACCGGACTCGGGGCGGGTCGCCCGCACGACGCTGTGGATTCCCGAAGGCGGGCCAGTCGAGCGAACCGCGCGGCCAGCAAGCTGGCCTCGAAGAGCGCGGCAGCAAGCTGCCGCTTCCACAACTCCAAAACAGGGTTGGTTGACAACCTCCCTTCGGTCAGCATATTATTGAAGAGTCGATCAAACTTGGCTATTGTAACCGTCGTCACGGTCTCGGCGAAAGCGGCGCCGCAAATGCCGGAGTTGATGCTGGGGTGTGAATAGGCAGTCGGCAGAAGGAGCGGGCAGAAGTCGGCCTGGCGGAGAAGGGGCCTCGCTTTGGCTTGCGAACCCTGAAAAGGGGCTTGAGTGTTGGGTGTTCGGTGTTTGGCTTTCGACTTTGGACTGTCGACTTTTGACTTTTCTCGAAAAGCCACCGAGTTGATTGAAAACAAAGGAAGTCGATGGGTGAAAACCAGGAACGAAGCCACGGCGGGGTAACCGAAGGGCCGGCAAAGCTCGCCTATCTCGACTGCTCATCGGGAATCAGCGGCGATATGCTGCTGGGCGCTCTGCTGGATTCCGGGCTGCCGCTCGACTGGCTCTGCTCCGAACTTCGGAAGATCCCGGTAGGTGCCTACGAAGTCGAAGCACGCCGGGTGCTACGCTCCAGCTTGGCGGGAACCCAGGTGACCTTCCACATCCCGGCCGAGCAACCCCATCGGCATCTCGATCAGATCGAACATATGCTGGTCGCGAGTGCTCTCGCGGGGAGCGTCCAAGGGCGAGCACGACGAATTTTCAATCGCTTAGCGGAGGCGGAGGGTCGGCTGCACGACGTGCCGCCTTCCAAAGTCCATTTCCATGAGGTTGGCGCCGTGGATGCGATCCTGGATATTACGGGCGTTTGCCTCGGTCTGGAGCGCCTCGGCATCAAAGAACTGGTGTCGACGCCCCTCAACTTGGGTGGCGGTCGGGTAGAGGCGGCCCACGGCTCCCTTCCGGTGCCGGCGCCAGCT